>Ga0102953_1000701_pt1 | contig 22340 bp, 22 predicted proteins | sample SalPon2A_C_D2_MG_FD_78509 | JGI IMG/M metagenome (GOLD analysis project Ga0102953, IMG submission 78509) | Soil microbial communities from South San Francisco under conditions of wetland restoration - Salt Pond MetaG R2A_C_D2_MG | ecosystem: Environmental > Terrestrial > Soil > Wetlands | place... | reverse complement strand
TGGTGGTCGCCTCCTGCACCGCCGAGGCCTGCTGCGTCGCTCCCGAGGACTGCTGGGCCGAGATCGCCATGATCTCGTTGGCGCTCGAGGAGAGCTGCTGGATCGCCTCCTTGACGCTGGCGATGAGGCGCGCGCTCTTGTCGATCTCGCTCTTGAGGTTCTTGACGATGACCTGGGTCATCTTGTTGAAGGCGTCGGCCAGCAGACCGATCTCGTCCCTCGATTCGATCTCGATCGTCTCGTCGAGTCGGCCGCCGGCGATCCGGTCGGCCACCTCGGTAAGTTTTTTCAGCGGGCTGGTGATGCGGGCGACGACGAAGTAGATGGTAATCGAAGCGACCAGCAGCACCACCAGCATCGAAATGGCGACGGTGTTGCGCAGCTCGGTGATCGCCTCGTCGATCTCCTGGATGGAAAAGCCGATGCGAAAGCCCCCCCAGTGCTTGCCGGCCACGAAGACCGGGGCCGAAACGTCCCACATCGTCTCGCCGGTGTCGCGCTTGTAGACCTGCCGCAGGATCTTGTTGCCGTCGCTGCCGTCGTAGCGCCCCGCCGCCAGGCCGACCTGATCGTTGAAGAGGCGCTTGGTGCGGTTGCCCACCCGGTCCTTTTCCGCATCGCCGGTCAGGGGCAGCGAGAACTCGCTGTTGTGCACCGGCAGGTAGCCGTTGCGATCGACCAGCACGGCAAAGACCACCATGCTGTCCTCTCTGAGAAAGGTGTCCTCGATGTCCTGAATGCGCTTATCGAGGTAGCGATCGTAGGCGGTATGGTATTTGGGGATGCTCGAACCGGCCAGCGGTCCGGAGTTGATCTCCTCGTAATCGGTGTCGAAGAGCTGCTTCTCGGTGAAGCGGCCGCTCTCCAGGGCGTCTTCCAGAACCCGCTCCATCGACTTGGCCCCGACCAGGGCCATGGTCCGGGCCTTGGTAAGCAACTGCCGACGCAGCACCTCGCCCCGGCGCTCGACCAGCATGACGGTAAAAATGCCCATGATCACCGCCAGCACGACGATGAGGGAAATGACGATCTTTTTCGATATCCGGTCTGTCATCCAGTTGAGCATGTTGTCCTCTTGGTGTGAGTCGTTAACCAGCGTTCGGGCTACGGTACGGCCGGCACCCTCCCGCCCGTGCGCGAAGGCTCATTCCTGGCCTTTCTGATCGATGACGAACTCGGGCCGCGACAGGATCCGCTCCAGATCGAGCAGCATCAGCATCCCCTGCGGCTCGTCGACCTGGCCCGCGACCGCCTCGCGGGGAAAGTCCGCCAGGCCTTCGGTAAAGGGGGCAATGTCGCTTATAGCGATACTTCGGATCCCCTCGACCTCTTCGGCCACCAGGGCGGTGAGCAGACCGGCCGCTTCGGTCACCACCAGACGGCCGCCGGCACGCAGCTCCCCGGCCGGCAACCCGAGCAGGGGCCGCAGGTCGGTGACGGCGACGATCTGCCCGCGCAGGTTGATCACCCCCAGGATATGGGCGGCCACCCGCGGCACCCGCACCAGACGGGGAAGACGAAGCACCTCGCGGGCGGCGCTGCCGGGCAGGCCGTAGCGCTCGCCGCCGAGGCGGATGACGACGTAATCGCGGCTCTCGACGTCGATCTCCTCCTCGCTCTGCTCGATGCCGCGCCAGTACTCCTCGCGCATCTCCTTCAGGGTAGCTTGTATGTCGTCGCTCTGTCGTCTGTCCATTTCTTCGTTCTTCCTCTCTGACCCCCGCCCGTCATCGGGCGTCAGGTTTCACCGAATCTTGCCGCATCGTCCCGGCAGACCTCGAGAAAAACGGCCCGCGACAAGCCCCCGGAGTAGGGAATCTGCGATTCGTCCGGCGCCCGCTCCAGCAGGCGCAGGGTGTTTCTCAGCTCCCGGAGAGCCTCCTCGTTGCGGTTCATCTGCAGATAGAGCTTGCTCAGATTGTAGTGCGGCATGATGAAGTCCATGTCGAGAAGAAGCGCCTTGCGATACTCCGCCGCCGCCGCCAGCAGGTTCTCCCCGAGCCCCAAAATAAGACCCCGCAAAAAGTAGGCCTCCGGGCAGAGGTCGTTAACCGCGATGGCCTGGTCGCAGAAGTCGAGAGCTTGGTCGAATTCGCCCCGGTTGGCCAGGATGAACCCCTTGCCCACCAGCGCTCCGACGTGGCCGGGCCAACGGCGCAGGATTATATCATAATTCTCGGCGGCGGTCTTGAAATCCTCGCGGTTGAAGGCCTGTTCCGCCTCCCGGAAAAGTTCCTCCGGGTCCTCCCGGGCAGGCTCGGGAGGCGACGGGACCGGCGGCTTCTGCCTGGCGGGGGCCGCGGCCGGCCGTGGACGGACGGGGGCGGGACGTGCCGCCACCGGCTTCGGCGGTGGGGACGACACCGGCGGCGGCGCCGCTTCGGCAGGCGGCTCTTCTTCCAGCCGCCGGCGATAGTAGAACCCTCCGGCATTATGAATTCGCTGGAAACGGTCGGAGATGCCCATCAGGGTCTCGGCGTGTCCGAGAAAGAGATAGCCGCCGGGACGCAGACAGTGGGAGAATTTCTCGACGATACTTCCGGTGGTCGCCAGCCGGAAGTAGATCGTCACGTTCCGGCACATCAGGATGTCGAGGTTCGCCGTGCCGTTTTCCTCCGAGGGGAAAAGACCCGTCTGCAGGTTGAGGTAGGCGAAGCGCACCATGTCCCGGACCCGCGGGTCGAGCACGTAGGAACTGCCGATCCGGCGAAAATAACGATCCCGGAAGCGCGAATCGGTCACCCGCAGGGCGCGGGGGCGGAAAACGCCGTCCCGGGCCTGGCGCAGGGATCGCTTGTTGATGTCGGTGGCGAGAATGCGCACGTCCCAGTCGGCCAGCTCCGGAAAATGTTCGAGCAGGGCCATGGCGATGGAGTAGGGCTCCTCGCCGGACGAACAGCCGGCGGACCAGATGCGCAGGGTGCGTTCGTGCCGGTTGCGCCGGATGAACTCTGGCACCACATGCTGAATCAGGGCGTCGAAATGGGGAAGGTAACGGAAAAAATAGGTTTCGCCGATGGTCAGCAGCCCCAGCAACTTCTTCAGTTCCTGCCGGCTTTCCTGGAATCGTTCCAGGTACGCGAAGTATTGCCGGAAGCCGTCAACGTGGACCGCCCGCATCCGGTGCACCAGTCCACGCTCCAGGATCTTCAGATTGCGCCGGTCAAAATGCAGGCCGCTGTGGGTGACGAGAAAGTTCTGGAAAAGAACGAGTTCTTCCTTGTCCAGCGACGGGGTGGCGCTCGGCTCGCCGACCCGGGCGTTCTCCCGCAGCAGGGCGATGTCCTCCAGCAGCCGCTGCTGGTCGAGGGGCTTGCTCAGGAAATCGAAGACATCGAGCAGTTCGTATTCGAGTTCCGCCTGCCGGGAGGTGGCGATAACCGGCAGCTTCCTGGTCGTGCGGTGGCTCTTCAGCCGCCGGAGAATCTCCAGGCCCGGCGTCTCGGACATGGAGATGTCGAGGATGATCAGATCGGGGGACAGCTCGCGGATGGCGGCCAGCGGGTTCTCCGCCGCACAGAGACACTCCACCCGGCAGCCGGCATCGGCCAGGGTGGGGGAGAGGGTCTGGCAAAGTTCCTGGTCCTCGTCGATAATCAGGACCTGAAAAAGATCGTTCACATCCGTACCGCTGTCCTTGGGAGCCGGCGGCTCATCGGTTGCCGGCCTTGGCCCAGGAATCGCGCAGGCCGACCGACCGGTTGAAGACCGGCTTCGCGCCGTCGTGGTCCCAGCGGTCAGCGGTGAAATAACCGACCCGCTCGAACTGGAAGAACTCCTCCGGACGGGCTTCGCCGAGGGCCGGCTCGACCGGCACCTCGTTGAGGATGGTCAGGGAATCGGCATTGAAATCGTCGAGGAAATGGCCGGCGGCCTCCGGGTTCTCGGTCCGAAAGAGCCGGTCGTAGAGGCGCAGCTCGACCAGGCGGGCATGCCGGGCACTGACCCAGTGGATGGTCCCCTTGACCTTGCGTCCGTCGGGGGCGCTGCCTCCCCGGCTCTCCGGGTCGTAGGTGCAGCGCAGTTCGACCACCTCGCCCTGTTCGTCCCTGACCACCTCCCGGCAGGTAATCAGGTAGGCGAAGCGCAGCCGCACCTCCCGCCCGGGAGCAAGGCGGAAGAATTTTTTCGGCGGCTCCTCCATGAAATCGTCGCGGTCGACGTAAATCTCCCGACAAAACGGCACCCGGCGCGTTCCCATGGCGGGATCCTTCGGATGATTGACCGCCTCGAAGCTCTCTTCCTGCTCCTCGGGGTAGTTGGTGATCACCACCTTCAAGGGATTGAGCACTGCCATCCGGCGCGGGGCGCGCCGGTCTAGGTCCTCGCGCAGGCACTGTTCGAGGACGCCGACACCGATGCGGCTCTCGGACTTGCCGACGCCGATCATATCGCAGAAGCGGCGGATCGCCTCGGCGGTGTAGCCGCGCCGGCGGTAGCCGTGCAGGGTCGGCATGCGGGGATCGTCCCAGCCGCTGACGTGCCCCTCCTGGACCAGCTGGAGCAGTTTGCGCTTGCTCAGCACGGTAAAGGTCAGGTTGAGTCGGGCGAATTCGATCTGCCGCGGGTGGTGGATCTGCAGCGCCTCGCAGAACCAGTCGTAGAGAGGCCGGTGGTCTTCGAACTCCAGGGTGCAGATCGAATGGGTCACCCCCTCGATGGAGTCCGATTGGCCGTGGGTGAAATCGTACATCGGGTAGATGCACCAGGCGTCGCCGGTGCGATGGTGGCGGGCATGCAGAATCCGGTACATCACCGGGTCGCGCAGATTGATGTTGGGCGAGGCCATGTCGATTCTGGCCCGCAGCACCTTCTCGCCGTTGCCGAATTCACCCCGCTTCATCCGCTCGAAGAGCTCCAGGTTCACCTCGACGCTACGATCGCGCCAGGGGCTGTTCCGGCCCGGCTCGGTGAGCGTTCCCCGGTTGCGCCGGATCTCCTCCGGGCCCTGGTCGTCGACGTAGGCCTTGCCGGCGCGGATGAGCTCCAGCGCCCAGCGGTAGAGTCGCTCGAAATAATCGGAGGCGAAATATTCATGCCCGTCCCAGTCGAAACCGAGCCAGCGGACATCTTCCTTGATGGCGGCGACGTAGTGCGCTTCCTCCCTGGCCGGGTTGGTGTCGTCGAAACGCAGGTGACAGCGGGCGCCGCCCGGGGCCGAAGCGAAGTCGCGCGCGAGGCCGAAATTGAGGCAGATCGACTTGGCGTGGCCGATGTGCAGATAGCCGTTGGGCTCGGGGGGAAAGCGGGTGACCACCTGCTGACGACGGCCCTCGCGCAGGTCGGCTTCGATGATGGCGCGGATGAAATTGGCGGCGGGCGCCGCCTGGTCCTTATCGCTCATGGATCAGGGAGTCCCTCTCTGTGGCAAATGTTATCAAGCGGATTCTTCACGGGTGACCGGGGGATCCTTCAGACCTCCAGTTCCTCGCCGACATCGATATTCTTCAGCAGGACCACGCAATGGGCGGAGATCCCCTCGCCGCGCCCCTCGAAGCCGAGTTCCTCGGTGGTGGTCGCCTTGACGTTCACCCGATCGATGTCGGTGGCGCAGACATCGGCAATGTTTTCTACCATGTCCCGGACAAAGGGGGCAAGCTTCGGTCGCTGGGCGATGACGGTGGCGTCGATATTCCCCACCAGGTAACCGTGCGCTTCGGCCAGCGCCACCACCTCCCGCAGCAGCTTGAGGCTGGCAATGCCCCGGTAGGCCGGATCGGAATCGGGGAAGTGGCGGCCGATGTCGCCTTCGCCCAGGGCACCGAGGATGGCGTCGCAGATGGCGTGGAGCAGCACATCTGCATCGGAGTGCCCCAGCAGGCCGAATTCGAAGGGGATTTCGACCCCGCCGAGCACCAGCTTGCGCTCCGGGACCAGGCGGTGGACATCGTAACCGTGGCCAATACGCATCACGGGATCTCTCCTTGCGATTCCGCCAGCAGGGCCCTGGCCAGGACCAGGTCCTCGGGCGTGGTGATCTTGATGTTGCGATAACTGCCTTCGAGCATGGCCACCGGCCGCCCGAGCCGCTCGACCAGGGAGGCGTCATCGGTGCCTCGGAAGTCCTCCCGCAGGGCCCGGGCGTGGGCCTCGCGGATGAGGCCGAAGCGGAAGGCCTGGGGCGTCTGGGCGAGCCAGAGGCGCTGCCGGTCGGGGGTGCCGGTGATCATCCCGCCGTCGACCTCCTTCACCGTATCCTTGACCGGCACGCCGACCGCGCAGGCGCCGTGGCGTCCGGCGGCGTCGACGGCGCGGCCGACCAGGGCCGCCGGCAGGAAGGGACGCACCCCGTCGTGGACGAGGACCACGTCGTCCTCGTCGGTCCGGCAGGCATCAAGGCCGTTGCGCACCGACTCCTGGCGCTCGGCGCCGCCGGCGACCAGCTCGCGGACCTTGCCGAAGCCGTAGCGGTCGATGACCTCGGTACGGCAATAGTCGATCTCGGACGAAGGGGAGATGACGAAAATATGGTCTACGCGGGGATGGCGGTCGAAGACGGCCAGGGTGTGGGCCAGGATGGGGCGTTCATCGAGGAGCAGGTACTGCTTGTTGACAGCTGCTCCCATGCGGGCGCCCATACCGGCGGCGGGAATAAGAACGGTAACGCTCATCGGAATCCGAACCAAGGGAGGCCGCGAAACGGGCTGTGGCTGTCGGAAAACGTGCTTCAGAAACAAAAACCAGGCGCAAAACACCCGGTTTTTTGCCGCCGGTGGAAAATCGGTTTAATTGACGAAAATACTCTCGACCCGCTCGACGATCTGCTCTTCCTCGGCGCCCTCGGCCAGGGCGATTTCCTTCACCAGCAGCTTGCGGGCGAGCTCCAGAACCTTCTTCTCGCCGTAGGAAAGCTCCTTGTCTCCCTTGATGATGTAGAGCTCCCGCAACACCTCGGCGACCTCGAAGGGGTCTCCCGACTTGATCTTTTCGTTGTATTCTCGCTGCCGGCGGCTCCAGGAGGCGACGGCCTGCCCTTCTTCCTGGCGCTCCTTGAGGATCTTGTAGATGGCCGCAATCCTCTTCTTGTCGATCAGGCTGCGCATCCCGACCTGCTCGACGTTACCCACCGGAACCATGATGGTCATATCGCTGTCGACGATACGTAGAATGTAGAATTTATGCTTCTCCCCGGAGAACTCCCTGGACTCGATGGCCTCGATCACCCCGACCCCCTGGGTGGGATAAACGGCCATATCACCGATCTTATACATGGATGTCTCCTCCTTTAGCATTTGGTCAGGCTATCACAAAGATCGCCTCCGGTCAAGCTCGGAAGCCGACTTTTCAGGGACTTAGACCTTCCAGGAGGCTGTCGGACTATTCATGAGCCGACTGCAAATTCGGCTGCCTGGCCCATATTTCAGCTCCTTTTCGGCCCATAGCTATGGCTATGAGCTCTCAAACGAGCCAAAATCTGGCCTCAAGCTTCCAAATTTTCGCTTCGCCCCGTATAGTCCGACACCCCCCTGGGAGCTTTTTGGTCTGGCCCGGGCCGGGATCGCCGTGCTAGGATTTTGGCTTCCGATTTCCCGAGAGGAGCGCACCTCATGCGTATAGCCGTTATCGGCGCCGGCGCCCTGGGTCTCTACTACGGAGCGATGCTGCGGCGCGCCGGCCGCGATGTCCGTTTTCTGCTGCGCCGCGACTACGAAGCGGTCCGCCGGAGGGGGCTGACCGTCACCTCCCCGGCCGGCGACTTTCACCTGGAGCGGGTCCGGGGATTCCGCAGCCCGGCCGAGATGGGCGAGGTCGACCTCGTCCTGGTCGGCCTGAAGACCTTCGCCAACGACCGCCTGGTCGACCTGGTCCGGCCCCTGCTGGGCAAGCGGACCGCCGTTCTCACCCTGCAGAACGGCCTTGGCAACGAGGAGCTGCTGGCCGAGGCCATCGGCGCCGACAGGGTCCTCGGCGGCGTGGCCTTTCTCTGCTCCAACCGGGGCGAGCCGGGAACCGTCCACCACCTCGGCCAAGGTTCGATCCGCCTCGGCGAGTACGCCGGCGGGCTTACCGAACGCGCCGCCGCCATCGCCGCCATGTTCACCGCCGCCGGCGTGCCCTGCGAGGCGGTGGCCGACCTGGCGAAAATCCGCTGGGAGAAGCTCGTCTGGAACATCCCCTTCAACGGCCTGTGCGCCCTCACCGGCGCCGACGTCACCGCCCTGCTGACCCATCCGCCGAGCCGGGAACTGGTCCGCGAGATCATGGCCGAGGTGGTCGCCGGCGCCAACGCCCGGGACCTGAGCGAGCCGATCGCCGGCGAGGCCTTCATCGCCCGGATGCTCGAACTCACCGACGGCATGGACCATTACCGGCCGAGCATGATGATCGACCGGCTCGAAGGCCGGCCGCTGGAGCTCGAGGCGATCTACGGCATCCCTCTGCGGATGGCGGCGGGACATGGCGTGGAGATGACCCGCACTCGGATGCTGCATGCACTGCTGGCCTTGGGCGAGCCCAAGTAAGGCCTTGCAAGGTGGGTACTTCCCACCGTACCGAGATAGGCCATGCCCACCTTCTCGAAGAATTAACCTAAACACGGCAGTTGATCACGCAACGCCGCAACGGACGCAACGAAATCAAAGTCTTACATCCTGGATGCTCTCACCCGTTAGGTGAAAGGTCTTTTTGATAACGTTTTGGTTTTACGTCGCGTTCGTTGCGTTCGTCGCGTGAGACTGCTTTTTCCAGGATTAACTCTTTGCGAGCTCTGCGCCTTGAGTGAGCGATAGCGAACGGGCGAGAGGAAGATTTTTCAGGATTTCAGGCCCGACCTGTCTTCAGGCGGGCCGTTCCCTTTCCCGAATTTCGCCCCCCTTCACGATCAATCAAACAGCGGCAATTCGCTTTCGAGCGCGGCGGCGGCAAGGAGAAAGAGGGCGGCGTTCCACGACTGACCCGGCATGCCGCCGGGGGCGCCGGTGCGCCCGTGGAACCACTCGTTGAACTCCCAATCGCCCTCCCGGTTGAGGGCGGCCAGGCGTTCCAGCTCCTCCCGCGCCGCATCGCGGCGACCCTGCCGGTCGAGCAGGAGCACCCAGAAGGCGCCGACGAAGGGCCAGATCCCGCCGTTGTGGTACTGGAAGGGGAGGTTCTGGTCGTGGCGCTCCATGTAGGTACGCCAGAGGTGATGCCCCGGCTCGATGGGGGTGCCGACCACGCGGATCGGATGTGGGCGGTTGGCTTCGACGGAAAGAAGCCCCTCGACGATCCTCTCCCCCTTGGCGGAAGAGGCCATGCCGGTGAGGGCGGCGAGGAGGTTGCCGAAGACGTCGACCTCCTCGCCCCAGAAGGAGAAGTTGACGAAACTCAGGTAAAAGGGGGTCAGCTTCGCTTCCCGGCGGATGTAGTCGACCATCAGGGCAATGCGGCGGTGTTCCGGCGCCGGGCCCTCGAAGGGCGAGAGCAGCTGGTTGGCGAAGCGGGCGGTTTCCCCGGCCGCGGGCAGCCCGTAGAGCCGCTCCACCCAGTACCACAGGGCATTGGTGTAGAGGACGAAGCCGGAGCGGGGCATGATGTCGGCCCAGTCGCTGGCCTCGTTTTGCTGCAGCAGGTGCCACGCCGGGTGCTCCTGGCACCCGAGCCAGCGCAGGGCGCTGCCGACCGGGAATTCTAGCTCCTCGGCGATTCCTTCGCCGGGCACCAGACGGTCGAAGAGGCGCACCGCGATCAGCCACCACAGGGTGGCGTCGATGCAGCCGGCATACCAGAAGTCGGCCTCGCCGGTCTCCGGCCGGACGAACTTGGGAATCTGGCCGTTGTCCGCCTGGGCGGCGGCCAGGGTGAGCAGGCTGGCGCGGGCGCCGGAGATCAGCTCCGGATCGCCCGAGGCGGCCATGCCAAGGGCGCAGATCGCCGCGTCGCGGCCGAAGATGCAGGCATAGTTGCGCTCCGCGGCCCGCGCCGAGGGGGCGGCGGCCAGGATGCCGGCCGCGACCGTGTTGCCCCGCAGCAGCTCGACGCACCGCTCCCGGCATTCGTGAATCAGGGTTGTGCCGCCGGCGGCCGGGACAAGGACCGTGCTCATCGTTCTCCTCTGCTGCGGAAAAGGGTTGCGGCGGCATTGTACGCTGTCTGCCTGACTGCGGGCAAGCTCCTTGACGCGATTCCCGCCGGGGGGTACTGTCCTGATATGAAGCTCATCTTTCACGGCACCCGCGGCAAAATCGAGGCGCAGTCGAAGCGGCACGACCGGCACGCCGTCCTTGAAGCGCGGTATCTCGGCAAGGGTGTCATCATCGACTGCGGTGAAAACTGGCTGGGACGTCTCGATGAGCTGCGCCCGCGGGCCATCGTCATCACCCACGCCCACCCCGATCACGCCTGGGGCCTTGCCGAGGGCGCCCCCTGCCCGGTCTACGCCACCCGCGAGGCCTGGGAAACCCTCGAGGAATTCCCCATTGCCGAGCGCCGGATCATCGAACCGCGCAGGCCCTTCACCGTTCGGGGCATCCGCTTCGAGGCCTTCGCCGTGCAGCATTCGATCCGCGCCCCGGCGGTCGGCTACCGGATCAGTGCCGGCGCAGCGACCATTTTCTACGCTCCCGACCTTGTCTACATCCATGAACGCGAAGAGGCGCTGCGCGGATGCCGTCTCTATATCGGCGACGGCGCGACCGTTGACGGCCAGATGGTGCGCAAGAGCGAAGACGGGCAACTTTTCGGCCACACTCCCGTGCGCACCCAGCTGACCTGGTGCCGCAAGGAGGGCATTCCGAAGATGATCGTCACCCACTGCGGGAGCCAGATCGTTGAGAACGAGGCCAAAGGGATCGGCGACCAGGTCGCCGCCTACGCCGAAGAGCGGGGCGTGGAGGTGGAGATCGCCCATGACGGCCTGGAGTTGATCCTGCGGTGAAATGACAAAGGCAGCGTTCGAGAGTGAGCTTGCCGTTCGATTTTCCTGGATGGGCGAGGGCTTCCGCGAAACGTTCTGTGCCAGATTCCCACCCCCTTTGGGCAAAAAAAACCCCCACGGCTCGGGAGGGGAGGGAGCCATGGGGGCAAAACTTTTTTTGGAGGTTCTGAAGAAGATCGTCCCGGACCCGCCTGCCACAGCAGATCCTTTGTTGTTCTCCGGGCCGCCTGCCACAACAGCCCTTCGATGGTTTTCAAGATACCGGGTTGTTCAAGAAATTTAAACGTGGCGACTCGTAATAATTCCGGCAACTCCTCACAAGAGCCGACTGTGCAAAAGCACAGTCCATAATCTTCGGGGCCACGGGAAAAAAGCTGGAACGAAAAAAGGACTTACGGCCCATTCTGCCGCAAGTCCTTTTATTTTAAGTGGCGCGCCGCGGAAGATTCGAACTCCCGACCTTCTGATCCGTAGTCAGACGCTCTATCCAGCTGAGCTAGCGGCGCATTCCGTAAAGTGGGATTTATCGCTCAAACGAAGTTAATTGTCAACCTTTTTTTTCGTCGCCGGGACGAAATCAACCAGGGTGAAGGTGTAACGTGGGTGCTGAAAGGCATGGGTGCCGGGATAGAGGCTGAAGAGCCACCCTCCGAAAACCTGCTCGCCGGAATCGGTGATCTCGACCTGGACCGCCGGGTTCCTGGGCTCGTTGGAAGCCGAGGTCATGGTGCTGCCGTCCATGATAAAGGCGGGCAGGAAGGTCTTGACTTTCAGACGCAGGCCGCTGTCGTTCAGGACCAGCTCGGAGCCGATCGCCACCGTATGGACCTCCCGGCTGTTGTCCTCCTTGTCGACGATGGCGATCTTGACCGCTTCCCACTGGCCTTCGACCTCCTTGGGCACCACCACCCGTGGAACCTTCTTCTTGACCTGGGCTGCGGGCTTGGAAACCGAAGATGACTCATCCTTGCGGCAGCCGCCGGCAAGGGCCAGCAGGAGCAAGGAAATGAGAATGAGAACTGGTGAAAGCCTGGACATCGATCGACCCCGCTGGATAGGAAAAATCCCCCCCGGACCGGGACACAAAAATGGCGGAGAGGGAGGGATTCGAACCCTCGGTACAGGTTTCCCCGTACACTCGCTTAGCAGGCGAGCGCCTTCAGCCGACTCGGCCACCTCTCCGCATGTACCACGCTTTATTTTTTATACCGAAGCCATCCAGACCGCCACGCCGGCCGAAGCGAGCGAAAGGTGGCGGAGGAGGTAGGATTTATGCCCCCTCCGCGAAAGCCCTTGTTTACTGGCGCCTAGCGTCAATGAGCCTTGCCGGAACAGGGACGAACCGTATCACTTTTCGTAGCACTTTTCAAGCCCAAATACCAAAGGACCATTCTTATCAATTGGCGCCTGCCAGTTCACCAAGACGGCGAAGAGCCGCAGTGAAAGTCCCTGCCTTTGCATACTGGCGCCATACGCTGCCACTGAAGTCTGCGGAGCACCAATACTCGGAGCGACACGCAGCCGTCAGAATTGCCTTCAGGTCGTCGATGCTGGCCTGCTCGATGAAATCCAAGTCTTCCAGCCGGCCAATGTGCCCTTGGTAGTTTTTGGCGCAAAACTCATGGGTGACGAGGCGATAGAAGTCCATGAACCAATTGTCTGTCGTGGGCTCTTCCCCGTCCTCGAATCGGTGCAGGTATGCTACAAGCTTGTTAATGGTCGGCATCGCTTCTATTCGTTAAAATATATTCCAGGTTTTCGCAATGTTGGGGCTGAGCTATCTACTTCTTACTACTTCGCATTTAACCTAAAAATTATTTCACTAGCGTTTAAGCGGTTGCACTCGGCCTAATATGTCAACATAAGGCGGTCTGCGACAACCTCTCCCTCAAGAGTTTGCCCTTCCATTTGAAACCTTCTTAACATTGAACGGCCTACATTGACAAAAATTTCTCGCTCAAACAAACCTTCAGGGATAGGAAGGTCACATATCAAATTACCAGAACGTTTTTTACCATCTATACTTAAAGCAACATAAACACCTTTCTCCTTACATGTTTTAATTACTTCGAACAAGTGAGAAAGGTCAAAACTCTGAGCACCATAGAGAATTGACTGACAATGGGTGTATGGTGGGTCGCAGTATATTAAGTCTCCAGCTTTAGCTCTATTCATTGCTTCTTCATAATCCATCACATTAAAAGAAACACCATTAGTTCTATTGTGCCATTCGTCAACACGAGCATCAAAACTATCTGGGCTAATAGGATTATGGACACCACAAGGGGTGGACATGTATCCATCAATTTTTCGAAATCTCACAACTCCGCCATAACATGAGCGGCACAGAAACAGCAGGTCGGCTCCATTGGGCTTTTTATTGTACTCAGCCTTTATTTTTTCGTATGCCTCAACCTTTCCAAACCTTGTTATTGATTCCCACCTTTCCCGATACCACTTTTTGAGTAATTCCGGGTTAGAGTGTAAGGTTTTCCATATTTCCATTAACGGTGGAAAACAATCAGAGGCAAACCCTCTTTCCGGTGCAAGGGTAGCCAACACACCACCAGCACCTAAAAACGGCTCGAAATAATCCCCGAATTGGGGGGGGAAATGACCAATAATTTCATGCGCAAATCGTTGCTTGTTGCCAACCCACTTAAGTAGCTGCAACTTAAAGGGCTTTACCTCTCGGGTAGGGGGAGCGTCAAAAAGTAACATTTGCATTTACAATTATCTCCTTCCGATTACGTAAGCCACTTTATATCCTGTTTTGGGATATTAGTCAAGGGCGTGCTATCTTCCCCCGTTATGAACAGAGAAATCCCTTCCAAACACCATGAATGCCTACGGGCCCTTCTGCGGAAAATCCGTATTGATGCCGGGGTAAAGCAATTGGACCTCGCGGAGAGACTGGGGCATCCCCAATCCTTTGTCAGCAAATACGAATCTGGGGAACGAAGGCTAGATTTACTAGAAGTTCGTCAAATATGCAATGCCCTTGGGGTTCCCCTAGAGGCATTCATCAAAGAGCTGGAAGACAAAATAAATGAAGCCTAACATTAAATTCAAAAACCAACCCAAGAAATTTTGGGCTTATGTAAGAACGATAAGCGAAGCTGTTGGATATACTGAAAGGGGAACTAGACGGATAAAAATTCCAACTGTTTCTAATATGAAGAATGCCTTTCGCTCGGCAAACCTTGACCCCACCCTTATCGCCAATGAAGAAGACCAGCCCACTTTAATTGCAAGCACCCTTCTCGAATATTTTAAATTTAGGGCTGACACTCTAAATGATTTTGTCGAACCGAGACTCATGGACGCGGCAAGGGCTAAATCGGTCTATGAGCGCCTTCATAAGGAGCTTTCACCCCGTTGCCCAATCCCTATGAACAAGCAAAAAGGAGACAAAAGAGCACCAGCCTATTTAACAGCCATAACCAACATGCTCATTGAAGCAAACGCAGAAGGCCTTCCGTGTGATTATGACCCAAGAAAGCTCACCACACTAACAACTAATGGCGAACCCTTAAGGACGCTCGCAAGAAGAGTTGACGGTGCATTGCCAGGCACTATTAACCCAGTAGCAATATGGGAAATCAAAGAATATTATTACACAACAACCTTTGGGAGCCGTGTAGCTGATGGCGTCTATGAAACATTGCTTGACGGAATGGAACTTGAGGAAGCCCATGAGCATGAAGGCATAGACATAATGCATTTATTAATAATTGACGCCCATTATACTTGGTGGGATTGCGGGAGGTCTTATTTGTGTCGGATTATTGATATGCTTCACATGGGCTATGTAGATGAAGTTTTATTCGGCTATGAGGTCGTTGAGCGATTGCCAGATATTGTTAAGGAGCTTGTAAAAAAAGTGCGAACTTGAAATTGCTTTGAAGCCTGGCTCTTTACTCAGAGACCGCCAAGTTGACTACTTCCTCCCTTTTGCCCTCCCCTAGGCAAACCCCCGTCCCTTTCAACTTCCCGTTTCCGCTCCTTCAGTATGCGGTAGACCGAAGCAATGCCGATGCCCAGGTCGTCAGCTATCTTCTGTTTTTTCACACCTTCAGCGGCCATCTTGACCACTTCTTCGGCCTTGGCCCGAGCTGTGGGCTTGCGCCCTTTGTAAACGCCTTTCGCCTTCGCTTTGGCGATGCCCTCAGCCTGCCGTTCAAGCATGATTTCCCGCTCGAACTCACCTACCGCTCCGAGTATGGACAACTGAAGTTTGCCGGTCGGCGTGCTTGTATCTATGTTCGCGTTAAGAACCTTGAACGCGACGCCCTGCTCGGTCAACTTGTCCACAACTGCGAGCAAGTCCCGGATGCTCCGGGCAATGCGGTCGAGCTTGGTAATGATAACTGTGTCGCCTTCGCGAACATATTCGAGGAGCGCGGCAAGCTGGGGTCTTTCCCTCTTCGCTCCACTCTCTTTCTCTTGGAATAACTTCTCACAGCCGGCTACCTTAAGTTGGTCGAGCTGGGCGTCGAGGTTCTGGTCGGTGGTGCTCACCCTGGCGTAACCGATGACTTTTCCCATGTGTGCCTCCTATCAATAGGGCCAAGATGATGTGATATTATCCTGCCAAAATTAAAATGTCAACCCTATTGATAGGTTTTTTTGCGCACTCGTCATACTATCATTGAAGCGTGGTCTATTGAGAGCCTCCAGCGAAGCGACGGTTAGGTGTCGGGGGGGGGGGGCCTGAAAATCCGCTCAAGGGCTATGCGCCTTGCTCCTCCGGGCCTTCCTTCGCTGAGGGTTTTTCTTCGAAAACCTTAAGGCCCAAATCGCGGCCTCTCCATGTGGCTATAACCGAGGCTAACTTAAGGTCGCCCACCTCCTCCGCTTTTTGAATAGCCTCTTTTACCATCCAAATGTCGCGCGTCTCTGCTCCGCGCAGTGCCAAATATACGGCATAACACCAAGTCCTTTCGGCTTCTTCGGCGGCCCCCTTTAATGCTTTTGCTTTCTCCCTCATTTCCTTTTCCACTTTCCTGGCCATGTTCGCTCTCCTTTCAGTTTATCGCCCGCCCAAGGGCTTCAACTTAAAACGATAGCAGTCCCACCCTACCAGGTCAATGGCATTTCTTCTTTTATTTCAAATAGTTAAGTAAGTTTGCGCTTACTTGCTACTCTTTCCGAAGTTGTCGGCCGACTGGATAGAGGATGCCCTCGGGGCACGGTACACCGAGATGACCTTGTGAAATATGATGGCCTATGGGATATGGGGCTGCCCCCTAACCCACAAAGAAGTTTTTTATTAAAAAATGTTTTGACGAAGAGGGATAAAAAAGGTAGAAGGTAGAAGGTTTCAAAAAAGGCTGAATCATTTTACTGTTGTTCTCTTTATCGTCTTGTTTTTTGACTAAGTCTCGGTTTACCTTAACTCAAAACTAGATTGTAATTATTTTCAAAGTAAAATAAGGTCAACTTGACATTCTATACAAGATATTTCAAATGAAATAGAAAGGAGAAAATATTATGGATTATCTCTACATCGCACTTAACTGGTTATTCGGAACTGCTTTTCTACTGTTAGGTCTTGCCACTATCATAACATCTCCCTTGGCTGCGATAACTTTTCTCATCATCTCTTTTCTTCTTTTACCGCCCATAAGAAAATTCGCATACAAAAAAACAAAAATTAAAATTCCAATAAATATTCGTTCAGTTGCCATATTTATTCTTTTCATTTCGTCTATGATACTTTCTCAACATTCCGCCACCCGAAGAGAACAAGCCCTGGCGGAAAAAGAGGCTCAAGCAAAAGCCCAAAAGGTCGCCAAAATACGACAGCAAAGCATAGATTATTTCAATCAAAATTCTTCAGAAATTCTTAGTCAAATAAAAAAATCTTATGAAAAAGAAAATTACAAACAAGTATTATCGTTGACTTCAAAATATTTACCTACACAAAATCCCGAACTCATTGAAATTAATAAAAAGGCTAAATATGAATTGGAAAAATTGAAAAAGGAGTCAAAAGCCAAAGAAATACTTGCCAAACTAAAAACAATTCCAGTATCAAAGTATAATGAAAATATGAAATTTTATCAGCAACTTGTTAATCTTTATCCAGAAAACGATGCATACAAGCAGAAGCTAAATTTTTATTCGACAAAACTTAAGAAACAGCAAGAACAAGAACTTATTAAGCAAGAAAAACTCAAAAAGGAGCGTGAAGAACGGATTGCCAAATTTGGCGAACCACCAACGCGAAGTTCATGGGACGGCTCCTATCTCTCAGTCAAGAGATACCTTGAGAGAGTCGCCAACGACCCTGACAGCATTAAAATTGATGGTTGCACAGAGGTATATTACACTGACAACGGATGGTTAGTTGGATGTGACTTTAGAGGTCGCAATGCTTTTGGCGGAATGATAAGGCAATCAAATTGGTTCACAATCGTTTATGGCAGGGTTGTTCAAATGCATGAAGCATCCGCATATAGCCCATAATAAAGCAATCGCGTCTCAGGCCTAGCTAGATTAAAGCGCCCCCGATGAATCAGGGGGGCGCTTTCGTATTTCAAAGCCCGTAAGAAGCTGGGGGCAATCCTGCCTCGACAATCAGACGACGGGCTAGGCCCTTGTCGCTGGCAATGATTTCGCCCTGTCTGGTTAGATTGACAGACCCTTTTTTCCAGGGGTTGCCGCCACTGTGCCGCTTGGTGCTGCGACTATCACCCCCGGTCTGCTCCCCCTCGGTAAAAAGGATTTTCGTCTCCGGGTCATGCTTCATCCTTGAAATAAAACGGTCAATATCGCTGGGGTCAACAAACGGTAATCCATCCAACGTGATATCGACCTCGCCACCGGCAGTAAGGGCAACCGTCAGGCTTTTCTTGACAAGCCGGGCAACCAACTTGGTAGGTTTTGCGCCTGCCTTCACCGCTCCGGCCTCGATACGTTCGTCCATCAACCTTGTGGTTTCTTGACGCACCTTCTCCCGGAATTCCCTGTCAACTGCCTGGACCGACTTCTTTAGCGATTCACGGGCTGCACTGGGAAGGGCTTTGTCTTTGGCGCCCTGCAAGAGAGATTCGCGCCTCCCTTCCAAATACGCAATCTCTAGCATCTTCTGGCGGTCGCCGTCACCGGCGAGTTTTTCGAGTTCTTTGACAGTTTTCATATTTTTCTCCTTTTAGTTGACAAATTCTGCTGGGGCGTCCTCCGGTACGTTGACAGGTTGCCCCAATCACTTTGTTGACACGGGCTATTCCGTTTTGATTGCCTTCAGGGTCTTAGTGCCATAGCTGATGACTTCCCCTTCAAATCCGGTTCCCGGCGCCAGGTTTTTGGTCAGGTAGTTCCCTACCCCGGCCATGTCATAGATGGGGGATACCATCGAGTTTCCGTGCCGCCAGGCCTGTTCAATAGCTCCCGCTGGGATGTCTGCCAGAGTCTTCCCGGATTTGGAATTCCTTCCATACACGGCAAGATGAACGTGTGGACGGGCATCGACCTTTCCCCGGGCAACCACCCCCAATGCCGCGATTGACAGCGAGGTTTTGGAGATGGTTTTTCGGATAAACCGCAGTGTCGCCCGAGATATCTCTTCATTATTGTGTGGCCGTTTTGCAAATGTCAGATGGGCGAAGACCTGGAATGGGTAGACTTCGAACATTTCACGGTAAGCCCTTTGTAGGCGACAAATTTCGTTTTCCGCACGTGCCCATGAGCCGTCTTTGTCTCGCCTTTTCAATTAGTTACCTCCACATTTCCCGCTCATCATATTTTAGATACACCTCTCCCCACCAAGGCCTCAGCATGCCCGCTGCTCCTTGCCATAGGCCTACGGGCAAAGCCTATGTGAGTCGGCGTGGTGGCGCTGGGTACATGCCGACTGCTTACTGGTTGCCTCACCACAAGGCCGAACCAATATCGGTCACATCCCTTACATGGATTTTAAGGTTGGCGGTGCTGCTTGCTGGTCTGACGCGTCGAAGGGTGCACTGAAAACAGCTCTGAAGCTTTCAGAATTGGCGCGTATGGCGTTTTTGTTCGCTATTGAGGGGGATGGTGTGGGCTTAGAGGATTTCGAATTCGCTAAGGATGCTGTTAATTTGCTCGTTCAAAGACTTGATATCCCCTTCATGCTCAAGGAACCCGCCAAAAAACACAGGTGTCGCCTTCCATTTCTCACTCAGGTCTTGGTTCCTGCCTTCAAAACTAAACCTCTCATGGGCCTGGACCAGTGCTGAAAATAATTTTTGCGCTGTTTTTTCTGGTGTATCGCTGGGGATGATAACAAGTCTTGAACTTGGCAAAAGCAGGGTTGCACTATTTCCACGATTAATGCTTTCAATTTCTTTGAGCGTAGCGGGCCCAATTGGACGATTGCGCCGATATTCTTGATAGACTGCCTCTGTCACTAACTGAAAAGCAAGCGGAGGCGGGTTAAGTCTGCGCTCAATGTCGCTTATTGTGCGCTCCATCTTCCCAACCCTCTTCAAGAGTGAGCTCATTTGTGTCGACATGCTTCTTCAAGCCTCCCTTCGAGTTCGAATAGCTTCTCTGAAAGATTTCCCACATTTTCCCGCTCCAGCAAGTCGGATATTTGGCTCAAAATATAGGTCAACTTTGATGCGGCGGCCGGAGCAACCAACCCGTTACGGGCGTCCCGGTAAACCCTGCTCATCTCTAGCCGGGCGGCCTTGATGGAATTTAAGGTTAAGCGTTTTCGGGCGGCAGGGGGGTGGGGGGTGCTGGGCGAATCCCTGTCATGGCCGGTCTTAGATGTCTTTTTAGTGGTCATTTTTCTGCCTCATTTTACCTGTGCGCCGTGATTTCCCGGCATGCAATACGAGCGGCTGCCCGATTTCCTTTGTTTAAGGCCGCCAACTCCTTTGCCGGGTCGTGTTCAAACTCCGATTGGAACAGGGCCAGTATCGCCGAAGCGATATGGCTTGTCCGTACTTCGTACCTGTCGGCCAGGGCCTCAATGTAGTTCCTGTTCTCCTCTGGAATGTAAATGCTCAGGCTCGTTTTCCTGCTCATGCAATCCTCCTCGTCTTCGAGCGTGATAAAAAAAGCCCGGGCGACCGGCCCGGGCTTCTGACGATTTCGTTTCTATATATTTATACGGCGATTGCCTATATTTTGTATCATCCTCCCTGTTTTTTGCGAGTGTGTTACGGTCCCTCTGCCCCTCGAAAGCTCAGAAACGGGTACTCGATTGCGTTGACCGCTGCGGCAAGGGCCTTCGAGGAATAAGCGCCGGTGTAGATGGTCGTTACGCTGAGGTCGTCGGCATGGCCAAGAAGTGCCGCCGTCAGGTTCTTATCTATTCCGTTGTCGGTCAGCGCCTTAGCAAAGCGTTTTCGGGTCGAATGGAAGACGGGACCGTCAGCGACTTTCTTGATGATGCGGTTCAACTGCTTCGAGACAGCCGGGGAGCTGAGGCCAGGGAATACCCGTTTCGAGCCCTGAGCCTTCGCCTGCTGGACAAAATCGTCGAGGATAGGGGTAAGGTTGGGATGGACGGGGACAATGCGCCTACTGGCTGCGCTCTTCAGCTCCTTGTCGCCGTCGTCGTTCACGTCGAAGCATTGCACGCCGTCAACCATCTTCAGGTCTGACAGGTGAAGCTGGACAATCTCGGCAAGCCGGAGGCCGCTGAATATGCCGGTCAGGGCGATGGCCCGAAGGTGGAGCTTCTTCGGGCTGTTCATATCGGGCAGGGCGAAGAGTTTTGCGAGTTCACCATCAGTGAAGGGCTTCCATTTTTCACCCCCCGCCGCCTTCTTGCTCTTCTTTGTGACGGCCGGGCAGATATTCCGGCTTAGATATCCTGCCCTGACCGCATAGTTACAGACCATGCTGAAGCCGAGGCTGTACTTTTCGACCGAGCGTTGGGAGAAGGGTTTGCCGTGGCTGCTCTTCATGGTGCCGAGCCGCTTGAGGGCTATGGTGAACTCCGCGCGGGTAATGCTGGCGATGGGTTTATCAAATGCAAGTGCCGCCTGCATCACTGGCAAATAGCCCTGATAGTCCTTAATGCTCGACGGCTTGACGCTCAGCTTCTTCTCTTCCAGCCATTCAGCGGCGACAGCCGACCATAATGGGCCTTCCTCCTTCGCGGCGGTTTCCAGTTCCGGGGGTAGCGTGGGTGCCGGCGCCGAGGCCTGCTGGCCGCTTAGTTCCGCAACTTGAGCCGTCAAGGTGGCGACCTGTTCAAGCAAATCGGCCTGTAGCGGGTTGCTCTGATGGCGTCTGAGACGTGCCTGAGCGAACTGCTCGACGTGGAATTCAACCAAATAATCTATCTGGCCCTTAACACTCTCCTGAAGGGCTTCTTGCGTGTAGTGGGAGTTGTGGTGGGCTGTTGACGCAATTTCGCGCCACAGTGCGGGGAGTTGACGTTTAATGTCTTCGTCTATGAGCTTGGCCTCTGCCGCGCTCTCGGTCTTCAGGGTGCGAACGATTTCCTTGCAGCCAAGGAGGTCTTGCAGGCTGGTCGGAACATGAATTCTGACGTACATCCGGTTCTTCCGTTTGACGGTCATAAGTGGCCTCCCCTGGTCACTCGCCGTAGCACTTTCGTAGCACTTTGGCGAGAGTTGGAGACGCCAGAAACAACAAAAGCCCGCAAAATGCGGGCTTTTGGTACGCTTGGCGGAGGAGGTAGGATTCGAACCCACGGTGCTTTCGCACAACGGTTTTCAAGACCGCCGCCTTAAACCACTCGGCCACTCCTCCGTGGATGCTGGGATTAGCCGCCGATCTGTTTCATCCCCCCCATATACGGCTGCAGGGCCTCCGGAATTCGAACCGAGCCGTCGGCCTGTTGATAGTTCTCCAGAATGGCCACCAGCGTCCGGCCCACGGCCAGCCCCGAACCGTTGAGGGTATGGACGAACTCGGGCCGCGCTCCTTCTTCCCGGCGGAACCGGATGCCGGCCCGGCGGGCCTGAAAATCCGTGAAGGTGGAGCAGGAGGAAATCTCGCGATAGGTCTCCTGGGCAGGCAGCCAGACTTCGATATCGAAAGTCCGGGCGGCGGAGAACCCGATGTCGCCGGTACAGAGGTCGACCACGCGGTAGGGCAGCTGCAGCCGGCGCAGAACCTCCTCGGCGTTGGCGAGCAGCTTCTCCAGCTCGGCGTCGGAGTCCTCGGGACGCACGAACTTGACCAGCTCCACCTTGTTGAACTGGTGCTGGCGGATCAGACCCCGGGTGTCCCGGCCGTGCGAACCGGCCTCCTTGCGGAAGCAGGGCGTGTAGGCCGTGTAGCACAGCGGCAGCTCGGCGCCGGCCAGGATCTCGCCGCGATGCATATTGGTCACCGGCACCTCGGCGGTGGGGATGAGAAAGAGATCCACCCCTTCGGTATGGAAAAGATCGTCCTCGAACTTGGGGAGTTGTCCTGTCCCCGTCATGGATTCCCTGTTTACCATAAAGGGCGGCAATATTTCAATATATTTATCCGCCGCGGTATGCAGGTCGAGCATGAAATTGATCAGCGCCCGCTC
>Ga0102953_1000700_pt1 | contig 22354 bp, 29 predicted proteins | sample SalPon2A_C_D2_MG_FD_78509 | JGI IMG/M metagenome (GOLD analysis project Ga0102953, IMG submission 78509) | Soil microbial communities from South San Francisco under conditions of wetland restoration - Salt Pond MetaG R2A_C_D2_MG | ecosystem: Environmental > Terrestrial > Soil > Wetlands | place... | reverse complement strand
CGGCTGGATGTGGTTTCCAGGCCCGCTGCTGTGGTGAATGTCATAGGAGATTCTATTATGAATTCGGGAAAATTTTTCATCGGATTGTTTTGTCTGGCGATTGCCGGGACGGCCCAGGCCGAGACTCCAGCTACATTGATGGATGGTTATGCGCGCGATGCGATGCAAAGCACACCGAACTTTGCGCCTTCGGCCAAGCGCGGCCAGCATTTCTTTGCGCGTGACTGGGGTGTTTCTCGCAAGATGCCCAGTTGTCAGAGTTGTCATGGTAACGACCTGACCAGGAATGGCAAACATGTCATTACCGGAAAGCGTATTGCGCCGTTGTCGCCCAAGGTGAATGCGAAGCGTTTCACCAGCTTGTCGAAAGCCGAGAAATGGTTCGGCCGTAATTGCAAGGAAGTAGTCGGACGCGAATGCACTGCCGCGGAAAAGGCGGATTTGATCAAGTTTTTCAGTAACCCCGGAGTGAAATCATGAAATGGATCGCAGGATTGGTGCTGGCCACAGTGGCTGTGGCGGCATATGCGGATGGCGGCAGAATAAACGTGCCGGCCAATGCGACATGGAAAGAGGAGTGCGGAAGTTGCCACATCGCCTATCCACCGCAATTGCTGACGGCAGGCAACTGGCGGCAACTGATGTCAGGTCTGGATCGGCATTTCGGGTCCAATGCCTCGCTTGGTGCCGGGGAGCGGCAGGAAATTACCGGCTTTCTGGAGCGCTATGCGGCGCGCAGCGACCGGTATGCAGCCAGCAGTTTGCGTATCAGCGACACGTCGTGGTTCAGGCGTGAGCACAGGGAAGTGTCGTCGCGCACATGGAGCGATCCCGAAGTCGGCAGCCGTTCCAATTGTACTGCCTGCCATGTCAACGCTGAACGTGGCGACTGGTCGGAGCACGGCATCCGCGTGCCGGGCGGGCGCTTCGAGGACGATGACGATTAATTGGTCCGGTCCGGGCGGAAGGAGGCTGGTATGAGCAAAATTCTGGTCTGGGACTTGCCGACACGTATCGGCCACTGGCTGCTGGTTGCCGCGTTTGCCGTGGCATGGTTCAGTGGCGAGAGCGAGGAATGGCGGCTATACCACGTGTCGGCCGGCTATGTGATGGCCGCAGTATTGCTGTTCCGTTTTTTCTGGGGAATGGCGGGAACGCGCTACGCCCGTTTCTCTTCTTTTCTGTTCTCGCCGCGCCAGGTCGCGTCCTATCTGATCGGTCTGGCGCAGCGGCAATCCGGACACTGGGTGGGTCATAACCCGGCCGGCAGTTATGCCATTTACCTGCTGATGCTGCTGGGGCTGGCAGTGGTTGCCAGCGGCTGGGCCGATTACAACGACGTCGGCGGCGACTGGCTGGAAGAGGCGCACGAAATTCTGTCCTATTCCATGCTGGGCGTGGTCGGTCTGCATGTTTCGGGTGTCGTATTGAGCAGCGCGCTGCATCGCGAAAACCTTGTGCGCAGCATGATCAGCGGTTGCAAACAGGGAGCGCAACAAGAGACTATTCCCTCCAGCCGTCGCTGGTGGGCCTTATTGCTGGCCGGACTGGCAGCCGGTGCCGGCTGGTTGGCTTTCGCCGGCTGAGCGTTTTTGCCGGAACCGTCGACCTGCTGCAGGCTGACGATCCTGACGCGGATGCGCTACAATAGCGGCGTTCATTTGCTTTATTGGCGCAATGCTTTCTTCACCCGAATCGCTTACCCCTGACACAGTGACGCCGGACCGTCTGCTGCGGCAGGAGGTATTGGCCATCAAGGCTTACCATGTTCCCGCCAGCGGCGGCATGGTCAAACTGGATGCGATGGAAAATCCCTATGGCTTGCCGCAGGAATTGCGCGATACAATCGCGCACTTGGTGGCGGATGCCGCCATCAACCGCTATCCCGATGCGGGGGCGCAACAACTCAGGCAGCAAATCCGCGAAGTGACCGCCTTGCCGCAAGGTATGGATGTGCTGCTTGGCAATGGTTCAGACGAAATCATCCAGTTGCTGGCCATGGCGACGGCGAAGCCGGGAGGCGTGTTGCTCAGCGTTGAGCCGTCGTTCGTAATGTACAAGATGATCGCGGCATTCACCGGCATGCAATATGTCGGCGTGCCGCTGAGCGATGATTTTGAGCTGGACCTTGCCGCGACGCTGGCGGCAATCCGTCAGCACCAGCCGGCGCTGGTGTTCCTGGCTTACCCCAACAATCCCACAGGCAACTTGTTCGATGCCGCTGCCATTGCGCAGATCATCGAGGCTGCGCCTGGCCTGGTGGTGGTAGATGAAGCCTATTATGCCTTTGCCAGCGACAGCTTCATCCCGCAATTGGCGCATTATTCCAACCTCTTGGTGATGCGCACTTTTTCCAAGCTCGGCATGGCCGGTTTGCGTCTGGGCTTTCTTGCGGGTAGTGCGGTGTGGCTGGAGCAACTGGAAAAGCTGCGCTTGCCGTATAATGTCGGCGTGCTGACCCAGTTGGTCGCCGAGAAGTTGCTGCAGCACCATGATGTGCTGCTGCAACAGGCAGCGCAAATCCGCGAGGATCGGGCCTGGTTGTATGAGCGGCTGGTGGGCACAGTGGACGTGCGGACCTATCCCAGCGAGGCGAATTTCATTCTGTTTCGCGTGACCCATGCGGACAGGGTATTTGAGGAATTGAAGCGGCGCGGCATACTGATCAAGAATTTTCATGGCGTGCATCCCGCACTGGATCAGTGTCTACGGGTGACCGTCGGCACATCGGAGCAAAACGAGCGTTTTATTGTGGCCTTGCAAGAAAGCATCCACCAATCCATTCAGGACGAATCATGCGTAGCGCGCAAGTAACACGTAACACCCTGGAAACCCAGATCGGCATCACGCTCAATCTGGATGGCACTGGTGTCTCCAAGTTAGATACCGGCATCCCCTTTCTTGGGCACATGCTTGACCAGATTGTGCGTCATGGCATGTTTGATCTGGAGATCGTCGCCAAAGGCGATCTGCACATCGACGCACACCACACTGTCGAAGATATCGGCATCACCCTCGGGCAGGCCTTTAACCAGGCGGTCGGCGACAAGAAGGGGGTGCGCCGCTACGGCCATGCATTCGTACCGCTGGACGAGGCGCTGTCGCGCGTGGTGGTCGATATTTCCGGTCGCCCGGGCCTGGTGTTCAATGTAAATTTCGTGCGTTCCAGCATCGGCGAGTTTGAAGTCGATCTGGTGCGCGAATTTTTCCAGGGTTTCGTCAATCATGCCCTGGTGACGCTGCACATCGATAATCTGGCGGGCGATAATTCGCACCATCAGGCAGAGACCGTATTCAAGGCGTTTGGTCGTGCCATGCGCATGGCGCTGGAGACAGATCCACGCATGGCCGACATGCTGCCTTCCACCAAAGGGACACTATAGTATTTACACCATCCTTCGGATGACTTCGGAACAGGTATGGCGGATATAGCAGTAGTGGACTATGGCATGGGCAACTTGCGCTCGGTACAACAGGCCTTGCACAAGGTGATGCCCGACGCATCCATCGCGGTGACCGATGACCCCGGCGTGATCGAACGGGCTGGGCGCGTGGTGTTTCCCGGTCAGGGGGCCATGCCGGACTGCATGCGTGAACTGGACGGGCGCGGACTGCGCGAAGCCGTGTTGCAGGCGGCACGCAACAAGCCCTTTCTCGGTATTTGCATCGGGTTGCAAATGCTGTTCGAGCGCAGCGCAGAAGGCGATACGCCGGGGCTCGGTATCCTGTCGGGCAAGGTGGCGCGCTTCGCGCACAATCTGCGCGATGCGCAGGGCGGCAAGCTGAAAGTGCCGCACATGGGCTGGAACCAGGTGACCCACGGCGAACATGCGCTGTGGGACGGTATCGACCAGGATGCGCGTTTCTACTTTGTGCACAGCTACTATGTACAGCCGCGGGACATGCAAATGACCCAGGGCAGCAGTTGCTATCCTCAGCCCTTTGTCTGCGCCGTCGCGCGCGAAAATCTGTTTGCCGTACAGTTCCACCCTGAGAAAAGCGCTCATGCCGGGTTGGCGCTACTGAAAAACTTTGCCAATTGGGATCCTGTTTAACTCACGTTTGATTGATGTACTGCCATGTTGATTATTCCTGCAATTGATTTAAAAGACGGCCACTGCGTACGCCTGCGCCAGGGGGTAATGGAGAATGCCACGGTGTTCTCGGAAGATCCGGCGGCGATGGCGCAGCACTGGCTGGACCAGGGCGCGCGCCGCCTGCATTTGGTGGACCTGAACGGCGCATTTGCCGGTAAGCCGAAGAACGAGGCTGCAGTGCGTAGCATCGTGGAAACGGTGGGGCTGGATGTGCCGGTGCAGTTGGGTGGCGGCATCCGCGACCTCGAAACCATCGAGCGCTACCTCGATATCGGAGTGACCTACGTCATCATCGGCACGGCTGCAGTAACAACGCCGGGCTTCCTGCATGAGGCCTGCGACACTTTCCCCGGCCATATCATGGTGGGGCTGGATGCCAAGGCGGGAAAAGTGGCGGTCGACGGCTGGTCCAAGGTAACCGGCCACGACGTGCTGGACCTCGCGCAGCGCTTCGAAGGCTACGGTGTGGAAGCGATCATCTATACCGATATCGGGCGAGATGGCATGTTGTCCGGCGTCAACATTCCGGCCACAGTAGAGCTGGCCAGCCAGCTGATCATCCCGGTCATCGCCAGTGGAGGTATCACTAATCTGGACGATGTGCGGGCGCTGTGCGCCGTAGAGGAAGAAGGGATCGCCGGTGCAATCACAGGCCGTGCCATCTACGAGGGCACACTGGATTTTGCCGGGGCGCAGAAACTCGCCGATGAACTGAACGGGGAAGCATCTTGATGTTTACCGGCTCGATCGCGCCATGCTAGCCAAGCGTATCATTCCCTGTCTGGATGTGACCGCCGGGCGCGTGGTCAAGGGTGTCAGCTTCGTCGAATTGCGTGATGCCGGCGATCCGGTCGAGATCGCGCGTCGCTATGACGAGCAGGGCGCGGACGAACTCACTTTCCTCGATATCACCGCCAGTTCAGACGATCGCGGCATCATTTTCCGTATCATTGAAGAAGTGGCGTCACAGGTATTCATTCCGCTGACTGTCGGCGGTGGCGTGCGCGAAGTGCAGGATGTGCGCAACCTGCTCAATGCCGGGGCTGACAAGATCAGCATCAACACTTCTGCCGTGCTCAATCCGCAACTGGTGGCGGATGCGTCGGGACGTTACGGTTCACAATGCATCGTGGTGGCTATCGATGCCAAGCAGGTCGGCGAGGGGCGCTGGGAGGTCTACACTCACGGTGGCCGCAAGCCCACGGGCCTCGACGCGGTAGAATGGGCGCAGAAAATGCAGGAACTGGGCGCGGGCGAGATTCTGCTGACCAGCATGGATCGCGACGGGCAGAAAAACGGTTTCGATCTGGCGCTGACGCATGCGGTGACCGATGCGCTGGAAATTCCGGTGATTGCCAGCGGCGGAGTGGGCAACCTGCAGCATCTGGTGGATGGTGTGAAACAAGGCGGCGCGGACGCAGTGTTGGCGGCGAGTATTTTCCATTATGGCGAATACACCGTGCAGCAAGCGAAGGAATTCATGGCGGAACAGGGCATCGAGGTGCGATTATGAGCGCAACTACTGCACTCGTGACGTTGCGAGGAGGGTTTCATGAATAGTGAAACTTGGCTGAATAAAGTGAACTGGTCGGACGACGGCCTGGTGCCCGCCATCGCGCAGGATGCCGCCAGTGGGCGCGTGCTGATGGTGGCATGGATGAACCGCGAGGCGCTCAAGCGTACCGCCGAATCCGGCGAGGCGGTATACTGGTCGCGCTCCCGCAGGAAACTTTGGCACAAGGGCGAGGAATCCGGCCATGTGCAGCGGGTCAGGGAAATTCGCATCGATTGCGACCAGGATGTAGTGCTGCTGCAGGTGGAACAGGAGGGCGGCATTGCCTGCCATACCGGTCGCGAGAGTTGTTTTTTCAGCAGGCTGGAGAACGGCAAATGGGTGGAAACCGATCTGGTGCTTAAAGCGCCGGAAGAGATATACAAGAAATGAGCAATGACATCCTGCAACGCCTGACCGAGGTGATCGAATCCCGCAAGCAGGCGGATCCCTCGGCTTCTTACGTCGCCAAGCTGTTCGGCAAGGGCGAAGACGCCATCCTGAAAAAGGTTGGCGAGGAGGCGACCGAGGTGGTGCTGGCGGCCAAGAGCGGCGACAATTCGCATCTGGTTTATGAGACTGCCGACCTGTGGTTTCATTGCATGGTGCTGCTGGCGCAGCACGGGCTGAGTGCAGACGATGTGCTGAATGAGCTGGCACGGCGCGAAGGATTGTCGGGAATCGAGGAAAAAGCGAACAGGAAGCAATGATATGAGTGACGACTGTCTCTTTTGCAAGATCGTGCGCGGCGAGATTCCAAGCGAAAAAGTATACGAGGATGACGAGCTGTTCGCGTTTCATGATATTCATCCGGTCGCGCCGGTGCATTTCATGCTGATTCCCAAGCTTCACCTGTCTTCGCTGATGGAGGCTGAAGACAGCCATGCGGCCCTGCTTGGCCGCATGCTGACGCTGGCGCCGAAACTGGCGAAGGAACAAGGACTGGACAACGGTTTTCGTACGGTGATCAACACCGGCACGGGTGGAGGGCAGGAGGTGTTCCACCTGCATATTCACATCATTGGCGGGGGCCGCATCCCGCCTATGGTGCGGCGCGATTGATGCGCCGCTTAACTTCAGGAGAAATGAAATGGGTGGATTGAGCATCTGGCATTGGCTGATCGTGTTACTGGTGGTAATACTGATTTTCGGCACCAAGAAACTGGGTGGTATGGGCCGCGACCTCGGTAGCGCGGTCAAGGGATTCAAGGAAGGCATGGCCGACGCAGAGGAAAACAAGCAGGTGGAGCAGGGCGGCCAGACCATTGAGGGTGAAGTAAAAGACAAGACTCAGACCAAAGCCTGACGCCGGCTTTCATTTCATCGGCGATACTGCGTTGGCTTCCTTGCTTACTCCTGGCCGTACAACGGCGACACGTTACTGGCGTAGCCAGCCGTTTGCGGGAGCCGTTGCCTGCCGCCTTGTCCCGCCTTCGCAATGAAACCGGAATAATCTGATTATGTTCGGTGTGGATTTTTCCGAGTTGATGGTAATCATGGTGATCGGGCTGATCGTCATCGGTCCCGAGCGCCTGCCCAAGGTGGCGCGCACACTGGGTGCGCTGTGGGGGCGCGCGCAGCGTTATGTCAACGGCGTCAAGGCCGACCTTGCGCGCGACATGGCAGTCGACGAACTACGCCAGATGCAGCAGAAAGTGCAGGAAGAAGCCGATGCCGCGGCACAGGCGGTGCGCCAGTCATCGCAGGCCATGGATCAGCGCATGCGCGAACTCAGTGATGCGGTGGTGAAGTCGGCCCAGGAGATCGAGCAACAGGTCCAGTCGGAGCCGTCGCCAAACCCGGAATCGTTGCCCAAGCCGCCCGAGTCGCAGCTGTTGGCCGACCAGAAGAAATTCCCCATTGACTGATGAGCACCACTGAGAATTTCATTGCTCACCTGATCGAGTTGCGTACCCGCCTGCTGAATGCAGCCGTGGCGGTGCTGCTGGTATTCATCTGTCTGTTTCCGTTTGCGCGCAGGCTTTACGCACTGCTCGCCCATCCGCTATTGGCCAAGCTGCCTGCGGGTGGACAGATGATTGCCACCGATGTGACCACGCCATTCTTCGTGCCGCTGAAGGTGGCAATGATGGCTGCCTTCCTGATCTCCCTGCCTTATGTGCTGTACCAGTTGTGGCGCTTCGTTGCGCCCGGGCTGTATTCGCATGAAAAGCGCATGGTGTGGCCATTGATCGTGACCAGCACGCTGCTGTTTTTCTGCGGCATGGCATTCGCCTATTTTGTCGTATTCCCGGTGGTGTTCGGTTTTATTACCGCCAATGCGCCGCAGGGCGTGGCGGTGATGACCGACATCGAGAAATACCTGAGCTTCGTGCTGACCATGTTCTTTGCGTTCGGTATGACTTTTCAGGTGCCGGTGGTGGTGGTGGTGCTGGTGCACATGGGGGTGGTGAGCGTGGACAAGCTGAAGCAGGCGCGGCCCTATGTCATCGTTGGCGCCTTCGTGGTCGGTGCCATCTTTACCCCGCCCGACGTGGTATCGCAGTTCATGCTGGCAACGCCGTTGTGGCTGCTGTATGAAGCAGGCATGGTGGTGGCGGGGTGGACTGCGAAGAAGGACGTCCCCGCCGACACGCAATCCGGCCCCGACGCCTGACGCAGTTTTCCGCTTATTCCTGGGGGCGTGGCTTCGGACGCTTGCCGATGTGCACATTGACCGCTATTTCCGACTGATTGCGCAACAGCTTCAATACGGCAGTCTTGCCGGGCTGGAGGGCGGCAATACTCTGCAGCATGGAGGAGGAGTCGGTCACCTTCTTATCGTTCACCATGGTGAGAATGTCGCCCGGTTTGATGCCGGCACGGTCGGCCGGCCCATTGCGCAAGACATCCGCGATCAGCACGCCACGCACGTTGCCCAGCTTGAACGAGTCGGCCAGTTGGGGTGTCAGTTCCTGAACGGCGACGCCGATCCAGCCGCGCGTGACCGACCCATGCTGGATGATCTGCTCCATCACTTTCTTGGCGGTGCTGACCGGAATGGCAAAGCCGATGCCGAGCGAGCCGCCGCTGGGGGAATAGATGGCGCTGTTGATGCCGACCAGGTTGCCGTTCACGTCGACCAGTGCGCCGCCGGAGTTGCCCGGATTGATTGCCGCATCGGTCTGGATGAAGTTTTCGAAAGTGTTCAAGCCGAGGTGGTTGCGTTTCAGCGCGCTGACGATGCCCATGGTAACGGTTTCGCCGACGCCGAACGGATTGCCGACGGCAAGCACGATGTCGCCTACTTCCAAATGGTCGGAATGACCGAAAGTGATGGTGGGCAGGTTGCCCGGCAATTCGATCTTGATCACTGCGAGGTCGGTATCGGGATCGGAACCGATCACGTGCGCCTTGGCGTGGCGGCCGTCGGACAGCGCTACCTCGATCTTGTCGGCGGATTCCACCACGTGGTGGTTGGTCAGGATGTAGCCGTCCTTGCTGATCAGTACGCCGGAACCCAGGCTGGAGCTTTGCTGTGGCACGTTGTCATTGAACTGGTCGCCGAAGAAAAAGCGGAAGCGCGGGTCGTTCATGAACGGATGAACGGGAGCCTTGATTTCGGTGGTGGTGAACACGTTGACCACGGCCGGCATGACTTTCTTCGCGGCTCCGCTGAAGCCGCTGACCGGCAGCCGGTCGCGGGACGGAGCGGCGCTTTCGTACAGCGTGACCACGCCGGTACGCACGGCGGTGGGCAGCAGTTCCGGCCTGAGCGTATGGATGACGAACAGGATGGCCAGTATGATGGTGGTTGCCTGGGTGAACAGGAGCCAGAATTTGCGCATGTTATGATGGGCCCGTTTGCCGGATTGATTAGTGATAGTTATGGTACTCAAAGAGTTACGTGATTATATCGCAAGCTTGCTGGACGCTGGCCGCTTTCGCGATTATTGCCCCAACGGCCTGCAGGTCGAGGGCCGTTCCAGGGTGCGCAAAATCGCCAGCGGCGTTACCGCTTCGCAGCGGCTGCTGCAGGCAGCTGCCGACTGGGGAGCGGATGCGGTGCTGGTGCATCACGGCTATTTCTGGCGCGGCGAAGATGCGGCAATCACCGGCATCAAGAAACGGCGCGTAGCGTACCTGCTGCAGCACGACGTCAGCCTGCTTGCCTACCACCTGCCGCTGGATGCGCATCCCGAACTTGGCAACAATGCACAGCTTGCCGCATTGCTGGGTTTTGTCGAACAGGGACGTTTCGGCGAACAGGATATCGCCTGTCACGGCGAATTGTCCCAGCCGCAGACGCTGGGCCAGCTTGGCCGGCATATTGTCGATCATCTGCAGCGCACGCCGCAGGTGATCGGCGTTGCAAGCAGCGAGATCCGGCGGGTCGCCTGGTGCAGTGGTGCGGCGCAGGGCTACTTTGTGGAGGCGGTCGAACTGGGTGTGGACGCCTTCCTGACCGGCGAGATTTCAGAACAGAATGTGCATGTCGCCGAGGAAACCGGTGTTGCTTTCATTGCCGCCGGCCATCATGCCACCGAGCGCTACGGCGTGCAGGCGCTGGGTGCGCACCTGGCCGGCCGTTTCGATCTGGAACACCGCTTCTTCGACATGGATGTGCCGGTCTAGCCAGGCCATCCATGGCGTGCGCTTAATCTGCAGCTGCAGATTGTGAAGGCAGCTTGCTGCGCAACTGATCCAGTGAAACCGCAGCGCTGGTTCCCGGCGTGTTCAGTGCCTGGTTGGCCTGTTTCAATTGCTCGCCGAATTCCCCCAGTATCAGCTGCCATGGCTGTATGGCTTCCGCCAGCAGTTCTTCGCGCTTTTGCGAGAACTGCATCAGGAAATCACGGCGGCGCGGGCGCCAAGGCAGCCATTGCCAAGCCAGGAAAGTGTCGCTTTCGCTGAGGCCGGCGTCGGTCAGCAGCGAGCGCAAGGCTGCCACTGCCGGGAGGTCTTTCTGTGCAGCATCCGGCGTGGTGTTCCACATCAACCCGAAGAACATACGGTAGTCGCCGCCCAGAAACTGCTGCTCCATGAAGGGAATCAGGAATACGCGCTGCTCGGCCTGCGGTTTGGCATGCAGTCCGACCATGCATTCGTCGTTGTTGCGGTCCTCGGTGATGGCGCTGTCCCATGGCAGTCCCTGCTCGGTCATCCAGCTCTCCAGGCGTTCACGCAAGGTTTCCCAGAATTCGTTGTTCAGGCGCTGGCGGATATCGTCGATATGCTCGGCGGCGATCAGTGCCAGCGGCAGATTTTCCGGCTGGGAAAAGAAATCGAGTGCGGTTTGTTGTTCGTTCATGTTCGTTCGGCTGTGGAAATTAAAACGTGATGCCTTGCCGGGCAGTCTGCGCAGCAGGGCAAGAAGGACATCGGGCCGGCAAGGTCAACCTGCGCTGTCCGATATTTCTTCTATCTGTTCCTTGTTGAGGCCGGCAAATGATAGCAGGCGATTCTTGGCATGCAAAAGTTTTTTCGCCTGTGCCCCTAAATGCATAAGGGATGTAAGGTCTTCCGCGCTGAGCTTCTGGATGTCGATGAACCACTCATTGGCCATTGAAATCAGGTCGTACATGGCCTGCATCCGGTTGTGGAAATGCTCGTCTTCGGGCGTGTGCTTGGGGTCGAGCAGGCACTCGCGCAGGATGGACAGAGTGGGCTCCACTTCGCGGCGGCGGCGTTCGTCTGCCAGGGCGCGAAAAATTTCCCACACATCCTCGGGTGCCCTGAAGTACTCGCGGCGGTCGCCGGCACGGAATTCCGAGCGCAGCAGGCGCCAGCTTTGCAGTTCCTTCAGCCCCATACTTACGTTGGAGCGGGAAAAAGACAGCAGAAAAGTGATATCGTCTGCATTCAGCGGGACATGGGAAATATAAAGCAGGGCATAAATCTGGCCGACGGTGCGGCTGATTCCCCAGCGGCTGCCCATTTCTCCAAAGTGATGTATGAATCGCCAGGCGGTTTCTGAGAGGTGTTCCGGTTCCATTATTATACTTTCAAGGATTTTTGAAATTAATGCAACTCCTTTTTACAAAAGGGCTTTTTTATTCGGGTATTAGCGTTTCCTGATGCCCGTGTTGACACTGATAGGTGATATGTAGAACATGCCGGACCTTGTCATGGGTACCCTCGCGCATTGTGCGTGCGGGTGGACTGACAACAGAGTTCTGAACGTAGTTTGTGTCGGCCGGGGAGTTTGCTTGCGGGCGACAGGATTTTGATAATTTTTGAAGGTTTTTCAGGGGGCTACTTACGATGCAGCATATATTGCGTTTGTTTATTCTGCTTGTCGGGCTGTTTGCGGGTGTGACGTGCTATGCGGCCGATAAAGCGCCGGCGTTGACTACGCCGGACCAGTTGGGCCCGGAAATCCAGCAGCCGATCAAGTTTCCGCACTTCCGTCATGCCGGTGATGCCAAGGACGGCGGCATGCAGATCAACTGCATGTATTGCCATACCTATGCGCGACGCAGCCTGGTGTCGGGCATCCCGCCGGTGCAGAAGTGTATTGGTTGCCACCGCAGCATCATGTCGGTTCGCAACAAGCCGCGCATCAAAAAGCTGTTCGAGTACTGGGAAGCCAAGAAGCCGATACCCTGGAAGAAGGTGAATGACATTCCCGATTTCGTGCGCTTCAATCACGAGCGCCATATTCAGCGCTTCTACTTCCAGTTGGATCGCCCCTATCAGGAGGTTTGCGGCTACTGCCACGGTGACGTGAAGAAATTGACGGTCGATCGCCGTGAGAAGCCACTGACCATGGGATGGTGCCGCAGTTGCCACATGAAAGACCATCCGATTAGCAAAGCATCGAAAAAGATCGGTCATGGCCCGAACGATTGCTTTACGTGCCATAAGTAAGCGTGATGCCATTTGCTAGAGATTTATGAGGGGATTAAGCGATGACTGAGAACGATTTTAACCGGCGTGATTTTCTGAAGGTGCTTGGGTGGGGTGGTACGGCCGTCGCCCTGAGCGGCTGTGGCAACACATCGATTCAGGACGGCAAGGAGGTAATTACCCCCTACGTGACGCTGCCTGATTACGTGATACCCGGCATAGCCAACTACTTTAATACCACTTGCGCGCAGTGCGGTGCGGGCTGCAACATCAAGGGGCGCGTGCGTGAAGGGCGTGTGCTCAAGGCCGAAGGCAACCAGCATTCGCCGGTCAACCGCGGCAAGATGTGCGGCCTGGGCCAGACCGGCGTGCAGAACCACTACAACCCGGATCGCGTCACCCAGCCCATGCTGGCGGGCAAGACCGTGACCTGGGAGCAGGCGCTGGGCGCGATCAACGACAAGCTGGACAGTGTCAAGGGCGAGCAGGTCGCCTTCCTGACCGGCGATATCAGCGGCCATTCGCGTGTGCTGCTGGATAACTACCTGGATGCGTTGGGCAGCAAGAACCACTTCTCTTACGAAGCAGCCTCGCCTGCCGTGCTGCGTGCCGCCAACAAGAAGGCCTATGGCGTGGAGATGCCGCGCTATCGTATCGACAAGGCCAAGATGGTGGTGTCGTTCGGCGCCGACTTCCTGGGAGCCTGGATCACTCCGGTACATTTTGCCCAGCAGTATGCGCAGTTCCGCAAGGGCTCGCGTCCGGAAGGTCGCGGCGTGCTGGTGCAGTTCGAACCCAAGATGACCCTGACCGGCGCCAATGCCGACCGCTGGGTGGCCCTCCGTCCCGGCAGCGAAGGTGTCATGGCGCTGGGTCTGATCAATGCTGCGGCCGGCTACGGGCTGAAGCTCCCGTCCGACATCGCCGCAGTGGTCAGGGAATACACGCCGGAGCGCGTGAGTCTGGATACCGGTGTGCCGTTCGAGCAGATCAACAAGGTGGCCAAGCTGCTGGTGGAGCGTTCTCCCAGCCTGGTTCTGGCCGGCGATGCTGCCGAAGGCTATGTCCACGGCATGCAGAATGCCGTTGCCATCGCCATGCTGAACCAGGTGCTGGGCAATGTCGGCAAGACCATCGAGGCCCCTGCCAGCGTGCCGTTCCCGCAACTGGCTCCCGCAGTGGGGAACCGTGCTTCGCTGGTCGAGTTCAACAAGGGCCTGGCAGCCGGCAAATACAAGGTGGTGTTCACCTACGGCACCAACCCCGTGTTCAGCGCGCCGGCGGCGTTGCAGTTCCAGAACAACCTCAAGCAGGCCGACTTCAAAGTGGCGTTCGCCCACTATATGGACGAAACGGCACAGGCTGCCGACCTGGTGCTGCCGCTGGCTTCGGCGATGGAAGACTGGGCGACCGTGGTACCGGAATACACGGCGGCACCGGAAGGCAGCCATGCCGGCACCTATGTGCACATGAGCTTCCGCCAGCCGATGATGGAGAAGCTGTACCCGGATACCCGCGGTATCGGCGACATCCTGCTGGCTTTGCTCAAACAGCATCAGCCGGACGACTACAAGGACTTCGACGACTTTTATTCCTACCTGCACAGCGCTGTGGTGAAGAACAAGGTCGCACTCGGCGGCAAGGCCTCGGATGACGACGACGAGTTCTGGAATGCCACAGTGGGCAAGGGTATTGTGCCGCTGAGCGGCCGTGCCAACAGGGTGTCGGCCAGGCTTACCGCCGCAGACCTGAGACTGCCGCCGGTTTCCGGTCCCGACTCGGCCTATCCGTTGCGCCTGGTCCCGGCGGTATCGGCCAGCATGCGCGACGGCCGTAACGCCAACGAGCCGTGGCTGCAGGAGTCACCCGATCCGCTGACCACCGTGGTGTGGGATTCCTGGGTGGAAATCAATCCGCAGACTGCTGCCAAGATGGGTATCAAGGAAGGCGATATCATCGAGATCGCCTCCCGCAGCGGTTCGATCAAGACCCAAGCCTATCTGTTCCCCGGCATCCATCCGGATGTGATTTCGGTGCCGGTAGGTTACGGCCATCACGGAATGGGGCGCTATGCCGACGGCACCGGCGCCAACGTGTACAGCATGCTCGATCCGGTGTTCGAAGAAAAAACCGGCGAGCTTGCGCTCAACGAAACCAATGTGCGGATTGCCAAGTCGGGCGAGCGCGTCGTTATGGTGAAGGATGAGGGTGCAGTCGGCGGCAGCCAGGCCGGCAGGGCAAAGATTGCGGTTCAGTGGCCGATCGACAAAGTCGATTATTCGAAGGAGGTCTAAGACATGGGCGTAGCGAACTTATTGGAAAACTGGGCGAAATTCCGCCATACCCACCCGGTGGAAGATCATGGCCACGAGGACTGGATGGCCTATCCGTCCGATATCAAGTGGGCGATGGCCATAGACCTCGATGCCTGCATCGGCTGCAATGCCTGTTCCGTTGCCTGTTATGCAGAGAACAACCTGCCGGCAGTGGGCAAGGAAAAGTATGCGCATGGCGCAGCCATGCACTGGATGCGTATCGAGCGCTACTGGGACGAAACCGAAGGCGTGGGCGACTTCAGTGCCAATCAGGGCGCGCGCTTCCTGCCGATGCTGTGCCAGCAGTGCGATGCCGCACCGTGCGAAACGGTATGTCCGGTGGGTGCCACCAACCATACCGAGGACGGCCTCAACTCGCAGATATACAACCGCTGTATCGGTTCGCGTTACTGCCTGGTGAACTGCCCGTACAAGGTGCGTTACTTCAACTGGTACGACTACCCGAGCACCAAGGACGTGTGGCCGTCACCGATGGAGCAGCAGCTCAATCCGGACCTTTCCGTACGCGGCAAGGGCGTGATGGAGAAGTGCACGTTCTGCAAACAGCGTACCTATATGGCACGCAACAATGCGAAGAGCGAGGGTCGTCCGGTGCATGACGGTGATGTGCAGACCGCCTGCCAGGAATCGTGCCCGACCGGTGCGATCCATTTCGGCAACCTGTTCGACCCCGAGTCGCAGGTGGCCCGCATGTGGAAGGCACAGAAGGTCGAACTCGACACGGACAAGCAGGCCAAGGATGAAGATCCTGAGGAAAATCGCCTGCGTGGCTATCACATACTGGAATACTTGCGTCCCTATCCTTCCGTGATGTACATGGAACGGGTTCGCGAGACCTCGGTGTAAGGCACAAGGGAAGGAAAACAGAGAAATGACAAAAGATATCCGAGAAGATATAGCCTGGGCAAAGATTAACCAGGATGTGCTGAACAGTCTGGAAACGCCGCGCAAGGCGTACTGGGTGATCCTGTTCGTTGCCTTCTGCGTATTCAGCGTAGGCGTCGGCTGCGAGGTGTATCAGTACAACATGGGTATGGGGGTGTCCAACCTCGACAATCCGCATGCGTGGGCGTTGTACATTGCCTCATTCATTTTCTGGATCGGCATGAGCCACTCCGGTACGTTGCTGTCGGCGATTCTGCATATCATGCATGCCGACTGGCGCAAACCGATCTACCGTTTTGCCGAGGCGATGACCACGTTCTCGCTGATCACTGCGGCCATGTTCGTGGCGGTCCACCTGGGTCGTGTGTGGCAGATTTACTATGCGCTGCCCTATCCGAACGAGCGCTGGGCCTGGCCAAACTGGCAGTCCCCGCTACTGTGGGACGCGATGGCGGTGTTCACCTACCTGAGTTCGTCGATGATCTTCCTGTACGTCGGGATGATCCCTGATCTGGCAATCTGTCGCGACAACATGCAGTCGGGCTGGCGCAAGAAGCTGTACACGCTGATGGCGCTGGGCTGGGAAGGCACGGATCGTCAGTGGCGCAACTTCCGCATGACCTACCTGACCGTGGCATGTTTCCTGATTCCGCTGGCGGTGTCGGTGCACTCCATTGTGTCGACCGACTTTGCCGTGTCGCAACAGCCGGGCATGCACGTGACCTCGTTCCCGCCGTACTTCGTGGCCGGCGCGCTGTATTCCGGCTGTGCGGCGATCATTTCGCTGTTCATCATCCTGCGCTACGTGTTCAAGTTCGAGGAATACATGACGCTGCCGATCCTGCGCAAGGTGGTGCGCCTGACCTTCGCCATTGCCATGGTGTGGACCTACCTGAACTGTGTCGAATTCGCAGCGACCTGGTACAGCCACGACGAGCCGGAAAAGGCGGTGCTGATCCAGAAAGCGATCGGACCTTATGCGCCGTTCTTCTGGACCATGATCTTCTGTGGCTCCGTGGTGCCGTTCGCGATGATGGTGAAGAAATGGCAGACCAACATCCCGATCATGTTCGCGGTTTCGCTGCTGCTCAACCTGGGCATGTTCCTGGAGCGCTGGATGATCGTGTCGCCGACCCTGTCGCATGACTTCTACCCATGGCAGTGGGATCACAACCAGTGGCCCAGCATGGTCCAGTGGGGCATCGTGTTCGGCAGCTTCGGGTTCTTCGTTATCCTGTTCATGGGGTTCTGTAAGGTGTTCCCTTCCGTCTCCATGTACGAAGTGAAGGAAATGGTTTACCACCGCAGCCTGCAATCCAGGAAGGCTGAAGCCGAACCTGCCGAAGGTTTCGCTGCAGAAGAACTTGCTGTGAAGGGAGCTAACTAAAATGAGCCAACGTTATTTGCTAGCGCTGTACAACAACTTCGATGAGGCCGAGCAGGTCGTCAGGGAGCTTCGCACCAGCAACATCAGCGGCTTCAACGCTGACGACGACATGGTGGTCAAGTCGCCGATCGAGCATCCCGAGGTCGAGGAGTTTCTCGGTTCGAAGCCGGTCAAGGTGCAATGGTTCACGCTGTTTGGCGCCTTGCTGGCCGGGAGTCTTGGCTTCCTGTGGGTTGCCTCCACCCAAGCCAACTTCTTTTCCCAGATGAAGGGCGGTAAGCCCATCGTGCCGATACCTGCCAACATGGTGCTGACCTATGAGTTCTTCATTCTTGGTGGTGTGTACATCACTGTGCTGGGCTTCCTGGTCTGCGCCGGACTGCCCGCCCGCCGCTCGCCACTGTACAGCGCCAAGGTGTCGGAAGACCAGATCGGTATTCTGGTGAAGGCCAGCGAGAGTGCTGCAGGCACGCTCAAGGACATCTTCACCAAGCACAAGGCATTGGAAATTCAGGAAGAGGTTGGCAAATGAAAAAACTGACTTTAGCAATCGCTTTGCTGGTGGCGCCGGCGCTGGCGCAGGCATGGCCGTGGTCCAAGGACATGTCCGAGCAGATCAGCGTCAAGCCGCAGGAAAGCGTCGATCCCAAGCATCCGGGCATGGATAATTATCCGCCGCACTCGGTGCCGGTTCCCGGCACCACCGTGTTCGTTAAGGATCGGGATGAGGCGGAGAAAATGAAAAACCCGGTGGCGGCGGACCAGAAATCACTGGAATTCGGCGGCAAGCTGTTCGGCATCTACTGCACGCCATGCCACGGCTACGCGGGCAAGGGCGACGGCCTGGTCGGCAAGAAACTGATCATCCAGCCGTTCGACCTGACGGCCGAGCACGCCAGGGAAGTTTCGGACGGATACATTTTCGGAATGATGACGTTCGGCGGGGCGGTGATGCCGTCCTACGCCAACGATTTGTCACCGACCGAGCGCTGGAACGTGGTGAACTACGTGCGCCACGTGCTGCAACAGGGTGCCAAGGTCTATTCCGACGTCAATGGCCGCTGATTTAAGGGGGAATGAGCATGTTAACTTATAGCAACTGGTCGGTATTGACCGTCGCCTTCATGGTGGTGACATACCTTGCGCTGAGCGGCGTCGCGCTGTGCTCGGTGCTTTATCTGGTGGGGGCGAAATGGCGCTTTCAGGTACGCCATCTGGCTGTCTCGCTGTATGCGCTGTTTCCTCTGGCATTCGTACTGCTGCTGATCCTGCTGCTGGGCGGCCATCACACCTTCCCTTGGGCGGGTGGCGCATTTCCGCCTGAAGAAGCCGCGCTGCAGCCGGGGTGGTATACCCTGCCGCTGCTGGCCGGGCGCGAACTGATCGGCATGCTGGTGGTGATGTTCGTGTGGCGTGCCTTCATCAAGCGCCAGGAAGTGAGCGAGCGTAGCGAAGAAGACCGCCTGAAATTCCACCGCATTGCCTGCTGGGTTCCGTTCTTCACCGTGCTGTATGCGACCATGATTTCCTGGGACTTCGAGATGACCCTGATTCCTGCCTGGCGCAGCGCGATCTACGGCATGGAAAACCTGGTCAGCAACTTCGGCATGTTCCTGGCCTTTATGGTGATCTGGATCTACTTCCTGAATACGCGCGGAGCCCTGGTCAAGCGTGTCGAGGAATTCGTCTATAACTACCTGGCGCAGATGATGCTCGCGTTCACGCTGTTGTTCATGTACACCTACTTCTCGCAGTACCTGATTATCTGGTATGGCAACATCGGCGAGGAGCGTGATCGCATTGATGGAATGGAGAATGGAGACTACAGCGCACTGTGGTGGGGAATGATTGCGCTGAAATTTGTGATTCCTTTTGCTACACTAGCGCTTCCGGTGTCCCGTCACAACCCGAAGATAACGGTTGCGATTGCGGCATGCATCATCATCGGAACGCTGTGCGAGCGCTATGTCTGGATTGCGGGCATACACGGCACAGGTACCTATCCGGTACTGGCGTTCATCGTTGTTGCGGCTGCGGTTGGGGGTGCCGGGTATATGCTGGTGCGGGGAGCCCTGCGCCGTAAACAACTAATCAAGGCATAAACCTTCTGACAATATGATGACGCTTTATTCTGGGACGACAGACCCGTTCAGCCAGCGGTGCCGGATTGTGCTGTACGAAAAGGGCATGGATTTCCAGATCATAGATGTAGATATATACAACAGGCACGAAGACGTTGCGGCGATCAACCCTTATGGCAGGGTGCCGGTACTGGTCGAACGGGATCTGATCCTGTATGAGGCAAACATCATCAACGAATATATTGATGAACGTTTCCCCCATCCGCAACTGATGCCTGCCGATCCGGTAATGCGTGCGCGTGCGAGGCTGTTTCTGCACCGTTTCGAAAACGAAATGTTCTGCCATATCGGCGCAGTGGAGCATGGCACGCAGAAGGCTGCGGAAAAGGCACGCCAGATCATCGCTGACAATCTTACCCAGATTGCGCCGGTGTTCACCAAGCAGAAATACATGCTGGGCGACGAGTTTTCCATGCTCGACGTGGCGATTGCGCCGTTGCTGTGGCGACTGGAACTGTACGGTATCCATCTCGGCAAGGAAGCGGCACCGCTGATGAAATATGCCGAGCGCCTGTTTTCGCGCCCGGCCTACATCGAGGCGATGACGCCGGCGGAAAAAGCGATGCGCAAGTGAGCGACTCCACCGCCAGGCATACTTCCACCAAGCCTTACCTGATCCGCGCGATTTACGACTGGTGTGCGGACAACGCCCTGACGCCCTACCTGGCGGTCAAGATAGACGCCTACACCCAAGTGCCGATGGCCTACGTCAAGGACGGCGAAATCGTGCTCAACCTGAGTGCGGGAGCCGTGCGTAACCTGCAACTGGGCAACGACGAAATCACCTGCAGCGGCCGTTTCGGTGGCGTGCCGCACGAGATCGTGGTGCCGATCGGGGCGGTGATCGGCATTTTTGCCAAGGAAAACGGCCAGGGACTGGTGTTTCAGGCCGAGGAAACCGAGCCTCCGCCCGCTGGCGACGACCAGCCGGAAAGTGGGGGAGGCGGCAAGCCGCACCTGCGTGTGGTCAAATAAAAAAGCCGCAGTTTCCTGCGGCTTTTTGTTTGGGCGAAGTTTGTGCCTATTTATGCAGCCACCAGCGCCGTCTGCATCTTGCTCATGGCTTTCTGCTCGATCTGGCGGATGCGTTCGGCGGAAACCCCGAACTCGGCGGCCAGTTCGTGCAGCGTTGTGCTGTCGCCCTCGTGCAGCCAGCGTGCCTCGATAATGCGGCGGCTGCGCTCGTCCAGGCTGTCCAGCGCGCGCTTCAGGCCGTCCGTCTGCAATTGCTCGGCCTCGGCCTGTTCCAGCACCCGGGAAGGCTCGGCTTCCGCATCCGTTGCCAGGTAGGCGATCGGTGCGTAGCTGTCTTCATCGTCATCAACGCCGGTTTCCAGCGCGATTTCATGGCCGCTGAAACGGCCTTCCATCTCGACAACATCCTTTTCGCTGACGTTCAGCTGCTGCGCAATGGCTTTCACCTCCTGAGGCTTGAGCGCTTCCAGTCCCTGCTTCAGGCTGCGCAGGTTGAAGAACAGCTTGCGCTGCGCCTTGGTGGTGGCAATTTTCACCAGCCGCCAGTTGCGCAGGATATATTCGTGCATTTCGGCGCGAATCCAGTGTAGTGCGAACGACACCAGCCGCACGCCGCGTTCCGGATCGTAGCGCTTGACCGCTTTCATCAGGCCGATATTGCCTTCCTGGATCAGGTCCGCTTGCGGCAGGCCGTAACCGGCGTAGCCGCGCGCAATGCTGACCACTACACGCAGGTGGGACATCACCAACTGACGCGCCGAGTCAAGGCTGCCCTCGCGGCGAAATTCCCGTGCCAACTGCACTTCTTCTTCCTGCGATAGCAGGGGGACGCGGTTGACTTCCTGAATGTAGCCTTCCAGGCTGCCTGTCGGCGAAAGCATGGGTAAAGCCAGATTTGCGTTCATTTCGGTCATCTCCTTACACCTGATTTTAGCACTCCTGATGTCTGAGTGCCAAACTCGAAAAAAGTTTAATCCATTGCAGGGGAATCAGCCCTAATTCGGCTCGATTTGCCACAAATGTTGCGCCACCGACAGCCAGGCGCCAAGCCAGCCCAGATAGCCGGAAAACAGCAACAGGGCTAGGCTGTCGCCGGCGGAGAGGTTGTGCAGCGTGAAATTGCTGGCATAGAGCTGGGTTAGCCCGGCCAGGCTGTGGTTGAGCAGGTACAGGCTGGCGGCAATGATCAGCCAGGCGGCGGCACCGGCCAACAGGCCCTGCAGCAGGCCGAAATACAGGAACGGGCGGCGAATGAAGGCATGGGTGGCGCCGATCAGCTTGGAAACCTCGATTTCGTCGCGCTTGGTCAGGATTTGCAGGCGGATGGTGTTGAAGGTGATCGCCACCAGCGCGACGCTGAGCAGGCCGGCGAGGATCAGTACCGCCAGCCGGACGAAGCCGAGCAGGGCCTGCAGCTTGCGCGCCCAGGCCGAATCGAGCTGCACGTGATCGATTTTGGGCCATTTTTTCAATTCATCGCGCAGGGCATCCAGCGCGTCCGGCGCGGCCGTTTTCGGATAAACGATGTAGGCGTCCGGCAACGGGTTCTGGCTGAGGTCGCCGATGACATCGGCCAGGCCGGTGCTGTGCCTGAGTTCGTCCAGCGCCTGCTGGCGCGGCACGAATTCGACACGCTCGACGGCATCGAGCTGGCCGAGTTTTTTGCCGGTCTCTGCCACGTCATCCTTGCCGGCGCCTTTCGCCATGAACACGCTGATCTGCGGCGTGCCGGCGGCCTGCGCGGCCAGGCCCTGCACGTTCTGCTGCAGTACATAGACACCCACCGGCAGGCTCAGCGCGATGCCCATGATGGAAATGTTGAGCAGGCTGGCGACCGGCGTGGAGAAAAGGCGGTACAGGGTAAAGCGAAAAACCAGCCAGTGCTGTATCAGCCAGTTGCTCATGCCTGCAGCTCCCCCTGCTTCAGCACCAGCCGACGCCCGTCCGACTGGCGCAGTACGTTTTCGTCGTGGGTGGCGATCAGCAGCGTGACGCCGACCTGGTGGAACGATTTGAAAATGGACATGATCTCGTTGGCATAATCGGAATCCAGATTGCCGGTGGGTTCGTCCGCCAGCAGGATGGACGGGCGGTTGACGATGGCGCGGGCGATGCACAAGCGCTGCTGCTCACCGCCGGACAATGCAATCGGGTTGGCCTTTTCGCGCGCCAGCAGGCCCACTTTATCGAGG
>Ga0102953_1000699_pt1 | contig 22372 bp, 20 predicted proteins | sample SalPon2A_C_D2_MG_FD_78509 | JGI IMG/M metagenome (GOLD analysis project Ga0102953, IMG submission 78509) | Soil microbial communities from South San Francisco under conditions of wetland restoration - Salt Pond MetaG R2A_C_D2_MG | ecosystem: Environmental > Terrestrial > Soil > Wetlands | place... | reverse complement strand
CGCCGAGCTGGTCAGGGCCGAGCTCAACGTCAAGCGGCTCGACTTCGTCAGCGACGAGTCGGAGCTGGTCAGCTACGCGGTCAAGCCCAACTACCGCTCGCTCGGTCCGCGCTTCGGCAAGCGCATGCCGCAGGTCGCCGCGGCGATCGAGGCGCTCGACCCCACCCATGTCGCCGCGGTGATGGCCGAGGGCGGCGAGGTCGGGATCAACGTCGACGGCGACGAGCACGCGCTCAGCGCCGAGGAGGTCAGCCTCTCGCTGCAGCCGCTGGAGGGTTACGAGGTCGAGGCCGAGGCGGGCCACGCCGTCGCCCTGGAGCTGGAGCTCGACGACGAGCTGCGCCGCGAGGGCCTCGCCCGCGAGATCGTCCACGCGGTCCAGAACGCGCGCAAAGACTCCGGCCTCGAGATCACCGACCGGATCGAGCTCGCCCTCGGCGGCGACAAGGAGCTGCTGGCCGCCGCCCGCGCCCACCAGGACTACCTTGCGGGCGAGGTCCTGGCGACGGCGGTCGCCTACGACGCCGCCGACGGCGTCAGCGCACGGCTCGGCGGGCGCGACTTGGTCATCGCCCTAAGCTGAATGAATCCCCCGTAGACAGGATTCGGCTGGAAACAGCTTCCGAGGCGACATCGAGGGCCTACGGGCCGTCGCCATCGGTGCGGTGCTCCTCTGCCACGCGGGCCTGCCTTTCGCCGCCGGCGGCTACGTCGGCGTCGACGTCTTCTTCGTCATCTCGGGGTTCCTGATCACCCGGCTTCTGCTCGGCGAGCTCGATCGCACCGGGGGGATATCGCTGCGCCGCTTCTACGCCCGGCGGGCCAGGCGGCTGCTGCCGCTCGCCGCGGTTCTCCTCGCTGCCGTCGGCGTGCTCTCGCTGCTGCTGCTCTCGCCGGTGCGCGCGGTCGAAGTCTCAGGCGACATCGTCAGCTCGGCCCTCTACACCGCAAACTGGCACTTCGCCGCCCAGTCGGTCGACTACTTCGCCCAGGACGTCGAACCGAGCCCCGTGCTGCACCTGTGGTCGCTGGCGATCGAGGAGCAGTTCTACCTCGTCTGGCCGACCCTGCTGCTCGCGGTCACCTGGCTCTGGCGCCGTCGCGGGGGCTCGGTCCGGCCGGCGCTCTGGGTGACCCTCGCGGTCGTCGGGCTCGGCTCGCTGGCGCTCGGCATCCAGTTCACGGACGCGCAGCCCGCGTCCGCCTATTTCTCGACCGTCGGCCGAGCCTGGGAGCTGGCCCTGGGCGCGGCGCTGGCCCTGCTGGGGGCGGTGCGGATCCCGCGCACGGCGGCGGCGGCGATCGGTTGGCTTGGGCTCGGCGCGATCGCCTACGCGGCCTTCGCCTTCGACGCGAGCACGCCCTTCCCCGGAGTCGCGGCCCTGCTGCCCACGGTCGGGGCCGCCTGCGTGATCCTCGCCGGCGCTTCGGCCCATGCCCGGACCAGAGTCGCGCCGGCGGGCCTGCTCTCGCTGCCGCCGGTCCGCTACGTCGGGCGACTCTCCTACTCCTGGTACCTCTGGCACTGGCCGGCGCTGATCTTCGCCGCCGTGCTCTGGGGGCCGCTGTCGGTCGCGGCGGGCGTCGCGGTCGTCGCCGCCTCCTGGATTCCGAGCGCCGCCACCCACCACTGGATCGAGGACCCGGTCCGCTTCTCCAGGGTGCTGAACCTGCGGCCGAACCGAGCCCTCGCGATCGGCCTCGGCTGCATGGCGATAGGGGTCTCCGCCGGCCTCCTGCTCACCCGCCTGCAACCGACCCTGACCACGGCGCCGCTGTCCGAGGTCAAGGGCGCCGCCGCGCTGCACGCCCAGCCCCGCCCGCAGCAGCACGCCGCCGCGGTCCGGCCGAGCCCCCTGCGGGCGGCGGCCGATCGCTCCCGCATGTACTACCAAGGCTGCCTGGTGGGGATCGACGGCACCAACTCGAACCGCTGCCTCTACGGCGACCGTCAGGGCCGGCGCACGCTGATCCTCTTCGGCGACTCGCACGCGCTGCAGTACTCCCCCGCCCTCGAAGAGCTGGCGAGGCGGCATGAATGGCGCCTGATCGTGCTGACCAAGGCCGAATGCACGCCCGGCGAGGTGCAGATCCGCAGCATGGTCGCCCAGCGCGAGTACTCGCAATGCGACGCCTGGCGCGAAGAGGAGCTGCGGCGGATCGAAATGGGCGCCGATTCGACCGTCGTCGTGATCAGCGGCGACACCGTCTACACGCCCTATGGCGACCGGGGCGAAGAACTCCACGGCGCCGCCGCGGCCACCGAGATGGAAGCTGGATACCTGGCGACGCTGACCCGAATCCACCGGGCCGGCATGCGGACGGTGGTGATCAAAGACACGCCGGTCTCGACCAGCAACGTCCCCGGCTGCGTCTCCGAGAGGTTGCAGCACCTCGAATCCTGCGCCTTCCCGTGGGTGCGCGACGCGGCGACGGAATTCGACGCCCGCGCCGCGAAGGCGGCCCCCGGCGCCGCGCTGATCAACCTGACCGCGCAGATCTGCCCGGACGACCTCTGCCGCGCGGTGATCGGCAACGCCCTCGTCTACCGCGACAAGAGCCACCTCACCGCGACCTACGCCCGCACCCTCGCCCCCAACATCGAGCGGGGACTGAGGAAAGCCGGCCTCAGCGGGCCGGCCTGAATCCCGCGCCGGCCTACGCCTCGGGCTCGCCGACGATGAAGTCCGTTTTGGGCGAGTCGGAGAACTTCACCCAGCAGTGCTCGGGGGTGGCGCCGGCCACCTCGACCAGCGCCTCCTCGATCCGCTTCGCGACTTCGGCCTTCTGCTCGTCGCTGCGGCCCTCGAACCAGTGGACATGAACGAAGGGCATATCCGTGCTCCGCCGAGCCTAGGCGAGGGCCGGCTCGAGCTCGGCCTCGAGGCGGCGCTTCGGCATCGCGCCGACGACTTTCTTCGCGATCGCCCCGTCCTTGAACAGCAGCAGGGTCGGGATCGAGAGGACTTCGTACTGGGCGGCGGTCTGCTGGTTCTCATCGACGTTGAGGCTGAGGATCGTCAGGTCGTCGCGCTCGGCGTCGATTTCCTCGAGCACCGGGTGGACGACCCGGCAGGGGCCGCACCAGGGGGCCCAGAAGTCGACTAGCACGGGGCCGTCGGCCTCGAGGACGTCGGACTTGAAGGTCGCGTCGGTCACATCGGTGAGCTTGCCGGTCACTGGTATCGGTCCCCCAAGGGTCGAGTTTCAGCTCTCAATACTTCAGAAAGTATAGCGAGGTTCGCAACCCCCGCTCATATCCCTATGTTTGCCGAGTATGACGATGACCAACGCCGAAATCGCCGCCGCGCTGGAAGAGCTCGGCGTCCTCTACGAGCTGGACGGGGCGGTCAAATACCGTGTGCTCGCCTACTCGTCCGCGGCGAAGGCGATCCGCGAAAGCCCGGTCTCGGTGGCCGAGTTGGCGGCGGCGGGGCGGGCGACCGAGATCCCCGGGGTCGGCAAGACGCTGGCGGAAAAGATCGACGCATTGCTGGATAGCGGCGAGATCCCCGCCGCGGCGAAGCTGAAGGCGAAGTTCCCGCCGACCCTGATCGAGGTGACCCGCGTGCCCGGCGTCGGCGCGAAAACCGCGCGGCTGCTGTTCGAGCAGCTCGGCGTCAGCTCGCTCGAGGAGCTGAAGGCGGCGGCGGAAGCGGAAAAGGTCCGCGAGGTGAAGGGGCTCGGCCCGAAGGCGGAGGAGAACGTGCTCGCCTCGCTGGAGCGCCTCGGCGAGCCCGGCGAGGGCCCCGGCCGCCTGCTGCTCTCGGCCGTGCGGCCGATCGCCGAGCAGCTGGCGGCGGCGCTGCGCGAGCACCCGGCCGCGCAGCGGGTCGAGGTCGGCGGCTCGGTGCGGCGCTGGGCCGAGACCTGCAAGGACATCGACCTGATCGCGACCGCGGAGGAGCCGCAGGCGCTGTCCGAATACCTCGCCGGCCACGAGCTGATCGCCGCCGCCGGCAACCCCGGCCCCAACGGGCTGCGGGCGCAGACCCACAACGGCGTCGGCGTCGACCTGCGGATCGTCCCGCCCGAGGCGTTCGGAAACCTGCTGCAGCACTTCACCGGCTCGCAAGCGCACAACGTGAAGCTGCGCGAAGAGGCGGTGGCGCGCGGCCTCTCGGTCTCCGAGCACGGGATCGCCGAGACCGAGAGCGGCGAGGTCACCCTCTGCGCCGAGGAGGCCGAGGTCTACGAGCGGCTCGGCTACGCCTACATCGAGCCGGAGCTGCGCGAGGGCCGCGGCGAGCTGAAGGCGGCGCGCGAGGGCGAGCTGCCGGAGCTCGTCGCGCTCGGCGATGTGCGCGGCGACCTGCACGCGCACACGACGCTCTCCGACGGTCGCAACACGCTGGCGGAGATGGCCGAGGCCGGGCGCGCCCGCGGCTACGCCTACATGGCGATCACCGACCACTCGGCCAGCCACGGCTTCGGCGACCATGTCACCGCCGAGCGCCTCTGGCAGCGGATCGAGGAGGTCGCGGAGTGGAACGAGGGCAAGCGCGGCTTCCGCCTGCTCGCCGGCTCGGAGATCAACATCGGCCTCGACGGTGGGCTCGACTATCCCGACGACCTGGTCGCAACGCTCGACTGGGTCGTTGCCAGCGTCCACACCTCGTTCTCGATCTCACCGGAGGCGATGACCGAGCGCGTCCTCGCGGCGATCGAGAATCCGAACGTCGACTGCATCGGCCACCTGACCGGCCGCCTGATCGGGCGCCGCGAGCCCTACGGGATAGACGTCGAGGCGGTCGCCGAGGCGGCGGCCCGCACCGGCATGATGCTCGAGATCAACGGCAACCCCAACCGTCGCGACCTCTCCGAGCACCACGCCCGCCTCGCCCGCGAAGCCGGCGCGAAGATCGTCCTCAACACCGACGCCCACGGCATCGACACGCTCGACAACATGGGCTACGCCGTGGCCACCGCCCGCCGCGCCTGGCTGACCGCGGATGACGTCGCGAACACGCGAGGTTGGCGCGGCTTCAAATCGCTACTGAAGAATTAATCAGCGAGCGTCACGGTCTGATTCTTTGCGAGCGGCGCAGATATGGCGCCTAGCCGCCGCCCGCGGACGCGAAGCGGAGCAGGCGGCGGTTTATGAATGGAGGCGATCGCTGCGCAGACCGGGGGTGCGCACGAGCTCTATCGGCTTCAAGGCCGAGTTCGGGACGACGTGGAACTTGACGCCGTCGCGGTGCTCGATGCCAAGGACGGCGGCCTCTCGGGTGCGCATGGTGAGGGCGACGAGCAGGGCGTAGCCGGCGCCGATCGCGGCGACGCCGGGGTAGATGACGCCGAGGATGCCGGCGGCGAGCGCGGTCAGGCCGATCGGCCAGAGGCGGATCGCGGCGATCCGGGCCGGGGACTCCTGCGGGAGGGAGGTCGCCGTGCGAGCGCGGGCGAGCGCGTCGTGGACGCCGTCGGCGGCTCGCGAGGGCCGGCCCAGGTAGAAGCCGAGGACGAGCGAGATCAGCCACCAGGCGGCGGCGACGTAGACGGTCCGGGTGTCGGCGTCGCGGCCGGCGGCCAGCGCCGTGATCGCCCCAAGCGCCGTCGCCTCGGCGCCGGTGAGGAAGACGGTGGTCCGCAGCAGGTCGGTGTAGGGCATCGGCTCGCCTACTCCGCCAGCGCCTCCAGCAGCGCCAGCCAGCCGGATGGTCCGTCAACGGTCAGGTCGGCCTCCTCGGCGATCTCCGCCGGGCCCTCGTCGGAGGCGATGCCGACGCAGACGCCGGCCTCGAGCTCGCCGTCCCGCTGCAGCTCGCGCAGCCGCCGGAAGGCGTCGAGGTCGGTCCGGTCGTCCCCCGCATACACCGCGCGGTCGAGCTTTGAGTCGCTATCCGGTGCAAAGCTCGACCGCGCAGCGGGTGGGGCGGCCAGCAGCGCTGCCACCGCCGCGTCCTTGCCACCGCCGCCGGGCGGGCGCAGCTCCAGCACCTTGCGGCCCCAGCGCAGCTCCAGCCCGGCGCGACCCGCGGCGGCGCCGATCTCGTGCGCGTGCGCCTCCGCCGCGCGGTCGTCCTCGGCGCCGCGCCAGTGCAGCGCCTGGATCGGGCCCTTGTCCTCGAGCCGCAGCCCGGCCTCGGCCAGCGCCTGCGGTCCCAGCTCGGCGAGAAACGCGGCGGCGTCGCCCTCGCGTCCCTCGAGCGCCGGGTCGAAGCGCAGCTGCCGCTCTCCCGGCAGCAGCAGCTCGAGCCCGTGGTTGCCGGCGTAGGCGATGTCCTCGACGCCGACCAGTCGCCGTGCCTCCTCCGCCCGCCGGCCGGAGACGCAGCCGACCAGGCCGTAGCGCTCGCTGAGCCGGCGCAGCGCCTCGCTCGCCCGCGCCGGCACCGCGGCTTCCTCGGGCCTGGGGACGATCGGCGCCAGGGTGCCGTCGACGTCGGTGAGGATCGCCGCGCGCGCCGGGTCCTCGCGCAACGGCGCCAGCGGGCCGAGCTCCGCCGCGCCCCCGCCTCTGCCTGATTCGGGAGACACGGCACTTAGTATCGCGCGATGGCGAACGCCGCCCGGGACCACACGCTGAAGCTCGCCGTCATCGGCACCCTGGCGGGCATCTTCAGCGGCCTCTTCGGCGTCGGCGGCGGCACCGTGATCGTGCCGCTGCTGATCTTCTGGCTCGGCTACGGCGAGCGCCTCGCCACCGGCACCAGCCTCGGGGCGATCGTCCTGATCGGCCTGCTCGGCACCCTCGCCCAGGGCGGCCTCTACGGCAACGTCCACCTCGCCACCGGGCTGCTGCTGGCGATCCCGGCCGTGCTCGGAGTCCTTGCCGGGACCGCGATCCAGCAGCGCATCCCGCAGCGCGCCGTCTCGCTGCTCTTCGCCGCCCTGCTGGTGGCCGTCGCGATCGAGCTGATAATCAAGTGACGAGCGGGGGTCGACCGTGAACGAGGTTCTCGCCGTACTGCTCGCGGTCGCCGGCGGCCTGGCGGGCGGCCTGGTCGGCGTCGGCGGCGGCGTGCTGTTCGTGCCGGCGCTGACCGTCTTCCTCGGCCTCAGCCAGGTCGAGGGCGAGTCGACCTCGCTGTTGATCATCGGCGTCGTCGCGCTCGTCGGCGCCGCCCGTCAGAGCTCCTACGGCAACCTGAAGCTGCGCGATGCCCTGGTCATCGGCGTGCTCTCGCCGCTCGGCGTGCTGATCGGAGTCGTCGTCGCCAACGCGGTTCCCGAGCGGGCGCTCGAACTCTCCTTCGCGGCGCTCGTCCTCTTCATCGCCTACGGGTTGGTCAAGAGGGCCCTCTCGCAGGAGGCCTAGAGGCCGCGCCGGAGGGCGCTACGCTCAAGATCGTGGATTCCTCCCTCACCTGGCACGGCGACATGCCGCAGCTGCGCTCGCCGATCCTCGTCTGCGCCTTCCGCGGCTGGAACGACGCAGCCGGCTCCGCCTCCGCCGCCCTCGGCGCGGTCGCCGACGCCTTCGACCCGCAGCTCGTCGCCGAGATCGACCCCGAGGACTACTTCGACTTCCAGGCGACCCGGCCGACGATCGTCCTCGCCGAGGGCCAGGCGCGCAGCATCGAGTGGCCGCAGAACGAGCTGGTCGCCGTCCGCGTCCCCGGCGCCGAGCGCGACCTCGTGCTCCTCGACGGCACCGAGCCCAACCTGCGCTGGCGCACCTTCTCGGAGGCGGTGGCGACCGCCGCCGACGCGCTCGGGGTCGAGATGGTGATCACCCTGGGCGCCCTGGTCGCCGAGGTCTCCCACACCCTGCCGGTGCCGATCACCGGGCTCGCCTCCGACGAGGAGCTGGTCGAGGAGCTCGATCTGCAGCGCTCCAACTACGAGGGCCCGACCGGGATCGTCGGCGTCGTCCACGACTGCTGCCGCCAGCTCGGCATGACCTCGGCCTCGCTCTGGGCGGCCGTGCCCCACTACGTCGCCGCCGTCCCCAACCCGAAGGCGGCGCTGGCGCTGCTGCGCCGGCTCGAGGGGCTGACCGGGATCGCCGTCGACGCGACCGAGCTGGAGGAGGAAACGGCGAGCTACGAGGAGCAGATCGGCCGCGCCGTCGCCGCCAACCCCGAAATCGCCGAACTGGTCGAGCGGATCGAGGCCGAGCAGGCCGAGCAGCTCGGCGAGGAGGGCGAGGAGCTGCCCTCAGCCGACACGATCGCGCGCGAGTTCCAGCAGTTCCTGCAGCAGCGGCGCGGCGAGTCGAACTAGCGCCCGCTCAGCTCTCCGCCGCCGGGCAGATCAGCTTGTAGTCGCACCAGCTGCAGACGGTGGGCGATGGGCGCGGCTCGAAGTCCTGGCCGAGCACTCCCTCGCCGACCTGGAAGACGGTGCGCTCGACCCGCTCGGCGTCGTCGGCCCGCACCGGCGCCGCGACCTTCTCGGCGTCGAGCACGTAGTAGTAGCTGCCGGTGTTCGCCTCCAGCTCCCACGCCTCGCGGGCGGCGAGCCGGTAGAGGGCGAGCTGCAGGTCGCTCTCCAGGTCGGCTTCGCTCTTGCGTTCGCCGGTCTTGTAGTCGATCAGCTCGTGGTCGCCGCCCGGCAGCCGGTCGACCCGGTCGACCCGGCCGCGCACGTGGTGCTCGCCGATCCGGATGTCGAACTTGCGCTCCAGCCAGACCGGCTCGCCCTCGGACTCGCTCTCGCGCTCCCAGTAGAGGCGCATCGCCTCGCGCGCCCGGTCACGGAACTGCAGCTCGTCGTCGCTGGCGCCGAAGCCGGTGCGCCGCCAGCCCGACTCGAACAGGTCCATCAGCCGCGGCAGCCCTTCGTCGGAGTCCTCCTTGTGGAAGCGTTCGAGCACGTTGTGGATCAGGATGCCGAAGCGCTGGTTGATCGTCGGCTCCTGCGGGATCCCGAAGACGCGGGCGAACTTGTACTTCAGCGGGCAGGTCAGGTAGAGGTCGAGGTCGGAGGCCGAGAGGCTGAGCGCGCCGTCGCCGCGACGCGGCAGGAACGCCTCCAGCGAGGGCTCGTGGCGGGCGGCGATCAGCCGCCGCCGTCCCTCACGCTCGCGCTCGGAGCCGAGCAGGTACGAGTCGAGCGAGGAGGCGTCGAGCTCGGTCTGCTGCTCGGGGGTGGCGACCTGGCGCAGCAGGCCGTTGACCGCCTCGATCGCCTCCGCGGTCGGCTCGTCGCCGGGCCGCTGGGCGAGCGCCGCCAGCTTCAGCAGCTCAAGGTAGCGGGCGATCGCCCGGTTGACGTCGATCGCCGTGTCGAGCCGCGGCTCGGAGAGGTCGCGTCCGGCCTTCCATGAGGCCTCGAGGATCTCCTCGCGCAGCATCCGGTAGGTCGCGTGCAGGCCCTCGGCCGGGCCGAAGAGCTCCTCCTCGTGCGCCTCCTCCTCGGCATGCGCGGAGGCGAGGGCCGCGGCGTAGAGCTCGGAGGGGCGCGCCTCGCCCTCGTCGCCGCGCTCGACCCGGGCGAGCACCAGTCCGTCGCGGGCCGGTCGCCCGATCCGCTCGGCACCGCGCTCGCGCTCGAGCCCGAGCACGAAGACCTGCGCGAACTCCATCCCCTTGACCGCCTCGCGGGTGTGGCCCTGCACGGCGCCGCGCGCCGGCGGCTCGACCACGCCGGTCGGCTCGACCCCGGCGTCGGCGACGGCGGTCAGGTGGCGGACGAAGTCACGCGTTGAGCCATTGGGTTCTCGCTGGGCCCAGGTGGCGGCGAGATCGGCGAGGCGGGAGAGGCCGAGCAGCCGCTCGGCGACCTCCGGTTGGGCGGCGAAGAGGCGCTGCCGACGCAGGCCGACCGCCTCGATCAGGCGGCGCACGAAGACGTCGGCGCGGCGTTCTTCCAGTGCCGCCGAGGCGGTGCCGTAGAGCCTGAGGAAGGACTGGATGCGCTCGCGCGCCTCGGGCGGGATCTGCGGGCTCTCCAGCGCCGCCTCGCAGGCGGAGACCATGTCCAGCTTGCGCCGCCGGGCGATCGTCGTCAGCCGCGCCAGGTCGGCGGAGCGCAGCTCGATCGGCGGCCGGGTCAGCGCCCGCGCCGCGGCGGCGGAGTCGGCGGGATCGGCGAGCGCGCGCAGCCAGGCGATCACGTCGCGCACCTCGGGTCGCTGGAACAGCGCCGCCGGCCCCGACATGTGGAAGGGGATGCCGCGCTCCTCCATCGCCGCCGCGACCGGGCCGCCCTGCGCCTCGCCCTCGACCAGGGCGCAGATCTCTTCTGGTGCAACCCCTCCAGCGATTAGGTGCTCAGCCTCGCGTGCCACAGCTTGAGCCTGTGCTCGCTCGTTACCGCAGCGCCAGAAGTTCATGGTTGGATTGCGGAACCGGTCCTTCAGCTCGACCGTAGTCATCGGCGAGGTGTCGGACACCCCCGGCGACTCGCCCTCGACCGCATAGACGTGGTTCGCGTTCTCGGCTTGCAAGAACTCGAGGATCGTGCGCTGGGCCGCGGTGGCGTCCTCCAGCTCGTTGACCATCAGGTGTTCGAACCGGTGGGCGATCTGGACGCGGATCTCGGGGCGCTCGTCGAGCAGCCTGCCGAGGGTGAGGTAGACGTCGTTGCGGTCGAGGCTGCAGGCGGCGGTGAGGATGCGGTCGTGGGCGGCGGCGAGCTCGACCAGCTCGGGGTCGGCGGGCTCGGAGCCCGACTTCAGCTCGTCGATCTGCTCGATCAGCCGGGCGAGCAGGCCGCTGGGGTTGCCGCGGATCTGCTGGTGGCGCAGCGGCAGCTCTTCGATCCGGTCGAGCAGCAGGGCGAGGCGCTCGGCGCGCCCGAGCACGCCGAACATCGGGTCGAGCCCCGCGGCCGTCGCTTGGTCTCGCAGCAGCCGCTCGCCGAGCGTCTCCCAGGTGCCGATCCAGAGCTCTTCGAGCGGCCGGTCGAGCAGCTGCTCGACGCGGCTGCGCAGGCGGCCAGCGGTGGCGCGGGTGGTCGCGAGGACGAGGATCCGCTCGGGCCGGGTTCCCTCCTCGACCAGGCCGGCGAAGCGGCGGGCGAGCACCTCGCTCTTGCCGGTCCCGGCCTCGCCGATCAGCAGCAGCGGGCCGGCGCGGTGGCGGATCGCCCGCTCCTGGGGCTCGGCGAGAGCAAGCATGGTCCAACGCTACCGGGCGGAGGCCCTCCATAGGATGAGCGGAGTGGACCCGCTTTCCGCAGACTGGCTGGGAATCTGCCGCCGGATCGTCGGCGTGCAGCGCGAGCTGTTCGCGCAGACGCCGGGGAGCGCGGAGCGGACGCAGTACGAGGGGGTCGGCGAGGGCGGCGACCACACCCTGGTCATCGACCGTCGCTGCGAGGACGCCGTCTTCGCCGAGCTCGAGAAGCTCGCCGCCGACGGCGCCGCCTTCACGGCGATCTCCGAGGAGCGCGGCGAGGTCGCCTTCGGCGGCGGCGGCACGGCTCGCGTCGTGATCGACCCGATCGACGGCTCGCTCAACACGCGCCGCACGCTGCCCGCGCACAGCCTCAGCATCGCCGTCGCCACGGGCGACTCGATGGCGGACGTCGAGTTCGGCTACGTCTACGACTTCGGCGCCGGCGAGGAGTTCGCGGCGCGGCGTGGGGCGGGGGCCGAGCTCGACGGCGGCAGGGTCGAGGTCGCCGCCGACGCCGGGAAGTTGGAGCTGCTCGGGGTCGAGTCGGCGGCGCCGGGCCTGATGCGGCCACTCGACGAGGCGCTCGACGGCGAGGTCTTCCGCCTGCGGGTGATCGGCTCGATCGCGATCACCGCCTCCTACGTGGCCGCGGGGCGGCTCGACGGCATGCTCAGCCTGCGCCCCTGCCGCTCGGTCGACATCGCCGCCGCGCAGCTGATCGCCCGCGAGGCCGGCGGCGCGGTCGCCTTCGGCGACCTCTCGCCGGCGCAAGTCGGCCTCGGGCTCGACGCCCGCTTCCCGATCGCCGCCGCCGCGGGGCAGAAGGGTTTAGGGACGATTCGCAAGGCCCTGGGGGCTCAGATGTAACCCTGAGCGAGAACAGGTGTTCGGAAGAACATACGTTCGCTACACTCGCGAGTTCCCCCCAACCCCCACACCTCTCCCGAAGGGATGATTCAAGTGGCAACCAAAACTGCCTCCAGGAAAGCAAGCGCCAACTCCAAACCGAAATCGCAGGCGAAAAGCACGCCGCCGCCCGCCCCCTCTCGCGCCGAGCAGGCCCGCGCCGCGGCCGAAAGCGCCGTCGACGTCCCGGTCGGCGCGGTGCTCGAGGCGAGCGACCGCGTCGCCGAGCTGGTCGAGCCGTTTGCCGGCCGCAGCGCCGCCGGCAAACAGCTCCGCTCCTACGGCACGCAGCTGCGCCGCACGGTCAAGCGCAGCGAGCGCCGCGGCGCCACCGCCCGCCGCAAGGCGACCACCGAAGCGCGCAAAACGCGCAAACGCGTCGAGCGCGAGGCCCGCAAACGTCAGCAGCACGTGCGCAATGCGCTCGACGAGCAGACGTCGCGCGCCCAGGGGCTCGTCGATCAGCTGAGGCCGTAGGACGCGGCGCAGGGAACCGCGCGCGGCTTCGCGCCGTACGAAGTACTGTCGCTTCGCCGCACGCGGCCCCCTGCTTGGTCCCACGACCTCAGTACCCACGCACGAGAACTGGCCGTGAGCCCGCCGGGGCGTACGGCCAGTTTTCGTCTGCCGGGAGATAGGCCCGGAACTGGAAGCGGGCGCCGCGGCTGTCGTCGTCGCTGAAGCGGTAGGAGTAGCGGAAGCGACCGCGGCCGTCGGTCTGGATCGTGCGGAAGGCCGACCAGGGCGAGCGTCCCAGCCTGAACTGGAGCCGCAGCGGCATTCCCTTCCTCGGGATCGCGCCCGGCGCCGCGACGACCCGCCCGCGGAAGACGAGCGGCCGGCCGCCGATCGCCGCCGAGCCGGATGACGCGCGCAGGTGGACGCGTCCTCGCACCCGCAGGCGCAGCGTTCGCGTAGCCGAGCGTCCCAGGGTCCGGCTGCCGGGATAGACGAGCTGGATCGTGCGGCTCGGGCCGCGCGGCGTGCGGAAGGAGAAGCGTCCGGCCGGGTCGGTTCGCACGGTCGACTCGCGGACCCCCGGGTGCGCGCCCCGGTCGAACCGTTCGATTACCCGCACCGGAGCACCGGCGAGCGGCGTGTGGACGCCGGCGATCAGGCGTCCGTGTACGCGGACGCGGCGCGCGTAGCGGACGGTCCGGCTGAGGCCGCGGCGGAAGGCGCCGCGGAGCTTCGTCGTCGCCTTCAACGGGTTGGCGAGGACCATCGGCGAGCCGTTCGCACGGGTGGTCGTGAGGGTGGAGTTGCCGGCCGCGTCGTAGGCGAGCGCCGCGAACTCGTAGTCGCCGGGCGGCACGCCGTCGGAGTCCCAGCGCGCCTGCAGCTCGCCGTCCGCCGGCGGGGCGGCGGGTAGGCGCTCGTAGGGGTCGCCGCTGCCGGCGCGGCGGACGCCGATCCAGCCGCGGCTCGGGTCCGCTCCCGACAGCGGGTCGGCGATCCGAACGCGGATCAGCTCGGGGTCGCGCGGGCCCTGCGAGTTGGGGAAGGCGGCACGGGGCGGCGTGCGATCGATCCGCACCCAGGCCTCGCGGGGCGGGCGGTCGCGAACGCCGCCGACCATGGCGCCGTCGTCGACGTTGCCGGCCGCGTCGCGGGCGTAGTAGGCGACCCGGTGCGCACCCTCGGCGATGACGCTTGCGGCGGCCGTGTCGCCGAAGGCGATCGCGGGGGCGCCGTCGTCGACGCGGATCGCGGTGAAGGGCCGCGGGCCGTCGCCGTGCGCCTCCATCCCCGAGGCGGAGTCGCTCGCGGTCGCCTCGAGCCTGACCGCGCGGTTCGTCCAGCCGGGCGGGACGCCCGCGATGCGCGTCAGCGGATCGACCATGTCGACGTGGAGAACCCCGTGGCTCAGCGGCGAGGCGATCCCGGCGCCGGAGACGGCCGCGACATGCAGGTAGCTCGCGCCCTCGGGCGGTTCGGCGATCGCCAGCTCGTCGTCGCCGATCCCTCCGCTCAGCGTCGTCTCCGGCACGCCGCAAAGATCGGGCGCCGCGCAGGGGGAGCCGCTCGGATTCGCGTCGATCGCTGCCGCGTAGCCGCGGATCCCCGCGAGCGGCAGCGGCTCGGCGGGATGGCCGAGGCGAACGCGCAGCGGCAGGTCGGGTCGGCCGATCCAACTGGGAAGCGGGCCGAGCGAGACGGCGCCCGGCCGCGTGTCGTCGAAGCGCAGCGGCACGGCCGCTGCCGGTCCCTGCGCGCCCGTCGCGTCCTCGAACCAGACCTCGGCCGCGTAGGCGCCCGGCGCCCGCCCCGCTTCCAGCGGCCCGATCCGCGCTTCGGACCAGTTCCGCCGTCCCTCGCGGACCACGCCGCCCGCGGCGTCGCTGACGCGGTAGTGGACCGCGGCCGGCGGCGGCTCACCCGCGGTGGACGCGTTCCAGGTGAGGGAGAAGAGGTTGTCCGCGTGCCAGCCCTCGCCGCCGACGACGCTCAGGTCGCCCGGTCGCGGCGGCGCGGCGGCGGCCGGCAGGGCGAGCGCGCCGAGGCCGGCGCAGAGGACGAGCAGCCCCGCTCCGCACAGCCGCCTCACGGCCCGAACTCCCCCGCCGGGCCGCCGCCGCCGGAGGCGCTCGACGATTCGGCGGGCGGAGGCGCCGCTTCCAGCGGCGGCGCGTATTCGACCGCCCCGGCTTCGGTTGCCGGCGCCGCTTCGCTCGCTTCCGGCTCGGGTTCTGGCTGTGGCTCCGGTTCCGGCTTCGGTTCGGGCTTTGGTTCGACCGGCGGCGGGGCGGTTTCGTACCGCGGGCCCGACGATTCCAGCTCGTCGATCGCGCGGCGCGAGATCCGCTCGACCTTCGGTTCGGCGCTGTGCCTTCCCTGGACGTCGAACGGGACCGGGGCGACCCCGGTCGCCACGCAGGCGGCGCCGCCGACGGTGCCGGCGCAGACCGCGAGCAGCTTGGCGAGCGCCGCCATGCCGGCGCCGCGCGAGCCGCCGGCGGCGGCGACCTGAGTGACGCCGGAGGCGTCACCGCCGCCTCCCGGCAGGCGCGAGTGCAGCCCGACGAGCAGCTCCTGCGTCCGCTCGAGCAGCGAGCGCGAGGCCGGCAGCGCGGGCGCCAGCGCCGCGACCGCGGCCGGCGTCGTGCGGTAGGAGCGCATCGTCACCCGGCAGGCAGCGCAGGCGCGCAGGTGCTCGCGCACCGCCGCTTCGGTCGCGGCGCTCGCTTCGCCGTCGCAGAAGGCGGAGAGCAGCGGCAGCAGGTCCTCACAGCGCTCGCCGCTCTCGCTGCTGCCGAGCAGGCGCCGGAAGCGCTCGCGGCCCTCGGCCAGCGAGCGGTTCACCTTGGTCCGGCTGTAGCCGGTCATCTCGCCGATCTCGGCGTAGGAGTAGCCGGCGGCGAGCAGGGTCAGCGAGCGCAACTCGGCCGGCTTCAGCGCCCGCAGCGCCTCGCGGGTGCGGGCGTTGCTCTCGCGCTGCTCTGTGCGCTCGTCCGGTCCGGCGTTGTCGGAGGCGAGCCGCTCGACCGGGTCGCCGACCTCGTCGAAGCCCATGCCGAGCATCCGCTCGCGGTAGCGCCGCAGCGCCAGCGCCTCGTGCTTGACGACCGTCTTCGTCCAGCGCAGCAGGTCGAGCGGCCGTTCGCTCGGCGCTTTGACCAGGAGGATCTCCAGCGCCCGCTGGTAGGCGTCCTCGGCGTCGTCCTCGCAGAGCGAGAAGCGCCGCGCGGTGCGGCGCAGCTCGGCCTCCTCGCGGGCGACGAGCTCGATGGCGGCGCGCTTGCGCCCGGCTGTGACGGTCCCTCCCTGCACCGGTTCAGCTCCGTGGTCCGAACATGCCACGTAGAGCCTGGGACGGCGCCGGGTTCTCCCCCCTCCTGGACGCTTGATCGGCACGGAACCCCGCTATTTGCGAACTCCGGCGTTTATTCGGCGCCACCTGTAGCATCCCGGCGACGATGAGCACCTGCGTGATCACCGGCGGCGCCGGCTTCCTCGGCTCGCACCTCTGCGAGCACCTGCTCGGCAAGGGCCACCGGGTGATCTGCGTCGACAACCTCGAGACCGGCTCGCTGCAGAACATCGAGCACATCCGCGACGACGCCTTCGAGTTCCGCAACATCGACATCACCGAGCGGGTCGACATACCCGAGGCGGTCGACTTCGTCTACCACCTCGCCTCGCCGGCCAGTCCGATCGACTACCTGCGACTGCCGCTGCACACGCTCAAGGTCGGCTCGCACGGCACCCACCACATGCTCGGCCTGGCGAAGTGGAAGCGCGCCCGCTTCCTGATCGCCTCGACCAGCGAGGTCTACGGCGACCCCCAGGTCCACCCGCAGACGGAGGACTACTGGGGCCATGTCAACCCGATCGGCCCGCGCGGCGTCTACGACGAGGCGAAGCGCTACGCCGAGGCGCTGACGATGGCCTACCACCGCCAGCAGGGCGTCGACACGTCGATCGTGCGGATCTTCAACACCTACGGCCCGCGCATGCGCGCCCACGACGGGCGGGCGATCCCGACCTTCCTGCGCCAAGCGCTCAAGGACCAGGCATTGACCGTGTTCGGCGACGGCAGCCAGACGCGCAGCTTCTGTTACGTCGACGACCTGATCCGCGGCATCGTCGCGCTCGCCGAGTCCGACGCGCACACGCCGGTCAACATCGGCAACCCGAACGAGTTCACGCTGCTGGAACTGGCCAAGGCGGTGGTCGAGGTGACCGAGTCGCGCTCGGAGATCGTCTACGAGCCGCTGCCGGTCGACGACCCGCAGCAGCGCCGGCCCGACATCGGCCGCGCCCGCGACCTGCTCGGCTGGGAGCCGCAGGTCGAGTTGCGTGAGGGGCTGCGGAAGACGATCGAGCGGTCGGGCATCGAGCGGCTCGCCGGCGCCACGGACTGATGGCCGAGCGGGCATCCGAGCGTCCGACGATCGCGCCGCTGGTCGGCCCCGACGACGAGCGCGTGCTCACCGATTCGGGGATCGAGATCGACCGCCTCTACAGCGAGGACGACGTCGCGCCGGGCCTCGAGGAGCGGCTCGGCACGCCGGGCGAGCCGCCGTTCACCCGCGGCATCCACGAGGGGATGTACCGCGACCGGCTGTGGACGATGCGCCAGTACGCCGGTTTCGCCACGCCGGAAGACACCAACGAGCGCTACCGCTACCTGATCGAGCACGGCTCGACCGGGCTCTCGATGGCCTTCGACCTGCCGACCCAGCTCGGCCGCGACTCCGACGACCCGCTCTGCCAGGGCGAGGTCGGCCGCACCGGGGTGCCGATCGACACGATCGAGGACATGCGGATCTGCTTCGACAAGATCCCGCTCGACCAGGTCTCGACCTCGATGACGATCAACGCGCCGGCGGCGATCCTGCTGCTGCTCTACGAGCTGGTCGGCGAGGAGCAGGGGGTGCCGAGCGAGAAGCTGCGCGGCACGGTCCAGAACGATGTGCTCAAGGAGTACATGGCGCGCGGCAACTACATCTACCCGCCCGAGCCGACGATGCGCCTGACCACCGACGTCTTCGAGTACTGCCGCGAGAACGTGCCGAAATGGAACACGATCTCGATCTCCGGCTACCACATCCGCGAGAAGGGCTGCTCGGCCGTGCAGGAGGTCGCGTTCACGCTCTCCAACGCGATCGCCTACGTCGAAGCGGCGCTCGAGCGGGGGCTGAAGATCGACGAGTTCGCGCCCCGCCTCGCCTTCTTCTTCAACGGCCACAACAACGTCTTCCAGGAGGTCGCCAAGTTCCGCGCCGTGCGGCGGATGTGGGCGAAGATCGTCAAGGAGCGCTTCGGGGCCGAGAACCCGAACTCGATGAAGATCCGCTTCCACACGCAGACCGGAGGCGTGACGTTGCAGGCGCAGCAGCCCGAGGTCAACATCATCCGCGTCGCCCTGCAGGGCTTTGCCGCCGTCGCCGGCGGCACCCAGTCGCTGCACACCAACGGCTTCGACGAGGCGCTGGCGCTGCCGACCGAGCGCTCGGCGCGGATCGCCCTGCGCACCCAGCAGGTACTGGCGCACGAGTCGGGCGTCGCCGACACGGTCGACCCCTTCGCCGGCTCCTACTTCGTCGAGTCGCTGACCGACGAGGTCGAGTCCCGGTCCTGGGAGCTGATGGACAAGGTCGAAGAGCTCGGCGGCTCGGTCGAGGCGCTGGAGTTCATGCAGCGTGAGATCGAGGAGTCGGCGCACTCCTACCACGAGCGCTACAAGTCGGGCCAGGACATCATCGTCGGGGTCAACAAATACGTCACCGACCAGGTCGACGAGATCGACATCCTGCGCGTCGACCCGGAGTCCGAGCAGCGCCAGCTGGCGCGCCTCAAGGCGTTCAAGCAGGCGCGAGACCAGGCGGCCGTCGAGACGAAGCTCGAGGAGCTGCGCGCCGTCGCCCGCGGCGAGGGCAACCTGCTGCACCCGATCCGCGCCGCCCTGGCAGCCGGCGCCTCGATCGGCGAGGCCTGCGGCGCGATGCGCGACGTCTTCGGCGAATACAAGGGCGGCGCGTTCTTCTAAGGACCCGGCGCGCATCCGACATTGACCCACTTCAGGTGTGGTCAATGTCGGATGCGCGCTTGAAGCATTGCTGCTGCATGTCGAAGCTCGTGCCGGACCTGGGCGGGTTCGTGTTTGACCTCGTAGTGGGTGAAGCGGAGTGAGGTCATTCCGGCGAGTGCGTGGGCCCGGTCGCGGCGAACGTCCCGTGTCTGTGTTGAGGCCGTGCGGTGATAGCGAAGTCCGTCGGTCTCGATGACCAGGCCGAGCGCCGGCCAGTAGAAGTCGACTTCCCAGCCGTTGAGCATCTGTTTGCTGAGAGGGGGAGAGAGCCCGGCGCTTGCCGCGATTGGGCGGAAGAGGATCTCGAGGTCGGAGTCCGAGAGCCGGAAGGTGCGCTTGTCGAGGAGATCGCGTAGGGCCGGGGCACCCGGCTGGCCCGCGTGGTCGTTGAGGGCGGCTCGCAAGGCCTCCGGGTCGATGAGATCGCGCTTGTCCGCCTCGTTGACGGCGCGCTCCAGCCTGCCTGGCGGAAGTTCGGTTGCCAGGTCGACCAACGTCTGAACGACTCCGGTGACCGGAATCCCGTCTTTCGTGACGACGTCGGCCGGCTTGAGCGTCGAGCGGCCACGGACGTACAGTCCGGGCCGCTGAAGTTCGCACCGTCGCCTGACGCTGACGTCGACGCGACCGCGTCGCTCCTTGCCGACGCCCCAGAGCGCAGCCGCGCTGCGGTGGCTCAGCGCAGCGCCCCCGCCACACGCCAGCACCGCCGCCATCCACCGCCGCTTTTCGGTGAGCCGTGGCCAGCCGACCGCGTAGACGCCGCGCATCACAAAATGCAGCCGGCCTCGGCCGATGCGATGCTCGATCTCACGTGGGTTGAACCCCAGTTCCAGCAGCTGCCGCCGCGCCACCACCCCATGCTGTCTCCCGGCCAGCGCCCAGGCCTGCCTGCTCCGTCTGTCCTTACGCGCATCCGACATTGACCACACCTGAGTTGGGTCAATGTCGGATGCGTACGAGCTTCTCCCCCCTGAACGGAGGCGTTCAGCGCAAATTGGGAGGAGGAACGCAGGCGCCGGGGTTGAAGCGGGCCGCATGATCGAGGTTGCTCGCACCCTGATGAAGTCCGAGCCCGAACTCGCCGAGCTTGTCGCGGAGGTCGAGGGGGTCGAGGTGCGGATGGCCGAGAAGGGCTTCGGCACGCGGGTGGAGATCCGTGCCGCTGAGACGACGGGGCTGGACGAGACGGACCTCGAGCGCTTCCTCGACCGGCTCGCGGAACCGCAGAAGCAGCCCTTCTCATAGACTCCCGCGCCGCGATGCGCGAGCGGAATCCGGTCACCCACGAGGAGAAGCTCTCCTACCTGCGCGAGCTGCGCGAGGAAGCCATTCACTCCGCCTCCGAGGAGGCGGTCGAGAAGCAGCACGCGAAGGGCAAGATGACCGCCCGCGAGCGGATCGAGAAGCTGCTCGACCCCGGCTCCTTCGAGGAGCTCGACACCTTCGTCCGCCACCGCACCTACGACTTCGAGATGCAGAAGCGACGGCCCTGGGGCGACGCGGTCGTCACCGGCCACGGCACGATCGACGGCCGTCCCGTCTTCGTCTTCTCGCAGGACTTCACCGTCTTCGGCGGCAGCCTCGGCGAGGTGATGGCGGAGAAGATGTGCAAGGTGATGGACCAGGCCGCCGCGGTCGGGGCGCCGGTGATCGGGATCAACGACTCGGGCGGCGCGCGGATCCAGGAGGGCGTCGTCAGCCTCGGCGCCTACGGCGACGTCTTCGTCCGCAACATCAAATGCTCGGGCGTGATCCCGCAGATCAGCCTGATCATGGGGCCCTGCGCCGGCGGCGCCGTCTACTCGCCGGCGATGACCGACTTCATCTTCATGGTCAAAGAGACCTCGCACATGTTCATCACCGGCCCGGAAGTGATCAAGACCGTGACCGGCGAGGAAGTCGAGTTCGAGGAGCTGGGCGGGGCGATGAGCCACAACTCGAAGTCCGGCGTCGCCCACTTCGCCGCCGAGGACGAGGAGAGCTGCCTCGAGGATGTGCGCTACCTGCTCGGCTTCCTGCCCTCCAACAACCTCGAGCCGCCGCCGCGCTTCGCGCCGCAGGACGACCCGGACCGCGAAGACGAGGAGCTGCAGACGATCGTCCCCGACGACCCGTCCAAGCCCTACGACATGCGCGAGGTGATCGCCCGCATCGTCGACGACGAGGACTTCTTCGAGGTCCACGAGCACTTCGCCAAGAACATCGTCTGCGGCTTCGCCCGGCTCGACGGCTTCCCGGTCGGCATCGTCGGCAACCAGCCCGCCCACCTGGCCGGCGTGCTCGACATCGAGGCCTCCGAGAAGGCGGCCCGCTTCGTCCGCACCTGCGACGCCTTCAACGTGCCGATCCTGACCTTCACCGATGTGCCCGGCTTCCTCCCCGGCACCGACCAGGAGTGGAACGGGATCATCCGCCACGGCGCCAAGCTGCTCTACGCCTTCACCGAGGCGACCGTGCCGAAGCTCACGGTCGTCACCCGCAAGGCCTATGGCGGTGCCTACGACGTGATGGCCTCCAAGCACATGCTCGCCGACTACAACATCGCCTGGCCGACGGCGGAGGTCGCGGTGATGGGCCCCGAGGGCGCGGTCAACATCATCTACCGCAGGGACATCGCCTCCTCGCCGACCCCCGACGAACGCCGCCAGACGCTGATCGACGACTACAAAGCCCACTTCGCCAACCCGTACTCGGCGGCCGAGCGCGGCTACATCGACGATGTGATCGAGCCGCAGGAGACGCGGCCGAAGCTGGTCAAGGCGCTGCGCATGCTGCAGTCCAAGCGGGTCGAGCAGCCGAAGCGCAAGCACGGCAACATCCCGCTGTAGGGCTCAGCGGCCGGGCGGCATCTGGCCGGCCGTTGCGCGGCGGGCCTTCCAGGTGGCCAGCGGCGCCGCGGTCATCTCTTCCCAGGCGGCGGTCTCACCGAGGTACTGCATGACTATGAAGTGCAGCAGGCCCGGGAGCATCTGCGGCGCGCCGGCGGCGTCGCCGTCCATCAGCTTCGCCGCCAGGAGCGTGTCGATCGCCCCTACAATGAAGTCGGAAGCAACAGGAGGTGGAGCTTGGCGAGAGGGAATCTCGCGGCGCGCGCTGTCCAGCGCGCGGGAGAGGCGCTCCATCAGATCGCGTCGCTGGCTGAGCGAGGGCTCGCCCGCTGCATGGACCTCGACCACGAGCGCTTTCGCGATCTGCGGCTGGTTGGCGCAGAACTCGAGCAGCTCCGCCAGCGCCGCCCGCAGGCCCTCGCGCCACGACGGCTGGCGCCTCGCGGTGGCGGTGAGCCGGCGGTAGAGCCACTCGGTGGTCTCGCCGTAGGCCTGGGCGAAGCAGTCTTCGCGGTCCTCGAAGTGCTTGTAGAAGGTGGCGCGGCTTGTATGAGCGCGCTCGATCACGTGGCGCACGGCTGTCCGTTCGAAGCCGCGCTCGCCGCTGGCGGCGAGCATCGCCTCGAGGATCCGCTCGCGCGGTTGGCGATGACCGCGGAAGCCGGGGAAGGGGACGACCTGCGGGCTGTCGTCTGGACTCGAAAACATAAACCTTTTGTCCAGGTATAGCAGCTTTTAGAAACGCGGGCGACTAGAACGCAATGTTTTCTGTAGAAAAAGGAAGTAGACATCAGATGTATGTTTTGGTACCGTCCTGGCATGGCCGACTCCCGTTCGCTTTCGGAGCGCCTCGCCAAGCTCCCGCCGGGGCGGCACCTGATCCCGCGCGACTTCGTCTCCCAGAACCAGCGCGAGCGGATGCTCCTGGCGACCGCCGAGCTGGTCGCCGAGCGCGGCTACCAGAAGACGACGATCGAGCTGATCGCGAAAACGGCGCGGGTCGCCCTGGTGACCTTCTACGAGCACTTCGCGAACAAGGAAGAGTGCTTCCTCGCCGCCTTCGACGAGAACGTCGCCGCGGCCGGCGAGGT
>Ga0102953_1000698_pt1 | contig 22375 bp, 23 predicted proteins | sample SalPon2A_C_D2_MG_FD_78509 | JGI IMG/M metagenome (GOLD analysis project Ga0102953, IMG submission 78509) | Soil microbial communities from South San Francisco under conditions of wetland restoration - Salt Pond MetaG R2A_C_D2_MG | ecosystem: Environmental > Terrestrial > Soil > Wetlands | place... | reverse complement strand
TCGGGTGCGCGAGGGTCGGGTGCGCGAGGGTCGGGGGCGGCCGCGCGGACACGCGCCCCCGGCGCCCCGCGCGCCCTTCGCAGGCGCGCGCCGCTGTTCGAGTGGACCCCCGGCGAGCTCATCGACGCCGTGCTCACCGAACGCGGCGAGCTGACGCCGGAGCGGGTGGCGGCCGTGGCGGCCGAGCACGCCGCCGACCGCGCCTGGCTGCGCCGCACGGACCCGGGCTCCGACCCCGACGGGCCGTGAGCGCAGGCCCGGCGCCTGGTAGCATCGCCACACCATGACCGACGATCCCCGGAACCCTCACCGCATCCCGGCGGCCGGCCGCGCCGAAGCCGCCGCGCCCGCCGACGGCGCGTTCGCCGCGCGCCTGCACGCCTACGCCGAGCTCCTCGTCGAGGTGGGCGTCAACCTCCGCCCCGGCCAGGGCCTGCTGGTGCGCGCCTCGATCGAGTGCGCGCCGCTGGTGCGCGAGGTGGTCCGCAGCGCCTACCGGCTGGGCTCGCCGCTGGTCGAGGTCATGTGGAGCGACGACGCCGTCACCCGGGCCCGCTTCGAGCTGGCTCCCGGAGGCAGCTTCGAGCGCCTGCCGCAGTGGCGCGCCGACGGGCGGCTGGCGATGTACGAGCAGGGGTTCGCCTCGCTCGGCATCGTGGCCGACGATCCCGACCTGCTGGCCGGCACCGACCCGCAACGGTGGGCGACGTACATCCGGGTGTGGCAGCAGGCCAACCGTCCCGCCCAGGCGATCACCATGCGCGACGGCATCCCCTGGTGCGTGGCCGCCTACCCGGGCGTGGCCTGGGCGCGCAAGGTGACGCCCGGCGTGTCCGACGAGCAGGCCGTGGCCCGCCTGTGGGACGCCATCTTCGAAGCGACCCGCGTCGACCTGCCCGATCCGGTGGCCGCCTGGCGCGACCACTCCGGGCGGCTCAAGACGGTGGCCGAGCGCCTCAACGCCAGCCGCTACGCGGCGCTGCGCTTCCGCGGGCCCGGCACCGACCTGCGCGTGGGGCTGGCCGACGGGCACGTGTGGGTCGGCGCCTCGGCCCGGACGCCGGACGGCCGCGACTTCATGCCCAACATGCCCACCGAGGAGGTCTTCACCGCCCCCCACCGCGAGCGCGTCGACGGCACGGTGCACGCCAGCATGCCGCTGGCCAGCGGCGGCACCGTCATCGAGGACTTCTGGGTGCGCTTCGAGGGCGGGCGCGTCGTCGAGGCCCGTGCCGAGCGTGGGGAGGGGGAGCTGACGCGCATCCTGGACACCGACGAGGGCGCCCGTGCCCTCGGCGAGGTGGCGCTGGTGCCCGCATCCAGCCCCATCGCCCGAACCGGCGTGCTGTTCTACGAGACGCTCTTCGACGAGAACGCCGCCAGCCACATCGCGCTGGGCAAGGCCTACCCCAACACCGTGGCCGGCGGGGAGGCCATGAGCGACGCGGAGGCCGCCGCCGCCGGCCTCAACGACTCCATCACCCACGTGGACTTCATGATCGGCTCGTCCGAGATGGACGTGGACGGCGAGCTGCCCGGGGGCGCCACCGAGGCGGTGATGCGCGCCGGGGAGTGGGTGGCCTGAGCCGTGACGGCCGGGTGAGCGCCGCCGGGCTGGACGCCGCCCGCCGCGTGCTGGCGGAGCGCTTCGGCTTCGAGGCGTTCCGCGGCGCCCAGGCGGACATCATCGGGCACGTCCTGGGGGGCGGGGACGCGCTGGTGCTGATGCCCACCGGCGGCGGCAAGTCGCTGTGCTACCAGATCCCCGCCATGCTGCGCCCCGGCGTCGGCGTGGTGGTGTCGCCGCTGATCGCCCTCATGCACGACCAGGTGAGCGCCCTGAAGCAGGCCGGCGTGCGGGCCGCCGCCCTCAACTCGACGCTGGACGCGGCCGAGGCCCGCGCCGTGGAGCGCGACGTCGCCGAGGGGCGGCTGGACCTCGTCTACGTGGCCCCCGAGCGGCTCCTCACCGACCGCTTCCTGAGCCTGCTCGACGGCGCCGAGCTGGCGCTGTTCGCCATCGACGAGGCGCACTGCGTGTCGCAGTGGGGGCACGACTTCCGGCCGGAGTACATCGGCCTGGCGCGGCTCGCCGAGCGCTACCCGCGCGTACCCCGCATCGCCCTGACGGCCACCGCGGACGCCGTCACGCGCCGCGAGATCGTCGAGAGGCTGCGGCTGGGGCGTGCCCGGCGCTTCGTCTCCAGCTTCGACCGCCCCAACATCCGCTACACCGTGGTGGACAAGGAGAGCGCCCGCCAGCAGTTCCTCGCGTTCTACCGGCGCCGGCACGACGGCGAGGCCGGCATCGTCTACTGTCTCTCGCGCAAGAGCGTCGACCAGACCGCCGCCTGGCTGGCGGAGCGCGGGGTGGACGCCGTGCCCTACCACGCCGGCCTGGACGCCGCCACCCGCCGCGCCAACCAGGAGCGCTTCCTCGGCGAGGACGGCGTGGTGGTGGTGGCCACCATCGCCTTCGGCATGGGCATCGACAAGCCCGACGTGCGCTTCGTGGCGCATCTCGATCTCCCCAAGAGCCTGGAGGGCTACTACCAGGAGACCGGCCGGGCCGGGCGTGACGGCCTGCCGGCGGACGCCTTCATGACCTACGGGCTGGGCGACGTCGTCACCATGCGGCGCATGCTCGCCTCGGGCGACGCCGACGAGGACTTCAAGCGCGTCGAGGGGCAGCGCCTCGACGCGCTGCTCGGCTACTGCGAGAGCGCCCGCTGCCGCCGGCAGGTGCTGCTGGGCTACTTCGGGGAGGAGCTGGCGGAGCCTTGCGGGAACTGCGACACCTGCATGTCGCCGCCCGAGACCTTCGACGGCACCGTGGTGGCGCAGAAGGCGCTCTCGGCGGTGGCGCGCACCGGCCAGCGCTTCGGCGCCGGGCACCTCGTCGACGTGCTCCTGGGGAAGGACACGCCGCGCATGCGCCGCTTCGGGCACGACCGCCTGCCTACCTTCGGGGTGGGCGCAGAGCTGAGCGAGCGGCAGTGGCGCTCGGTGCTGCGGCAGCTCGTCGCGGCCGGCGCGCTGGGCACCGACGGCGAGGGGCACGGCTCGCTGCGCCTGGCGGCGCGCGCCTCCGGCCTGCTCAAGGGGGAGGAGCGCCTGATTCTGCGGCGTGACGCGGAGCGGACGGCGGGCGCGGGGCAAGCTGGCGGACGTCGCAGCGGCCGCGCCGCCGCTGCCGCCGACCTGAGCGGCGTCGACCTGGCTCTGTTCGAGGCGCTGCGCGCCCTGCGCAAGCAGCTGGCCAGGACGCAGGGCGTGCCGCCGTACGTGATCTTCCACGACGCCACGTTGCGCGAGATGGCGCTGGAGCGCCCCCGCAGCGAGGCGGCGCTCGGCGGCATATCGGGCGTGGGCGAGGCCAAGCTGGAGCGCTACGGCGAGGCGTTCCTCGAGGTCATCGCCGAGGCGGAGGGGGCCTGAGGGGCGTCAGCGCTCCCGCTGCACGCCGAGGTAGAGAGCGCCGATGTCCTCGCGTTCCAGGAGCCGGCCCGCCTCCCCGTGGAAGCGCACCCGGCCGTTCTCCAACACCACCCCGCGATCGACGTACGCGAGCGCCTGACGGGCGTTCTGCTCCACCATCAGCACCGCCGTCCCGGTGCGCGCGATGGCGCTCACGGTCTCGAAGATGAAGCGCACCATCCCCGGCGACAGGCCCGCCGACGGCTCGTCGAGGAGGAGCAGCTCGGGCGCGGGCATGAGCGCCCGCGCCATGGCCAGCACCTGACGCTGGCCGCCGGAGAGGGTACGGGCCGCCTGCCGGCGACGCTCGGCGAGCAGCGGGAAGAGCTCGTACAGCTCGCGCATGCGCCCCGCTGCCCGGCGGCCGAGCCGTGCGCCGCCCATCTCCAGGTTCTCCTCGACGCTCATCGACCCGAACACGTTGCTGACCTGCGGCACGTACCCGATGCCGTGCCCCACCACCGTCTCGGTGGGGAGGCCGGTCAGCTCGCGGCCGCGCAATCGCACGTGCCCGGCCGACACGCCGGCCAGGCCCACCAGCGCCTTCATGAGGGTGCTCTTGCCGGCTCCGTTGGGCCCGAACACCAGCAGCTGCTCGCCGGCCGACACGCCGAGCGACACCCCGAAGAGGATCTGCAGCGCGCCGTAACCGGCGTCCAGGGCTTCCACCTCGAACATCGCGTCGCCCGGCGTGCCCGCCGGCGCCGCGCCGCGCCGCGCGGCCCCGGGTCCGGGGCTCACGTCGCTCCTCCCAGGTAGGCCGCGAGCACCTGCGGGTCGCGCTGGACCTCCTCGGGCGTGCCGACAGCCAGCACGCTGCCCTGGTGCATCACCACGACCGTCTCGCACAGCTGCATGATCAGGTCCATGTCGTGCTCGACCACGAGCACCGTCACGCCGCCGGCGTTGACGTCGCGGATGCGTTGCATCAGCGTGCGCGTGAGCGTCTGGTTGACCCCCGCCGCCGGCTCGTCGAGCATCAGCAGCCGCGGCTCGGTCATCAGCGCGCGGCCCAGCGACAGCAGCTTGCGTTGACCGCCGGAGAGCTCGCGGGCGGCCCGGGCGGCCTCGCGCTCGAGCCCGAGGAACGCCAGCAGCTCGGCCGCGCGCCGCTCCAGCGCGCGTTCCCGTCGACGCGCCGCGCGCCCCATGAACAGGCCGCCCAGCAGGCTCTCGCCGGGGTGCCGGGGGCCGGCGGCGAGCAGGTTCTCCCAGGTGGACATCGCGGGGAAGATGCGCGGTGTCTGGAAGGTACGCGCAACCCCGGCGCGTGCCACCGCGTCGGGAGGCAGGCCGGTGAGCGACCGCCCCGCGAAGCGCACCGCGCCGCGGTCGGGGCGGGTCACGCCGGTGACGAGGTCGAAGAGCGTCGACTTGCCCGCGCCGTTCGGGCCGATCAGGCCGGTGATGGACCCCTCGCGCACGCCGAAGCTGGCGCCGTTCACCGCCATCAGGCCGCCGAAGTGCTTCCGCAGACGCTCGACGGAGAGAAGGGGGCCCAGTGGAGCGGCGCCGGGCGTCGGGGCGGACGCGGTCCGCCGTAGGTCTCCGTTCACGGGCTCTCCTCGCCGCCGTCGGTTCGTGCCCCGGCGGCCGGCGCGGTGCCGGCGCCGTGCCCGGGCGGGTCTCCGGAGCCCCCGGCCGGCACCGCACCGCCCCGGCGGACCCCGCGCCCGGGCGCCCGCGGCCGCTCCGGCAGGATGCCGCGCGGGAAGAAACGCACCACGGCGATGAGCAGCAGGCCGATGAGCACGAAGCGCAGCGAAGGCACGAAGCTGGGGTTGCTGCGGGTGAGCCCCGACAGCAGCGGCACGTCTCCGAGGAAGCGCGTGCCCTGCGTGATGGTCATCAGCACCAGCGCGCCGAGCACGGCGCCGAAGGCGTTGCCGGAGCCGCCCATCAGCACCGCCAGCCATACCTCGAAGGTCACGATGGGAACGAACTGCCCGACATGCACCACGCCCAGCGAGTGCGTCCACAGGCTTCCCGCGAAGCCTGCGAGGACGCCGCCCGCGACGAAGGCGCCGAGCTTGAGCAGGGGTGTGGGCTTGCCCAGCGCGCGGGCGGCCGTCTCGTCGTCGCGCACGGAGCGCAGGGCGCGGCCGTAGGGCGACTCGGTGAGGCGGACGGTGAGCGCAAGCAGGGCGGCGACCACCAGCACGGTACCGGCGAGGTAGGCGTACGGGTAGACCGATGCCGGGACCGCCCCGTTCTTCAAGGGCTGCGGCACGCTCGCGATGCCGAACTCGCCGCCTGTCAGCCAGTCGGCGTTGGTGAGCACGCTGCGCACGATCTCCGCCATGGCGAAGGTCGCCACCGCCAGGTAGTGAGAGGAGAGGCGCACGCTGGTCGCACCGATGAGAAGCGCCAGCACCCCTCCCGCGACCCCGGCCAGCAGGAAGCCGACGGGCACGGGCAGGCCCAGCCCCACGTGGTACTGGGCCGCGGCCTGCAGGTAGGCGGCGCTGCCCGGCGGCGGCAGCGTGACGATGGCGCTGGCGAAGGCCCCCACGGCGAAGAAGGCCACGTGGCCGAAGTTGAGCAGGCCGGTCACGCCGAACTGCAGGTTGAGGGCCAGCGCCAGCAGCCCGTAGATGAGCGCCAGCGTCAACAGGCCCACCAGGAACGGCAGGAGCGCCATCAGAAGGCCCCCCGCAGGAGCCCGCTGGGCCGTATCAGCAGCACCAGCACGAGGATGGCGAAGGCGAAGGCGTGGCCGTAGTCCGGCGACAGGTAGCTCGTGCCCAGCTCGATCCCCAGGCCCACGATGAGCGAGCCGAGCATGGCGCCGTAGGGGTTCCCGATGCCGCCCAGCAGCACCGCGGCGAAGACCACGAGCAGGAAGCTCCAGCCCATCACCGGTTGCAGGGCGATCTGCGTCATCGCCAGCAGCACCCCACCCAGCGCGCCGATGGCGGCGCTCAGGAACCAGGTGGCCGCCAGCACGCGCGCGGTGGCGATGCCGGAGGCCCGCGCCAGGGCAGGGTTGTCGCTGGTGGCGCGCATCATCTTGCCGATGCGCGTGAAGGTGAGCAGCAGGTGCGTGAAGAGCATCGCCGCCAGCGCCACCGCAACGACCAGCACCGGGATCTTGGGGACGAACAGCGCGCCAACGTGCCACGGCCGCATGAGCGGCAGCGGGAAGCGGATGGGGTTGGAGCCGGCGATCATCCGCACCAGGTTCTGCAGCACGAACGCCAGGCCTACGCTGGTCACGAGCAGCGGCAGGAAGCCGCGGCGCATGAGCGGGTCGAAGAAGATACGGGCCAACACCACGCCGGTTACGCCCACGGCCAGCATGCCCACGAGGATGGCGGCGGGGAGCGGGAGGCCGAGGCCGACGAACAGGACGGTGAGATAGGCCCCCAGGGTGAGGAACTCGCCGTAGGAGAAGTTGATGAAGCGCGTCACCCCGTAGGAGAGGGACAGCCCCACCGCGCTGAGGCTGATGACAGCCCCGGTGGCGATTCCGAAGATGAGGGTCTGAAGGAGCTCGGTCACGGCGCCTCGCTGCGGCGTGGGGCCGCCGTGGCGCACCTGCGCGCGCCCCGGTCGCCGCAGCTCAGGGCATCCGCGTCGCCCGGCGCCCGCCAAGCGCCGGGGCCCCGGCACGCTCCGGCCGGGGCCCCCGCGACGTGACCGAGGTGGTTACTGGAGCGCGCCGGCAGGGAGGATGGTGACATCCGTCCAGGCGCCGTCCTTCACCTGCCTGATGGCGAACGGAGCGGTGATGTTGCCGTACTGGTCGAAGTCGATCGGCCCCACGAGGCCCTGGTAGTCGATCTCCTTGCCCGCCTCGAGCGCCTTCTTGCCGGAGGTGTAGTCGGTGACCTTCACCTTGTCCGCTCCCGGCTCGGAGATCGGGCGGATGTTCTGGGTGACGGTCTCGCGCGTGACCTGCCCGTCCTCGAGCTGCGCGCGCAGCATCGCCAGCGCCACCACGTTCATGGCGTCGTAGGTATTGGTGCCGAAGATCTGCACGTCCTTGCCGCTGTACGCCTTGAAGCGCTTCTGGAACGCGGCGTTGCGGTCCGAGCTCTCGGGCGAGGCGACCTCCTCCAGGCCGTAGATGCCGTTGGCGAGCTGCGGCGTGGCGAGCTTGACGAAGTCGGCGTTGGTCTGGTCCTGGGTGACGAACCAGGTGCCCTGGTAACCGGCCTGGAACGCGGCCTGCATGATGCGCACCGAGTCCTCCGGGGTACCGACCAGGACGATCACGTCGGGGTTCTTGGCGAGCGCCTGCTGCACCTCGGAGCGGTAGCTCGGCTTGCCGGGGGCGTACTCCAGCGTCGCCTCGAGGGGCGTGCCGTACTTCTCGAACGAGCTCTGCAGCGGGCTCTCGAAGGACACCATCGCCGGGGACTTGGCGACCATCAGCACCGGCGCCGTGAACGCCTGCCCCCTCGCCAGGTACTGGGCGTCGGTGGCCGCGCGGGCGATCGCCCGGCCGCCGAGCGAGTCCGAAGGCACGGTCCGGAAGAAGTACTCGGTCCCCGCCTTGTCCAGAGCGGTGGTGCCGGCGGTGGGGGAGACCATCGGGACGCCGGTGTCCTGGATGAGCTGCTTGGAGCCGGAGAACGACAGCGAGGTGGGGCCGACCAGCGCCAGCACCCCGTCGACGTTGACGAGCTTCTGGGCGGCGGTGAAGCCGGCGTCGACGGTGCCCTCGGTGTCGCCCTGGGTGAGGGTGATGTCGCGTCCGCCGATGCCGCCGGACGCGTTGACCTCGTCGACGATCATCTGCGCCACCGGCTGCACGTTGGCGCCGACCCAGTCGTACTGGCCGGTGAAGGGCAGCAGCAGGCCGACCTTGATGGGGCCTCCCTGCGCCAGCGCGGCGGTGCTCAGCAGGGTTGCCGCGACCAGGGCTGCGATGAGCGAGGGTACGCGTCTCATGGGACCTCCTATGGAATGGCGGTTTGGGGCCTGTACCGTGCGCGCTTCGGCGATGCGGATTGGGGGGAGTCTACCACGCGCGCAGCGCCGCCCGTCGCGCTCGGACCCGCCCCGCGCGCGGCCCGCCCGAGGGCCGGACCGGGCCGCGCGCCGCCGCCTCCGCTCAGCGCACCTCGCTGCCGTCGGGCAGGTCGCGCTCGAGGGTGGCCACGCTCAGGTGGCCCTGCTCGTCCTCGGCCGCGAGGATCATCCCCTCGGAGCGCACGCCGCGCAGCGTGACCGGCTGCAGGTTGGCCACCAGGATGAGCTTCCTGCCGACCAGGTCCTGAGGGTCGTAGTGCTCGCGGATGCCCGACACCACGGTGCGGGTCTCCGGGCCCATGCGCACGGTGAGCACCAGCAGCTTGTCCGCGTTGGGGTGGGGCTCGGCCTTCTCCACGGTGACCACGCGCAGCTCGGTCTGGCCGAAGTCGTGGATGCTGATCTCGGCCTTGTGCTCGACGGGTTCCGGGTCCGGCTCGGCCATGGCCTGCTCCAGTGCCTCGAGGTCGATGCGCGGGAACAGCGGGCCGGCGGGCGCGGTCTGCGTGCCCGCCGGCACCAGCGGCCACTGGCCGGCGCTGTCTAGGTCGTAGGGGGCGCGCTTGATCCCGAGCTGCTTGCGCAGCTCGCGCGCCTTGCCGGGGATCACCGGCTCGAGCAGGATGCTGGCGCAGCGCAGCGCCTCCACGCAGGTGTTCAGCACGGTGTCGAGCCGGCCGGCCTTGTCGGGATCCTTGGCGAGCTCCCAGGGGGCGGTCTCGCTGATGTACTTGTTCGCGTGCCGCACCGCCTCCATCACCGCTTCCAGCGCGCGGTCGAACTGCAGGTCGTGGAAGCGCGCGTCGACGACGGCGGGCAGCGCCAGGAAGGCGTCCTTCAGGGCGTCGTCGACCGGCTCGAGCGGGCCCGCGGCGGGCACCGTGCCGGCGCGGTAGCGCTGCAGCATCCCCAGGGTGCGGTTGAGCAGGTTGCCCAGGTCGTTGGCCAGGTCGGCGTTGATGCGCTCCGCGATGCCGGCCTCGCTGAAGCTGGCGTCGAGGCCGAAGTTCATGTCGCGCAGCAGGTAGTAGCGGAAGGCGTCGTTGCCGTACTTCCGTTGCAGGTCGAGCGGCCGTACCACGTTCCCCAGGGACTTGCTCATCTTGCGCTCGTTCACCAGCCAGTAGCCGTGCACGTTGAGGTGATGGTAGAGCGGGATGCCGGCGGCCTTGAGCATGATCGGCCAGAACAGCCCGTGCGGCTTCACGATGTCCTTGGCGATGAAGTGCTCGACGTGGGGCCAGTAGCGCTCCTCCAGCCCCTTCGACGCCAGCGCCGAGTAGTAGTTGATGAGGGCGTCGAACCACACGTAGGTGACGTGCTCGTCGTCCCACGGCAGGGGGATGCCCCAGGGCACGCGCTTGCGCGGGCGGCTGATGGAGAGGTCGCCGATGGGCTCGCGCAGCATCGCCAGCACCTCGTTGCGGTAACGCTCCGGCCGGATGAGGTCGGGGTTCTCCTCGAGCGTCTCGCGCAGCCAGGGGCGGTACTTCTCCATGCGGAAGAAGTAGTTGGCCTCGGTCCGGTACTCGGGCGGCTCGTCGGACTCCGGGCACTTGCCGTCGACGATCTCCTTCTCCGTCACGAAGCGCTCGGCGCCCACGCAGTACAGGCCGGAGTACTCGCCGTAGAAGATGTCGCCGTTGTCGTAGACGCGTTGCAGCACCTCGCGCACGACCTTCTGGTGGCGCTCCTCGGTGGTGCGGATGAACTCGTCGTACTGGATGCCGAGACGATCCCAGGTGGCGCGGTACTGCCCCGCGACGTCGTCGACGTACTGCTGCGGCGTCTTGCCCGCCTTCTCGGCCGCCTTCGCCACCTTCTCGCCGTGCTCGTCGGTGCCGGTCAGGAAGAAGGTGTCGTCGCCGCGGAGGCGGTGGAAGCGCGTCACCACGTCGACCAGGGTGGTGGTGTAGGCGTGGCCGATGTGCGGCGCGGCGTTCACGTAGAAGATCGGCGTGGTGGCGTAGTAGGCACCGCGGCGACGCTCCCCGCCCGTCTCCGCCGGGCCCTGCGTCGGTTGCGTTCCTGCGCCTGCCTCGGTTGTGTCCATGTCGTCCTCCGGGCGTGTTCTTCAGGCGGCCACGCCAACGATGCTCCTGCCGGGAAGCTCCGGCCAAAAAAACGAGGGCGTCGGCCGATCGACGCCCCGTCACGACCGAGCGCGAGGGCTCAGTCGGAGGCAGGGCCGGTGGCCATCATCCGCCGCTCCATGCCAGGCAGTCTAGCAAAGGCGGCGCTGGACGGCCACGCCGCGGCTCGTGACGCCGCGTCCACGCCCGCCGCCGGCCGGTGCGACAATGGAGGGCATGGCCGACAACCGGGTGGGAGCCGTCGACGCGGTCAACGACTTCCGGCGCGCGCGGCGCCGCGCGGACCTGCAGGCGGTGCTCTCGCTGCTGTCGGGGCAACGGCGCGAGCTGCTCCCCTACGACGAGGTGCGCCGGCGGCTCCACGCGGTGGAGAGCGCCGGCGAGCGGCGGGAGGACGTCCCGCTCGACGCCATCGTGGGCAGCGTCGACCGCTACCAGGACTTCGGCCGCGGCTTCCTGCCGCGCCTCGACGCCGACAAGGACCGCTGGGTGCGCGTCAACATGGCCATGACCGGGCTCGAGGGGGTTCCGCCCGTGGAGCTCTACCGCATCGGCGACGCCTACTTCGTCAAGGACGGCAACCACCGGGTGTCGGTGGCGCGGCAGCTGGGCGCGCCCTCCATCGAGGCGCTGGTGACGCCGGTCCGGACGCGCGTGCAGCTCTCGCCCGACGACCGCCCCGACGACCTCATCGTCAAGAGCGAGTACGCCGACTTCCTGGAGGAGACGCGCCTGGACGAGCTCCGGCCCGGCGCCGATCTCTCCGTGACTGCGCCCGGCCAGTACCAGATGCTGCTCGAGCACATCGGCGTTCACCGCTACTTCATGGGCATCGACCAGGACAGGCCGGTGTCCTTCCCGGAGGCGGTGGCGCACTGGTACGACGAGGTCTACCTGCCGGTGGTGGAGGCGATCCGCGCCCACGGCCTGCTCGAAGGCTTCGAGGGGCGCACCGAGACGGACCTCTACCTGTTCCTGTCCGAGCATCGCGGCAACCTCGAGCGAACGTTCGGCTGGCAGCTGCCCTCGCTGGCGGTCGCGGCCGGCCTGGCCCCGAACCGCAGCCTCCGTCCCGAGGAGCGCGCGGAGGAGCTGTTGGAGGCGTCGCGGCGCCCGCCGGAGCAGCGGCGCGGCTCGGTGTGCCTGGTGCAGACGATGCTCGTGCTGCTGCGCGGCGGCCCGCTCGACCGCCAGGCGCTCGAGGTGGCGCGCGCGGTGGCCGCCTTCGAGGGGGCCACCCTCTACGGGCTGCGCCTGGGGGCGGGCGGGATGACGGCGGAGGCCCTCGATGCCGAGCGCCGCCTGTTCGAGCGCGCGTGCGCGGCCATGGAGGTGCCGGCGCAGTTCGCGGCCACCGATGCCGACGCCGTGCGCGAGGTCCGCGAGCGCGCTCCGTATCTCGACCTGGTGGTGGTGGCGCCCTTCGAGGGCGCCGCCGGCGAGCGGCGGGTCACCCCCGAGCTGCGCGGGCTCCTGCGGCGCTGCCCGCGGCCGCTGCTGGTGGTCCGCCGCGGGCCCATGGGGATGCGGCGGCCACTGCTGGCCTACGACGGCGGGGTGAAGGCGGACGAGGCCCTCTTCGCGCTGGCGTACACGGCGGTGAAACGGGGGCTCGAGCCGGTGGTGTTGACGGTCTCGGATCGCCCCCGCGGCGCGAGCCCGCTCGTCCGCGCCCGCGAGTACCTGGAGCGCTTCGACGTCGACGCCACCTACGTCTCCGCCCACGGCCCGGTGGCGGAGGCGGTCAGGGACACCCTGGACGCGCAGGGCTGCGACGCGCTGTTCATGGGCAGCTTCAAGTTCAGTCGCTGGTTGGAGGAGGTCGTCGGCGGCATCCTCGAGCAGGTCCTGCTGGAGGGCGAGGTGCCGGTGCTGGTCACCTGAGCATGTCAGTCTCGGGTTCGCCCCGCCGAGTTGCGTGCGGCATCAGTCGGCGCGCATAGTGACCTCCGCGACCACGACGCGTTCTCGGAGGCCGAGGTAAGGGGAGGGCGGGCCCCTTCCGCGGAACCGTAGGGAAATACTACGTAGGTTAGCTTGCGAGCGGATGCCATTCGTGGCCGGTGTCCGCGTGACAGACGCGGATCGCGTGAACCGCACGATGGGCTCCTGCCAAGTGTGCCCGATGCACGCGGCGCGAACGCGCTTCCGGCCCCTTGGATCGGCGACACTTCACCGCTGCCTAGCACAGCCGTTGCCGACGGGCTCCCAGCATGGTGTCAGGAACGGCATCCAAGCCCCACGCAGCGGGACGCGTGGTGTCAGCTGTGGAGCTACTGGCATTCGCATCGTCCTACGCAACGCCGAACCCCCCTCGAGGTCCTCCGGCCTCCCGCGTCCTCAGCGCCCTCTGAGCGCTCGGCCGCGGGCCGCCGTACCGGTGGCGGCCGCGCGGCCGCCACCTGGAGAGGGCCGGCGGGGCGGGGCCGGGCGCCGGCTGGTAAGCTGAAGCGCTATGGCCAAGACGCAGGCCCTCACGCCCCAGTCGGAAGACTTCAGCGCCTGGTACAACGAGATCGTCTACCGGGCCGACCTCGTGGACCTCAGCCCGGTGCGGGGCAGCTTCGTGATCCGGCCCTACGGCTACGCTCTGTGGGAGAACATCCAGCGCGAGCTCGACGCCATGTTCAAGGCGTCCGGACACGAGAACCTCTACTTCCCGCTGCTGATCCCGATGAGCTTCTTCGAACGCGAGGCCAGTCACGTCGAGGGCTTCTCGCCGGAGCTGGCCGTGGTCACCCACGCCGGCGGGAAGGAGCTCGAGGAGCCGCTCGCCATCCGCCCGACGTCGGAGACGATCATCGGTGAGCTGTACAGCAAGTGGGTGCAGAGCTACCGCGACCTCCCCCTTCTCTACAACCAGTGGTGCAACGTGGTGCGTTGGGAGATGCGCACCCGCCCCTTCCTGCGCACCTCCGAGTTCCTCTGGCAGGAGGGGCACACCGCCCACGCCACCGCCGAGGAGGCGCTGGAGGAGACCGAGCGCATGCTCGCCATCTACGCCACCTTCGCCGAGGAGTTCGGCGCGGTCCCGGTGGTCCGCGGCGAGAAGACCGAAGGCGAGCGTTTCGCCGGCGCGCGCATGACCCTCACCATCGAGGCGATGATGCGCGACAGCCGCGCCCTTCAGGCGGGCACGAGCCACTACATGGGCGAGAACTTCGCGCGCGCTTTCGACATCACGTTCAACGACGTCAACAACGACCAGGCCTACGCCCACACCACCTCCTGGGGCTTCAGCACGCGTTTCATCGGCGCGCTCATCATGACCCACGGCGACGACAAGGGGCTGGTGCTGCCGCCCCGCCTCGCGCCCCACCAGGTGGTGGTCGTGCCCATCTACCGCGCCAACGATCCCGAGGCCCGCGACACGGTCATGGCCGAGGTGCGCCACCTCGGCGATGCGCTGCGCGCCCTGGGCGTGCGCGTGAAGGTCGACGACCGCGAGGGGATGAGCCCAGGCTGGAAGTTCAACGAGTGGGAGCAGAAGGGCGTGCCGCTGCGCATCGAGCTGGGGCCGCGCGACGTGGGCGAAGGCAAGGCGGTGCTCGTCGACCGGCTCTCGGGCGAGAAGCGCAGCCTGCGGCTGGAGACCCTGCCCGACAGCGTCACGGCCGAGCTGGCCAGCTTCCAGGCCGCACTGTACCGGCGGGCCCGCGTCTTCCGCGAGGAGCACACCTTCGAGGCGGGCAGCTACGACGAGCTCAAGGAGATGGTCGAGCACGGCTTCGTCTACGCGACGCACTGCGGCGACCCGGAGAGCGAGCGCAAGATCCAGGAGGAGACCAGGGCGACGGTGCGTTGCATCCCGCTGGAAGGCCCCAGCGCCGAGGGAACCCGCTGCGTGCACACGGGGCGGGAGAGCGGGTACCCGCGCAAGGTGCTCTTCAGCCGCGCCTACTAGGAGCGCCGCGCCGGAGCTCGCGCCTGCCGGTTTTGGCGGCCGGGCCGCGAGGCGCTAAGATGCGGCATGACGGAGAGCCCGGACGAGCGTTCGCTGCAGGCGCGGGCGGCGGTGCTGCGCGCCGCCGTGCCCGCCGGTGTGCGCGTGAGCTTCGGCGACGGGCGGCGGCGCACCGACCTGACGCTGGCGCTGCTGCGCGGCGAGCGGCTGTCGGTGCTGTCGCTGACGCCGCGCCTCGGGGACGAGCTGCCGGCCGACGTGGAGATCGTGCGTAGCGCCCGGACCGGACGGAGCTTCGAGCTCATGGTGGCGCTCACCGAGAAGCTGGAGCAACAGCCGCTGCGCTCCCCCGAACGGCGGGCGAAGCTGCGCCGGCTGGCGCAGGACCCCCGCGAGGACGACGAGACGGCGGAGCTGCTCCAGGACGGCGATACGCGCTGAGCGGCAGCTGCCTGTATACCCTCTTGCATAAGTCGTAACGTCCTGCTATACTCCTGCTTCGGAGCGCTCCGGTTCTGGAGCGCCCCGACCGGCGAGCCCCTCCGGGGCGCCGGACCTCGACGACAGGAGGTGCATCGATGATCCGCAAGGTAAGCGCGCAACCCAGCGCCATGGCGTATGAGCTCCGGCTCGCACGGTCGCGGTTCGTCGGGGTCACCTGCCCGGTCGCCGAGATCCGCCCCACCGGGATCGCCGCAGGCGCCGGAGTGCGCCGCTCGCACGAGGGAGGTCCTCCCCGGGACCGAAGGCCGTAGACAGCGGCCCAACCGACGAAGATGTCGGCCCCTCGGCGAGCCCCTCGCCGAGGTTCTTTTTGGTGCGGCCACAGGCCGCGCCATGCCTACCCAGGAGGTAACGATGTTGAACGCCATGATGATCGGAATCGCCCGTGCCCGCGTCGCCGAGAGCCGCCGCGAGCCGAGCCTCGCCCGCCTCAAGCGCGCCGGCTACGCGGACGCGGAGCGTCTGCCCCGCCTGCTGCGCCACTGGGCGAACCGCTAGGGTCCCGCACACTCACCACCACGCGTGCGGCGCCCACCAGAAGCCTTCTCAACGACCCGAGAGGGAGTACGACATGAACGCATGGCACGAATGCGCCTCGTACGCCGCACGCGACCGGATGCACCGCTACGAGCAGGAAGCCGCCAGGAACAGGCTTCTGAGGGCGGCGGCGCCCTCGCACGGCGGACTCGCCCGCTGGCGGCACAGCGCCGCAGCCGCTCTGCACCGCCTGGCCGACGCCGTGGCGCCGCAGACGAACGCCGGCACGTCGAGCGGCGTCCCGGGCGGGCTGGGCACCCGCGGCGGGCCGCTAGGCTGAGCTGCGCGGCGCCGCACGGCCCGCGACGAACACGAGATCCGGCGACGACGCGACGGACGAGCCACGAACACGGCTCGGCAGCGTCCACGCAGCGGGCCCGCGGACAGCATCCGCGGGCCCGCTGCGTCAACGGTCCTAGCGAGTCAGGGGCTTCAGCCGGGGTCCTGCATCATCTTCCTGAGCCAGTGCGAGCGGGTGGGGAAGGCGGCGAAGGGGTTCTCGATACGCGCCGGGCGGCCCTGGAAACGCCGCACCATCGCCTCCATGCGCTCGATCTCGAGGTGCTTCAACGCGCCCTCCCAGCCGGGCACCAGGCGCGTGTCCGCGTCCGGACGCCGGCGCGGGTGCTGCGGGTAGGTGCCGGTGACGACGGCGGCGCCGGCGAGCGAGCGGAGCAGGGAGGGCAACGACCTCATGGCGCGATACTAGCGGGCGCGCCCTTTCGGGACTCTTACGGCTCTCTGTCGGGATTCTTACGCGCTCCTGACAGGATCCTGACGCGAGCCGTCGGAGCCGTGAGGCGCCGCCTCGCCAGCGGGCCGGCCGTGCTCGCGCGGCGGCGTCAGTCCGTCCGGATGCTGTCGAGGATGCGCTGCACGTCGCGCCATCGCAGGTCCCGGCGCAGGGTGCCGGTGTTGACGAAGGCGAACGGGTCCTCGCCGCGGAAGCGCGTCACCGCGAGGTCCCAACGCATGCGCTTGCGGGTGAGCGGACGGTAGAGCACCGCCGAGGCGCCCAGATCGTTGTCGAAGTGGTAGATGCGTTGCCGCCACTCCTCGAACAGCCGTGCCATATCGGCGTAGGCGTGCTCCAGCGCCTCGTCGGCCAGCAAGCGGTAGGGACCTTCGTAGACGAGGAAGTCGGCGTGACGGTCCGCGAACTCGTAGAGCAGCTCCGACGCGTCCATAGGGGATTGTAGTCAGCACCCGCAGCGCGCCACCGTGACGTTCTTGACGCTTCCCGATCGACCGGTGCGGCTCAGGCGAGCGCCAGCAGCGTGATGCCGGCCACCATGCCGGCCGCGCCCAGGAGCCGCCGGGCGCCGTGCCCTTCGGCGAGCAGGCGCGTGCCCAGGAGCGTGCCGACGAGGATGCTGATCTCTCGGGCGGGCGCGACCAGGCTGATGGGCGTGAAGGTCATGGCGGTGAGCACCAGGATGTAGGCGAGCGGGCTCAGCACGGCGATGCCGATGGCTTCGCGGCGGCTCTCGCGCCAGGCCGACGCCACGGCGGCACGGCCGCGCCAGGCCACCGGCAGCAGCAGCAGGGCGCGCCCGGCCTCCGAGAGGTAGCTGAAGAGCAGCGGGGGCGCACCCAGGCGGCCGACGGCGTACCCGTCCCAGACGGTATAGAGCGCGATGAACAGGCCGGTGACGAGGCCGAGGAGGACGGCCGGGCGCTGCTGCGTCCCGCCGTGGACCCCGCCCCCGAGCGCCCCGCCCGTGAGCACGAACACGCTGAGCACCACCAGCCCCGCCCCCGCCAGGCCCAGCGCCCCGGGGCGCTCGCCGAGCACCGCGACCGCCAGCACCGTGGCCAACGCGGGACCGCTACCCCGTGCCAGCGGGTAGACCAGCGACAGGTCCCCGACCCGGTAACCGCGTTGCAGGGTGACGAAGTAGGCGACGTGGAGGACGCTGCTTACCGCCGCGAATCCCACCTGGATCCACAGGAGGGCGGGGCGCGCCAGGATCAGGTAGAGCACCACCGCCGGCGCGTAGGCCAGGAGCGTCAGCGAGGCGAACAGCCACACGAACTCGGCCCCGCCGCGGGCCCGCTTGGCCAGCAGGTTCCAGGTGGCGTGGAGCAGCGCGGCGGCCAGGACCAAGCCGAGCGCGAGTGGGGTCACGCGTGCGCCGCCACCGGGGTGAGGAGGCTAGGCCTCTTCCACGAGGGTGCGCTGCAGGTAGGCGTCCAGGTCGCCGCGCTCCGGGCGGAGCACCGTCTCGACCCAGGCATCGCGCTCGAAGGCGAGCAGGCGCAGGTCCCAGATGTCGGCCGAGAGCTCCGAGCCCGACACGGGCTCGAGGAGGTAGCTGCCGCTCGACGGACGCATGTAGGTCTGCGACTTCAGCTCGGTCTCGTAGGTCCAGTAGGCGACCGTCAGGAAGTCGTAGCTGCTGCCCTGATGCACGCTCAGGAAGCCGACGCCGTAGCGCTCGGGCGTGACCGCCGGCTGCGGCAGGAACGCGAGCGCGGTGTCGGCGGCCGCGGCCAGCAGCGCCTCGGAGGGCTCCTTGCTGCGATGAAGGATGTTGTAGACCTTCAGCCGCCACCCCTTCGCCTCCTCCAACCGTACGAAGCGGATGCGGCGGGGACGGTACGGAAGCTCCATGCGGTCATCTTACGGCCTCACGGCCGCGCCGCAACTGGCATACTCGGAGCCATGGCAGACCCCGGCGCATCCGCCAGCCCGCGCGCCAGCGCGCATGCTGGACCGCACATCGTGGCCCTCTACGCCGGCGCGATCCGGACCCTCGACCTCGGTGGCCGCCAGGCCCGCAGCGCCATCGCCAAGGCGCCCCTCGGCGGGCCGGTACGCGTCGGCCGGCTCGGGCTGGAGGGCGACGCCCAGGCCGACGAGCGTCACCACGGCGGCCCCGACAGGGCGGTGTGCGTCTACCCCGACGAGCGCTACCCCTACTGGGAGGGCAGGCTGGGCCGTGCGTTGGCGGTGCCCGCCTTCGGCGAGAACGCCCGGGTGGCCGGCAGGTTGGAGGAGGACGTCGTGCTGGGCGAGGTCTGGCAGCTCGGCGGGGTGCGACTCCAGGTCAGCGAGCCGCGCGTGCCCTGCCGGATGCCCGGTGTCCACAACGGCGAGCGACGGCTCACCAGGTGGATGGCCGCGACCGGCTACACCGGCTACCTCCTGCGCGTTCTGGAGGAGGGCGAGCTGGCGCCCGGCGCTCCCATCGAGGTCGTCGACCGCCCCGAGCGCGGCCTGAGCGTGATGGAGCTCAACCGGCTCACCTTCGCGGACCGGGGCGACGTGGCGGGCCTGCGCCGTGCCCTCGCCGCGGACGGGCTCATGGACGACTGGCGCGAGATCCTCGAGGACCGGCTCCGTCGCGCGGTGGACGCTCCGGAGCCGACCTAGCCCGGACCTTACGGCTCAGGCGACGTAGGTCAACCAGTCGTCGAAGGCGTCGACACGCCCGTGCACCACGTCCAGGTAGGTCTTGCGCATGGTCAACGCGAACTCCCCGGCCACGCCGTCGCCGATGGGGCGGCGGTCGATGGAGGCGACGGGCGTCACCTCCGCGGCCGTGCCGACCATGAACACCTCGTCGGCGGTGTAGAGCTCGTCGCGGGTGGCCATGGTGGACTCCACGCGGGTGCCCATCCACTCGGCGATCCTGATGACGCTGTCGCGCGTGATGCCGCGCAGGTTGACGGAGTGGGCGATGGCGTAGAGCACGCCGTCCCGGACCATGAACAGGTTCTCGCCCGACCCTTCGGCCACGAAGCCTTCCTTGTCGAGCAGGACGGCCTCGTCGTAGCCGTTGGCGCGCGCCTCCTGGTTGGCGAGGACCGAGTTCACGTAGTTGCCCCCGGCCTTGGCCTTGGTGGGCAGGATGTCGCCGGCGCTGCGCCGCCAGGAGCTGGTCATCAGCGCCACGCCCTTCTTCACGCCCTCCTCGCCGAGGTACACGCCCCACGGCATGGTGGCCACCATGAAGTGGACGCGGTTGTTGCCGGGGTTCACGCCGAGCGACTCCGCTCCGTACCACAGCAGCGGCCGGATGTAGCACGACCTGCGCTCGTTCGCGCGGATGGTCTCGAGGATGGCGCGGTCGATGTCGTTGGCGCTCACCGGCGAGGGCATGCCGAGGATCTTGGCGGAGTCGAGCATGCGCTTGGTGTGCTCGGGCAGCCGGAACACGGCGGCGCCGCGCTCGGTCTCATAGGCGCGGATGCCTTCGAAGACGCTGGTGCCGTAGTGCATGGCATGCGTCAGGACGGAGACCTTGGCCTCCTCGGGTGCGACCAGGCCGCCCTCGAACCAGATCAGGCCGGTGTCGACGGCCGATGTGCTGGAGGGCGCGGATTTGGACTGAACCGCCATTCGTTACCTCCCGATGGACTGAGGCCATCATAAGCCCGGCCGCGGCCGCGCGATGCTGCCAGGAGCGACGGCGGCGTGACCTCGGGTCCGTTCCAGAACGGGGTTCCCTGCGCGTGGGTACACTTGGTCCATGAACGTCCTGGTGACCGGCGGCGCGGGTTACATCGGCAGCGTGACCACCGAGGGGCTGGTGCGGCGTGGCCACCGCGCGGTGGTCCTGGACAACCTCGTCACCGGCCACCGCGCCGCCGTGCCGGAGGGAGCGGCCTTCGTCGAGGCCGACGTGGGCGATCGCGGCGCGGTCGAGCGCGTGCTCCGGGAGCACGATGTCGACGCCGTGCTGCACTTCGCCGCCTACTCGCTCGTCGGGGAGTCGATGGAGCGCCCCCTCGCGTACTTCCGCAACAACGTCGCCGGCTCGCTGGCGCTCCTCGAGGCCATGGCGGCGGCCGGCGTGAAGCGTTTCGTGCTCTCGAGCACCGCCGCGCTCTTCGGCACGCCGGACTCCGTCCCCATCGCCGAGGGGGCGCCGGTGCGCCCGGAGAGCGTCTACGGCGAGTCCAAGGCGCTCATCGAGCGGATGCTCCACTGGCTCAACCGCACCGCGGGCCTGGGGTACGTCAGCCTGCGTTACTTCAACGCCGCCGGCGCCAGCGCAGTGTTGGGGGAGGACCACCGGCCCGAGACCCACCTGATCCCGCTGGTGCTCCAGGTGGCGGCGGGCGGGCGCGGGCACATCGAGGTCTTCGGCGACGACTACCCCACGGCCGACGGCACCGCCGTCCGCGACTACATCCATGTGCTCGACCTGGCCGACGCCCACGTCCTGGCCGTCGAGGCGCTGCAGGCGGGGGAGGCCCGCGCGTACAACCTGGGCAACGGCCGAGGCTTCTCCGTGCGCGAGGTCATCGACGTGTGCCGGCGCGTCACCGGGCACGCCATCCCCGAGCGGCGCGCGCCGCGCCGCAGCGGCGACCCGCCCGCGCTGGTGGCGGACCCCGGCCGCATCCGGGAGGAGCTCGGCTGGAGAGCGCAACACGACTCGCTGGAGTCCATCGTGACCTCCGCGTGGGACTGGTACCGCCGGCATCCGGAAGGCTACCCGTCCTGAAGGTACGGTTGGGACTTCTCACGCCGGTTCTCATATGGGCGTGTGTTATGACTGTTCGGTCGCGGCAGAGGACCGCTCCCTTCCGCGGCGCGCGGCGCCGCGCCCGTGCGCGCGGCGAGCCCGAGGCGCCGTGACAGAGGCGCTGTGACAGAGGCGCCGTTACAGAGGTGCCATGCTAAGCTGTGCTGATTTGGAGAATGCCATGAGACGACTCGTGTTCTCGCTCGTGCTGGTGCTGGCGTCGACGGCGTTCGCCCAACAGACCGCCGAGCTGAGCGGCCTCGTGAAGAGCGAGCAGCCGCTGCCGGACGGGACGCGCGTAGCCATTCATGTGGTCGACAACAACAACGTCTGGGGCCTGGAGGTGGCCAGCGTGACGCCTGTCGGCGGCACCTTCAAGATCGCCGCCAAGCCCATCCCCGAGGACCAGCTGCGCCCCTTCCGGGGCGGCGCTGTGCTCCTGCCCGGGCTTCAGAACGAGTACACCGTCAAGGCCGCGAGCGGCAGCGATCCGGTGCAGTTCGCCGCCGGGCGCATCAACATGTACGTGGACAAGAACGGCAACGGCGTGTTCGACAAGGTCACAGACCCCTGGTTCATCGGCGTGCCCAGCCTGGAGAAGCCGGTGGGCTTCTTCAGCCTGCTCTACGTCGACCGTGACGCGGTGCTGAGCGGCGGCGGCAGCGAGCTCCAGCTCACGAAGGGTTGGAACGTCTTCACCGTCCGGTTCCCCGGTGACAAGCCCGTGTACGCCGTGCAGGCATCCGTGGGCGATATCGTGCTCGACGTCTTCCTGCCCTGAGCGGTGACGTACGGCCCTTCAGCGGGACGGCCGCGCCTGCTAGGCTGATGCCATGACGGTATTCGAGGGCACATTTCAGGCCTCGGGCCTGCGTGTCGGCGTCGTCGTGAGCCGGTTCAACGAGCTGGTCACGCGGCGGTTGCTGGAGGGCGCGCTGGACGCGCTCAGACGCCATGGCGCCGGTGGCGACGCCGTGGACGTGGCCTGGGTGCCGGGCGCGGTGGAGATCCCGCTGGCCGCCCGGCGCATGGCGGAGAGCGGCCGCTACCAGGCGGTCGTCGCCCTGGGGGCGGTCATCCGCGGCGAGACCAGCCACTACGACGCCGTCTGCTCCATGGTTGCGAGCGGGGTGACGCGCGCGGCGCTCGACAGCGGCGTGCCGGTGGCGTTCGGCGTGCTCACCACCGACACCATCGACCAGGCGCTGGCGCGCGCAGGCGGCAAGGCCGGGAACAAGGGCTTCGAGTCCGCCATGGGGGCGATCGAGATGGCTACCCTCATGCGCGAGCTGTAACCGGCCGAACGCTCTGAGGCCCGCCCGGAGGGGCGCGGCAGGGCAGGACCGGTCGGCGGGAGGGAAGACCATGAGTCGGTTCTCGATTTCGTCCCTGGCGGTGGTCGTGGC
>Ga0102953_1000697_pt1 | contig 22430 bp, 23 predicted proteins | sample SalPon2A_C_D2_MG_FD_78509 | JGI IMG/M metagenome (GOLD analysis project Ga0102953, IMG submission 78509) | Soil microbial communities from South San Francisco under conditions of wetland restoration - Salt Pond MetaG R2A_C_D2_MG | ecosystem: Environmental > Terrestrial > Soil > Wetlands | place... | reverse complement strand
TCAGCGCCACCAGCCCCCAGGCGATGAAGGGCAGCAGCGGAACGATCAGCCCGAGCAGCCATGCGTAGCGCTTCGGGTCGGTCCAGGCGGCGGGATTCAGGTCGACTTCGGGCCCGTGGTGATGGTGGTGCTCGTGTGCGGCTGCCTCCATGCGGGGCGCCACCTCCTTGTCAAATAGCCGTAGGGCGTATGCGTGGTTGACAGATTAGCCATATTTGTCAACTGATGCAACACGAACGCGCGTTCTGTCCAGGAACCGTTCCAATCCGGAGGCCGCTACCATTCGCCGCGTGTACACCCTTCTTGCGTTCCTCCAGGTGATCATCGCGGGAGTGCTGATCTTCCTGATCCTGCTGCACTCCGGCAAAGACGCCGGGCTCTCCGGCGCCTTCGGCATCGGCGGCGGCGGCAGCTCGTTCGGCGGCGGCTCGATGGTCGAGCGCAACCTCGACCGGGCGACGGTCTTCTTCGCCGTGCTGTTCGTCGTCAACACCCTGGTTCTGCTGAAGATCTAGCGGCGGCGGGCGCCTGCCCGCCGAGCCTCAGAATCCCTGCGACAGCGAGGCGCCGAAGGGCGTCCCGGTCAGCGGCACGCGCGGCGCGCCGAGGAAGGAGACGGCCAACGGGCCGCTCCAGCTCTTCGCGTTGCGCGGGCCACGCCGCAGATCGGCGCTGCCGTGGAAGGGCGGCGGCGGGCTGACGGTCGCGCTGGAGAGGATGTCGTCGAAGGAGAAGGCGGTCGGGACACCGCGCACGTAGGCGAGGCGGACGATCCCGAGCGACCCCTCGCTGGCCTGGTCGACGGCGAGGAAGCGGGGGCGTCCGTCGCCGCGGACCTGGGCGGCGAAGACGATCCGCGCGAGCGCCTGCTTGCGGTCGGCGACCAGCGTCGTCGACCTCGAGCCGCCGCCCGGGTGGGTCGGCACCGCCGGCACGCTCGGACCGCCGCGCTCCGCGACGAGCCCCGGCAGTCGGATGCCGAGCGGGGCGCGGGCGGGCGGCAGCGCGGCGCCGCGCTTCGACGAGCTGCCGAACAGGCAGCCCAGAAGCCCTCCCAGCTCGACGGAGCGCCCGGGGACGCGGTGCGCCTCGACCGAGGTGAAGCCCCCCTCGCCGCGGAAGCGCAGCTCGCCGTCGAAGCTGCCCAGCTCGGCGATCACCGCGTCGCTCGGCCGCTTGCAGCCGGCTTTGCGGGTCGCGTGGAGCTCCCTGCCGTTGGGGCGAAAGCGCAGCGCGATGCGCCCGCGCTCGCCGAAGGACGCCTCGATCGAGCGCGGCGTCACCCTGCCGTGGGCGAGGTACGTCGTCTCCGAGATGCGTTCGCGCACCCTGCGCCGCCGCCGGCCCCGGCCCGTGGCGCGGAACCGCGCCCTGCTGACGTCCAGCGCGACCGTCTGCCCGAAGGCGGTGACCGCGATCGTGTAGCCGTCGCGATTCTCGAAGCGCAGTTCGGAGAGCGTCCGGTTGCGCGGCAGCCCGAGCGAGCTCGAGCCCTGCCCCATCAGCGCCAGGCGTTCGTTCAGGCGGGCGACGCCCGCGTAGAGCTGCGACGCCGACGGCGCCCGTTGCGCGGCTCCGGCCGGCGCGGCGGCGCATGAAAGCGCAGCGAGCGTCAACAGGCCGCAGGCGATCCGGCGGCGCCTCACCGCACCCTCGCCGCCCGCTCGTACAGCGCCCGGACCGCGCCGCCGAAGTAGGCGCCGAAGTCGGTCCTCCGGTCGTCGCCGTAGCCGTAGTTGGTGACGCTGTTGAGCACGTTGCCGTGGATCGTCCAGCCGCCGCCCGAGGCGCCGCCGGTGACGTCACAGGAGATCGCCAGGTTGAGCGGCCCGCGCCAGAGGAACGAGGCGAGGTCGTGGCCGAGGAAGGGCGTGCCGGAGCAGACCCGCTGCGTCGCCCCGTCGAACGGCGCTTCGGCAGGGTAGCCGTGGACGTCGAAGACCTGGCCCGGCGGCAGGCCGAAGGCGATCCGGTCGCCCCCGACCGCGTCGCCGAGGCGCTGGCCTTTTTCGTTGCGCCCGACGACCGCCGCGCCGACGTCGCCGTTCTCGCTGCCTTCCTCCACCCAGGGGGCGGTCGCGCCGAGCCACTTCGCGGCGAAGACGCCGAAGGGGCGGACGCCGTTGTGGTACCCGGGGACGAAGACCCAGTCGCGGTCGAACCAGCGGCGCGAGCCGCCGAGGTTGACGCAGTGGCCGGCGGTGACGACGACGCTGCGATTCGGCGCGTCGACGGAGGTGCCGGAGCAGCGGCCGAGCCCGAAGCCGCCCGGCACGACGATGAAGATGACGCCGTTCTGGCGGAAACCCGGCGCGGTCGGGTCCTCGACTTCGGCGAATTCGGCCCGCGCCTCGGAGTCGGCTTCCACGCCGCGACCTTCGCTGTCGGCCCCGGGCGCGGCGGAAGCGCGGGCAAGGCCGCCGTGGCGCGGCGCGGCCAAGTCGAGTGGCCGCGCGCGGCGCATGCGGGCCGGCGTCCAGAAGCGCAACGCACGGCGAGCGGCGGCGGACGACGCGGCTTCGGCCGAGGCCGGCGCCGCGGAGGCGGCGGGGCTCGCCGCGAGCAGCGCTACGAGCGCGGCGACAAGGGCCGCCGCCGAACCGCACCGATGGCGTCGAGTTCTCATTTGAGGATCTCGACCGCTTCGGTGCGCAGCTCGGCGTCGAGCAGGGCGAAGTCCTCGTCGCTGAGCTTGCCGGCGGCGTGGTCGAGCTCGGCGTCGCGGATCTCGCGGTACTTGGCTTCCTTCAGCGCCTCCAGCTCGCTGTCGGGAGCCGGGCGGCGACGCCCGCCGCGGGTCGGCCAGATCGCGATCAGCGCCCCGCTGAGCGCGATCAGCCCGCCGATCCAGATCCAGGTGGCGAGCGGGTCGACGATCACGCGGAAGGTCGCCGGCGCGGCCTCGGCCAGGTAGCCCTGGGCGATCCGCTTCGCCGTCGCCAGCTGCAGGCCTTCGATCTGGGCGAGCGCGACCGGGCGCAGGCGCGGGTTGGCCGCCGCGGCGCGCATCAGCCGCGAGACGGCCCTGCACTGGGGCGGCGTCCCGGGGGCGCCGCCGACGCAGGCCTTGAAGCCGGCGTCGGCCGCCTTGGCGCTGCGCTGCACGCCGCTGATCGTCGGCTGGATCGCGGTCCAGAAGTCGCGGCGCAGGCCGGCCCGCAGGCCGATCTGGCTGTCCGATTCGCCGGCGAAGTAGCTCGCGATCGTGCCGGCGCCGGCGGTCCCGGTCGGCCGGTAGAAGCGGCGGGTCGGGTGCAGGGTGAAGGCCTTGCCGTCCTTCTCGACCCGCTCGACCGCGCCGGCGGTGAAGGCGAGCTTGTCGACCTCGACCGTCGGCCGCACGTAGGTGACCCTGTAGCCGTCGACCGTGGCGCTCTGCCCGGGTCGCAGGCGCAGATCCTGTTTGCTCTGGAAGCTCGAGGAGGCGGCGATGCCGACCAGCAGCACGGCGACTCCGGCGTGGACGATGTAGCCGCCGTAGCGGCGCCGGTTGCGGGTGACGATCCCGGCGAGCGCCGCCGGCAGCGAGCCGCCGCCCAGCGACTGCCGTGCCCGGGCGCCGCGCCAGAACTCCTGCGCCAGCCCGGTGAGGGCGAAGCCGGCGAACGCGAACAGCGCCAGTGCCCAGGGCCTGTGGCCGGCGTCGGTGAAGAGCGCCAGGCCGAGCGCGACGACGGCGCCGGCGATCGCCGGGACGACGAAGACGCGCCGCGCCGAGGCCCAGCTGACCCGCCGCCAGGCGAGCAGCGGCCCGACGCCGGTGAAGAGCACGAGCAGGATCGCCAGCGGCGTCGTGTAGCGGTCGAACCAAGGCGCCGCCAGGGAGGACTTCTCGCCGGTGAAGAGCTCGGAGATCAGCGGGAAGAAGGTGCCCCAGAAGATCACCGCGACGAGCGCGACGAGCAGCAGATTGTTAACCAGGAAGACCGCCTCGCGCGAGGCCAGCGAGTCGATCCGCTTCGGCGAGCGCAGGTCGTCGAGCCGCGAGACGATCAGCGCGGTCGAGCCGACGAGGACGACGGCGATCAGGCCGAGGATGTAGGGGCCGACGGTGCTGTCGCCGAAGGCGTGGATCGACTGCAGGACACCGGAGCGGACGAGGAAGGTGCCGAGCAGCGCCAGCGAGAAGCTGGCGACGATCAGGTAGGCGTTCCAGACCTTGAGCATGCCGCGCTTCTCCTGGACCATGATCGAGTGCAGGAACGCGGTACACATCAGCCACGGCATCAGCGCGGCGTTCTCGACCGGGTCCCAGGCCCAGTAGCCGCCCCAGCCGAGCTCGGTGTAGGACCAGCGGGCGCCGAGCAGCAGGCCGAGCCCGAGGAAGGCCCAGGCGATCAGCGCAAAGCGCCGCGTCGCGCGGATCCAGGCGGCGTCGATGCGACGGGTGACGAGGGCGCCGATCGCGAAGGCGAACGGCACCGTCAGGGCGACGTAGCCCGAGTAGAGCATCGGCGGGTGGATCATCATGCTCGGGTGCTGGAGCAGCGGGTTGAGGCCGATCCCGTCCGCCGGCGCCGGGCTCAGCGTGGAGAACGGGTTGACGCCGCCGGCGAACAGCATCAGGCCGGTGAAGAAGGCGGCGACCCCGGCCATCACCGCGGTCGCGTAGGGGACGATCTCGCGCAGCTTGCCCCGCGTCGCGAGGAGGGCGAGCGAGGCGGCGATCGAGAGCACCCAGGCCCAGAGCAGCAGCGAGCCTTCCTGGCTCGACCACATCGCCGCCAGCTTGTAGAAGGTCGGCGTCTCGATCGAGGAGTGCTGCTGGACGACGTTGAGCGAGAAGTCGTCGTTGAGGAAGGAGATCTCGATCAGCACGACGCACAGGGTCAGCAGGGCGAAGAGCCCGTAGACGGCGCGGCGCGAGATGTCGACCCAGCGGCGGTCGCCCTTGCGCCCGAGCAGCGCCGCGACGGTGGCGAAGACGGCCGTCAGGAAGGCCAGCGCCAGGGCGACGCTGCCGACGCTAGCCATTCGACTTGGTCGTGAACTTCGAGGGGCACTTGGTGACGAGCGTGTCCGTTTCGCCGACGAAGACGCCGTGCTCGACCGTGCCGCTGAGGACGATCTCGCGGCCGCCGCGGAAGGGGTCGGGGATCGTCCCCTCGTAGGTCACCGGCAGGCTCTGGCTGGCGTCGGTGCGGTCGGCGACGCGAAAGCTGATCGCCTCGCCGTGGTGGCGGACCGAGTGCTTGACCACGCGCCCGGTGAGCTCGTAGCTCCCCCCCGAGGCGCCGATCAGCTGCGAGGGCTCCTTCGCCTGCGAGGAGGCGCTGAAGGAGGTGTAGACGAGCGCGCCGGCGAGCAGCACTGCGACGCCGAGCGCGACCACAAGCCGAATCTTCCGTTTGCGCGCAGGATCCACCGGCCGGGGATTATCGCAAGGCGGCGCGCACGGCTCGCCAGTAGGCGCGGAGGAGGAGGCGGATCGGGGCCGAGCGGGCGATGGCGGGGATGAAGGGGGAGTCGAGGTCGGGGGTGAGCCAGGCGGCGAACTCGGAGGCGCTGACCGTGCGGGTCGCCTGCACCTCGCGTCGCTCGCGCAGCAGGCGCGGCAGCCAGCGGATCGCTTCCAGGTGGCCGGCGAGCTTCTGGCGCGCCCAGCCGCCGCGGGCCGCAGCCACATACAGCGCCAGTTCCGTCGCCAGCAGCGCCGGCGCCAGCAGGATCAGCAGCGACGCCGGGTAGGCACGAAGCAGGAAGGCGTGGCGATTGCGCTCCAGCCAGCGCCACTTGTGCTCGCGGGCGCCGAACTCGTAGTCGTGGTCGACCACCGCCGCCGGCTCGATTCCCAGCGCCCCGCCGGCCAGCCGCAACCGCAGCGAGAGGTCGACGTCCTCGTGGTAGAGGAAGTAGTCGGCCGGGAAGCCGCCGGCCTGCATCCAGTTGCTGCGCGGGATCGCCAGACAGGCGCCGGAGAGCGCCGTCACCTCGCCGGCCGCGGGCGCCTCGGCCAGTGGGCGCCCATGCCGTCCGGCCCAGACGATCCCGGTGAAGTGGACCGGGTTGCCGGCCGAGTTGATCGTCGCCCCGTCGCCCTCGGCGACCAGCGCCTGCCAGGCCGCCCAGCCGCGCCGCTCGAGCCAGGGCCGGCGGATCGCCTCCCCCCACCCCGTGCGCGGCGCCGCGTCCGGGTTGAGGATGACGAGCAGCTCGCCGAGCGCCTGCTCGGCGCCGAGGTTGCAGGCCGCGGCGAAGCCGAGGTTGCCGCCGCTGCGCACCACGCGCGCCGCCGGCGCCAGCTCCGCCACCGCCTCCGGCGTCCCGTCGGCGGAGTCGTTGTCGACGACGATCAGCTCGTCCCCCTCTCCCAGCTCCGGCAGCAATGCGGGCAGGCTGCGCCCCAGCTCCTCGCGGCTGTTCCAGGTGACGATCAGGACCGAAAGCGTCGGGTACACCGACGCCGCAGGCTATCCGTACGTAACTCATCTCGATCTCCTCCCGCTCGACCATTTGCCGAGGAAGTTACCCGATTTTGATGATCCGAGCTAGTATTTTTAGGTATCCTCTAGTCGACGAAAGTGAGGTCGCTGTGAATTGGGAACGCCTGGCTCGTGCCAATACCCACCCACTCCGCGTGTCAATCCTGGAAGTGCTCAGCCTCGACGGCGGTCGCACGCTGTCGCCGAAGGACCTCAGCGAGGAGCTGCAGGCGCCCCTGAGCACGGTCAACTACCACGTGACCGAGCTGCGCGACTCGGAGCTGATCAAGGTCGTCGACGAACAACAGGTCCGCGGCGCGATCGAGCACTTCTACCGCGCGGTGGACGCGTCCGAGAAATCGCCCCACAGGGGCAAGGCGAAACGGAGAAGCAAAACCGCCCGCTAGGGCGTTCGCCACATATCAAAGCGGACGACGAGGTTCGAACTCGCGACCTCGAGCTTGGGAAGCTCGCGCTCTACCAACTGAGCTACGTCCGCATCTGGGCTGATTCTACGACCAGGCCGCCCTCCGGCGACGGCTAGTGTTCGCGGGCCGTGAGCGCCCGCTCCTTCCTCGCCTTCCTTGCCGTCTGCGCGCTGATCGGGCTGCTCGGATTCGGACTGCTGAACAAGGGCGAGGCGAAGATCGCGGTCGGCGACCCGGCGCCGGACAAGGTGCTGCCGGTGCTCGGCGCGCCCGGCCGGGGCTCGATCGCCGACTACCGCGGGCGTTGGGTGCTGGTCAACCTCTGGGCCTCCTGGTGCGGCCCCTGCCGCGAGGAGGCGCCGGCGCTGGACCGCTTTTCGCGCCGATACGCCAAGCGGGGCATCGCCGTGCTCGGGATCAACGTCCAGGACAACAGCGACGACGCGCTCGCCTTCCTGCGCGACAACCACATCCGCTACCCGCAGCTGCGCTCGATCGGCGACGAACGCAGCGCCGCCTTCGGCTCGACCGGGGTGCCGGAGAACTTCCTCGTCGATCCGCAGGGCAGGCTGGCGCTGATCTGGCGTGGCGTCGTCGACGAGGAATTCCTGCGCAAGCAGGTCGTGCCGGTCGTCGAAGGCCGCTCATGAGGTCGCCTGGCGTATTTTCGGTCCAGTGGACGGGAAAGTCGCCAGGCATCGGCGTGCTGGCGCTGGCGCTGGCGCTGACCTTTCTGCTCGCGGCGGGCCCCACGTACGCCGCCGCGCCGCAGACCAGCATCAACGACGTCGAAGGCGAAGTGATGTGCCCGATCTGCGGCACGCTGCTCGAGCTGGCGGAATCGCCGCAGGCGGAGCGCGAGCGGGCGCTGGTCAAGCGGCTGATCGCCGAAGGCAGGGACAAGTCCGAAGTCAAGGACGCGCTCGTCGCCCAGTACGGGCCGGCGGTTCTGGCGCTGCCCGAAGGCAAGGGCTTCGACCTCTCCGCCTACCTGGTGCCGGCGATCGGCTTCTTCGTCGCGGCCGTCGCCCTGGCGTTCGGCGTGGCGCGCTGGCGACGGGCCTCGCGACCCGGCGACGACGGCGCCCCCACTGACAAAGGGCCGAGCGGCGACGACGCCGAGCGCCTCGAGCGCGACCTGGCTCGTTACGACCTGTAGCTCCGCAACGCGGTCGAGGTTCGGGTCGCATAGCGGTCCAAACCTCGACCGCGCCCCGGGGCTGGCGGCTCAGTTCTGGATGACGATCCCCTGCGCCGAGATCGGCACCTTGCGTGACTCGTCCGGCCCGAGGCAGGCGATCGTGGCGTCGACCGGCGGCAGCACCGGCCGCAGCGAGTTCTCGTCGCGCAGCGGCGGGCCGAGGAGCACGACGAGCTCGTAGGCCTCGCGCAGGCCCGCCAGCGCCCGCGCGAAGGGCTCCGAGGCGAGCAGGTGGGCGCCGTCCCCGGAAGGGCGACCGGCGACGATGCAGACCAGCGGCTCGGTCGCATCGGCGGAGCCGGGGCCCGCGAGGACGACCGGCTTGAGAATCGCCGCGCTGTCCGCCGTGCCGCGCAGGTACTCGTGCAGGCCCGGCGCCGTGGCGAGCCCCAGCGCACCGGCCAGCCCCGGGTCGGCGAGGGCGCACTCGACCAGCGCCACGCGCGATCCGCGTGCCGCCGCCGTGGCCGCCAGCCCAACCGCCACGCTGCGGGTGGTCGCCGGCTCGTGGCCGGTCGCCAGGATGCAGCGTGCGTCCCCCAGCCCCTCCAGCAGACCCTCGTGAGCCTCGAGGTCGCCGCGCCGCAGCGAGCCTGTGCGCAGCTCCGACGCGTCGCGGGCGGGGATCTCCGCCAGGACCTTCACATCTGATCGGGGGCTGAGATGCCGAGCAGCCCCAGCGAGGCGGCGATCGTGCGCTGCGCCAGCAGGCAGAGCCCGAGCCGCGAGCGCTCGACCCCCTCGCCCTCGGCGCCGACCACCTGGCAGTCGCGGTAGAAGGCGTGGAAGTCGGCGGCGACCGCCGTCGAGTAGGCGCAGATCCGGTGCGGGGCGCGCCGCGCCGCCGCCTCGCGCACCTCCTCGGGGAACTCGAGCAGGCGCTTGACCAGATCGCGCTCGGCGGGCTCCAGCGGGGTGCCCGGCGTCGGCGCCCCGGCCTCCCCCGCCTCGCCGCCCGCTTTGCGCAGGATGCTGGCGATCCGCGCGTGCGCGTACTGCACGTAGTAGACGGGGTTGTCGCTGGACTCGCGGCGCGCCAGCTCGAGGTCGAGGTCGACGGTCGTGTCGTGGCTGCGCCAGAGCATGAACCAGCGGGTCGCGTCGACGCCGATGTCCTCGACCAGTTCGTCGAGCGTGACGAACTCGCCGCTGCGCTTCGACATCTGCGCCCGCTCGCCCGATTCGACGATGTGGACCAGCCGCATGATCAGCGCCTCCAGCCGCTCGGGATCGGTGCCGAGCGCCGCGATCGCGGCACGCAGGCGCGGCGCGTAGCCGTGGTGGTCGGCGCCGAGCACATCGATCAGATGCTCGAAGCCGCGCTCGAGCTTGTCGCGGTGGTAGGCGACGTCGGCGGCGAGGTAGGTCGGATCGCCGTCGGAGCGGATCAGCACGCGGTCCTTGTCGTCGCCGAACTCGCTGCTGCGCAGCCACAGGGCGTCTTCGCTGCGGTAGGTGTGGCCGCGCCGCTCCAGCTCCTCCAGCGCAGCCTCGACCTCGCCGCTCGCGTAGAGGTCGCGCTCGGAGAACCAGCTGTCGAAGCCGACCCCGAAGCGCTCGAGCGTCCCGCGCACGCCCTCGAGGATCAGCTCGATCCCGCGCCGGCCGATCGCCTCCGTCTCCTCCACATCGATCCCCTCGGCCTTCATCCGCTCGCCCAGCTCGGCGACGTAGGCGCCTTCGTAGCCGTCTTTCGGCGGCGGCTCGCCCTTCATCGCGGCGACGATCGACTCGGCGAAGCGCTGCACCTGACCGCCGGCGTCGTTGACGTAGTACTCGCTTTCGACCTCGTGGCCGACCGCCTTCAGCAGGCGCACCAGGGCGTCGCCGTAGGCGGCGTGACGACCGCCGCCGACATGCAGCGGCCCGGTCGGGTTGGCCGAGACGTACTCGACCAGCATCCGCTGTGGCGAGGCGACCGGCGCCGGCCCGAGCTCCCTGCCGGCGGCGCCGAGCCCCGCCATCGCCCGCCGGTACCAATCGTCGGAGAGGAAGAGATTGACGAAGCCGGGGCCGGCGACCTCGATCCGGTCGACGCTGCCCGCGGCGCCCAGCTCACGCTCGAGCTCCTCGCCGAGCCGCGCCGCGACGTCGCGCGGCGCCTCGCCGAGCGGCGCCGCCAGCAGCATCGCCGCGTTGGAGCTGTAGTCGCCGAGCTCCGGCTTGGGCGGGCGGTCGAGGGTCGGCCGGGGCTCGATCGGCTCGCCGTCGCGCAGGGTGCGCGCGGCGCGCTCGACGGCCACCCGCAGCTCGCTGATCGAGTCCGTTGCAGTCATGGGTGCATCGTATGGACCGAAGCGGTGCCCGAGTACGCTGGCCGCCCCCATGCGCATCGCCGTGCTCAGCGACATCCACGCCAACCTGCCCGCCTTCGAGGCGGTGCTGGGCGCAATCGACGCGGCGGGGGTGGAGGAGACCTGGTGCCTCGGCGATCTGGTCGGCTACGGCGCCGAGCCCGACGAGTGCGCCGACCTGGCGCGCGAGCGCTGCGCGATCTGCCTCGTCGGCAACCACGACCTCGCCGTGCTCGGCGCGCTCGACGTCAACGCCTTCTCCGAGGCGGCGGCGACGGCCGTCGCCTGGACCCGCGGCCAGGTCGCCACGCGGACGACGGAGTGGCTGCGCGGGCTCGAGCCCGCCGGCGAGCGCGAGCAGATCGGCATCTTCCACGCCTCTCCCCGCGACCCGGTCTGGGAGTACGTGCTCTCCGCCGAGCAGGCCGACGCCTGCCTCGACGCCCAGGAGCAGCGGATCGCGCTGGTCGGCCACTCCCATGTCTCGCTCTTCTTCGTCCGCGCGGAGGGCGAGGAGATCCGCGGCGCGCAGGCGAGCGACGACACGCTGCTCGACCTCGGCGCGGGCCGGTGGCTGGTCAACCCGGGCAGCGTCGGCCAGCCGCGCGACGGCGACCCGCGCGCCGCCTGGCTGGAGCTCGACACCGGCGAGGCGACCGCCCGCTTCCACCGCGTCCCCTACGACGTCGAGCGAGCCGCCGCGGCAATCGTCGCGGCGGGTCTGCCGCGACGCCTCGCAGAGCGGCTCAAGGTCGGCTCATGAAACGCTCATCCACGTTCATATGCAGGCAATTCTTGCGCCATGGGCGGTTCTCTAGACTCGCCCGAGTGCGTCGCGCCTCCCTGCCATCGCTTGCCCTCGCCGCGGGCCTCCTGATCGCCGTCGGGCTGACCGCCTGCGGCGGCGAAGACGCCAAGCTGCTGCCCGGAGAGACGGCGCGCGAGATCACCGCCAACCTCGACACGGTCAAGCAGCTCGCGGGCGAAGGCGACTGCGTCGGCGCCGAAAGCGCGGCACAGCAGGTGGGCGAACAGACCGAAGCGCTGGAAGGCGTCGATCCGAAGCTGAAGCGGGCGCTCGAGCAGGGCGCGGCGCGGCTGGAAGAAGTGATCGCATCCTGCGAAGAATCGAGCAGCGAAGCGATCACCCCGGCCGAAGTCCCGACCGAACCCGAAGAAGAAGCCGAAGCGCCGAAGCAGAAGGAAAAGGAATCCAAGGCGAAGCCGAAGCAGGAAGAAGCCGAAGAAGGCGGCTCCCCCTCGCTGCCGCCGCAGGCCAACGGCGAAGGCAACGGCGCCGAAAAGGGCAACGGCCCGCCGGCGGCCGAAGAAGCGCCTGAAGAAGCGGCGCCCGAAGGCCCGTCGGGCGGCGTCGGCCCCGGCGCCCCGGCCGGGGGAGGCGAATGATGGCGCCGGCGGCCCTATCCGGGCGCTACGAGCTCGCCGACCGACTCGGCTCGGGCGGGATGTCGAACGTCTACCGCGCCACCGACCTGACCCTCGAGCGCACCGTCGCGGTGAAGATCCTCGCCGAGCACCTCTCCGACGACGAGCGCTTCGTCGCCCGCTTCCGCCGCGAGGCGCTGGCGGTCGCCAAGCTGATCCACCCCAACATCGTCCAGGTCTACGACACCGGGATCGACGAGAGCCGTCACTACATCGTCATGGAGTACGTCGAAGGACGCTCCGGGGCGCAGATCCTGCAGCGCCACGGCCCGCTCGACCCGGAGATCGCCGCCGAGGCCGGCGTCCAGGCCTGCGCCGGCCTCGACTACGCGCACCGGCGCGGGATCATCCACCGCGACGTCAAGCCAGGCAACCTGATGGTCGTCGGCGGGCCGGTGGGCGGCGGGCCGATGACGGTCAAGCTGACCGACTTCGGGATCGCCCGGGCGCTCGCCCAGACCCGGATCACGCAGGTCGGCTCGGTGGTCGGCACCGCCGCCTACCTGGCGCCCGAGCAGGTGCGCGGCGAGGAGGCGACGCCGGCGACCGACGTCTACGCGCTCGGCGTCGTCCTCTACCAGTTCCTCACCGGTCGCCTGCCCTACGAGGGCTCGACCCTGGCCGAGCTGGCGGTGCGCCAGCAGAACGAGCGCCCCCTGCCCCCCACCACCTACAACGACGAGGTGCCGGAGACGCTCGGCGGCGCCGTGCTGCGGGCGCTGGAGGGCGACCCCTCGCGCCGCTACGCCAGCGCCGACGAGCTGGCCGGCGGGCTGCAGATGGGCCTGCAGGGCGAGGATGTGACGCTGCCGCTCGAGGAGGGCGAGACGGCGACCCAGGTGCTCGGCGGCGAGGAGGCGACGCGCCGCCTCGACCAGACCGAGCGCACCGAGCTGCGCCCGTCCTCGCCGACCCGCCGCCCGGTCGCCCGCGCGCCGCAGCAACCCGTGGAGCCGGCGCCGCGACAAGTCGCGCCCCCCGCCCCGGCCAAGCGCGGCGCCTTCTCCCGCTTCGCCCGCTTCGTGATGGCCGCCGTAGCCCTCGTCCTGATCGCCGCCGCGGTGGCCGCCGCGGTGATCGTCGCAACCGACAAGGCAACCGGCGTCCACGCCAGCGAAGTCGCCGGCGACACGGTCGACAAGGTGGTCGAAGAAGTGAAGGAACTGGTCAAGAAGAACACCGAATAGCCCAAGGTGCGGCGCCCTTCAGAACCGCGGTGGAATAGGAGCTGAAGGTTCCGGCCTCTATGGCGGTTCGAGCGTTGGCCACCAGTTCGTGCATGTAGGTGAGGTTGTGGAGGCAGAGGAGGCGGACGGCGGTCAGCTCCTCGGCGCGGGACAGGTAGCTGAGGTAGTCGCGGTCGTGGTGCCGGCAGGCGGGGCAGGGGCAGCCGTCGGCGATCGGGTCGCGGTTGCCCTCCCAACCGGCCTTGCGCAGGTCGAGGCGGAAGCGTTTCTCGGGGTCGGGGACGAGCGCGGTGCCGTGGCGGGCGAGGCGGGTGGGGATCGCGCAGTCGAAGACGTCGAGCCCGAGCGCGATGCCGGCGAGCAGGTCGTCGACGTCGCCGATCCCCAGCAGGTGCTTGGGCGCCTGCTCGGGCAGCAGCGGCGCGGTCAGCTCGAGCACGCCGCGCATCTCCTGCTTGTCGCGCCCCAGCGTGCCGCCGATCGCGACGCCGTCGACGCCGGCCTCGGAGACGGCCTGCGCCGACTCGCGCCGCAGATCCTCATGCACGCCGCCCTGGACGATCCCGAAGACCGCCTGCCGCGCCGGACCGTGCTCGCCATGCCACTCCAGGCAGCGGTCCAGCCAGCGGTGCGTGCGCTGCATCGAGCGCGCCGTGTAGTCGCGGTCGGCGTGGTAGGGCGTACACTCGTCGAAGACCAGCGCGATGTCGGACCCGAGCTTCGCCTGCACCTCCATCGAGACCTCAGGCGAGAGGAACAGTTCGCGCCCGTCCCTGTAGGAGCGGAACCGCACCCCCTCCTCGTCGATCGAGACGACCGACCCCCGGTTGCCGCCGGGCCTCCCCTTCCCCTTCACCTCGTCGGCCACCCCGCCGTGCGCCAGCGAGAACACCTGAAACCCACCCGAGTCGGTGATCAACGCCCCGTCCCACCCCATGAACTCATGCAGCCCCCCGGCAGCCGCGATCCGATCCGGCCCGGGCGAGACGAACAGGTGGTACGTATTCCCGAGGATCAGCTCGTACCCCACCCCAGCTACCTCGCGAGACTCAAGACCGCGCACCGTCGCCTTCGTGGCCAGCGGAATGAACGCCGGCGTGCGAACCGGGCCGTGCGCGGTATGAAGCACCCCGGCCCGCGCAGCGCCGTCTTCGGCGGCGACCTCGAATCTCAACCGCTGGGGCTCGCTCCTCATGAACCGGAAACGCGGCGAAGGAGGGCGCCCTCGATCAGCGACTTCCCGGTCATCGCCGCGGGTTGAGGAATGCCAAGCAGTTGGAGCACGGTGGGGGCGACATCGGCCAGGATGCCGTGGTCGCGCAGCTCCAGTCCCTCGCGGGTGACGATCAGCGGGACCGGATTCAGCGAGTGCGCAGTGTTCGGCGAGCCGTCCGGCTCGAGCATGTGGTCGCAGTTGCCGTGGTCGGCGGTGACGATGCAGGCGCCGCCCTTCGCCTCGACCGCCGCGATCACCTCGCCGAGGCGGCCGTCGACCTCCTCGACCGCGCGCACCGCCGCCGGGATCACCCCCGTGTGGCCGACCATGTCGGGGTTGGCGAAGTTGATGATGCCGAAGCGGTAGTCGTTCTCCGACCAGTGCGAGACAAAGGTGCCGGCGGCGCCGCGGGCGCTCATCTCGGGCTTGTGGTCATACGTCGGCACCTCGCGCGGCGAGTCGACCAGATGGCGCTCCTCCCCCTCCCACTCCTGCTCGCGCCCGCCGTTGAAGAAGTAGGTGACATGGGCGTACTTCTCGGTCTCGGCGACATGCAGCTGACGGCCGCCGGCCTCGGAGACGACCTCGGCCAGGGTCGTGCTCGGCCGCGCCTCGGGGAAGGCGACCGGGTAGGGCCAGCCCTTGCGGTACTGGGTCATCGTCGTCAGCTCGAGCTCCGGCCCGCCGCTGCGCGAGAACTCCTCGAATCCCGGCTCGGCCAGCGCCCGGGTCATCTGCCGGGCGCGGTCAGGGCGGAAGTTGATGAAGAAGGCGACGTCGCCCTCGACAGCGCCGTCGTAGTCGCCGATCACCGTCGGCTTGGCGAACTCGTCGGTCTCCTCACGCTCATACGAGGACTCGATCGCCTCGGCGGCGCTCGCCGCCTGCAGGCCGCGCGCGTGGACGATCGCGTCGTAGGCGAGCTTGGTCCGCTCCCAGCGCGTGTCACGGTCCATCGCGTAATAACGGCCGCCGACCGTGGCGACGCGCCCAGCCTGGCGCAGCCAGCGCTCCAGCTCGGCCAGGTACTCGCGACCGCCGTGCGGCAGCGTGTCGCGCCCGTCGGTGAAGGCGTGGAAGACGACATCGGGCACGCCCTCCTGCGAGGCGAGCTCGATCGTCGCCTCGATGTGCTCCCAGCCGGAGTGAACGCCGCCGTCGGAGACCAGCCCGAGCAGGTGCAGGCGCCCACGCGGGCTGCGCCGGGCGCGGTCGCAGGCGTCGAGCAGCGCCGCGTTCTCGAAGAAGCTGCCGTCGGCGATCGAGTCGTCGATCCGCGCCAGGTCCTGCTTGACGATCGCCCCCGCGCCGAGGTTGAGGTGGCCGACCTCGGAGTTGCCCATCTGCCCGTCGGGCAGCCCGACGTCGCGCCCCTGGGCGGAGAGTTCAGTGTGCGGATACGTGCTCCAGAGGCGATCGAAGACGGGCGTCTCTGCCTGCGAGATCGCGTTGCCCGGTCCCGGCGGCGCCAGGCCCCAGCCGTCGAGAATCACGAGCGCCAGCGAAGGGACGGTCATCGCGGACCCTTCCGGTGCGCTTTTCCAACCCTCTCGGTGGGAAAGGCGCACCGGAACCTCACGCTGCCTCCACTATGGCCGCGAATTCTTCGGGGTCAAGGCTCGCCCCGCCGACCAGGGCGCCGTCGATGTCGTCCTGCGCCAGCAGTTCGGCGGCGTTGGCCGGCTTGACCGAGCCGCCGTAGAGGATCCGCACCGCGTCGGCTGCCGCGCCGCGCTCGCGCAGCACATCGCGGATGAAGGCGCACGCCTCCTGGGCCTGCTCGGGCGTCGCCGTGCGGCCGGTGCCGATCGCCCAGATCGGCTCGTAGGCGACCACGACCTCGGCGATCCGGTCGTCCTCGACCGCGGCCAGGTCGGCCTGCAGCTGGCGCTCCAGCACGCCCTCGGTCTGCCCGCCGTCGCGCGCCTCCTCGCTCTCGCCGACGCAGAGGATCGGCTCCAGCCCGGCCGCCAGCGCCGCCGGGACCTTGCGCGCCAGCGCCTCGTCGGTCTCGCCGAAGTACTGGCGGCGCTCGGAGTGGCCGAGGACGACCGCCTCGACGTCGAGCTCGACCAGCATCGCCGCCGAGACCTCGCCGGTGAAGGCGCCCGAGCCCTCCTCGTGCATGTTCTGCGCCGCCACCTTCACGGCCGTGCCGTAGCGCCGCTCGACCACCGCGGTCAGCGCCGTGAACGGCGGGCAGATGACGACGTCGTGCTGGGTCGCGGCAATCCGCGGCAGCAGCGCGTCGACAAACGCGCCCGCCTCGGCGACGGACTTGTGCATCTTCCAGTTGGCGGCGATGTAGGGGGTGCGATCAGGCATCTCGCAGGGCCTCCACTCCGGGCAGCTTCTTTCCCTCCAGCAGCTCCAAGGACGCTCCTCCTCCGGTCGACACCCAGTCCACTTTCTCAGCCAGGCCGAACTCGTTCAGCGCCGCCACCGAGTCGCCGCCGCCGACCACGGTCGTGCCGGGCGCCGCGGCGACCGCCTCAGCGACCGTCCGCGTGCCGGCGGCGAACGGCGCCAGCTCGAAGGCGCCCATCGGCCCGTTCCAGAGCACGGTGCCGGCCGCGGCGATCCGCTCGGCATAGGTGGCCGCGGTGCGCGGTCCCACATCGAGGCCCATCCAGCCGTCCGCCACCTCGACCGCGTCGCTCTCGCGCCGCTCGGTATCCGCGTCGAAGCTGCGGCCCAGCACCAGGTCGACCGGGAGCAGCAGCTCGCACTGCGAGTCCCCCGCCCGCGCCAGCGCCTCCTCGGCCAGCTCCACGCCCTGCTCCTCGACCAGCGAGTCGCCGGTGGCGATGCCCTGGGCGCGGAAGAAGCTGAAGCACATCGCGCCGCCGATCAGGATGCCGTCGGCGACTTCGAGGAAGCGGTCGATCACGCCGACCTTGTCGCTCACCTTGGCGCCGCCGAGCACGACGACCAGCGGCCGGCCGGGCGACTCGACCACCGCCGTCAGTCGCTCGACCTCGCTCTGCAGGAGCAGCCCCGCGTAGCCCGGCAGGCGGTGGGCGACGCCCTCGGTGCTGGCGTGCGCCCGGTGCGCGGCGCCGAAGGCGTCGTTGACGTAGAGGTCGGCGAGCCGCGCCAGCGCCTCGGCGAGCGCCGCGTCGTTCGCGGTCTCCCCCGGCTCGTAGCGGACGTTCTCGAGCAGCAGCACGCCGCCCGGGCTCAACCCCGCGGCCAGCGTCTCGACGTCCGCGCCGACCACCGCGGGCGCCTGCTGGACCGGCGCCCCGAGCAGCTCCGCCAGCCGCTCGCCGACCGGCTTCAGCGAGAGCTCGGGCACGACCTCGCCCTTCGGCCGCCCGAGGTGGGAGACGAGGACGAGCGAGGCGCCGCGCTCGCGCAGCGCTTCGATCGTCGGCAGCGCGGCGCGGATCCGCGTGTCGTCGGCGACCCGGCCGCCGTCCAGCGGCACGTTGAAGTCGACCCGGACGAGGACCCGCTTGCCGGCGACCTCGGCGTCGCGGACGCTCGCCTTGGAGAAGCTCACGGCCTCAGAGGACCTTGCCGGCGAGCTCCACGCAGCGGTTCGAGTAGCCCCACTCGTTGTCGTACCAGGAGACCGCCTTGATCAGCTTGCCGTCGCCGATCGCCATCGTCTGGCCGGCGTCGAAGATCGAGGAGTGCGGGTCGCTGACGATGTCGGTCGAGACGATCTCGTCCTCGGTGTACTTGAGGATCCCCTTCAGCGGGCCCTCGGCCGCCTCCTTCATCGCCGCGTTGACGGCGTCGGGGTCGGTCGGGCTCGACGGCGTGAAGACGAGGTCGACGACCGAGCCGGTGATCACCGGCGCCCGCACGGCGAGCCCGTTCAGCCTGCCGTTCAGGTCAGGCAGCACGAGGCCGACCGCCTTGGCGGCGCCGGTCGTCGTCGGGATCAGGTTGACCGCGGCGGCGCGCGCCCGGCGCAGGTCCTTGTGCGGCATGTCCTGCAGGCGCTGGTCGGCGGTGTAGGCGTGGATCGTCGTCATCAGCCCCTGCTCGATGCCGAAGCTCTCGTGCAGCACCTTGGCCATCGGCGCCAGGCAGTTGGTCGTGCAGGAGGCGTTGGAGATGATGTTGTGGTTCTCGCGGTCGTAGTCGCTGTCGAAGTTGACGCCCAGCGCGACAGTTATGTCGGGCTGCTTGGCCGGCGCCGAGATGATCACCTTCTTCGCCCCGGCGGCGAGGTGCTTGGCGGCGTCTTCGCGGCCGGTGAACAGGCCGGTCGACTCGATCACCACGTCGACGCCGAGCTCGCCCCACGGCAGCGCCCCCGGGTCGCGCTCGGCGAGCACCTTGAGCTGCCTGCCGTCGACCGAGATCGACCCCTCGCCCGCCTCGACCTCGCCCGGGAAGCGCCCGAGGATCGAGTCGTACTTGAGCAGGTGGGCGAGCGTGCCCGTGTCGGTGATGTCGTTGACGGCGACGAAGTCGAGGTCCGCACCCGCCGCCAGGGCGGCGCGGAAGAGATTGCGACCGATCCGGCCGAAGCCGTTGATGCCGACCTTCACTGCCATGAACTCATCCTCCTGGTGTCGATGCGTTGGCTGGTTCGAGGTTAGTCGCTGCCGACGGTGATCTCGATTTCATACCCGTCGGGGTCGCGGAGAAAAGCGGAGTAGGAGCCGGAGCCGTAGGAGCTGCGCTCGCCCGGCTCGCCGACCGCCTCGCCGCCGGCGCCGACGCCCTGTTCCCAGGCGGCCTTGACGGCGACGATCCCCAGCCCCCGGAAGCTGAGCAGCCCGAAGCCGGGCTTCGGCGGGTGGTGGGCGGAGACGAAGAAGACCGGTTTGGCGATCCCCCAGCCGACCGTCTCGTCCTGCTCGAAGTGGCGGCGCCAGCCGAGCGGCGCGAGCAGCGTGTCGTAGAACGCGGACGAGCGCTCGAGGTCGGAGACCTCTAGGAGAACGTGGTGCAACATCGGGCGGGGGAGGCTATACGGGCCGCTGGCTAGCCGCTGCGTGGGGTCCAGCGGAAGTAGCGGATCGCCAGGAAGGCGCCGACGAGGCCCCAGATCGCGACCACGCCGAGGTTGCCCCAGGAGACGCTGGCGCCGCCCGGCACGTAGGCGTCGAAAAGCGCCTCGAAGAAGTGGCGGATCGGGAAGGCGTCGGCGAAATGGATGACGCCGCTCGGCAGCTGGTCGTCGGGGATGAAGACGCCGGAGAGGAAGTAGAGCGGCAGCAGCAGGGCGTTGACGATCGGCGCCGCCGCGTCCTGCGACGGGATCGCCGCGGTGAGCGCGATGCCGAGGCAGCAGAAGGCGGCGGTGCCGACGAGCAGCGAGAGCAGGATCGCCGGCAGGCGGCTCCAGGGGAAGCCGACGCCGTAGACGAGGTCGCCGATCGCCGCGATCAGCGCCAGCATCAGCAGCGCGACGACGATCGAGTTGCCGATCCGCCCGGCGATGAAGACCCAGGCCGGCATCGGCGTGCCACGGCCGCGCTTCAGCCGCCCGTCCTCGCGCGCGATCACCAGCGACATCGCCAGCGACTGCATCGTCGCCGAGATCACCGAGAGGGTGATGATCGCCGGCACGTAGTAGGTCGTCGTCTTGATCCCGCCCCGCACTTCGACCGTCTGGTCGCCGAACACGGTGGCGAAGATCAGCAGCAGGATCACCGGGAAGCCGACCGTAAAGAAGACCGAGGCCGGGTTGCGCCAGAAGGCCTTCTGGTCGTAGCGGAACTGGTGCAGGACGAGGCTCATGTCTGGTCCGTCAGCTCCAGGTAGACGTCCTCGAGGCTGGGACGGGCGACCTCGAGCCCCTCCAGATCGCGGCCCTCGGCCAGCGCCCTGCCGGTCAGCTCGTTCAGCGTCTTCACCGGCGTCGTCGTCTCCAGCGCCACCTCGCGCCCGTCCTCGCGGTAGCTGATCCGCGCCGGGCGGCTCTCGCGGTCGCCGAGGTCCTCGGGGGTGCCGCGGGCGACGATCTCACCCTGGGCGATGATCGTCACCCGGTCGGCGAGCCGCTGCGCCTCGTCCATGTAGTGGGTGGTGAGGAAGACGGTCTTGCCGAGCTCGCGCAGGCCGGCGATCGTCTCCCAGGCCTGGCGCCGCGCCGAGGGGTCGAAGCCGGTCGTCGGCTCGTCGAGGAAGAGCAGCTCGGGATCGCCGATCAGCGCCATGCCGACGTCGAGCCGGCGCTGCTGGCCGCCGGAGAGCGCGCTGGCGCGGGCGTCGGCCTTGTCGGCCAGGCCGACGAGCTCGATCGTCTCCTCGATCGGCCGCGGCGCCTCGTAGTAGCCGGCGTAGAGGGCCAGGGACTCGCGCACCGTCAGATAAGGGTCGAGGCGGCAGCTCTGTAGGACGATCCCGATCCGCTCGCGCCAGCGGCGGTCGCCGTGCTCGGGGTCCTCGCCGAGCACGCTGACCTCGCCGGCGCTGCGCTTGCGGTAGCCCTCGAGGATCTCGACCGTGGTCGTCTTGCCGGCCCCGTTCGGACCGAGGAAGGCGAAGACCTCGCCGCGCTCCACCTCGAGGTCGATGCCGCGCACCGCCTCGGCGTCGCCGTAGCTCTTGCGCAGGCCGCGAACGGATATGACGGTTTCAGGCATCAATGACGGTTCCAGTCGTCGCCAGGCAAGGACGCAGGGAGGGCGACGAGGGGAGCGCACATTAGTGCGTGACCCGAGGAGACCGACTGAGGACGCCGCATGGCGGCGTCTGGGGCCGTCATTCGAGGTCGCGGTGCTTGACGCGGACGACCACGCCGTCGCGGCCCTCCAGCGCGCGGCGGATGCGGTCGGCGACGGTGACCGAGCGGTGGCGGCCACCGGTGCAGCCGATCGCGATCGTCAGGTGGCTCTTGCCCTCGGCGACGTAGGCGGGGACGAGGAACTCGAGCAGCGGCAGCAGGCGGCCGTAGAACTCGCCCGCCTGGGTCCCCGACTCGACGTAGGCGCGCACCTCCTCGTCGAGGCCGGTCTGCGGGCGCAGCTCGTCGACGTAATGGGGATTGGGCAGGAAGCGCACATCGAGGGTCAGGTCGGCGTCGCGCGGCGGCCCGTTCTTGAAGCCGAAGGTGAGCAGGGTGAGCGCCAGCTTGCCGGTGTCGTGGCCGTCGAGCATCTCCTCGGCGATCCGGCGGCGCAGCTGGCCGCCGGTCGAGCCGCTGGTGTCCATCACCACATCGGCGCGGGCGCGCAGCGGCGCCAGCAGCTCGCGCTCGGCGCGGATCCCGTCGACGATCCGCCCCTCGGGCGCGAGCGGGTGGCGCCGGCGGGTCTCCTTGTAGCGGTCGAGCAGCGTCTCCTCGTCGGCCTCGAGGAAGAGCAGCTTCGGCTTCAGCCCGTCGCGGCTGAGCTCGTCGATCACCTGGATCAGCTCATCGAAGTACTCGCCGCCGCGCACGTCGGAGACGACCGCGGCGCGCTCGACCCCGCTGCCCTCGTGGCGGAAGAGCTCGCCGAGGCCGCCGATCATCCGCGGCGGAAGGTTGTCGACGCAGAAGTAGCCGCCGTCCTCGAAGGCGGCGATCGCTTCCGACTTGCCGGCGCCGGAGTGGCCGGTGATCAGGACGAGGTCGACCCCTTTGCCCACGCTAGCCGCCGGTCCTGTGCAGCTGCTCGTGGATCTCGCGCGCCAGCTTGCCGGGCACACCGGGGACCGCCTCGAGCTCCTCGCGGGTCGCGGCGAGGAAGCGCTCGGGCGTGCCGAAGTGCCTGAGGAAGGCGCGCTTGCGGGCCGGGCCGACGCCCTTCAGCTCGTCGAGCACCGAGCCGGTCATCGCCCGGTCGCGGCGCCCACGGTGGTGCTCGATCGCGAAGCGGTGCGCCTCGTCGCGCACCCGCTGCAGCAGCTTCGAGGCCTCCGAGCCGGGGTCGACGTCGATCGGGTTCGGCCGTCCGGGGACGAAGACCTCCTCCTCGCGCTTGGCCAGCGAGACGACGGTGACGCCGCGCTCGACGAAGGGCCCGAGCGCGCGCATCGCGGCGCCGAGCTGGCCCTTTCCGCCGTCGATCATCACCAGCGAGGGCAGCGCGGCGAAGCTCTCGTCGCGTTTGCCGTCGTGCGGCGACAGGTCGGCCTGCTCGAGGTATCGGCTGACGCGGCGTTCAAGCACCTCCTGCATGGAAGCGAAGTCGTCGGACCCGTTCGGGTGCGCGCCGCGCACTTTGAACCTCCGGTAGTCGGACTTCTTGGTCGCGCCGCCCTCGAAGACGACCATCGAGGCGACCGTGTGCTCGCCGCCGAGGTTGGAGATGTCGAAGCCCTCGATGCGGACCGGCAGCTCCTC
>Ga0102953_1000696_pt1 | contig 22454 bp, 21 predicted proteins | sample SalPon2A_C_D2_MG_FD_78509 | JGI IMG/M metagenome (GOLD analysis project Ga0102953, IMG submission 78509) | Soil microbial communities from South San Francisco under conditions of wetland restoration - Salt Pond MetaG R2A_C_D2_MG | ecosystem: Environmental > Terrestrial > Soil > Wetlands | place... | reverse complement strand
GGAGCTCCCCGGCGCGCTCCAGCAGCGGCGCCCCCGCCGTCACCAGGGCATGCCCCATGCGCGCCTTGACGCGACCGGTGTAGGTGAGCGGGTCCTTGCGGTAGGCCTCGACCGCCTCGGGGTCGCGGGACAGCGCCCGGGCGTCGAGCGCCTGGACCGGCAGCTGCGGCAGCGAGCGCGCCAGCCAGCCTGACACGCCCAGCAGCCAGCGCGGCGGCGGCAGGCTGGGCCGCAGGAAGGGGGCGCTGAGCACCAGCGCGTCGAGAGCGTCCGGGCGCTCCAGCGCGAAGCGCAGCGCCACCGCGCCGCCCATGCTGTGACCGAAGACCAGCACGGGGACGCCGGGCCGCTGCTCGGCGATGTGCCGGCGCAGCACGGCGACTTCGGCGACGTAGTCGCCGAAGTCGACGACGTCGGCTCGGGGACCGGCGCTGCGCCCGTGCCCGCGCAGATCGACGGCGAAGGTCTCCACGCCGACGCCTGCCAGGGCCTGTACCAGCGGCTTGTAGCGGCCGGCGTGCTCGGCGTAGCCGTGGACCAGCAGGCAGGCGGCCCGCGGATCGTCGACCCGCGAGCGGTGCAGCGCCAGCGCCAGGCCGTCGTGCGCGGTCAGGGTGGGGGGCTGGGTCGCCACCGCGCTACGCCTCCTCCAGGCTCACCTCGACGTCCTCCATGACCGGGTTCGAGAGCACGTTCTGGGCGATCTGCCCGAGCTGGCGCTCGACCTCGTCACGCTCGCCCTCCAGCACCAGCTCCACGCGCTTGCCGACGCGCACCTCGGAGATGTTGGCGTGCCCCAGGCGCTTGAGCGTGGCCTCCACGGCGCGCCCCTGCGGGTCGAGGATGGAGCGTTTGAGGAGGACGTCGACGACGGCGTAGAAGGTGGGCACGCTCACCCCGCTCCCCGGCCGTGCAGCGGCCGCGGCTCCCCGCCCTCCACGACGCGCCGGAACACCTCCCGGTAGGCCTCCTCCACGTCGCCGAGGTCGCGCCGGAAGCGGTCCTTGTCCATCTTGTCGCCGGTGGTCACGTCCCACAGCCGGCACGTGTCGGGGCTGATCTCGTCGGCCAGCACGATGTCGCCGTCGGCGGTGCGGCCGAACTCCAGCTTGAAGTCCACCAGCTCCAGGCCCCGCTCCTCGAAGTAGGGCAGCAGGCTGTCGTTGACCGTCGAGGCGAGATCGAAGAGCGTCTCCAGCTCCTCGGGCGTGGCGAACTCGAGGGCCACGGCGGTGGCGTCGTTGAGCGGCGGGTCGCCCAGGGCGTCGTTCTTGTAGCACCACTCGATCACGATGGGATCGAGGTCGCGCCCCTCGTCCACCCCGTAGCGCTTGGCGAACGACCCGGCGGCGCGGTTCCGCACGATCACCTCGAGCGGGATGATGGTCACGGCCTTCACGAGCTGCTCGCGGTCGGACAGCCGGCGGAGGTAGTGCGTGGGCACGCCGTGCTCCGCCAGCGTCTCGAAGAGCACTCCGGACACGGCATTGTTCACCACCCCCTTGCCCTGGATGCTGCCGCGCTTGGCGGCGTTGAAGGCGGTGGCGTCGTCCTTGTACTCGACGATGAGGTAGCGCGCGTCGTCCGTGGCATAGACCCTCTTGGCCTTGCCCTCGTAGCGCATGGCGCCTCGTTGGGGTACTCCGCTGGGGGCGGTCACGCCCGGATGATAGCAGAGCGCGCCGGCCGGCCGGCGCGGGAAGTGCCTGCTACAGGCCGAATCGCGCGAACACGGCGTCGACGTGGCGCAGGTACCACTCCGGGTCGAACGCCGAGGCGAGCTCCGCGTCGTCGAGCAGGTTGTCGGGGTCCTGCGCCAGCAGGCCGCGCAGGTGCGCGCCGGTCTCCCAGCTCCGCAGGCTGTTGCGCTGCACCACCTCGTAGGCGGCCTCGCGGCTGAGGCCCTTGTCGATGAGCAGGTGCAGCACCCGCTGCGAGTACACCAGGCCGCCCAGCAGGTCCAGGTTCGCCGCGAGGCGCGCCTCGTCCACCACCAGCCCGTCGATCACGCGCGTCAACCGCCTGAGGGCGTAGCTCGCCAGCGTGGTGGAGTCCGGCAGGATGACGCGCTCGACCGAGCTGTGGCTGATGTCGCGCTCGTGCCACAGCGCCACGTTCTCCAGCGCGGCCTGGAGGTTGCTGCGGAGCAGCCGGGCGACGCCGGTGAGGTTCTCGCTGGCGATGGGGTTCTTCTTGTGCGGCATGCTCGAGCTGCCGGTCTGCCCCGCCCCGAACCCCTCCTGCGCCTCCCGCACCTCGCTGCGCTGGAGGTGGCGGACCTCGAGCGCCACGCGCTCGATGGTGGTGCCCAGGATGGCCAGGGCGCTCATCAGCTCGGCGTGGCGGTCCCGTGCGACGGTCTGGTTGGTGACCGGGTCGGGCGCCAGCCCCAGGCGCTCGGCGACGCGGGCCTCGACCTCCGGCGGCACGTGCGCGTACGTGCCCACCGAGCCGGACAGCATCGCCACCGCGACGGCCTGGCGCGCCCTGCGCAGGCGCTCCTCGTCCCGTGCCAGGGCGGCCCCGAAGTTGAGGAACTTCAGCCCGAACGTCATGGGCTCGGCGTGGATGCCGTGGGTGCGGCCGACGCAGGGCGTGTGCTTGTAGCGCGCCGCCTTGGCGCGGAGCGCCTCCGCCAGCGCCGCCACGTCCGCCAGGATGAGATCGCACGCCTGCCTCAGCAGCAGGTTCTGGGCGGTGTCGACGACATCGGTGCTGGTGAGCCCGAGGTGCAGGAAGCGCGCCGGCTCCCCCACCCGCTCGCCGACGGCCCGCGTGAACGCCACGATGTCGTGGCGGGTGGTCGCCTCTATCTCGGCCACGCGCTGCGCGAACGCCTCGTCGAGCGGCTGGCCCTCCAGGGCGCGGGCGATGCGCTGCGCGGTGCCTGCCGGCACCTCGCCCAGAGCCTCCCACGCCTCGGTCGCGGCGAGCTCCACCTGGAGCCAGGCCTCATAGCGCGCCGGGCCTCCCCACAGACGGCGCATCTCGGGCGTAGAATAGCGCTCGATCATGGCCCGAACGCTACCACGCAGGCGGGCGGCCGCCGCGCGCCGCAGCCGGGCAGGCGAGGCTATGCTGTGGGCATGACCACGCCGCGCTGGGCGCTCCCGCTGGCCCTGTTCGTCCTCCTGGTCGTCGCCTTCGCCATGACCAACCCCGACAAGGGGCAGTTCGCCAACACCTACGCCGACAGGCTCAACGCCCAGCTCACCCAGCACTCGGGGCTGACCGGCCCCTTCGGGCAGCTCCTCGGGGGCGTCACGCAGAACGCGCTCCAGGCCGCGCTGGAGTCGCAGGCACGGCGCCAGAACTACCTCGTCGCCAGCGTCTACACCGTGCCGATGTCCGGCCGGGACCTGCGCGCGCTCGGCATCCTGGGCCACTTCTACACCCTGCAGGCACCTTCCGGCGACTGAGCAGCGGCAGTCGCCGGGGACGCCTCGGCCGGCGCTCAGAAGCGCCCTCGTGCCATGGCGAGAATGCCGTTCTGGAGGGCGCTCCTCCCTGTAGGCGGGGGCCGCCCCGGGGACCCCGCGAGATGGTACACTCGCGTGTTGGCCCCGAGGCCGATTGAAGCCGACACAGAAGCTGTTTCTGCAGCACGCTCGGCGGCGTTCTCGGCTGCGTTCGAGGCGGCGTCGACTGCGGCGTTCCGTGCGGCGCGGCCTGCGGGGTTACGCGTGGGGTGTTCCGTGCCCGTCCCTGCGGCGCACCGTGGTGCGCTCCGGGGCCTGGGGCCGAGCTTGCGAGGAGGCAGCACTTGAACGAGGGATCTGTCGTTCCGGTCCAGATCACGGACGAGATCAAGACCAGCTTCATCAACTACGCCATGTCCGTCATCGTGGACCGGGCGTTGCCGGACGTGCGCGACGGCCTCAAGCCGGTGCAGCGGCGCATCCTCTACGCCATGCAGCGCATGGGCCTGGCGTCGGACCGCAAGCACTCCAAGAGCGCGGGCGTGGTCGGCGAGGTCATCGGCAAGTACCACCCGCACGGCGACATGGCGGTGTACGACGCCATGGTGCGCATGGCCCAACCCTGGAACCTGCGCTACCCGCTGGTCCACGGGCAGGGCAACTTCGGCTCCATCGACGGCGATCCGGCCGCCGCCTACCGGTACACCGAGGCCCGCCTCACGCAGATCGCGGAGGCGATGCTGGCCGACATCGACAAGGAGACCGTCGACTTCCGGGAGAACTACGACGGCACCACGGCGGAGCCCAACGTCTTGCCCGCGGCCGTGCCCAATCTCCTGGTGAATGGCGCCTCCGGGATCGCCGTGGGCATGGCCACCAACCTGGCCCCTCACAACCTCGGCGAGGTGGTCGACGGGCTCGTGGCCATGATCGACGACCCCGACGTTCCCGCCGAGACGCTGATGCAGCACATCAAGGGCCCCGACTTCCCCACCGGCGGGATCATGGGCCGCGACGGCATCCGCCAGGCGTTCGAGACCGGTCGCGGCAGCATCCGCGTGCGCGGCCGGGCGCGCATCGAGGAACGCAACAACCGCCACTCGATCGTGGTCACCGAGATCCCCTACCAGGTCAACAAGACCTCGCTGATCCAGACGGTGGCCGGGCTGGTGCGCGGCAAGCGCATCGAGGACATCGCCCAGCTCCGCGACGAGTCCGACCGCCAGGGCATGCGCATCGTGTTCGAGCTCAAGCGCGGTACGGTGCCGGAGCTGGTGTTGAACCAGCTCTACAAGTTCACCCAGCTGCAGAGCAGCTTCGCGGTGAACAACGTGGTCATCGTGGAGGGCTCGCCGCGGGTGCTGCCCATCCGCGAGATGCTGCGCCTCTATCTCGACCACCGCGCGGGCGTGGTGCTGCGCCGCAGCGAGTTCGAGCTGCGCAAGGCGCGCGAGCGTGCGCACATCCTCGAGGGTTACCTCATCGCGCTCGACAACCTGGACGCGGTCATCGGCTTGATCCGCGCCTCCAAGGACGGCCCCGAGGCGCGTGACGGCCTCATGCGCGAGTTCGGGCTCAGCGAGGCGCAGGCGCAGGCGGTGCTGGACATGCGCCTGCAGCGCCTCACCGGCCTGGAGCGCGAGCGCATCAACGAGGAGTACCGCGACCTGCAGGAGGAGATCGCCCGCCTGGAGCTCATCCTCGCCGAGACGTCGGAGCTGTGGCGGGTCATCCGCAGCGAGCTCCTCGACGTCAAGGAGCGCTTCGGCGACGCCCGCCGCACGGCGATCGCCGACCTCTCCGACGACATCTCCAAGGAGGACCTGATCGCCGAGGAGAACGTCGTGGTCACGCTGACCCGCGGCGGCTACATCAAGCGCACCCCCATCACCAGTTACCGGGCGCAGGCGCGCGGCGGCCGTGGCGTGTCGGCGCAGAAGGCCAAGGAGGACGACGTCAACGCCATGCTGCTGGTGGGGTCGACGCACGAGTACCTGCTGTTCTTCTCCGACCGCGGCCGCGTCTACCGGGAGAAGATCTACGACCTGCCGGAAGCCGAGCGCGGCGCTCGCGGCAGCCACATCCGCAACATCCTGCCCCTCGAGGAGGGGGAGGTGGTGCAGACGGTGCTGGCGCTGAGGGCCTTCGACATCCCCGGCTTCTTCGTGTTCGCCACCCGGCAGGGACTCATCAAGCGCACCGCCATCCGCGAGTACGGCAATATCAACAGCTCCGGCCTCATCGCCGTGAACCTGGTCGAGGGCGACGCGCTGGTCGCGGTGCGCATCACCGACGGCAAGGCCGACATCGTGCTGGGAACCCGCGGCGGTCAGGCGATCCGTTTCTCCGAGGACGCCGTGCGCGAGACGGGGCGCGCCACCCAGGGCGTGATCGGCATCCGGCTCAAGAAGGGCGACGAGGTCGTCAGCCTGGCCGCCATCTCCGCGGCCGACGCCGAGACCGCGGAGCTGCTAAGCGTCACCGAGCTCGGGTTCGGCAAGCGCACCGGCCTGCGCGAGTACCCGCTGCAGGGACGGGGCGGTCAGGGGGTCATCACCCACCGCCTGACGGGCCGCACCGGCGCCATGGTGGCGCTCAACCACGTGGTCGGCGAGGAGGAGCTCTTCGTGCTGTCCAAGCAGGGCATCCTCATCCGCACCAAGGTCGACCAGGTCAGCAACTACGGCCGCGCCTCGCAGGGCGTGACCACCATGCGCCTGGGCGAGGGCGACGTGGTCGTCGCCGCCATGGTGCTCCCCGACGAGGAAGACCTGGAGCGCGGCATGGAGGAACGCAAGGGCACCAAGGCGTGAGCCCCGACCCCCGGCACCCGGCCCGCCGCGGTCGTGCGCCGGCGCGCGGCCATGGGAAACGCGGAGGCGGGCGGCGGCCGACCGGCGCCGCCCGCCTCCGGCTGCGTCGCGGGCGGCTCCGGGCTGCCGGATGCGGCACGCCGTGAGCGCGGGCGCCGGCGGTGGACTCGCCGTGCTGCTCGACTGCGACCCCGGCCACGACGACGCCCTGGCCATCCTGCTGGCGGGCGCCACCAGCGAGCTGGTGGGCATCACCACCGTGAGCGGCAACGCGCCGCTGGAGCGCACGCTCCACAACGCCCTGGTGGTCACGCAGATCGCCGGCCTCGACGTGCCGGTGCACGCCGGCGCCGACAGGCCGCTGGTCGCGGAGCCGCGGCATGCCGCCTTCATCCATGGCGAGAGCGGCCTGGACGGCCCCACCCTGCCGCCGCTCGAACGCCGGCCGGCCGCCGGCTCGGCCGTGCGCTTCCTGCTCGACACCGTGGAGCGCCGCGACGACCTGTGGCTGGTCGCCACCGGGCCGCTCACCAACGTGGCGCTGGCCCTGCGCGAGGAGCCGGCGCTGGCGACGCGCCTGCGCGGCATCAGCCTGATGGGCGGCAGCTACGGCCCCGGCAACGTCACGCCGGCGGCCGAGTTCAACATCTACGCCGACCCCGAGGCGGCCGCGATGGTCTTCTCCTCCGGGGCGCACATCGTGATGGCGGGCCTCGACCTCACCCACCGGTTCACCGTGGACGCCGAGCGGCGCGAGGCCATCCGCGCCCTCGGCAGCGCGCCCGCGACCTTCGCCGCCGACCTGCTGCAGGCCTACGGCAGCGCCTACGCACGCATCTTCGGCCGGGAGGTGGGGGTGCCCCTCCACGACCCCTGCGCGGTGCTGGCCGTGAGCCGGCCCGAGCTGCTGGAAGGCGAGGAGCGGCATGTCGCGGTCGAGCTCCACGGCGAGCACACGCGCGGCATGACCGTGGTGGACCGGCGGCCGGCCGGCCAGGCCGGGCGCGGCACACCCGCCAACGCCCGCGTCCTCACCCGCATCGACGACGAAGCGGCCTTCGCCGAGCTGCTGGAGGCGCTCGGCAGCTATGCCTGAGCGCACCCGCCCCAGGGCTCGCCGGGCTTGTGTAGAGTGACGGCAGGACTTCCCGCCGGGGGCGCCATGAGCCAGGCTCACCAGCCATGATCCAGTTCCACCACGTCACGAAGACCTACCCGCGGACGCACACGCACGCGTTGCGGGACGTGGACTTCCAGATCCGCAAGGGCGAGTTCGCCTACATCACGGGCCATTCCGGGGCCGGCAAGTCGACGCTGCTGGCCCTGCTGCTGAGGCGCATCGCCCCCACCGAGGGACACGTCTACGTCAACGGCCAGGACGTCAGCCGGCTGCGCGACAGCCGTCTGCCCTACCTGAGGCGCCACATCGGAATGGTCTTCCAGGACCACCGCCTGCTGGGGCACCTGCCGGCGCTCGAGAACCTGCAGTTCGCGTTGCGGGCGACGGGACAGCGCAACAACATGGAGCAGCGGGCGCTGCTGGCCCTGCGCCAGGTGGGGCTGGCCCACAAGCGCAAGGCCTACCCCATCGAGCTCAGCCTCGGGGAGCAGCAGCGCGTCGCCATCGCCCGGGCGATGGTCACCAACCCCGCCCTGCTGCTGGCCGACGAGCCCACCGGCAACCTCGACCCCGACACCGCCATGGAGATCCTCGAGCTGCTCAACGACGTCAACATCAAGGGCACCACCGTCGTCGTCGCCACCCACTCGCGCGACCTGGTCGACCGCTTCAAGCGGCGCACGCTGGTGCTGCGCAACGGCGAGCTGGTCCGGGACGACGACCGTGGCGGCTACTCCCTCTGACCCGCTGACGCTGAGGCCGCTGGGGCCGGCGGACGACGAGGCGGCGTGGGGCCTGCGCGGCATGGCCCTGCGCGAGAGCCCCGACGCCTTCGGCTCGCATCCCGACGAGCATCCCCCTCTGGACGCCTACCGCGCGCTCCAGGCCGAACGCCGGCGCACGCAGGAGCAGCGCGTCGTCGGCGCCTTCCTGGGCGCGGAGCTGGTCGGCGTCGTGTCGGTGGTCCGTTCGCCGCGCCTGAAGATGCGCCACCGCGCCGACCTCTACGGGCTGTACGTGGCGCCCCGGGCCAGGGGGACGGGCGTGGGACGGGCGCTCGTCGGCGCCGCGATCCGCGCGGCGGGCGAGCTCGGCGCCGAGCGGCTCGAGCTGGCGGTGACCGCCGGAAACGCGCCGGCCCGACACCTCTACGAGGCCGCCGGCTTCCGCGCCTGGGGTACCCAGCCGCGCGCCGTGAGGTCGGGAGATCGCTACCTGGACGAGGTCTACATGGCGCTGGCGGTGACGCGGGGCTGAAGCGCGCGGACGCGGGCCGGCCGCGCTCAGAGCGTGGTGACCGAGTAGTCGAGGCGTTCGTCGGAGAGGATCATCTCCAGGAACTGAAGCTGCCCGAGGGCGTCGATCATGGCGAAGCCGTGGTCCTTGTCGATGTAGACGCCGTCCTTCATCACGGTGTGGCCGTAGACCCCGAAGCGGTGCCCCGCCTGCTGCACCAGCTCCGGCTTGTTGAACCACCAGGTCTTGGTGTCGCCGTCGTGATAGAAGAAATCGTCGAAGTACTGCATGCCCGGCAGCGGACCGGCGTGCGCGAAGTGCACCCCGTAGAAGACCCGCTCGCGCGCGAAGCCGCGGAACCACGCCCCGAGGTCCTCGGGCAGCTCGACGCCGCCGCGCTCGGGGTTGAACTCGTCGTGGCGGAGCCCCCCGCGGGTGGTCAGCTCGTAGTTGTGGTCCAGCGCGACCTCGTCGTGGTTGCCGAGGATGACGGTCACGTTGCCGGCGGACTGGTCCACGAAGCGCTTGAAACGGTAGAGCTCGCGGATCTGCGCCTTGGCGGCCCGCCGCAGATGATCCGGGTCGGCAGGGTCGTACGGCTCCACCCCCACGGCGTTGGCGTACGCCCGCTCGTCCTTGTAATGGACCAGGTCGCCGACGCACACCACCTGGTAACGGCCCTCGATCACGGCCGGGGTGGGCTCGTACGTGGCGGTGCACGCCGCCGACGCCTTCAGCACGCGCCATAGCTCGGGCCACTGCCCGTGCACGTCTCCGATGGCGATCACCTTGATCACGGCGGCCCTCCGGGAGCGTCACCGGGCACGGCCGCACGCGGCCGCGCGGGGGCCGGCCCACCGCTGCTCACGACGCCGCGCCCTTCTCCAGCAACAGCTCGCGCAGCCGCCGGTAGAGCTCCCGGGCTTCCTCCGGCGTGCGGCCGTAGCCGCCGAACTCCACCACCAGCCTGGCCGCCTCGCGCCCCAGGCCCTCGTGCTTCAGGCGCTCGACCAGGCGCTCGATGACCTGCTGCCCCTCGCTGCGGGCGGCGCCGTCGAGGCCCGCCTCGTCGCCGTCCGCCTGCGCCGGCTCGCTCATCGGCCCGGTCGCGGGGGGCTCGGAGGCCCCGGGCGCGTCATCCGCGGGCGCGTCCTCGGCCGGCTCGGGAACGTACAGGGGCTCACCGGCCTCGGCGTCGAAGTCGACCCAGCCGCCGGCGGCGGCGGGCCTCAGGCCGAACAGGCTCGCGGCGCGGCCACACGCCCAGGCGCTCACCCGGACCATGTCGAAGACGCCTCCGAAGGCGCTGGCGGCCGCGCTCTTGCGCACGCCCAGCAGCTCGAGCTCGCACACCACGGCGTCCGGCCCCAGAGGCAGGAGACGCTTCGACCAGCCCTCGGCGCCCACCGTCTCGTCGAGCCGCTCGGTCACCGCCTCCTCGGCCACGACGGGCTCGAGCAGGGCGGTGCCGGCCTCTCGATCGAGCTTGGCGACACACCACGCGAGGGCAGGGGCTGGGAACGGAGCTGCAAGTCGAGCCCACTCGTCACGCCGCATCGGCTTACTATAGCAGGGGCCGCGGCGCGGCCAGCATGAGGTTTTCCTCGTCCCGAAGGGGCCCCCTGGGTTCCCGCGGGGCCGCCACGGCGGAGGCCGCCCCGCGCCCGGTGCGGTAAGGTGGTGGCATGCTCACGCGCCTTGCTCGACGCGCATCCGCCGTGTGGACGCATGCATCGGGGGCGGCACGCGCCGCGGGCCGGACGCCCGGCGACGCCGGCACGGCCGCCGATGCGTCCGCCGCTCCCACGCGCGGCCTCACCGCCACCTGCCCCGCCGCAGACCGGACGGCGCCGGCGCGGCGTTCCCGCCGTGCAGGCCGTGGCGCCGCACGCGGCGGGCTCACGGCGATGGCATGGACGTTCCTGGCAGCGCTGCTGCTGGGCCTGCCCGGTCTGGCCGCGGCGCAGAACAGCCCCACGGTCACGCTCAACAGCAACCTGATGCGCGTCGGCGACCGCGTGTCGCTCGATGCCAGCGACCTGCGGCCGAACAGCGGCTACACCGTCACCCTCACGGCACCGGACGGCTCCGCGCAGACCTCGAAGGTGACGGCCGACGGCTCGGGCAAGGTGCACTTCGAGCACGTGCTGTCGCAACCCGGACGCTGGACCGTGCGCCTCGCGGGGCCCGGCATCGACGCTCCGCTCGACGTGCAGGTGTCGGCCGACCAGAGCGGCCCGGGCAGCTCCCCGGGCGCGCCGGGCGGCGGCAGCTCCAACGGCAGCACCTCCAACGGCACCACCTCGAACGGCGGCGGCGCGGGTAGCGGCGGCTCTGCGCCTTCGGGTCAGGCACCCGGCGCCAACGGACAGCCGCCCGGCAGCGGCTCCCAGCCACCGAGCGGGAACGGGCAGGCGCCGAGCGCGCCGAGCGCCGGCCCCCTCCAGCTCAGCATCGTGCAGAACGCGGTGGTGGCGAGCAGCGGCGGCCAGGAGCAGTGGCGCCTCGACTTCCCGCCGGACAGCGGCGACACCGCCGGCACCGCCCAGCTCGACGGCACGGTGTACGTGGGCCACGGCAACAGCCTGCTGGCCATCGACGCCGGCAGCGGCCGGGTGACCGACCGCTACGCCCTGCCGGCGCAGGTCGTCGACGTCGCCGCATCGACCGGCGGCGTGACCGCGACCGTGCAGTTCAAGGAGGGCAGCCAGCAGAAGCTCGACGTCACCTCGTCGGGCGTGCAGGGGACGGTGCGCTTCGACGCCGATCCGGCGATGTTCGCGTGGCTGCGCAACGAGGCCAAGGTCAGCGACCCCGCGGCGCGTCTGAAGCAGGACCCGACCAACCCCTGGCTCTACGTGGCCGTGGCCAGGCAGGCGACCGACGCGCAGACCACGGCCGACGACTACCGCATGGCGCTCGCGCACGCCCGGACCTTCTACGACCGGGCCCAGCTGGCGCGCGTGCTCTACGCCGCGGACCAGCCCGACCTCGCCAAGCAGGCCATCGACGGCGCCCTCAAGGACTACTGGGACCGCGGCTACACCGCCGACCTGCTCACCGACCCGAGCCTGCGCGAGGCCTACGGCTTCCCCCAGGGCGCGCTCGAGCAGGCCATCTCAGGCGGCGACATGCAGGCCGCCGCCTTCTGGGCGCCGTGGGCCTACCGCATGAGCACGCCGGCGGTGCCCTCCACACAGGCGGCGCTGCAGGACTACAGCTCGGCCCTGCGCTCGGCCGGGCAGAAGCAAGAAGCCTCGTTGTGGCGAGCTCGCGCGCACGAGGGCTCGGGCTTCCGCCTGCAGCGGGCGCTGCGGCGCGCCGCCCTGGCGCTGGGGCGGGCGGGCTGGTACGGCGTGGCGGCGTTGCTGGTGGCGATGGTCTTCCTCCACCTCACGCTCATCGCCAAGTACTGGCGCCCGCAGTCGCTGTCCCTCAGGCAGCGGCGTGAGTCCGGGCGCAGCACCGGCCGGGTGCCGCGCCTGTTCGCGCTGCGTTACTACACCATCACCGAGAAGTTCGTCCTGGTCCTGATGTTCGCGGCCGTGCTGGCGCTGGCGTCGCTGTCGGCGTGGGCCACGCGGGGCGACCAGCTGCCGACCGCCTGGCGCTCGGGCACGCTCGCCAGCGTGCCGGCCCGGGACGCCCTGCCCAAGGCGCTCGTCTCCGGCCAGGACGCCGACTTCGTCCGCGGCTACGCCGCGCAGGTGGCGGGCGACGACCAGGCGGCCAGCCAGGCCTACCAGGCGGCCGGCGCCTTCCCCCAGGCGCTCAACAACCTCGGCGTGCTGCGGAAGGACGACGCGCTGTACCAGCAGGCGCTCGATGCCGGCGCGGATCTGCCCGAGGCGCTCTTCAACCTCGGCCGCACCACCGACCCCTCGCGCCTGCACGCCGCCTACAGCCCCAACACGCCGCTGCTGGCCGTGCCCAACGACACGCTGCTGCGCTCGGCGGTGGCCGGCAACTTCCAGCACGCGCTGGCTTCGGCCTTCACCGATCCCTGGCTGGCGCTGACCGCCTTCAACCCCCTGGCCATCCCCGCGTGGCTGTGGTACGTGCTGGTGGTGCTGTTCCTGGCATGGACCGCGGTCACCGTGATCAGCCTGGTGGTCCCGCGCGCGGGCCTGGCCCGTAACGCGCCCAGGACGGGCGTCTACCATCTGCTGGCGCTGCTTATCCCCGGCAGCGGCCTCGCCGACGAGCTGTGGGGCGTGCTGCTGCTGGTGCCGTGGGCGATCTTCGGGCTGGACACCCTGCTCCACTTCCTCCCCCTGGGCGCCCCGGCCGGCATCTCGCTCACCACCGACTACGTGGTGCTCGGCTTCATCTACGCCTTGAACATCGTCGCCTTCATCGTGGAGCTGGGCTCCTACCGGAGGCGGATGGCAGAGCTGAAGCGCTCCCACCCCGACACCGCCAGGGCCTACGGGATGGAGGCCGGCTGGAAGCCGGAGGAGTGGCCGCAGTGAGGCCCGGCGCGGGCCCCGCCTCGCGTGCCGGCTGAGCCCTCCGGTCAGGCGCCGGACGCAACGGGCAGCGCGGGGCGGGACGCGGCCGGCGCGGTGGTCGCCGGCGGCCACGGCGAGGCGGCGGAGGCCGCCGGCGCCGCGCGCGGCTACCTGCTCGTCTTCGTCGCCGGCGTGCTCTGGGGCGTGCTGGGCGTGTTCGCCGAGGGCATCCTCGGCGCCGGCGTAGGTCCGCTCGAGATCTCCTTCTGGCGGGCCACGCTCGCCGGCGGGGCCTTCCTGGCCCACGCCCTGGTCCGCGGTCGCCTGCGGCTGGCACGCGCCAGCGACCTCGGCGCGTTCGTGCTCTTCGCACTGGTCGGGGTGACCCTCTTCTACGCCTCGCTCAACCTCTCGATCGCGGCCGGCGGCGTGAGCCTGGCGTGGATCCTGATGTACAGCGCGCCCGCCTTCGTGGCGGTGCTGGCGGCGCTGCTGCTCAAGGAGCGGCTCACCCCCACCAAGATCGCGCTGGTGGCCCTGGCCACCCTGGGCGTGGTGCTGGTGGCGCGGGGTGGAGGCAAGGGCATCGACGTGAACCCGCGCTCGGTCGGCTGGGGGCTCGCCGCCGGCGTCTCGTACGCCAGCTACTACATCTTCGGCAAGTGGGTGCTGAGGCGCTACGCGCCCGTCACCATCTACGCGGTGGTGCTCCCCATCGGCGCGCTGGGCCTGCTGCCCCTGGTGCACTTCCACGCCAAGACCGCCCACACCTGGCTGCTGCTCATGGCGCTGGCCCTGGTCAGCACCTACCTGGCCTATCTGGCGTACTACACGGGTCTGCGCACGATCGAGGCCTCCCGCGCGGTGCTGGTCGCCACCATCGAGCCGGTCGTGGCGACCGGGCTGGCGGCGCTGCTCTTCGGCGAGCGCTTCGGCGCCGCCGGCCTGGCCGGCGCGGCGCTGGTGCTGGCCTCGGCGCTGCTGTCCGCCCTGCCGGGCCTGCGTGGCTCGCCTCGGCGCGGCCGCGTGCGTCCCCGCCGAGGCGCCGCCCACCCCGTCGCGGACGCCGCGCCACCGGCCGGCGCCGAACGGCTCCCGCGAGCGGCCGACGAGGTCGGCCTGGCGCCCGGCCCGAAGCGTGACGAGGCGCCTTGACCGGCTCCTTGGGCGGTGCTAGAGTTGCATCGTTTTCGGTGGCGCTGCATAAAACTGCGCCCCGCCGAACGATACCGATGCGCACGACCCGGACCCACCCCCGCGCCCGACGCTGAGCCGCTCGCCGAGCGGCCCTGCGGTCCATGACGGTCCCCGGGGGCCGAGCCTGGGTCGTGTTCTGTAGGAGGCAGGCATGCAGACGCCATCAGGCTCCTTCCACAAGGTCGTCCTCGCCTACTCGGGAGGGCTCGACACCTCGGTGATCCTCCACTGGATCCGCCGGACCTACGGCGCCGACGTGGTCGCCTTCACGGCCGACGTCGGCCAGGGCGAGGAGGTCGAGGAGGCACGCGTCAAGGCGCTCAAGACCGGCGCCACGGCCGCCTACGCCGTGGACCTGCGCGAGGAGTTCGTGCGGGACTTCGTCTTCCCCGTGCTGCGCGCGGCGGGCGTGTACGAGGGCAGCTACCTGCTCGGCACCTCCTTCGCCCGGCCGCTCATCGCCCGCAAGATGGTCGAGATCGCCGAGGCCGAAGGCGCGGACGCCATCGCCCACGGCGCCACGGGCAAGGGCAACGACCAGGTCCGCTTCGAGCTGTCGGCCTACGCGCTCAAGCCCGACATCAAGGTCATCGCCCCGTGGCGCGAGTGGGACCTCAAGGGGCGCGAGGACTGCATCGCCTACGCGCGCCAGCACGGCATCGACGTCCCCGTCACCCGGGAGAAGCCCTACTCGATGGACGCCAACGCCTACCACATCAGCTACGAGGGCGGCGTGCTCGAGGACCCCTGGGCCGAGCCGCCCAAGGGCATGTGGCGCCGCACCGTCGATCCCGAGGACGCGCCCGAGACCGCCCAGGTGGTCATCGTCGCCTTCGAGCGCGGCAACCCGGTCGCGGTGGACGGCGAGCGCCTCGGCCCGGCCGCGCTCCTCGACCGGGTCAACGCCATCGCCGGCCGGCACGGCGTGGGGCGGATCGACCTGGTCGAGAACCGCTTCGTCGGCATGAAGTCACGCGGCTGCTACGAGACGCCGGGCGGCACGCTGCTCCACGCGGCGCACCGCGCCGTCGAATCCATCACGCTGGACCGGCAGGTGCTGCAGCTCCGCGACGAGCTGGTGCCGCGTTACGCCGCCGCCGTCTACAACGGCTTCTGGTACGCGCCGGAGCGCGAGGCGATGCAGACCCTGATGGACGACATCCAGCGGCCCGTGACCGGCGAGGCCCGCCTCAAGCTGTACAAGGGCTCGGTCACGGTGCTGGGGCGGCGCTCGCCCAACAGCCTCTACCGGCAGGACGTGGTCACCTTCGAGGAGGACGACGTCTACCGGCAGGGCGACGCCGACGGCTTCATCAAGCTGAACGCCCTCAGGTTGCGTATCCGCCGGCAGCTCCAGGACCAGGCGGACCGGGCCACGGAAGCGGCCGCCACCGTGCGCGAGCCCGCAGCGGGCCGGTGAGCGGCGTGCCCCCACGCGGCGCGGCGGACGAGCAAGCGCCGATGAGGCCGACCGCCGGCACGGGGCCGAGGGGAGGCGGGGCGTGAGCTGGGCGGCCAGCCCCGCCGCGCCGCGCCCGGTCCCGGAGGGGCCGCGGGCGCGCCTGCGGTGGGCCGGGCTGGCGGACCTGGACGCGCTCTGCGCGGTCTATCGCGCGGCGCGCCCGGAGCGCGCCGGCGAGGACGGCGAGGACGCCGAGGAGATGGCGGCCTGGCTCGAGCACGGCGGCGCCATCCTCCTCGAGAGCGAGGGCGAGGCCATCGCGGCGCTGCGCTGGCGGGAGGAGTCCGACGGCTGGCGGGTGGATCCCGCCGCCAACCCGTCGGGCGAGCCGGGCGGCGGCTACGAGCGCTGGCTGATGACGAAGGTGGAAGCCCTCGCCATCCGTGCCAACATCCCCACGCTGACCGTGGAGGTCCCGTCTCCGGACGCCCTCCCGACCTACCGGCGCATGGGCTACCGCCGGTTGGAGCCCGGCAGCCCGCGCCCCACCATGATCAAGCGCGTGGGCGGCACCTGGCAGGTCCAGGAGGAGCACCGGTGAGCCGCGGCGACGAGGGCCGGCCCGGCGAGGGGCAGGAACGCATGTGGGGGGGCCGCTTCCGCGAGGACACCGATGCGCTGGTGCGGCGGGTGAACGCCTCCGTCGCCGTGGATCGCCTCCTGGCCGAGGAGGACATCGAGGGCTCGCTGGCGCACGCCGCCATGCTGCGGGACCGGGGCATCCTCGAGCCGGCGGACGAGCACGCCATCCGCGAGGGCCTCACCGCCATCCGCGAGGAGATCCGGGCCGGCCGCTTCACCTGGCGCGAGGACCTCGAGGACGTCCACATGAACATCGAGCGGGCGCTCACGGAGCGCATCGGCGCCGCAGGCGGCCGCCTGCACACCGCTCGTAGCCGCAACGACCAGGTCGCCACCGACTTCCGCCTCTACCTCAAGCGCCGGCAGGCGCGCACGCGTCTCCTGATCAACGCGATGAGGACCGTGCTGGTCGACCTGGCCGAGCGCCACCTCGACATCGTCATGCCCGGGTATACGCACCTGCAGGTGGCGCAGCCGGTGCGCCTGGCGCATCACCTGCTCGCCTACGCCGACATGCTCGGGCGCGACGCCGGCCGGCTGGCCGACGCGCAGAGCCGCACCGACGTCAGCCCCCTGGGCGCCGGCGCGCTCGCCGGCACCACCTTCCCCATCGACCGGCACGCGACGGCGGCCGCGCTGGGCTTCCGGGAGCCGGCCGGCAACTCCATGGACGCCGTGTCCGACCGGGACTTCGCGTTGGAGACGCTGTCGGCCCTGGCGATCCTGATGATGCACCTGTCGCGCCTCAGCGAGGAGCTCATCCTGTGGTCGAGCGCCGAGTTCGGGTTCGTGACCCTGCCCGACAGCCACACCACCGGTAGCTCGATCATGCCGCAGAAGAAGAACCCCGACGTGTGCGAGCTGGTGCGCGGCAAGACGGGCCGCGTCTACGGCTCGCTGATGGCCCTGCTGACGGTGATGAAGGGGCTCCCGCTCGCCTACGACAAGGACATGCAGGAGGACAAGGAAGGCGTCATCGACGCCTGCGACACGGCCGACGACGCGCTCACGCTCTACGCCGACATGCTGCCGCGCACCCTCTTCCACGCCGACCGCATGCGCGCGGCCGCCGCCGGCGCCTACGCCAACGCCACCGACCTGGCCGACTACCTCGCCCGCAAGGGCATGCCCTTCCGGGAGGCGCATCACCACGTGGGCGCCCTCGTGCGGCGGGCCATCGACCAGGGCTCGAGCCTCGAGGAGCTCGACCTGGCGACGCTGCGCGCCGAGTGCGACCTCATCGAGCAGGACGTGTACCAGGCGCTCTCGCTGGAGACGGTGGTGGACGGCCGCGCCAGTTACGGCGGGACCGCGCGGCGACAGGTGGAGGCGCAGATCGCCCGCGCCCGCGAGGCGCTCGCCCGGGAGCCGCAGGCATGATCCCGGCGGGAAGCGTGGCGCGCGAGGAGGCCGCCACCGTCAGCGTGCGGCACGCGCGGGCCGAGGACGTGCCGCTGATCTTCGAGAACATCGGCCACTGGGCCGCCGAGGGACGCATGCTGGTGCGCCCCATGCACAACATCTTCGAGAACCTGCGCGACTTCTTCGTCGCGGAGATCGACGACGGCTCCGGCCCCAGCTTCGCGGGGAACGGCGCCATGCACCTCCTGTGGGGCGATATCGCGGAGGTGCGCGGGCTGGCCGTCGCGCCGGGCGTGCAGACGCGCGGCGTCGGGCGGCGGCTGGTGGAGGCGTGCGAGGCGGAGGCCAGGCGCGTCGGCGTGCCGGTGCTGTTCGCCTGGACCTACGAGGTCGGCTTCTTCGAGCGCTGCGGCTTCCGGCTCATCGACAAGACCCGCGATCTGCACCCCCGGGTGTGGTCGGAGTGCCTGCGATGCCCCTTCTACGTCGGCTGCAACGAGAACGGCGTGGTCAAGCGGCTGGAGGGCGTGCCGATGCCCCACAACCTCCCCGAGCCGCCCCCGGCGCAGGTGCCGCCGGGCATCCGCTGACGCGCGAGACCGCACGACGACACGGGCGGCTCGCAACCGCCCCCGGCGGGAGTGCCGCCGGGCACCCGCGGACGTCCCGGACCGCCCGTCCGCGCGGCCTCCTTCCGACCGGGGCTGTATGCTGACCGCATGGAAACGGTCACCCTGACCAAGAAACGCGCCTTCGCCGACGCGCTGAACAAGGTGCCCCTCTTCGAGAGCGAGCGGCTCACGTTCGACCTCTACTGCCTGCAGCCCGGGCAGAGCCAGCGGGTCCACGTGCATGGGGACGCCGACAAGGTCTACGTGGTGCTGGAGGGGGAAGCGCTCTTCGACGTCGGAGGCGACCAGGAGCTGCTCCCCGAGGGAACGGCCGTCATCGCGCGGGCGGGAGAGCCGCACGGCGTGAGCAACGAGTCGACGAGCAACCTGGTGCTGCTGGTGTCGATGGCTCCCAGGCCGTCATGAGCGCGGCGCCGCCGCTGCCGGCGGCGCTCGAAGGGCTGGCGCTGGGCCGCTTGGCGCTCGATCATGTCGCCATCGCCGTGGAGGATCTGGATGCAGCCGGCGCGGCCTACGCCACCTTGGGCCTGCAGCCCGCGGGCGCGGACGAGACCGTCGCCGATCAGGGGGTGCGCGTGCGTGCCCTGTCGCTGGGCGACACCGTGCTCGAGCTGATGACGCCGCTGGGCCCCGGCGGCCCGGTGGCGCGTTTCCTGGAGCGGCGCGGGCCCGGGTTGCACCACATCGCCCTGCGCGTGGCCGACCTGGACACGCTGCTGGCCCGGCTGCAGGGCCAGGGGGCGCGCCTCATCGACACGCGGCCGCGTGCCGGCCGCGCGGGCAGCCGCATCGCCTTCGTCCACCCGGCCTTCACCGGCGGCGTGCTGATCGAGCTGGTGGAGCCCGCGGCCTGAGCGCGGCCTCCGCGACCGACAGCGGCGGCAAGTGGCCTATCCACGCCCGGGTGGCGGGACCGCCTGGATAGAATGACGCCGTGACGCGAACGAACGAACGATCTCCCGGCCGTCCGCGCCGCCGGGTGCCCTGCCCGGGGGGCGCCGCCGCGCCGTCCCGGTCGGCGAGCGCTCCATGAGCGGGGTACGCCTGGCGATCGTGGGAGCCGGCAAGATGGGCGGCGCCGTGCTGCACGGCGCGCTCCGCGCCGGCGTGCTGACGCCCGAGGAGATCGGCATCTACCACCCGGACCCGCAGCGCCTGGCGGAGCTGAGCGACCACTACGGCGTCGCCGGGCTCGACGACGACGCCCTGCACCACGCCGAGCGGGTGTTGCTGTCGGTGAAGCCGCAGTCGTTCGACAGCGTGGCGCCCCTGGTGGCGCAGCGCAACGCCTCCTTCCTGTCCATCATGGCGGGCGTCACCTCCCGCACCATCGCCCGGCGCGTGGGCTCGCAGCGGGTGATCCGCGCCATGCCCAACCTCGGCGCCAGCATCCGCGCCAGCGCCACCGCGCTGGCGGCGCTTCCCGAGGCCACGGCGGAGGACCTCGCCATGGCGCGCACCCTGTTCGGCGCCGTGGGGAAGGTCTACGACGTGCGCGAGGCGCTCTTCGACGCCTTCACCGGCCTGGCCGGCTCGGGCCCCGCCTTCGTGGCCGTGGTGGCCGAGGCCCTGGCAGACGGGGGCGTGCGCACCGGGTTGGACCGCACCACCGCGCAGGACCTGGCGCGGCAGGTGCTGCTGGCGACGGCCCGGCTCCTGGAAGACAAGGGGCCGTCCGAGCTCAAGGACGAGGTGGCCAGCGCGGGCGGCACCGCCATCGCCGGCGTGCGAACGCTGGAGCGCCACCGCCTGCGGTTCGCCCTCATCGACGCCGTGGAGCAGGCCAGCGAGCGCGCCGCCGAGCTCAGCCGGGAGGACGCTTGATGCCGGAGGGCCGCCCGGCGCGGCGGCCGGCGGCACGAGCGCGCCGCGCCCTGCGCCTGGCGCTGCTGGCGACGGCCGCGCTGGCCGCGCTCACGCTCGCGTCTGCCGCCAGTCCTCCCAGCTACTACCCGCACCGGTCCGGGCTCAGCTGGACGTACGACAGCGGCGAGACGCAGCAGATCGCCGGCCCCCGCACCGTCGACGGCAAGCAGGTGATGGTGCTGACGCACTACTTCAACGGCGTGCCGGTCTCGGAGGACTACCTGCAGTACGGCCCGGACGGCGTGACGACCATCGGCACCGCAGCCGGCGGCAAGGTGACGCTCTACCACCCGCCGCTCGTCGTCTACCCGCCCGAGCCCCTGAAGCCGGGCATGCAGTGGCAGAGCACCACCAAGCTGCCGGACTTCGACATCACGCTCTCCTCGCAGGTGCTGGCCATCCGCGGCGTCAAGACGTCGGCGGGCCGCTTCAACGCCCTGCAGATCCGCCAGCAGACCGTCACCAGCAACGGCGCCAGGACGGTCATGGACCTGTTCTTCGTCCCCAGCGTGGGCGTGGTCCGGTTCGTCACGCAGGACGGCACCACCGTCGACCTGATCGACAAGAACTTCTGAGCGGCCGGCAACGCCGGCGACGCGCGCTGCCCGCAGGTCAGCCCCGCCCCAGCAGCTCGGCCTTGAACGCCGCGAACGTGCCCGCTTCGAGGCTGGCGCGGACGTCGGCCATCAGCCTGGCCATGAAGCGCAGGTTGTGGACGGTCGCCAGCTGCTCGCCCAGCCGCTCGTTCGCCTTGAACAGGTGGCGCAGGTAGGCGCGGCTGTAGCCGCGGCAGGTCTCGCAGTCGCACCCTTCCTCGAGCGGCCGCAGGTCGTGCGCGAAGCGGGCATTGCGGAGGTTGATGCGGAAGCCGGGCACGGGCGCGCCGTCGTCGCGGCGCACGAAGGCGGCGCCGTTGCGCGCGTTGCGCGTGGGCGCGACGCAGTCGAAGGTGTCGACGCCGCGCTCCACCGCCTCCAGGATGCTGGGCACGTCGCCGATGCCGAGCAGATGGCGCGGCTTGTGCCCGGGAAGGGCGGGCACGGTCCAGTCGAGCACGGCGTACATGTCGTCCAGGGTGTGGCCCAGGTTGCCGCCGATGGCGATGCCGTCGAACGGCATGGCGCCGATGGCGGCGGCGCTCGCTTCCCGCAGCTCCCGGAAGGCACCGCCCTGCACCACCCCATAGAGTGCCTGCGCGTAGCCGTGCTGCGGCCGCGAGCCCTCGAACGCCGCCAGGCTGCGCGCCGCCCAACGGTGCGTACGCTCCATCGACGCGCGCGTGTACGCCTCGTCGTGAAGCGGGCTGGTGCACTCGTCGAAGGCCAGCACGATGTCGGCTCCCAGGGCGCGCTGTACCTCGATGGAGATCTCGGGCGAGAAGGCGTGGAGGCTCCCGTCGATGTGGCTCTTGAACCGCACCCCGGTCTCGCCCACGCGCACCATCGAGCTGCCGCCGGACAGCCGCGGCGCCGGCGCCGCGCCCGGGAAGATGCTCGCCACCTTGCCGACGCCGTGCTCGATGGAGGCGCCGAGCGAGAACACCTGGAAGCCGCCGGAGTCGGTGAGGATGGGCCCGGACCAGTTCATGAAGCGGTGCAGGCCGCCGTGCTGCGCCACCACCTCGGCTCCCGGCCGCAGGTAGAGGTGGTAGGTGTTGGCGAAGAGGAGCTGCGTGCCGGCGCGGGCGGCGGCGTCCGGAGCGACGCCCTTGACGCTCGCCTGCGTAGCCACCACCACGAAGGCGGGCGTGTCCACGCTGCCGTGCGGGGTCCTCAGGGTGCCGGCGCGGGCCGTGCCCTCGTGGGCGTGGCTGGTGAACTCGAGTGCGCCCTCGTCCATGGCGGTCTCATCCGCGGACGCCTGGGGCCGCCACCGATCCGTTCCGGTGCGGCGGCGCCGCGGCGAGCCTGCCGATTGTACCCGTTGCCGGCCTCGGCCCGGGCCGCGTTGGCCGCCGCCGGGCAGGATGCGCGGGACCGCGTCCCTGAGGCGATCGCTGCCGGGTGTGGCAGATGAGCGAGCCGTGAAGGCGCCTCGGGGGTCCTTTCACCCGCGTGACGGCTGCGAGCGTCACCCTTGGGTGGAGGAGTATGATGTCTTTCCGGTCGCCACCATGCGCCGTTGTGCGGCCCGCCGCGGATGCCGCGGGCCGCGTACGGCACGGCACACGCGCGGCCCGCGGAGCGCCGGCCCCGACCGGCGAGGCGCCCCGTGTCTCCCACGGTCACGACCATGAGAACCGCCCGCTATATGATTCCAAGGTTTGGGAGGTGTGGATGGCACGCCACATCAGCGGCAAGCTCGTAGCCGTAGG
>Ga0102953_1000695_pt1 | contig 22494 bp, 14 predicted proteins | sample SalPon2A_C_D2_MG_FD_78509 | JGI IMG/M metagenome (GOLD analysis project Ga0102953, IMG submission 78509) | Soil microbial communities from South San Francisco under conditions of wetland restoration - Salt Pond MetaG R2A_C_D2_MG | ecosystem: Environmental > Terrestrial > Soil > Wetlands | place... | reverse complement strand
TCGAGTACCGGGATAAATTTATCTATTCCAACCTTTAATAACAGTCTTACAGCAGGTACATTTAAAGAATTTATCAATGCATATTTTGCTGAAACCAGGGCATGAAATTTCAAGTCATAATTTTCAGGTTCATAACCATTAATATCTGTTGGCAAATCGAGTAAATTCATTTCAGGTGTCAGTATTCCCCGGTCAAAAGCTAGAGTGTATAAAATCGGTTTTAACGTCGAGCCGGGGGAACGGACAGCGGTAATTCCGTTTACCTGGCCGGATGCAAATACATCATTAAAATCTGCAGAACCGCAATAGCCTGCAACAGAATGCGTCCTGTTATCTATTATGAGTACAGAACCATTTGATACCTGTTTGGATCTTACTCTTTTAACATAATTAAATAACAGGCTCTCCGCTGTTCTCTGAACGTTCGGGTCAAGAGTAGTTTTTAATTCATCACCCGGATAATTCTGTGCAACATACAAACTGAAATGGGGTGCTTTATTCTGCATTTCATATCTTTCACTTACTATTGGTTCTTCCAATGCATCCTCAAGGTCGGATCTTTTAAAAACTTCATTCTGCATGAATTTCTTTATCCATTGATTTCTTATCAGAAGTGCATTTGAACTTTGTCTATCGGTTCGCAGATTATTAGGATCATTCGGAATAACGGCCATTAAGATTGCCTGGGCAAGGCTCAATTTATCAGGCGGCCTGTTGAAATATAAATATGATGCAGCTTTTACACCCTCTACATTACCACCATACGGAAGCATTGATAAATACATTTCCAGGATTTGATCCTTGCTGTAATGGAGTTCAAGTTGAAATGCGCGGAATATTTCTTCCAGTTTTTTTAAATAAGTTCTGTCACCGGGTTCCAGCATTCTTGCTAACTGCATAGTAATTGTTGATGCGCCGGAAATCCTTCTTCCGGAAGTTATGTTCTGAAATAGAGCCCGTAAAATAGATACAGGATTAATCCCCGGATGCCAGTAAAACCAATTATCTTCTTTCTCCAGAATTGCTTTTAAAAGTTCCGGCGAAACTTCGTCCAGATGAACAGGCATTCTCCACTTATCATCTTTTGACAGATAGGCGCTCAAAAGAGTTCCGTCTTTTGCATAAATTAATTTTGAATAAGGATTCTTATGCGGAAGCGGAAAAAGCTTATCGAATGTAAAAACCAGTGCACCAAAGATTAAAATTGTAATTACTAATTTTGATTTAATTAAGGGTTTAGCTTTTCCGATAAGTTTTCTCTGGTAATTTGAATAATTAAAAATGTTCATCCATCAAAAAAAACAGATTCCTCGCCCCCGTATTGCAGGGGGAGTAGGAATTAATAAAATAGAATTTGAAAATTATTTTCAATTCCCGTTGACTATTACTGTACCTGCACCATTTACAGAGCTGATTTCCGGATCATAAATTGCTTCTGCTCCAATAACAGGCAGAACAAACTTCCCTTTGTTAACAACACGTATCAGGTAATAAAAAGTTTTTGCTGTATTCCGCTTTGCTTCAGTAAAAAGTATCATCCTGTCATCCCGGACATCCATATATTGAATATTCATTGTACTCTTATATTTATCAGATAACTGAGTAGTCTCGGAAAGCCGCGGATTATCAATTTCAAAACCTGAAGGAAGTAAATCGGTAATCACAACATTATCGGCTGAAGCTTCGCCGCCTGTTAGTGTGATTCTGCATATTATAAGTTCCCCCTGCTCAAAATAATTATTTGAGATTAAATTACCTGTTCTGTAATCGTAATAATTTCTTCTGACGGTAATATGAGAATCTTTTTCGTTTACCTTTCCTTTTTTTACTCCGCTGATATCCCGGAAGTAATAAACCTTGCCCTGCCCGCTTCCTTTTAATGTAATTGACCTTGCTAAAACAGGGATTTTAAATGTTTTGTCCTTACCATCAAAAGTGCCGGTTTTGTTACCATCTGCATATAAATCAACATTAACGTCATGGAAAGCGCCTATTTTTGCAGACTTACCGAGCGCAAGAAATGCAAACGATCTGTCCTGTGTAGAATAAATATCACCCATCATAGCCGAAAGATGTTTAACAATAAAAGGCACCTGGTCATTTGACGGATCTACTTCCATTAATACATTCAGCATGATTGCGTTTGCCCTGGCTTCTGAATCAAAAGAGCCCCCGGTTAATCGTTCCGTTTTTTCCGGGTCATATTTTTTGGGCACTATTTCATAATATGAATTCCACTGATTCATTAATGCATAAGAACCTGCAAGAAGATATTTACAATCACTGGAAATTAGATGCGGCTTTGCTTTATAATAATTCATTGTGGAAATATCCCCTTTTCCTGCAGAAGCGAGAACATAAAGCGAGTATATTATTTCCTTGTTAGCAATTTTATTTATCGTCCTGGAATTACCTTTATATGTTACATAATCATACGTGCTTTTCTCACGCGCTTTAGTTGACAGATAATTCAATAATTTATTCAGCATATTTTCATTTACATTAAACCCGGCTTTTTTAGCTTCAACAAGAAAATGTGCCGCATAAACACTACCCCACCAGTTTGAATACGATCCGCCCGGCCAATAACTCAAAGAACCATCCGGCATTTGCATAGATTCAAGTTTTCGAATTCCCTCATTAACAAAATACACAGGCGTTGTGGTTCTATAATATTCAGGCGCAACCAGGACTGCAAGATTTTCAAAATAAAGCTGTGGGAAGATTTTGGATACTGTTTGCTCGACACATCCATACGGATAGCCAACCAGGTATTTCAGGAATTTAGCAAACTTTACTGCCGGGAACTTGCTTATAGTTACTTCAGAATTTACTGTTCCTTCAAGAAAATCTGAAGCGGCTGCCAGGCTAATATCGCTTCCGTCTTCAATAACACCTGATGAGCTTTCAGTATAATACGGGGAAACCGGTCTTACTCCTATGTTGAATTCATTTTTGATTTTTGTCATTCCGGAAGTTTCAAGAATAATTTTACCAGACCCTATTTTTTCCCCGGTTGTAACAACAAACTGGACTTTGTTAGTTGAATTTGCTTCAATTGAGACGGCCCGGCTGTGAATAGATTTTATATTTAAAGGTCCTTCAACTTTTATACTTACTGTTGCCTTTCCTGCTGAGTTTGTAGTGTTTATCAGTGAAACGGGCATTACAAGTGAGTCATTCGGTGCAAGAAAACGCGGGACCTGTGGTTCCATAATTAAATCATCCGCTATTTTTAATGCGGCATCTGCAGACCCGAACCTATCATTAGTATAGGCTACTGCCATTAACCTTACTTCGCCATTAAATTGTGGAATATTGAGAGGCACAGTTACTTCGCCGCCGTCATCAGTCTTTAAAATACCACTCCAGATAGCAAGTAAATTAAATCTTTTCGTGCTTACTGGATTTACTCTTTTCTGCAATTGTCTTGCAAGCTCATCACCACCTGTTGATGACTTAATTGAAATTATTTCAGGCAGCAATAATTTATAAAGATCATAATTTTCTACACCTAGCGCTCTTTTAGCATACATAAAAGCATAAGGATCAGGCGAGGAATAATTTTTAATTTGTAAAATGCCTTCATCCACTGCAGCCAGAGTAACATACACATTTTTTTGTGATATTGTTTTTACTTTTACTTCAATTTTATTATTAGGTTTTATTTGTTTCGGAGCTTCAATGCTGACCGACAAATGATTGCTTTTTCTCTCAACCTTCATAGATGCAAATCCATGCGCTACAAGAAAAGGTATGGTCTGACCGGAAGTATGAGCACGGAACAATGTAGCAGACACATATACATTCGGAATATATTTTTCATCAAGGTTCAGCTCAACTTCAGTCGATCTGTCTTTTACATCTACATATTTATAATTGTAAACTCCGCCGCGTTCAATTGTAACGAGCATTTTGCCTGCAAAAGGAGTAGTGAACAAAACCTTTGCTTTTTCATTTGGTTCGTAAGATTGTTTATCAAATACGACATCTATTCTTCCTTCTTTGTCAACTTCAAACGATGAAGCAGAAGATGAGTACCAGTTGTAAGCATAAAATTTAGCTGCCTGGTAATATTCACTTCCTTTTTTAGAAATTCTTAATTCATATTCACCATTCCTGGTCGCAACAACGCGAATATCCTTTTCACCTCCTGACAAATCCATATTTTTCTGCCATTCAGTAATTTCTTTTTTCTCCGAAGCATAAACATAATGACCCGATCTGTTTTTCTTTAATACAGTCTGCCATTCCATTCTTACCAGCTTTACATCTGCAGTAAAATTTGCAGCAATGTTATCATCTTTATCAACAGCAACGGTTTTAATATCAATATTCTGGTTAGTCCCGAAATAGTATCCTGGCTTTTTTATTCCTACAAAATAATTTTGAGGATAGATATCAAAACTTCCTATCCTGTTGACCGTTCTTCCGGAAAGATCAAAAACGCTGACAAATGCATATCCTGCTATTATGCCGGATGATTTCAGATCTGCAGGAGCATTAAATCTTATATCGGCATGGCCATTTTCATCAAGATAGCCATCAACAAACGTATTTGGTATCTGTGGATTTTGAAATGAAGAATTACCAAAATCGTAGGAAGAATATTTTTTGCTAATGAAAGTCTTATGCCTTAATTGAAAATCTGCCTCATATTTCAACCCGGTAGCCTTTCCACCGAAAAGATATTCGGCATTAATATTAATATTTATTGATTCCCCGGGTTTAATTGAATTTCTGTCATTCTTTAATAAAACCCTGATTTTATCCGGCACAAAATCTTCAACATTTACCGTATAAGAACCAATCAGACTTTCTGAACCAGTATACACATCTGCTCTATATTGCCCTGTTTGAGCATAGCCGGGAATTTTAAATGAAATTTCAAACGAGCCTTCAGAGTTTAGATTTTTTTTATATTCATCGAAAGTTTTACCTGTGGGTGAAATCACTTTAATCAGGACAGGAATATTTTTAATTGCTTTAGTAAATTCATCTCTTACAATACCGGAAATATTAACCTGTTCCCCTGGTCTGTATAAATTCCTGTCGCCGTAAATGAATGTTTTATATCCCGAAGTATATTCAGTTTGTCCTCCCACATCAAAGCGGGAAGTTTCAACGCGAGTTTCGTAAAGATCGATCAGGTTAAAGTCATCATTTTTTTCAGCGGTGATAATTCTTGGCTCAAAATCTTTTAATTTTTCATCCAGATTATCAAATTTTACAATGCCTTCGGAATTTGTATTGCCAGAAACGATTGTTTGATTATTTGAAGAAATGAGAGTAATCTCAACATCGGCTAAGGGTTTCGTAGTTTCAATTGAATTAACAAAAACCATTAGTTGATTGGAAGATTTTTTAGCAATTAATCCAAGATCAGAAAGCGAAAGCATCTTGGTAGCATTTCTCCACCTGTCCTTTGTTGATCTTGCTTCAATTACATAAAGTCCTTTTAATTTTTTATCCCGGATTTTGTCAAGATTTATGGTAAATTTTTCAAGAGTATTTGGATTATTTTTTAATTTCTTTGTTTCCTTATAAAGTTGATGCCCGTAATCATCTACATTGTAATAAGGATAATAATAATCATATCCATAATCATAATAACTTCTGAAATTATACTGCTTTACAAAATAGAGCGCATTGTTTTTGAAAATCTGTGAAACCTCAATATCAACTCCGGGAACATTTACAGCACTGAGTTCCAGATTCCGTTCACCGGAAAATAACAGGTACTTGCCCTTTCTGTCTGTAAAATCAATTGATGGATTTAAGTTTACGAATCCCACCTGCTGCTCGTAATCAAATTCAAGTTCGCCTCCATACATTCCGGGAAGGCCCTTTTTTATTAAAAGATTTACGACCTGTTCATTATTAAAATTTCCTTCTATCCTAAATGAGTTATCATTAACCGAAAAATTAATATCGCTTTGGGGATCAGTTTTTATAAAATCCTTCACCCGTTTATCATCTACGCGCTGAGTAGTTGAAACTTCTATCCACTTATTATCTCCATCAATTCCACTTGATACACCAGTTATTGCAAGCCTTGTTACAGGCGGAAGATCGTATTTAAATTCACGGGTTGTTTCCAAACCCTTTTTACCAATTACGGACATAAGTCCGCTTTTGATAACAACCTTATAAAGCTGCTCATCCTTGGATTGTTGAACTTCACCAAGATCTACAGCAATAATATCAGATGAATTATCAGAAATAATATTAAAATCACTTACTTCTCCACCGTCTCTGAAAAAACTAAGTTTACCTTTTAGCATTTCAGGATTTACAGCATAATTGAAATATATATTTGCTTTAATGCTAACTTTGTATTGCTGATATGGAATATGTGTATAAAAGAATTCGGCCTTTAAAGCATCAAAATCCGGCGTTCTGAATTCATATGTACCAGCATCGAGGGAAAGTTTTTTATCGAACAAAACTTTGTTTGTAATAGAGGCTTTGTAAGATTGAATAGGCTGCAGGGGAACATCCGGGGAAAATATAAGCGTATTCCCGGAAGTCCATTTAAATTTTCCATTTATTTGTGGTTCAAATTTTACGAATTCTTCATCAAGCCATTTGTCTCGCATTTCCGCTGGCGCAAGATTATCTGAGAATTCAATTGTAAAAGTTGAGAGATTTTTTACCTCTCCCTGGGGAGAGAAATTGACTACGCTTACACTGCTAGATGAACAGGAATATAAAATGACTCCAAATAAAATTCCGATTAAATAAAATTTTATTGTTTTCACAAAGGACCCCTTTAATTATTTTTTTAAATAGACTTGAATTCTTTTTTTATATAACTTCTAACCTTAAAGACTTTAGCCAGATCCTTTATTTTTCTCTTTTCACATCAAATTTCAAGAAATTAAAATCGGGGAAATATTAAAAACTATTATTAAAAGAGCGGTTTTTTTTTACAATACCATAATAATAAAATTTAGATAACATACGCGAAAATTTTTACCGGCAATGAATTTTTTGCAGGAATATTTACATACTTTCAAATTTAGTAATAGTCTAAAGTCTTTAAAAAACAATGATCTAAAGACAGTTGTCATTTTGGCACAAATTTTACTTATTATTGCAAGGATATAATATGCCTAATTCATAATTAATAAAGGAGCACGCAATAAGTATGAAGACTAAAATGAATTTATTAAAAAGATCTTTTGTCCTTCTCGCTTTTATTGGCCTCACTTTTCTTGTTACAGACTGTAGTGATTCAGTTACAAATCCAGCATCAATAAATAATCAGTCTAACTTGCCGACAATGGACAAAGAGGCAATTAAAACTATAGCAGAGCAGGATTCCGCAGTTTCTTCTTTCGATCAGAATTATACTGAAAATCAGACCGATAATTTTTTAAGCAAGACAGGTTCGGAAATTGCTCCATTTTTTGTCTGGCAGCATGTAATACAGACGGATAAGAGTTATGATTTTAATGTCGTCGGCGATTCAGTTTATGTTAAAGTTACAAAAACATTCCAGGGTGTTTTAAATATTATTGCTTCTACACAAGGACCCGGAACTAAACCAGATACAATTGTAACAAAAAACTTTAATTCGGTCATGGTCCGTCAGTTGCTTTTCCAAAGAATTGACAGTACAGATAATCCTTTTGATAATTGGAAACTTGAAGGAATTTCACTTGTATCGGGAGGAACAACAACAGACAATTTCATTATTAATAAATTGACTGTAACACTATCAGACACAAGCAATTTTGAAATAACTTCACCAGAAGATTATTTTATTTCCAGAGGAGACAAATGGTATAAGTGGAATAAATGGCATCATTTCCCGGAATGCGGTACACGAGACAGTGTAACAGTTTCAGTTGAAGTTTACAGTGCTTATGCTGATACAGATTTTGTAAGTATTACATACGGAGCTAATTTTTTCGGACTTCACAGAAACAAAATTAAATTAGAACTTGTTTCTTCGACTTCTTCAGGAAGTGGATTTACAAAAGTTTACCAGAGAACATTCAGATTCGGAAAATACCATGGTTATTATCACGCTGTGCTGAATGCATTTACAAGGCAATCTATTTACGACGATGCAGCACCAGTTGAAAGTAAATCATGGGGTTTCCCTTATAAAGTAAGAGATTAATAACCTCAATACCTTTCTTTTAAGAATGCCCCTGTAGGGGCATTCTTTTTTATAAATCTTCAAAATGAAAGAAATGCTTTGCGGCATATTTAGTCCCCAGGCTTTTTTTTAAAAAATCTAATTGCTAAATTGATTTTTAACTTCTCAGCTATCAACTAACAATTCCGGGTCTATTTACATTGGAGCAAATAACTAAAATTTTTACTAATGTTAAAGACTTTTTGAGTATCCACCTGTTTGAAATAGGAAGTACTTCAATTACCCTTTGGACACTTGCCTATTTTATCTTTTTAGCCTGGCTTCTCTTTTTCCTTACAGCCCGTTTAAAAAAATGGGTGATTTATTCCCTTCTTTCAAAGAGCAAAATTGACATTGGCGTACGGCTGGCAGTGGGAACAATTGTACGCTACGCTTTCCTGATTCTAGGATTAATAATTGCAATGCAGACGGTTGGAATTAATCTTAGTACACTTGCTATTCTGGCAGGAGCACTTGGTGTTGGAATTGGATTTGGATTGCAAAATATTACAAACAATTTTGTAAGTGGAATAATTATACTATTTGAACGCCCGATAAAAGTCGGAGATAGAATTCAGGTCGGCGACGTAAATGGAGATGTAATTAATATTTCTATGAGATCAACTACAGTAGTTACCAATGATAATATTTCTGTAATTGTTCCAAATTCTGAATTTATTTCTTCGACTGTTGTAAACTGGAGTCATACAGACAGAAATGTTAGATTCAATATTCCAGTAGGTGTTTCATATAAGGAAGACCCCGAAATTGTAAAAAAAATATTGCTGGAAGTTGCTGAAGCTGAAGAGGGAGTATTAAAAAAACCGATACCAGACGTGCTCTTCGACGAGTACGGGAACAGTTCATTAAATTTCAAACTCAGGGTCTGGACCAGCAGTTATATTACTACTCCGGGAGTACTAAAAAGCAGGCTATATTTTGAAATATTTAAGAATTTTAGAGTTCATAACATTGAAATACCCTTTCCACAAAGAGATATTCATATAAAGAATACAGATTTTACAGTCAATTCGAAATAAATCTGTTTAGATATCCTGCTACTCAATTGTTTATCCAAATAATTCTGCAGTTAGCACTTGCACCTTTCCCTTGCTTATTCTGCAAATTAATACTAATTTAGTTCATTGTATTTCGCCCTATTTAGGGCGTTTTTTGTTTATATGAATTTTATTGAAAAAAATATAGCCAAAATAATCACTCAAATTATAGAAAGAACGAGATTTTTTCTGGTTGAATTAATTTTCCGGGGAACAAATAATAAAAGGATTATTGAGGTTTATATTGACGGGGAAAAAGATATTTCTGCCGAAGATTGCGCTAATTTAAGCCAGGAAATTAATTCAGAATTGGAAAATCTTGAAGAACTGACTAATGATTATAGGCTTGATGTTTCATCTCCCGGTGTGGATAAACCATTGAAATTTCTAAAGCAATACCCAAAACATATAGACAGAAAATTTGAGGTCTCTTACAAATCGGGAGACGAATCAAAGCAGCTTACCGGCAGGCTTTTAAAAATTGAAGGAGAAGTTCTTACTTTTTCTTTGGGTAAAAATGAAATAAACATTAGCTTTAATAATATAAAAAAAGCTAAAGTAATTGTAAGTTTTTCTTAACGGAGGGAAAAAACAGATGAACTCGGATATAGTTGAATCCTTTGCTCAGATGGTGAGGGAAAAGGGTGTGGACAAAGATGTACTCGCTGGTATTATAGAGGAAATTTTCGGGATACTTGTAAAGAAAAAATACGGTGAGGAAGCTAAATACGACGTTGTGGTTAATATGGATAAAGGTGACATTGAAATTTTCCTTGAACGAGAAATTGTTGAAACAGTTGAAGACCCTAATCTCCAGGTAAGCATAAATGAAGTTAATAAGAAAGGCAACGAAGAAGAGCTTGAAGTAGGAGAAGATTTTGTTGAAACATTAAGTCTGGCAAGTTTTGGAAGGAGGTTAATTACTTTAGCTAAACAAAGTTTAAATCAAAAGATTCGTGAAATTGAAAAAGATATAGTTTATAATGAATATAAAGAACTCCTCGGCGAAATAGTGGTTGGTGATATATATCAAACGAGAAAGAATGATATCCTTGTTAATCATAATAAAAATGAATTACTACTTCCAAGAAGTGAACAAATACCTTATGAAAGATATAAAAAAGGTGAAACGATTCGCGCAATTGTGAAGGAAGTTAAAAAGAATAATAGCGGCCCTATGATAATTATTTCAAGAGCCGATAACATGTTCTTAAAAAGATTGTTTGAAATTGAAATTCCGGAAATTTATGACGGAATTATTGAAATGAAAGCAATTGCACGTGAACCAGGAGAAAGAGCAAAGGTTGCTGTAGAATCGCACGACGACAGGATAGATGCAGTGGGCGCTTGCGTTGGGATGAAAGGTGTTCGTATCCACGCTATAGTTAGAGAATTAAATAATGAAAACATTGATGTGATAAATTATTCTGAAGATTCTCTGATATTTATTCAGAAAGCTCTTGCACCAGCAAAATTAAAGAAAATTGAAATTGATGAAGATGAGAAGAAAGCAGTAGTAACGGCAGACAGCGACCAGGTTTCGTTGATTGTTGGGAGAAATGGTGTTAACATTAGACTTGCGATGAAACTGACAGGATACGAAATTGAAATTCTTAGAGAAGAAAAGCCATTTGAAGAATATGAAGAAGACATTGAGCTTATCGATCTGAAGGAAGAATTGGGTGAAGATATATATGAATTGTTGATAAACAATCGCTATGATACAGCCATTGAAGTTTTAACTGCTGGTGTTGAAAAATTGAAAGAAATAGAAGATTTGAGTGAAGAAAAGATTAATGAGATAATCGAAATTATTAAATCTCAATTCGAAGATGAAGAATAGCTAAAAACGGGTTACCAATATTATGTCCGAAACTAAACAGAAAAAATTACGATTGTTCAAGTTAGCATCCGAGTACAATTTATCGGCTTCTACTCTTGTTGAATTCCTTACTAAAAAGGGATACAAAGTAAAATCCCATATGTCCATTCTCACCGATAATATGTTAGAAGATATCAACGAACACTACAAAAAAGACATTGAGAAAGCCGAAAAACATTACAAAAAAATTGCTGAATTTAACAAGAAAAGAGCAGAAAAAGCCGAAGAAGAGGAAGACAGCAAAAAAGTAATCGAAGAGACTCCGGAAACTGTTGCAACTCCCGAGAAAACGGAAACGGAAATAATTCCAGAAACCGAAGAAATTGCAAGAGAGGAAAAAGAAGAAGAACCTGCACAAACTGAAATAATTGAAGAAGCAGTTGAAAAACCCGTTGAAGAAGAAACTGATGATAAGAAATTTAAGTCGCCAATAGAATCAGAAAAAATTAAAAGAAGAGGTTTGCGGGTCGTCGGCAAAATAGATCTTCAGGAATCCAAACAAAAAACAACTGACGCAGAGAGCCCAAAGGACAAAAAAGATACATCTTCCCCTATAATAAAGAAGAAAAAGAAACCAAAAGCACGTAAAAGATCGGCTGAAAATGTTGACGAATTACCCCAGGCTAAGAAAAGAAAGAAAGTTAAAAAATTTGAAATCGATCAGCGTGAAGTAGATGAAGCCATACGTAAAACCTTATCAAGTATGGACGACGCTGTTTCACCCGGACGTGCTAGCGCAAGAAAGAAAAAAAGAAAAGAAAGAGAAGAAAAAGAGGTTAAGAAGCAGGAACAGAAGTCTCTCGAAAAAAACAAAATTAAAGTAACTGAATTCATTGCGGTTAATGAACTTGCTAATTTAATGGAGGTTCCGGTTGCCGATGTAATTTCAAAATGTATTGAACTTGGATTGATGGTTTCAATCAATCAGAGATTAAATGTTGATAATATTACACTCGTTGCTGATGAATTCGGGTTTGAAGTTGAATTTGAGGAAGAATATACATCCGAAGCTCTGGAAGATGAACCGGATGATCCTGAAAAAATGCAGCCTCGATCTGCTGTTGTAACAATTATGGGTCACGTTGATCATGGTAAAACATCACTTCTTGATTATATAAGAAGAACAAATGTTGTCGCCGGGGAATCCGGTGGAATTACACAGCACATCGGTGCTTATAAAGTTGACGTAGGCGATGGAAAAAATATTGCATTTCTCGATACTCCAGGTCACGAAGCTTTTACGGCAATGAGAGCGAGAGGTGCGCAACTAACGGATATTGTAGTCCTTGTTGTAGCTGCAGAAGATGCCGTGATGCCTCAGACAGTTGAAGCTATAAACCACGCCCAGGCAGCCGGAGTACCTATTGTAATAGCTATAAATAAAATTGATAAGCCGGGTGCAAATCCGGAAAAAATTAAACAGCAATTAGCAGATAGAAATATTTTAGTAGAAGAATGGGGCGGAAAATATCAGTGCGTTGAACTCTCCGCAAAATCAGGAAAGAATGTAGATTCACTACTTGAAAAAATTCTGCTTGAAGCTGAAATTCTTGATCTAAAAGCTGATCCTGACAGAATGGCTCGCGGAGTTGTTGTTGAATCCGAACTCGATAAAGGAAGAGGAATTACAGGAACAATCCTCGTGCAGAAAGGTACTTTAAAAATTGGTGATCCATTTGTTGCCGGAATTTACCAGGGTAAAGTTCGTGCAATGTTTGACGAAAGAGGAAATAAAGTTCTCGAAGCACCTCCATCAACACCTGTCCAGGTTCTTGGGTTTGAAGGAGCGCCACAGGCTGGCGATACCTTTGTTGTTGTTGAATCAGAACGCCAGGCAAGAGAAGTTGGAATTAAAAGGCAACAGCTTAAGAGAGAACAGGACCAGAAGCAGGTGCATCACATTACACTTGATGAAATTGCTCAGCAAATCAGCATAGGAGGAGTTAAAGAATTACCTCTTATTGTTAAAGGCGATGTGGACGGATCAGTTGAAGCTTTATCTGACTCATTAATGAAACTCTCAACACAGGAAGTAATAGTTAGAGTTATCCATAAAGGAGTCGGCGGAATTTCTGAAAGTGATGTTCTTCTTGCTGCAGCATCAAACGCAATTATTATCGGCTTCCACGTAAGACCTAACCTAAATGCAAGAAAACTTGCGGAAAGTCAGAAAGTTGATATCAGGCTTTACAATGTTATTTACGATACAATTAACGAAGTGAAAGCTGCTCTTGAAGGACTTTTATCTCCGGTTCTTTCCGAAGAAGTTGTTGGAACTGTTGAAGTAAGGGATACATTCAAGGTGCCTAAAATTGGTACTGTTGCAGGCTGTTATGTACTTGAAGGAAAGATTGGAAGAAATAATAAAATCAGACTTGTGCGTGACGGTATTGTAGTTTTTGAAGGCGACATAGGAACGTTGAAAAGGTTTAAAGATGATGTAAGAGAAGTTGATGCCGGTTATGAATGTGGATTGAACATCAATAATTTTAATGACATTAAAGTCGGCGACACAATAGAAGCATATAAGATTGTAGAAACTAAAAAGAAATTATCTTAATTCGATTTAGTTAATACAATCAGGATATTTGAAATTATGTCTCATAGAATTGATAAAGTTGAAAGCCTGATAAAGGAAGAGATCAGCCTGATTTTTCTATACAAAATTCAGGATCCATCATTAGGTTTTGTTACAATAACCAATGTAAAACTCAGTCCCGATCTGAAAATTGCAAAAGTTTACATCTCGGTTTTTGAAAAAGAGAAAAGAGAAGAAGTTTTAAATAAAGTTATTGCAACCTCAGGATATATCCGTTCAGAACTTGCTCACAGAATAAAAATTAAATTCACCCCCGAGTTAAAATTCTTTATAGACGATACACTGGATTACGTTGAAAAGATTGAGGGATTAATAAAGAAGATTCATAAAGATGATAACAAAGGAATCGAGTGATATTTCTTCTGCGGATTTTTCTGCAGGAGAAGCAATTCTTATCGACAAACCTTCCGGCTGGACATCATTCAAAGTAGTTCACATTATCAGGAAAATTACCGGCACAAAAAAAGTCGGGCATGCAGGCACTCTCGATCCGCTTGCTACGGGTTTATTAATTTTGTGCACAGGCAAAAAGACAAAAGAGATTACAAAATTCCAGGATGGTGAAAAAACTTATTCGGGTATAATCAGGCTAGGAATTAAAACTCCTTCGATGGACCTTGAAACTGAAGTAATTGAAGAAAATCCTGTCTCCGGAATTACTGAAGAGGAAATATTAAAAGTTCGTGACAATTTTGTTGGAGAAATTCAACAGGTTCCGCCAATGTATTCGGCCTTGAAAGTAGGCGGAAAGACTCTTTACAAACTAGCCCGGAAAGGTAAAACAGTTGAAAGAGAACCAAGAACGGTGAATATCTCAAAATTTGAAATAAATAAGATTGAAATGCCGGATATTCACTTTGAAATTTCCTGCTCAAAAGGTACATATTTAAGAGTAATTGCCAACGATCTGGGAGAGATGCTCGGTTGTGGAGGAGTTCTTGCACTTTTGAGAAGAACACAAATAGGTGAATTCAAAGTGAGAAATGCCCTAAAAATGGAAGAATTTGAAGAATTATTCAAAAAATCCGGGGATTGAAATTCCCCTAAATTCAGCTATTTTTCAACTTAGGTGGCTCATTTCAGATTTTATTTTCAATTTAAAATAGCTTATATTTATAAGCTATAGTTTAGTAAAAGTGTGCATATGGAAATATTTAGTGACCTGTCGAAAGTCACTTACGATAAAAATACGATTTTAACTCTTGGAACTTTCGATGGAATTCATGTTGGACATAAAAAAATAGTTGAGAATGTTCTTGCAAAATCTTCTTTTTATGGCGGTAGAAGTTTTTTAATTACTTTTGAGCCCCACCCGAGAAGTATTGTTTCCAAAAACTATAAAATCCAAATTTTGAGCACACTGAATGAAAAGCTGCAATTGCTTGAGAAAATTGGAATTGAAAACGTTTTGGTTATCAATTTTACAAAGGAATTTTCTCAACTTGGAGCAAATGAGTTCTTTAAAAAATATATACTTGATGGAATTGGAATTCGTGAAATTGTAATCGGTCACGATCATCATTTTGGAAAAGGTCGGGACGGAAACGAAGACAAATTAAGAGAACTTGGAAAAGAAAACGATTTTAAAGTTTCATCTGTAGAAGCAATAAAAATTGACAACCAGGTTGTAAGCAGTACAAAAATCAGAAATGCAATTTCTGATGGAAATGTTGCACTTGCTAATTTATACCTGGGCAGAAGTTATTCTTTCAGCGGTAAAGTTGTAAAAGGCGATCAGAGAGGAAGAGATCTCGGTTTCCCAACTGCTAATTTAAAAATTGATAACCCGGAAAAACTGCTTCCGGCAATCGGCATTTATGCTGTTGAGTTCTTTATAGAAAATGATGAAAAAAAATATTCCGGTGTTATGAGTATTGGCATAAGACCAACATTTTATAACGAAGGCAAATTAACAACCGAAGTATATATTTTTGATTTTGACAGAGACATTTACGATAAAAATGTAACTGTAAACGTAATTGACAGAATTAGAGGCGAAGAAAAATTTTCTTCAGCCGAAGAACTAATTCAGCAGATGCACAAAGATGTAAAAACAGGATTAGAAATGTTATCAAAGAAAGTAAATTAATTAACCCCGGTTTACCCGCCCGGTATTTCTGGAGTTACATTGTATCATAATAAAAAAGGATAGATAAAATGACGAAAGAACAGAAACTTGAACTAATCAAGAAGTATGGATCATCACCGAAAGATTCCGGTAAACCTGAAGTTCAGATTGCATTGCTTACAGGAAGAATAAACGAACTTACAGGTCACTTTAACGAGCACAAAAAAGATCATCACTCAAGAAGGGGATTAATGATGATGGTTGGTAAAAGAAGAAGGCTGCTCGATTATCTTATGGAAAAAGATATTGAGAGATACAGAACTATAATTAAAGAATTGAATATTAGAAAGTAAAAGGGATTTAAATGATAGTAACTAAAGAAGTTGAAATAGGCGGAAAGAAATTTTCGATTGAGACCGGAAGGTATGCAAAACAGGCCAATGGATCTGTTATGGTTAGATACGGTGATACAATGGTTCTTGTTACGGCAGTAGCCGCTGACGAACCGAGAGAAGGATTGGATTATTTCCCACTCCAGGTTGAATACAGGGAAAAATCTTCTGCCGCTGGTAAATTTCCGGGTGGATATATTAAAAGAGAAGGCCGTCCTTCAGAAAAAGAAATACTTAGCGCGCGTTTAATTGATCGCCCGATAAGACCGATGTTCCCATCGGAATTTGTAAATGAAACACAGGTTGTTGCATCTGTTTTTTCACACGATGGGGAAAATGATGCGGATGTTCTCGGTGCAGTCGGTGCTTCAGCAGCACTTGCAATTTCAAACATTCCATTCGACGGTCCAATTGCTGAAATAAGAGTCGGAAGAATAAAAAGTGAGTTTGTTGTAAACCCGACTTTCTCTCAGTTAAAAGAGAGTGATCTGGAACTGGTTGTTGCCGGAACAGCAGATTCAATAATGATGGTTGAAGGGGAATCGCTGGAAGTAAATGAAAGTGATCTTCTTGCAGCATTAAAATTTGCCCAGACAGAAATTAAAAAACTTGTTGATCTTCAGCTTGAACTCGCAAAAGAATGTGGTTTAACAAATCGTGAAGTTCCGGCTAATGAAGTCGACGAAGAATTAAAGAAAGATGTTTACGACCTTGCACAGGATAAATTTAAAGAGATCGTTCATTCTGTTCTTACAAAAGATGAAAGAAGCGGAAAAAATAAAGAACTTTCAAAATTTGTTCAGGAATCTCTTGAAGAAAAATATCCTGAAAGAGAAAAAGAGATTGGTTCAATCCTTCACGATCTTGAAAAAGATCTGATGAGAACAAGAATTCTTGAAGAAGGAATTCGCCTTGACGGAAGAAACACAACACAGGTAAGACCTATCACAGTTGAAACCGGTGTTTTAGCAAGAGTTCATGGTTCCGCACTTTTTACAAGAGGCGAAACACAAAGTTTAACTTCCCTTACACTCGGAAGTAAAAACGATGAACAAACTGTTGATGGATTAAGTGAAGAATACACAAAAAGATTTATGCTTCACTACAATTTCCCTCCTTTCAGTGTTGGCGAAGTTGGAAGAATGACAGGTGTGGGCAGAAGAGAAATCGGACATGGAAATCTTGCTGAAAGATCACTAAAGCCTATGCTTCCTTCTGAAACAACTTTTCCTTATACAATCAGGCTAATATCAGATATCCTCGAATCAAACGGATCATCTTCAATGGCATCGGTTTGCGCTGGTTCGCTTGCAATGATGGATGGCGGAGTTCCTGTTAAAAAAGCTGTTGCCGGAATTGCAATGGGACTGATAAAAGAAGGTGAAAAATTTGCAATACTTACAGATATTCTCGGCAACGAAGATCACCTTGGTGATATGGACTTCAAAGTTGCAGGAACAACTGAAGGAATAACCGGATTTCAGATGGATATAAAAATCCAGGGAATCAGTTTTGAAATTATGGAAAAAGCTCTTGCGCAGGCAAAAGAAGGAAGAATGCACATTCTCGGAATTATGAAAGAAGCAATTGCAGAACCGAGAGAACAACTCTCCTCTTTTGCCCCAAGACTTATAACAATGAAAGTTGAAACCGACCAGATAGGATTAATTATTGGTCCCGGCGGAAAGACAATCCAGGGGATGCAGAGAAATTTCGGCGTTGATATTAATATTGCCGAAGACGGAACAATTACAATTGCTTCACCAAATAAGGAAGGAGCAGCACAATGTAAAGCTTATATAAAAGCTATGACTGCTACACCGGAAGTTGGTGAAATTTATGACGGCACTGTAACCAAAATAATGGATTTCGGTGCTTTCGTTGAAATTATTCCCGGTAAAGAAGGATTACTTCACATTTCACAAATTGATAATAAACGCGTTGAGAAAGTAAGCGATTACCTGAAACAGGGTGATAAAGTTCGTGTTAAACTTATCAAGATTGATAACGGAAAGTTCTCTTTGAGCAGAAAAGAACTACTTAAAGAAAATAGTGAGAGTGGCGCTACAAACAATTAATGTTCTTATTGAAAATGCTGAATACTATTATTCAGCATTTTTGCTTTAAATTTTTTATTTGACCGATTCGGCTATCTGGCCGGATATTCTTAGACATTTTAATACAGGTTACATTGAGAAAGTCAGAATCACATATAATTTTATTTTTAATAATGCTTTTTACGAAGTATTTCCCATCTGGAACAAACTCTGAACAGCGTTTTGAAAATGTTCTGTCAACTCAATGCTTAAGCCTGCTTTTTATAAAATTTTTTATGAAATATAATATTTCATTAAGCGAGTTTGTTCTTTATGGTAAAAGAAATTATAATCAATTCGAGCAGCACACAAACACGTGTTGCTATAACCGAGGACGGAAATTTAGTCGACTTCTTTGTTGACTATCCAGAAAACCGTAGAATGGTCGGGGATATTTACCTGGGGAGAGTAGCCAGGGTATTGCCCGGTATCAAAGCTGCTTTCGTAGATATCGGAATGAAGCATGACGGCTTCCTTCATTTTTCTGACATTGGTGAAAGGACCCAGCAATTCCAGGATATGCTTGGCGAAGATGCCGATGTGGATGATGATGACGATTCCCCAAATGAAAATAACAACAACGGTCATCACCACAATTCAAACAGGCAACATGGTAGAGATAATTATCCACCTGTAAAACTCCGTAAAGGCGATGAAATAATTGTCCAGATTACAAAAGAGCCGGTAAGCAATAAAGGTGTTCGTGTTACATCTTCTGTTTCACTTCCGGGCAGATTTTGTGTCCTCCTTCCTTTTGATAACAAAGTAGGCGTTTCAAAAAAAATATACGACTTTAAAGAAAGAAGAAGGCTGAGAAACCTTGCGCGTGGTATTCTTCCCAAAAATTATGGCCTGATAATCCGCACAGTCGCAAGAAATCAAACCGAGGAAGCGCTGCAGGAAGATCTCAGAAACCTGGTTAATACATGGCAGGTAATTGAAAAAAATATTAAATCAGAAAAACCGCCGGCATTAATTCACCAGGATGTTAATACAACATCCAGTGTGATAAGAGATTTATTTACCGCAGACGTTTCAAAAATATTCATAGATTCGAGAAAACTTCACAAACAGATAAAAAATTACGTCGAAATTAAACAGCCCGACCAGGCTGATAAAATAGAATTATTTAAAACTTCAGGTTCAATTTTCGACTCATTTAAAATTGAAGAACAAATTAAAACTCTGATGGGAAGAAAAGTTCCTCTCCCAAGCGGTGGCTACCTGATTATCGAGCACACCGAAGCAATGGTTGTAATAGATGTAAACAGCGGACGATATGCCAAAAATAAAGAGCAGGAATTAAATTCATTAAAAACTGATCTTGAAGCTGCACGTGAAATAGCACGACAGATGAGACTGCGTGATATTGGCGGAATAATTGTAATAGACTTTATTGATCTTGAAGAAGACAAGAACCGCAAAAAAATATACGATGAATTAAAAAAAGAATTCAGAAAAGACCGTGCAAAAGTTTCAGTGTTGCCTATGTCAGATTTTGGATTGGTTCAGATAACGAGACAAAGAATTCGTCAGAATATTATGCAGGCGATGAAAGAGGTCTGCCCGACCTGTCTCGGTACCGGAATGCTCACAAAACATTCTCATATAATTTATGACCTCGAAGAATGGTTGAGCAAATTCAAAAGACAGTCAACTGAAAAAGCATTAAAAATTAAATGTCATCCTTCAGTGGCAGCAAAACTAAAAAGCGGGTTTATTAAAACAATTACCAAGCTTAAATTTAAGTTTGGATTAAAACTGGAAATTGTCGAAGATCAGTCAATTCCTGTTGGACAGTTTAGATTTATCTCTGTAAAAACAAACAAAGATTTGACTAAAGATATTACTTAAAACTCAAATAATTAAAGTGAATCATGAAAAACACAAAATTTTATGACATCCACGTAAAACTCGGTGCAAAGATCGTGGAATTTGCAGGATACAATATGCCGATTCAATATTCATCAATTATTGGAGAACATAAAGCTGTTAGAAATTCAGTTGGAGTTTTTGACGTCTCTCATATGGGTGAAGTTTTTGTAAGCGGTGAAAATGCTCTGAAGTTTGTTCAGGAAATTACTGTAAATGATGCTTCCAAACTTAACGATGGAAGAGTTCAATATTCTGCAATGTGTTATAATGACGGCGGAATTGTTGATGATCTTTTAGTCTACAGGATTTCTGATACGGAATTTATGCTTGTAATAAATGCATCAAATATCGAAAAAGATTTCAACTGGATGAATGAAAACAATAAGTTTGGTGTTGAATTAAAGAACCTGAGTGATGAATATTCACTTTTGGCTATCCAGGGACCAAACTCAAAAAAGACATTACAAAAAATTTGTGATCGCGATCTTGACCTGGAATATTATCATTTCTTCAAAGCAAAAATTGCCGATTACGATATGATAATTTCAAGAACCGGTTACACCGGCGAACTTGGTTACGAAATTTATTTCAAAGGCGATCAAAAAACCGCAGAAGAAATATGGAATAAAATTTTCGAGGCCGGGGAAGAATTTGAAATAAAACCAATCGGCCTGGCTGCAAGAGATTCATTAAGACTCGAAATGGGATTCTGCCTTTATGGAAATGACATCGACAAAACAACAAATCCCCTTGAAGCCGGGTTGGGCTGGATCACTAAATTGAAAAAAGACAGCTTTAACGGAAGAGAAGTTCTTTTAAAAATTAAAGAAGAAGGTATGAGCAGGAAGCTGGTTCCATTAACCACTTCAGAAAAAGTTTTTCCGCGTCACGGTTATGACCTGACTGCAAACGGGAAAAAAATTGGTCAAGTTACAAGCGGAACAGTTAGCCCCGTACTTGACAAACCTATCGCCCTTGGTTATGTTGAGACGAAATTTGCCGCTGAAGGTTCAACAGTTAATTTTTTGGTTAGAGGAAAGGAAATTCCGGCAACAGTTGTAAGTCTTCCTTTTATTAAAAACTAATTTTACAAAGCTGATAATATATGAAATGTAATGTGATTCTGTGCCCCTCTAATATAGAGGAACTTTATTTTACCGGGAAAACTGTTGTTGTAATTGATGTTTTAAGAGCATCCAACACAATTATTAATGCTCTTAAAAACGGTGCAAAAGAAATTGTCCCTGTAGGGAATGTTGAATTTGCCGTAAAAATTTCCGGTGGGATGTTCGGTGGGCAAACTTTACTTGGCGGGGAAAGGAACACTAAAAAAATAGATGGTTTTGCACTGGGTAATTCCCCTCTTGAATACACAGAAGATGTCGTCTCCGGCAAAACAATAGTTTTTTTTACTACAAACGGTTCAAGAGCTATAGTAAAAGCAAAATTTTCTGAAAAACTATTTGTTTGCTCTTTCTCAAATCTCTCTGCAATCTCAAAAACCATCATGGAATTAAATACTGATTTTGAAATCCTTTGTTCCGGAAGAAATAACAGTTTTTCAATCGAAGATTCAATTTGTGCAGGGAAATTAATTGCACAAGTACAAACTCTTACAAATAATATTGAATTAAACGACACGGCAAAAGCAAGTTTTATGCTTAGTAAATCCTACGGAACCAACTTATTAAAAATTCTTAAAGAAAGTGAACACGGTAAATTACTAATGGAAAACGGGTTTGAAGAAGATTTGAATTTTTGCAGTAAGCTCGATGAAAATGAAGTAATTCCATATTTCTCCGAAAATGTAATTAAATTAATGCCGGTTGATAAAGTTTCTTCAAAGAAAAAAACAAATTAAAATCTGTAAGAATGGCAGCAAAAAGAAAATCGGTCACGAAAAAAACTAACGGGATGGCCGGAGATAAATATTTTATTTTTTCTTCGGATAAAAAAAAGAAAATCCTCGGGATATTTTTAATAGTCCTTTCTGTTTTTTTATTTTTAAGTATTATGTCCTATTCAAGATTTGATGAAGCAAATTTTGATCAGAATATAATTAATTTTTCTTCCTCTGAGTCAATTCAGCAATATCAAATGAACAACTGGATGGGCATACTGGGCGCCCATGTTTCCTCATTCTTTATTAAGTCTGTAATAGGTTATTTTTCTTTAATATTTCCAGCGATGTTTTTCTTTTGGGGTATTTCATTTTTTAAACAAATTAATTTTCGAACTTTAATCCATAGTTCAAACTTTCTAATAATTATAGGATTACTTTTATCTTCATTCTTCGGAATACTTAAAGAATACTACAATGTTTTCCCCGGTGTTTATGAATTATACGGAAGTGTGGGTGATTACCTCGGGAAAGC
>Ga0102953_1000694_pt1 | contig 22498 bp, 5 predicted proteins | sample SalPon2A_C_D2_MG_FD_78509 | JGI IMG/M metagenome (GOLD analysis project Ga0102953, IMG submission 78509) | Soil microbial communities from South San Francisco under conditions of wetland restoration - Salt Pond MetaG R2A_C_D2_MG | ecosystem: Environmental > Terrestrial > Soil > Wetlands | place... | reverse complement strand
GGTACGCCATGGCTCGGATCTCCTTGTTATTGTTAACGTTTTCGCAAAAACAGTATAACATCAAGAAGCTCTCCGGGCCTTTATTTATATGATTTTACTTACAATTTTATGAGACAGCAGTGAGCCATTATGAAATTATGATTTTGGTCAATCAATGTAATGCTAATGTTTCTTTATTGTTAACCAATAACCAACACAGATTATTGCTATTAACTAACAAGTCCACCCTCTGTGAATTTTCATCAAAATTTGTGTAGCATAGCAGATTAGCAAGGAGAGTCCTTTGACATAGCTCTCTAGCCAACTTGCTATTTATCTATAAGAAAAATCACTCTCTCCGCCTACCATCACTATGATTTTTATGGGCTTCAAATGCAAGTGATAATTATTATCTGCAGCTTAACTAATAAGCTGGAAAATTGATTGATAGGACAAGCTGGAAATTGTCATTGGTGATAGGCAAAATAAAGGTGGGCCGGAATCCTGGGTGCCATACCGAAACAATTCCCGGTTTTGCGCTAGCTTCGACGGAATCTGAGAGGCAGGTAAGGAAAAGGAAAAAGTAGCTGAATGATTTCAGCTACTTAGCCATAAAATTGGCGGAGAGAGAGGGATACGAGTGTGAAACAATCCTCTGTCTCTAACCTACTGATTTAATTATTCTTTATTTTCGAGCAGTTTCCCGAATGCCGATTTTTGTACTAGTGTTTTGTACTAGTCCTTGTACTAGTACAAAGTCGTAAAATAAATGACTTACGATAATAAGTCACGTCCAATTTGTACCAGTTTGCCTTTTTTTCTCTCCACCAGTTTCACTCGTTATACAGTAAATATCAAAATATTTAATGGGCAATCAAATCTCGAAGAAAATCGGGAAAATTTCCTGAAGAAAATAAGGGAGAACCCTACTTTATTTTACTGTTGAAATATTAAAGAATGTTAGGCGGAATTAGTTGATAAAATTAATGCTAAAGCCAAACTTGCCGCGAGGTAAGGACGGAAAGCTACGGATCTCAATGAGATAGCCGGGTTGCCTATAAAGGGGTATCCCGGCTTATTTTTTGCTCACGAGGGATTTTGAAAAGAATCAGCCGCCTCGCGTAGAGACAGGTCCAGTAGGGGATGGTCGCTATCCGGAAACTATGGGGACCCGTCGGTCAATTTAATCCAGTGACAAATGGAATAATTTTATAGCTACATTTGCTAGAGCTGGTCATTAAAAATGGATCAAGACAAGGAAAAAAAAGCTAACGAATTCCTGAGTAGTGACCGGGGAAAGAGCAAATCAAATGCTATTTCAATCCCTTCTATCGAATTGCCTAAAGGTGGCGGGGCGATCAAGGGGATTGACGAGAAATTTTCCGTTAATGCGGTAAACGGTACCGCGTCTTTTTCCATTCCACTCCCTGTTTCACCCGCCCGTGGTGCAACACCCGCACTGAATTTGACATACAACTCCGGTGGAGGAAATGGTGTCTTCGGGCTTGGCTGGTCTGTAAATCTTCCATCCATCAAACGCAAGACGGACAAAAAACTCCCCCGGTATCTGGATGATATCGATTCCGACGTCTTTCTTTTTTCCGAGGCGGAAGACCTCGTTCCGGAATTTGCAAAAGAGTCGGACGGCAGCTTCAGCCTCGATGGGAACGGCAATTATCTCATCAAAGAAAAAGACTCTGCCGACGGTCTATTTACTATTCGATTCTATAAACCCCGGATTGAAGGTTTATTCGCCAGGATTGAGCGGTGGTTGAGCAAAACATCACGTGAAATCAAGTGGCGAGTCATCACGAAAGAGAATGTTACCACTTTTTTCGGCTGGACTAACGCAGCAAGAATATCCGATCCAAAAGATCCCGACAAAGTATTCGAATGGTTGCCTGAATTTGTTTTTGACGATAAGGGAAATTGTTGCCGTTACCTATACAAGAAAGAGGACGGTAAAGGTTTCGATCCTTCACTTTTGCACCATCGAAACAGGTTTGTGGGCGGAGACATTACCTACACAAATCTGTATCTGGAAAAAGTTTTATACGGGAACAAGGCCCCCTACAAGAATTTTAACGACCCTCTTCCACCTGAAACGGATTACTTCTTCCAAACTGTATTCGACTATGGTGAATATGATATCGGTGCGCCGTACGATAAGATATATGACTGGGACTTCCGAAGTGATGCTTTTTCGAGTTACAAATCGGGGTTTGAGATTCGGACCACCCGTTTATGCAAACGGGTTCTGCTGTTTCATTATTTCAGCGAATTACCGGAAGGTTCGGCCCTCGTAAAGTCATTGGATCTTACATACGATACTGCAGCGGTTGAGGATTTTACCTTCCTGAAATCCGTGACCGCTTTCGGATATATCAAGAAAGCGGATGGGACATATACCCATAAAAGTCTCCCGCCCACCGAGTTTACCTACCAAAAGCATGACTGGAATAAAGATGTGCGCACCATTGCGGTCGATGAGATGGTGCATGCCCCTGCTGGTCTTGCTGAACAGGAATATCAGTTTACGGACTTATTCAATGAAGGGTTATCCGGAATACTTACCGAACAGGGTGGTGGCTGGTTTTACAAACACAATCTGGGCGAGGGCAGGTTCGAGCATGCCAAGCTGGTGTCTCCCAAACCTTCTTTTACCGGTCTTGGCTCCCGGTTGCAGATCATGGACCTGGATGGTGACGGTTGCAAACAGCTGGTAAATCTGAATAGTGAGCCCAGAGGTTTTTTTGAGCTAAACGCGGCAGAAGAGTGGCGAAATTTTCGTGCCTTTGAAAAGCTTCCCAGTATTAATCCGATTGATGCAAACGGTCGTATGCTTGATCTGAATGGCGACGGTAAACCAGACGTCCTGATCACCGAAGATCAGGTTTTTTCCTGGTATGAATCATCGGGGAGAAAGGGATTTGAAACCGCCCATAAAACAGTAAAGTCCTTCGATGAAGAAAGCGGCCCGCATATCGTTTTTGCCGATCCGCAGCAGACCATTTTCCTGGCTGATATGTCCGGTGACGGCTTAACGGACATTGTCCGTATTCGTAACGGTGAAGTATGTTACTGGCCGAATCTGGGCTATGGCCGTTTCGGTAGTAAAGTGGGCATGGAACATGCTCCGGTATTTGACAGCCCCGATTCTTTTAATCCTGCTTATTTGCGATTGGCGGATATAGACGGTTCCGGCACACCCGATATCATCTATCTGGGGGGAAATAAGTTCACCTGTTGGATGAATCTGAGTGGGAATGCGTTTGCCGATACTCCTTTTGAGATAGAGTCTTTTCAGGAAATACATGACCGGGCAAAAGTCACGGTAGCCGACCTGCTCGGCAATGGTGTGGCCTGTATCGTCTGGTCAAGCCCGCTTCCCAAAGACGCCCACGCCCCATTGCGCTACATCGACCTGATGAACAGCAGGAAACCGCATGTCATGGTTGCCTACAAAAACAATCTCGGCAAAGAGGTCTCCCTGGAATACGCGCCGTCAACCAAATTCTATATCGAAGATAAGCTTGCCGGGAACCCTTGGGTTACCAAACTCCATTTTCCGGTCCACTGCATCTCAAAAACCGAGACCAGGGACAGGATCTCCGGATATCGATTTGTCAGCTCCTATAAATACCACCACGGCTATTACGATCACGCGGAACGGGAATTCAGGGGATTCGGTATGGTGGAGCAGACGGACGCTGAACACTTCGAACATTGGGTGCAGGGCGAGGCGAGCAATATAGTCGATCGGGAATTGCATCAGGAGCCGGTGGTTACTAAAACCTGGTTCCATACCGGCGCGTTCCTGGACAGAGAAAGGGTCCTCAACCAGTTTGCCCATGAGTACTGGTATGAAGAGATGGCCCGGCAGGGTTTCCCCGGAGCCCACCATGAGGCAGACTTGCCCGACGCACGGCTCGTTGGAGCCCCAGGGCTTGATTCGTTCATTATGGACCACCTCAGCGCCCCTGAATGGCGTGAGGCGCTCCGGGCCTGCAAGAGCATGGTGCTGCGGTCGGAGGTGTTTGCCAAAGATGCTCCCCTGGATGGGGCAACGGAGGCGCAGCTCAAAAAAGAACTGACTCCATACTCCGTATCTGCCAACAACTGTGTCATAGAGCTTCTGCAACCAAAGGGTCAAAACAGGCATGCCGTTTTTGCCGTGAAGGGAAGTGAATCTGTTACTTACAGTTACGAGCGAAACACGGAAGATCCACGAATTGCCCATAATTTGAACATTAAACTGGATGAGTACGGCAACGTGTTGGAGTCGGCGTCAGTCGTGTATCCAAGGCGGATTCCGGACACAACGTTACCGTCTGAAACTCAGGATGTGCAGAACAAAACAATCATCTCCTACGTCCAAAACCGGTTTACCAATGATGTGCTGGAGGATGATGAATACCGTTTACGCCTGCCTTCAGAGGTAAAAAACTATGAGCTGAAGGGGGTTGCCAAAGCTGGTGACTATTACTCCCTAACCGATTTTGATACTGTCCTGATCGATTCAACTGAAGTCGGTCCTCATCAGTTGGGGACTAATCCATCTCCCGGAACTTCCCAGAGAAGGTTGATTGAGCATATACGCACTACATTTTACAAAAATGACTTCGCCACGGCTTTGCCTTTGCATCAGCTGGAATCAAAGGGAATCCCTTTTGAAAGCTATCAACTGGCGTATACACCGGCCCTTATTAATGATATTTTCGGAACCAAAGTAAACGATGCCTTGATGCTGGAAGGAAAATTCACTCACAGCGAGGGAGACGGCAACTGGTGGATCCGTTCGGGAACGACCCAGTTCATTGAGGGACCTGAGACCGCGACGGACGCCCAAAACCGTTTTTATCTTCCCGTCTCCTATACGGATCCCTACGGCGCTCAAACAAGGGTCAGGTACTACGGCGATTATTTTCTTTTCATTGAAGAAACGGAAGACGCGCTGGGTAATAAGGCAAAGGTTGATCTTTTCAACTTCAGGACCCTCTCGCCGCAGCGGATGAAAGGCCCGAACAACAATATTTCAGAGGCCATTACGGACGAGCTGGGCCTGGTCAAGGCCACGGCGGTCTTCGGCAAGGGAGATGAAGCGGATGATCTCACCGGTCTGGATGAGTTTTCAACTCCGGCCGAAACAGCGCTGGTCAACGATTTCTTCGATGCCCCGGATTCCGTCCAACTTACCGGCATCAGCAAAAACCTGCTGCAGCATGCCACATCAAGGTTTGTCTATGACTTCGACGTGTATGTCAATTCCGGCAGGCCCGCAGTCGTCGCTGCCATTGTCCGGGAAGAACATTATCAGAAAAATAGCGATTCACCCGTCCATCTCGGGTTCGAATACTCCAACGGCCTGGGGCAGGTGGTGATGAAAAAGGTCCAGGCCGAGCCGGGGCAGGCAAAGCAGGTGGCCCTCAATCCCAATGATACGTATTCGATCACAGATATCGATACCGGCGTGCTTAATCCCAAACAGCTGCGCTGGATCGGCAACGGCAGGACCATGCTCAACAACAAGGGCAATGCCGTAAAGCAGTACGAGCCCTATTTCTCGGTGACGCATCGGTACGAAGATATGAAGGAACTGGTGGAAACCGGCGTTACGCCGATCATGTATTACGATCCAGTAGGGCGGCTCATTCGGGCCGAAATGCCGGACGGCACTCTGTCGCGAACGGAATTCGACTCATGGAAGCAGGTCGTCTATGACCCCAACGATACAGTCCAGGAATCCTCCTGGTACCAAAATCGCATCAATCATCTGCTCGATGCGGAACTAACGTCTGCAGGCAAAGATCCGGCCAAAGAAAAAACAGCGGCGGAAAAAGCCGCCAGACACGCCGATACGCCTGCCGTCCAGCATTTCGATACCCTGGGAAGGTCTGTTCTGTCCATTGATCACAATAAGGACATCACCACGGAAGCGGATGAGTTTTACCACACCAGAGTAAACCCGGACATCGAAGGAAATCTCCGAAGCGTAACCGATGCCCGGGGCAATGTGGTAATGCGGTACAAATACGACATGCTGGGGAACAAGGTGTACCAGAACAGCATGGACGCGGGGCGGCGGTGGCTGCTGGTCAATATCGTCGGCAATCCCTTGCGCACCTGGGATGAGCGCAACCATGAGTTTCAATACTTCTACGACATTCTGCACCGGCCGATCCAAAGCAAAGTAACAGGCGGTGACGGTAATACACCGCTCAATCACATTTTTGACAGGATTTTTTATGGAGAGGCAGAGGCTAATCCCGAGCTAAGAAATCTCAGGGGCCAAATATTAAAGCATTACGACACAGGCGGGTTAGTTGAGACCCCTGAGTATGACTTCAAAGGGCAGCCCAAATCAACCACACGAAGATTATTCAAATATTATAAAAATATTGCCAACTGGATAGATACCAATCTTACCTCAGACCTTGAGGCAGATGAATTTACATTTATAACAGAAACAGATGCCTTAGGTAGGATCAGCAGGCAGACAGCTCCCGACGGGAGCGTCATCACTCCATCTTACAATGAAGCAGGATTGCTCTGTACTGAAAGCGTTGCCCATGCCAATCCTGCCATCACCACCGAATATATCAAGGATATTGACTACAACGAAAAGGGCCAGCGGAACAAGATTGTCTACGGCAATGGCGTCATTACCAGATTCTTCTACGATAAAGAGACATTCCGCCTCAAGCATCTGGTGTCAACAAGAAAAGATAACGATCCACTGCAGGATTGGCATTACACCTACGATCCGGTTGGCAATATCACCCATATTGAAGACAAGAACATCCCGGTTGCATTTTTTGACAATCAAAAAATCGTTGGAGTTTCAACCTATACCTATGATGCACTTTATCGCCTGACAGAAGCCTCCGGCAGGGAAAACAACTCCACACTCTCCTTTAATGGGGAAGATAACTGGAATGATGCACCACTCATGCATCAGCTTAATCCCGGCGACCCAATGGCGGTGCGGCATTACACCCAGCAATACCAGTACGATTCTGTTGGTAATATCCTGGAAATGAAGCACCAGGCCGCTGGAAACAACTGGACAAGATCTTATTCTTACCAGGCAGCCAATAACCGTTTAATCAGTACCCAGGTTGGCACAAATACATACGTATATCCGCACCATCCCCAACATGGCTTCATGACTGCCATGCCACATCTGGAAGAGATGGGCTGGAATTTTAAAGAAGAGCTGGTCAGAACCATACGCCAGAGACGGACTGATGGGGGTACGCCAGAGACAACATACTACCAATACGACGGGCAGGGCCAACGAACACGAAAGATCACAGAAAATCAGGCTGATCCCGGTAACGACCCTACCAAAAAAGAAGAACGTGTCTATGTTGCAGGTTATGAGCTTTATAAAAAACATAGCGGCTCAAATGCTGGTCTGCACCGCACAAGCTTATGCCTGATGATTGGTCGACGCCGTCGGCGCCGTTTCGTGCTGATAGAGACACGCAATGACGTGAATGACGGAACCGCAAAGCGGTTGGTGCACTATCAATTGCACAACCATCTCGGTTCGGGCAGTCTTGAACTGGATGGGTCAAGCGAGGCCAAGGTGATTTCGTATGAAATATATCACCCCTTTGGGACAACGGCCTATCAAGCTAAAAATTCAGTAATTAAATCCGCTGCCAAACGCTACCGTAGTACGGGGATGGAGCGGGACGAGGAATGCGGGCTTGAGTATCACATTGCACGCTATTATTTGCCTTGGCTGGGACGGTGGGCGAGTGCGGATCCTATAGGGGTGGGTGGAGGAGTAAACCTCTACTCTTATGTGAAAAATAATCCTGTAATGAAATTCGATCCATCAGGAAAGCAGGACAAACCATGCACCGCTTGCCATCTTCCTGTCAAATCGTCACCACCAGTTGAGCCGGTGCCATGCGCTTCCTGCCATGCTCCACCTAAAGCAACACAGCCTATTGAACCCGCCCCATACACTAAACTTTCCTGCCACACACCGCCACCAACTGTTTCCACATGCACATCTTGCCACAAAGGATCCAAACTGGAAGAAATTACGTATGAGAAACGAATTTACATAATCAATCCCAAAACTGCTACTGCAGAGCTAAGTGAAATTAGACCAGATAAAAAAGAAGGAGGCTATTTTATTTTACGAAACGGGAGACTCAGTAGGACAACATTAAAAACAATAGAAGAAATAAATGATCCAAGTAAGGCAAGCGACTTAGCTCAACATGCATTGGAAAAACTAAGAAAAGATACTGCTAAGTTTGGGGGTAATTTCCCTGAGAATTATTATGTCGAATTTAGTAAGTCAATTTTAAATGAGGCAACAAGAAAAGGAGATCCAGATAAAGGAATTCAAGAGGCTGAAGCAGGATTTGGGTCTGAGGACTTAGTTGGAACTAAAAGCGTGTTACATGTCTATGAAGCATTGGTACCTCAAAATGAGGATACTCATTTCGATAAAGTACAACATTTCGTGAGATCTGCTACAAGCGAATATGGGATGTTAGCAAATATAACATTTGGAGTGAGCACGGATATTAAACAATACGGAAAAGAAATTTTCTATGATGAAATCCCTAGCTGGTTCTCTGATGATAGGGGATATGATCCCAATGATATGTTGGCAAATAACAGAGGTCAGGCATTTGGTGAAAAACTTTATGAAAAATACCATCCATTTAGAGCGAATCCAATTAATAGCACGAAAAAAACAATAGACTCAGCAGTTACAAGTATTGCAAATCAGCTTGAATGGTGTGCTATGAATCCTTACAGTTGCTTTGGTTTTTAACAATGTATTTATAGAACGCCATTTGGGATAGCTGCTGGACATAGATTTCGAACCTTTACAACTAGGTAATGCCAGGGTGTTGGCAAAAAATGACAAGTGATAAACGAAGACTTGAAGAGTTAAAATTAATTACCAGCACTGAGCATCATTTCAATAACATATGCTTCAATCTCTGTGCTCTCGTATCCACTTGCTTTCTTGCGACCATTTTAGAGATCGTGGGCCATATAAAGTATGCGTTTCAATTAACACATAAAGGCTTAAATAAGGAAAATTGATGGGGAACGGATTATGACACAGGAAACTTATCGTATTAATGGTCAAGTTACTGATCAGCAGACCAAAGACGGGGTTGCGGGGGCCAGAGTAGAAGCCTGGGATGCGGATTTAGTATTCGATGATCTGGTGGGAAGTGTAACCACAGATGAGCAGGGCTTGTTCCTCATAGAGTTTGATGAATCTTATTTTGCAGAGATATTCTTTGATCGGCGGCCCGATCTGTATTTCCGGGTCTATATTGATGATAGTCTTGTCCTTGATACCCGGGATCATTGCCTTTGGAATATGAAATCCAAGAGCAAAACGGTGGAGCTGGTTGTTGAAAGTGATCGTACCAATCTGCCACCAGGCGATGAGAATGGACCGGTTATTCCAAGTATTAAACTCGATGATCTGTCGTCGGTATTAAAGTTAAGTGCTCAGGCAAAGAGGAAACTGAAAGACAAAAACCTTTCCCTCGATCAGATCGGCGAGACCGCTCTGACAGCGCTTGTTGATGAAAAAATCATCAATGAGACGGAGAAAAAAGAGATCCAGATTACCGTAGGTTTGGTGCATCTGAGTGGTGAAAATCTCGGGCTTGTCAAGGAATTGAAAGGCAGTGTGCAGGACTCGACCATAGAATTGGTTGGATGGGGCAAGGCGGACTGGTTGCAGTTTCTCAAGAAGAAAAGGATCAAGCTTCCGGAAGATGAAGTGAGTCTTGACTCCTATGCAGACAATCTTCGGGATGTGGTGGAGCGCTCTTTTCCCAGCGAGTATTTTTTGCACCGTGTGGTGAATAAAGATAATGGTGATAAAGTCGCAGGGCCTTTGCAGACAATCGCCCCGCTCTTTACCAACAATCGTACAGTAGTTTCCGCCGGTCCGGATGAAAGCCTGGAGTATGAATGGAAGGGGATTACTGCGGCCAAAAGAAAAAAGATTGAGGCAGGTCTCGCTGAGCTGACGCCCCTGGTGAACACTTATCGCTCCCTCGGAGTTGCCGAGATCATAAATAACCCTAAGCTAAAAATAGAGCAGAAGCTGGTGGCCTTGGAGAAGCGCCTGACGTCACTGAATACTTTTTATAGTAACAACCCTGGAATCAATTTGGAGTTTGCAGATTTTTCAACCAGCGGCGCCGATAAAAAAGATAGCTGGAACTGGAAGGGTGTCAAGGCGGCCGATAAGCCGTACATAAATAAACAGATGGCGGCCTCGCAACGTGTTTTCATCCTGGGAAGTAATTATGAGACCGGCGAGTTGTTGATGCAAAAGGGGTACGATTCGGCAGGGGCAATTACTTCCAAGACGGAAAATGACTTTCTCGAAGATACCGGCCTTGGCTGGCAGCGAGGGAAGGAGGTATATGCACGCGCAGGGAAGTTGGCCGCAAGCGCCGCCCATTATTATGAAGCAATACGAGATATAACACGCGGCCCATTCCTCGATATAGCAAAGAACAACCAGCAGAATTCCCTGGTCAACGATCTGAAGGAAATCGATGGGTATGAAGAACTCTTCGGTAATCAGGATTTTTGCGACTGTGAGCATTGTAAATCGATCTTGAGTCCGGCCGCCTATTTTGTCGATCTGATGTATTTCGTCCATGAACACGTCTCGAAAAAAACCTTCCCTCCCTCCCAGGTTGATCATTCGCTCTATCTTAAACGTCGCCGCCCTGATCTTTGGACGCTCAAACTGAGTTGCCACAATACGAGCACCGAAATTCCGTATCTGCAGGTAGTCAATGAGGTGCTAGAAAAGTACCTTGAGCAGGAAATCCCTACCAGCGATGTATATGAAACCTTGCGCACTGCCGACTGGTCGTGCAGCCAGCCGTTTAATCTGGCGCTCGAAGAGACGCGTCTTTTTCTTCCTCATTTCGATCTCACCCTCGCTGAAATATACAAGGCCTTAAAACAACCGGTCGAAGAGCAATTGCGTGAACGGCTCAGACTTTCGGTAGAAGAAATGGGGATTGTTGCGACACCGGACCCGGCAGGCGCACAGAAACGTTTCGGTAATATCCCTCTGGCGAATTTCGATGTTCAGGAATTCATCCGGTTGGCCGATATCAGCCGTCCGCAACTCGATGATCTGCTGGCAACGAAATTTGCCCCGTCCATTGCCGAAGTAAAGGTCAAGATGGTGAAGCAGGGCACGGATATTCAACAATACCACGAGGAACTTACCGGGCTGACCGGCGCGAGACTGGACCTGATACACCGTTTCCTGCGCCTCTGGAAGAAAACGGATTGGACATTACGCGAGTTCGATCTGTTGCTGTACTCAATGAAAAGCGCCGGGTTGATTTCCAAGCTTGAGACGCTTGACGGGGGAGGGAAGCCTAAATTCCTGAAACTTGCCCAGGTCTGTAGTATTCAAGAAAAAATAGGGTGTTCTGCTGAAGAAATGGCAACCGTTCTCTATAGGTTTTCGCTTGATTCAATTGCCGACGATCAGGAGCCGCTTTATTACCGTGTTTTTGATTTGAAAAAAATCTTCGGCGTTGAGAATGTTATAGATATTATAGATACCACTACAACCATACTTCCCGCAGACAAAGCCGATGACAAGATCACACCATTGATCCTTGCCGGTCTGGGCATTAGCGAATCGGAACTGGAAGCCCTGTTCGGCCTACTTGGCATTGATATCAGCATTGATCAGACGGTGGATATCGGCCTGCTCTCAACTCTCTATCGGCATGCACTTGTTGCCCGCGGCCTAAAACTTGGTGTTGAAGATTTTGTGAATCTGCACACTCTTGTGTCCGGGGGCGGGGCTATTACTGGGCTTTCCCAGATCGAGCTTCTGGGAGAGGCTGTGGATCTGCGGAAGGCTTCAACATTCAATATTTCACAGTTGATGTTGATCATCAGCGGTACGGAATCGGCTGACCTGCAATATTCCAATGATATCCATGCGGCCTCCGCGGCAGTCAGCGAGATCCAGAAAAGTGCCGAAGCCGACAAGAAAGAAAAGAAGGTGTTGCTGCAATCCTATCTTCAGAAAAGCTTCAACCTCACAACCGAGCAGCTCAATGAAGATTTTCTTCAGCATCTCGTGCCGTACGATCTGGAAGGCGCTGAAATCGTTAAGGCCCTTGACGCCACATTCACCGATAATGTAGTCGATAACCCCGCCGATCTGGACGGGTTGGTAGACCTGCTGCAGGGGATTGAGCGTTACGTCCTGTTATTCGATAAAGCAAAGCTCGACGCGGAAATGATCTCATTTCTGGTCGATAATCCGGATGTATTTGGTATCGGCGACTTTCAGAACCTCAACTTTACCCAGGTGTTCAACATCGTGGGTTATCAGGCCCTTTTCGAAAACAAAGAAGAACAGCGCCCGGCGCTTTTTCAGGCCCTGCGGAATATTGAAAATAACGGTGGTTTTTCCTCCGCCGATAATGAAGTGTTTGCCGAGGCATGGCAACAGCCTGAAAGCCTTATTTCTTCTTTGACAAACGCTCTCTCCGCCCCCATGCCGACAATGGCGGCTATTGAATATCTGCAAAACATACTGGCCATATGCATAAAACTTGGTCTGCAGGGAGATGCACTGCTCAAGTTGAAAAGCTCGGACAATCAGGGGTTGCTTGCTGCCCGTAACGTAGTAGTGGGCGCTTTCGCGTCAACGTACCCGGACGAGGAAATACGTAATGAAAAAATGGAGGCGTATGTCGGTAAACTCAATACGCTGAAACGTGACGCCCTCTGTGATTACATTATTTCCCGCAATGATATGTATAAATTCAAAGACCGCAATGATCTCTACAATTTCTTCCTGCTTGATGTGGAGATGAGCGGCTGTTTTCGCACCTCTTACCTTGTCGCTGCCATAACCAGTTTGCAGCTTTACATCCATCGTTGTCTTATGAACCTTGAACAGTCTGATACAAGTCTCAACCCGGCTATTGTCGATATTAAAGTGGCACCAGGATTGATCCCCGGTGATGAATGGACGTGGCGAAAAAATTACCGCGTCTGGGAGGCCAACCGAAAGGTGTTCCTGTATCCGGAAAATTATATCGATCCCACTTTGCGAGACAACAAAACGGAGATTTTCAAAGAGCTTGAAGATGAACTGCTCCAACAGAAAATCAGCCAGGATTCCGCTGAGGCGGCCTATAAGAAGTATCTTGCACAGTTTTCGGAATTAACCCGTTTGCGTTATGCCGGCGGGTACTACCATCAGGTCAGTCAGGGATTTGGATTTTTCGATCTGGATATGAAAATGAAGGGATCGGATGCCAAGGCGCAGGCAGGGAAAAAAGCGTTCTATTTTATCAATGCCATCGGACTTGAGACTGACTCCAAAGAAAGCCTGTTCTACCTGTTTGCCCGAACCAATGTCCATCCATACCGGTACTATTATCGGACCTACAACCACTATAAAAAGGTTTGGACCAGCTGGGAAACCATTGATCTCGGCATTGAGGCCGCCGAGATTTCGACCATTATTTTTCAGGGAAAACTCTACATTTACTGGAAGGAAGTACAGAGTAAGGAAGTGAACAAGGTTGTCAACGGTACATCAGAGGCCGACGGTTTTGTTTTCAAGGTGTATGTAAAATATTCATACCTGGATGGAAACGGGAAGTGGAGTGCTCCGCAAAGGCTCTATATAGGGCATACACATGTGGACGAGGAGACCGTTTTCCGGCGTGTCTGGAAAGGGGAATATCCTTCGGACAAGATCCGTGAAAAAACCCACGACAGCACGGTAGAAAAATTTCAGGAGCTGGTTTTTCGCAAGCCCTATGCAGTTTCTGTGGATGATATCAAACAACCCATCGCCCTGCAGCATATCTGGTCGCACAATAAGACCGTGAGCCAGGTGGAATACACGGTTAGCAACATTTCAATAGAATACTGTTCTCTTTTGCGGTTCGATGTGCCGGGGCACACTTTTGCTGTGACAAATAATGATTTTGAACTTGCTAAAGCTACTATAGCGGCTTCGGTCACTATTTTGTCTACTGGACAGAAGGCTGAGATTGAGGCGGAACTGAGTCTCCAGAACGGCAGTTCTGGTTATGTGAGCTTTGATTTTGTTGGTCTGGGTTTTGCCTTTCCTGCCCCCGTTGTCTCAAGTTCCTATGTCAATACACCCATAAAAACCAACACGACGAAGGTGTCGCTTTCACGGAACAATGTCACCAATCTCAGAAATGACGATATGCTCACGCAGGCGTCGGATATTAACACTGTTCCCGCTCTCAAGGATGAATATAACCTGGCATTCTCTGAAAATCATAATAACGGTTATTACGTCGAATCAGGTAAAGAATCATTAAGCAAACATTTTGTTGTGCAAATGGGTGTCGATATTTCCCGCCTGTTCATAAAGGAAGGCAATGGTCTTGGGCATGCCTTGCTCTCAACGATCCTTACCGATGAACTGGGTGATATTCTTTTTGCGAAAGGGCTTGAGCAATTCCTCTCTCTGACCACCCAGAATCTGACTGATGATGCGGGACAGCAGTTTGATTTCGATGGTGCCTACGGGGTGTACTACTGGGAAATGTTCTTTCATATCCCGTTTCTTATCGCCGATCATCTCAATGCGAACCAGAAATTCAAAGAGGCGAAGTGGTGGTACGAACGCATATTCAATCCGACTGCCGACGAAAAGCCGGACGATGTAAAGAAGACGGACCACAATTGGCAGTTCAGGGAGTTTCGTAACCTCGATATCCAAAAACTTAAAGACATCCTCATTGATGAGAGCGCGATCGAGGCGTATAAAAAAGATCCTTTCAACCCACATGCCATTGCCCGACTGCGCTTGAGCGCATACCAGAAAACGATAGTCATGCATTACATCGATAACCTGCTTGATTGGGGAGATTTCCTCTTTACCCAGGACACCCGTGAATCGATCAATGAAGCGGAGATGCTCTACCAGCTTGCTTTTGATATTCTCGGCAAACGTCCGATCAAGGTGGGTAAGTGCCCTCCCGATGACGATGATACCGTAGCCTACGCGAATATCGAACCGCATATCGGCAAAGGATCGGAATTTCTCATCCAGCTCGAAAATTATTCTCTGGTCCAGAAGGGAACCTATGGTTATGCAAAGGAACTCACCAAGGCATGGAAAGCCTTTGATGCCATGTCGATAAAGAAAAAAGCATCACAAAAAAGCTTTGCCGAAATAGCTAAGAAATCCAGTTTTCACAATACGCCCGAGATGATGATGAAAGTGGTTGGGCAGATGGCAACGGCGACTGGGTTTCAGGCCACCTCAGACGTCCATGCGGCCCGTGTGAAAAGCTATAAAAAAGTCGCGGCAAAGAAAAATGCTGCCCGTGAAAAAAATAGTAAATGGAAAGATGCCGACAGGTACCTGTTTGGTAAAGACTCGGATCATTTGAAAACCACCCCCAATCGCCGCATGCCCGCCTATGAACTGGTGAAACACTACAGCACAGTGTTCTGTGTGCCGGCTAACAGTGATCTGATGAAATACTGGGACAGGGTAGAAGACAGGCTTTTCAAGATTCGCCATTGCATGAATATCAAAGGTATTCGGCGCAGCCTCTCTCTTTTCCAGCCGCCGATTGATCCGATGATGCTGGTACGAGCCAGAGCGGCGGGCCTCAGCCTGGAAGATATCGCCGCATTGGTCGGCGGCATGGGTGATCTTCCGGTCTATCGCTTCACTTTCCTGATTGAAAAAGCAAAACAGTTCACGCAAACCCTGCAATCTTTTGGTTCGGAGCTTCTTTCCGCACTCGAAAAGAAGGATGGCGAAGAACTCGTGATGCTTCGCTCGGTCCATGAAAAAAACATCCTGAAAATGACCCGCAATGTCAAACGCAAGCAATTACAGGAATCCCAAAATCAGTACAAAGGGACAGAGGCTGCGTTGACCAATGTACAAAACCGGGTCGATTATTTCCAAGGATTGATCGATACCGGTTTGACCCCCTGGGAACTTACGGAGCAGGTTTCGAAATGGACGGCATCGGGAATACGGATAAGTGAATCGGTACTGGGATTTCTTTCAAGTGTGTTTGGGTTTCTGCCGCAGGTAGGAAGCCCTTTTGCGATGAAATATGGCGGCCAGGAGTTAAAAAACGGTACCGGTCGGCTGGCCGATGCGACGGGCACGCTTGCCGCTATTGCCGATAACATAGCTATCCTCGCAGGCCTTGAAGCCTCGCACCAGCGTCGTGAACAGGATTGGAGACAACAATTAAAGCTTGCACAACAGGAGTATAAACAAACCGATTTTCAGCTTCTTGCGGCAGACATACGACAACAAATCGCCGAAAAAGATCTTGAGATCCATGAAAAGAACATAGAGCAATCCGACGAGCTGTACGATTTTTACAAGGGCAAGTTTACGAACCTCGGTTTGTATAACTACCTGGCTTCAACGTTGAATCGTTTGTACAGGAATGCATACAACATCGCCTATGACCTGGCGAAACAGGCGGAAACGGCCTATCGCTTCGAGACTTTTGACAGTGAAGTTTCCGTCCAGGCGGACAACTGGCAGTTTGAACGGGCCGGTCTGCTGGCCGGAGAGAACCTGATGCTGCAATTACAGGAGTTGGAGAAAAAGTTTCTCGATGGCAACGAGCGTAGACCGGAGATCACCCAGACTTTTTCTTTATCCATGCTCAGCCCGATCCAGTTGCTCAATCTGCGCCAGACGGGCAGTTGTACGTTCACTATTCCCGAAATAGCTTTCGAGATACTCTATCCGGGCCAGTACAGAAGGGTTATCAAATCCGTGCACATCACGATCCCATGTATCGCCGGACAGTATACGAATATCAGCGCGCGTCTGACGTTGACTAAAGGGATGATTGAACTTGAAGACAAGGCCCCGCTTGAGGAGTTGCTTGTTGCCAAAAACACTTCAATAACCTCAAGTTCCGCGAATAATGATGCCGGGGTGTTCGATCTTAATTTCCGTGATGAACGGTATCTTCCTTTTGAAGGGGGAGGGGCCGTGGACAGCGAGTGGTCACTCGAACTGCCGTCGAAATTGCGTTCGTTCGATTATGACACGATTTCCGATGTCCTTTTGCACATCAGCTATACTGCTTTAGATGGAAACAGAGAAGATGCTGAAAACGATCTTGCCGCAGCACTTATCGATTACACAACAAATCCAGGTGCGTTCCGTCTTTTGAGCCTGAAACATGATTTCCCGGATTCATTTCATCGGTTACTGAATCCGCCGAGTGGAGAATCCCAGACGGCCCAATTTTCAGTCGAGAAGAACCATTTCCCATATCTTCTGCATGACAAGAGTTTGAGTTTATTGGAGGTCAAAGTCTATCTTAAACCCAAAAAGGGGTTGTCCGTCGGAACACCGGCGCCGATGAAAGTCAATGTTTCGAATAACGTAAGCTGGACGGCGGATGAAGACATTGCCATGCCGGGGAGCGCTGGTGCAAAAGACAAGATAAAAGGTGGGACCGTGAACGTGACTGGAGACCCCGTCAAAATCTGGGAAGTTGATGCCGGTGTAAGCGGTTTGGATAAAGCTAAGATCGAGGATATACTGGTGCTTTTGGAATATAAGATTTCCTAAGTATGTTGCTGAAATCTCTTCGTATCAGAAGCTCATTGGGTGGGAAAACATGGCGGAAAACAATCAGCTCGATCATTCGAAAGAATTGCTTCTGGAGGATTACAAATATCTTCGGGAGTCATTCTGGAAAAGTGAAGAGACCGGTGAAACAAGGGTGAAATTTTTCATTACCCTGGTCACTGCTGTATTCGCGGGTCTAGTTGGATTATTTGAACTGAAAATCAAGAAGACCAATGAAGGGACAACCAAACTCGTTGATTTATTTAACGATGAGTTCCTATTTTACATATCTATCTTCTCTCTATTTATCCTTCTCCTATTTGGTGTAGTCACCCTATTCCGCATCCTAAAACGCAATAAAGCGACTGATGAATACAAACGTGGCATGGATGAAATACGCCAGCGTTTTAAAGATTATTATGGTGGTGACGGAGTCCTTGAGGGTTATTATCCTCTTGGTGGTAAATTGCAATGCTTCAAGAAACAGGAAAGTAGAAAAATAAGGAATAAAGATAATAAAAATGACAAAAAAAAGGACGACTTAAAATTACGCAAATTCGGAGGACTTGCTCATAGTGTTGCCGTCTTGAACAGCCTGATATTTGCGGCTATTACAATTATCATGTGTGCAAAAACGTCTACAACGGGCTGCTCCATTTCAGCTAGGTTTGTATATGTGTTTTTCATCTCTTTCCTGATGCAGTTTTTTTTCGTTTGGTCATATGAGTTAAAATACAAACTGGAATTCAAGAAAGATGACTACACCCATGCCGGTGGCATTGTTGTCTTCCGAAAGGAAGCAGAGCCCAAAATATTACTTGTTACTGCTAAAAACAAGCCCGAAGAATATGTTCTGCCAAAGGGCCATATAGAAAAAGGCGAAGGCCATGGCGAAACCGCCCTGCGGGAAGTAGTGGAAGAAACAGGAATTATGGCCAGACTTATCCAGCCCGCTGGTACCACATATTTTGAACAGGACATAAAGAGGGAGGAGAAAAAGAGTTTACAGACAATCCTCAGTTCGCAAGTCAGTGATTATTTCTCAAGTGTAGAGAAGAAGAAACAGGTAAGAACCAAGTATTATTTGATGGAATATGTTGAAAATCTCAACAAAGAACCGGGAATATCCCCTGAAAATCGCAGCATAAAATGGCTTACCTTTGATCAAGCAATTGTAGAGTTACATAAATTCCCCGAAACTAAACCACTATTGATTCACGCAAAAAATGTTCTGGCTAGGTAGAAGGGTGACGAAGAACTGTCGCTTTAGAATTTTTTAAATCATAGGTTCCCGGCCCAGAGCGTATTCCTATTTTCAAAGGCTAGGCTACTTTATTAGTTAGTAGCCTAGCTGGTTATGCACAATCTAGTATCGAGTTTGCCAGAGCCTGGTTGTGCTCAGGAAGTACATCCGCATATAGTGCAGTCATATTCAAAGTTGAATGCCCAAGCTGTTTCTGAACAAAACGCAAATTATTAGTTTTTGCCAGCAGGATTGTGGCGTAAGTGTGACGTGAGCTGTGGATTGAATAAGTTGAAGGTAATCCGGCTGCTATTAGAGCTTGTTTGAAACTGATTTCTAAGGCTGTTGTGGTGAAATGACCGCCATTGCGACCGGCAAGTAAAGGGGCATCATAGGCAGTTGATTCTGACCATGCTGTTTTGCTGATAACTATGTATTCTTTTAGGTGTTTGACAAGTTCTGTGTCCAGGTATACATCCCGCTTGCGGTTTCCTTTGCCGTTCTGAACGATCAGGAAGTTTTCTTTTCCCCCAAGTTGCAGATCCTTAAGCTTAAGTCTCGCTAACTCAGAAACACGCAATCCGCTGTTGAGGGCAAGGTAAACAAGTGTGTATCTTGTAACCCATGTCTTCCGACCTTTGATCTGATCAATCATGGATTTCTCCGCGCAAGTTTTTAGCAGTCGTTTTGCCTCTTTGGCAGAGAAGAATTTATCACGTGTAATACGGTGATCCCGCATTGCCGTCTATAGCGGGCGTTGAACCACTTGCTGACTCGGGCGGAATACTTCCCGAACTTGTCCGGTCTTAACTCCGGGAAGAGCATTGCCTTGCCCTTTTTGTTCAATTGGGCGATATGGTCTAGCAGGCCCATCTTGATCAGTACACTATGTAGGGGAACCATCCTTTCGCCGCTGGCAGTTTTAACCGTTCTATCTCCTTCTGCCTTTATATCGAAGACCCAGATTTCATCCACTTGCCGAATATCCTCGAGGTGGAGCTGGCAAATTTCTTCGAGACGCATGCCGGTGTATAGCCCTATTAATGGTGCCCAGAACATATAGGAGTGGAGGGGCTTTGCCTTGAAGAAGTCAGGGGAAAATAATTTGGCAATATCCTCATCGGTAAAAGGCTGACGGTCTTCATTGGGCCTTTTCTTGATCTTGACACTGACACCTCCAAAATAATTTTTCTCGGCGTAACCATATCGTTCGGCAAAATCGAAAAAGTTGCTCATCAAAGATAAGTATTTGTTGACCGTCTTTCGGCTGAGGACTTTTTGCGGTTTTGAGGCCAGAATTTGTTGGATGGATAAGTTTCTGTATAGTGGGCTGGTTTTTCGGTTCGGTGGTAATTTTAACAAAGTCTCCTTTAGCCGTTCGACTTCGGGATATCCAATAGTATTGATGGGGAGGTCTCCGAGAATTTCGACAATGTACCCGAACATGCCGTCGAATTCCTTTAGGGTGCCAGCCGTCCAGTTTTCGTCCATCTTTTCGTCCCGGTATTTACCGATGACATATGAAAATGGTTTTTGGCCGCGTTCTGTAGCAGCCGTCGCTGCGTCGGTGACTCCCTTGAGGGCTCGTTGGTTATCGGTAAAAATGGAAAGAAGATTTTCAAACGCCTTTTCTTCTTTTTCCTTATCGTTAAAATCGGCTTTAAATTCTTCAATTTTCCCAAATTTAGTTTCAAGATTTTTAATTTGAATCATTCCCTGATCGGGGTTTTTCCATCCAGCCATACTTCTCATCTCCTCGAAAACACTTAGAACCATTATCGACAACTTTTGAGCCAGAAAGACAGCCTGCCGTTGGTTAGAGGTTCGCAGTGATTTTTTTATTTCTCGTTTTCTAATTATTTTTCGCAGGTCATTTGGGACCGCGATTCGGAAATGATAAACACCATATTGGTTCAAGTAAAGGTGGGACGGAATCCTGGGTGCCATGACGAAAAAATCCCGGTTTTGTACTAGTGTTTTGTACTAGTTTCGACTAAATCGGGAAGTCAGGCATGAAAATGAAAAAAATAGCTGTGTAAAAACAGCTATTTATGAAAAATTTGGCGGAGAGAGAGGGATTCGAACCCTCGGTGGGGAATAACCCCCACACTCGCTTAGCAGGCGAGCACCTTCAGCCACTCGGTCATCTCTCCGAAAATAGCGGATTTGGCGGAGGAAGTAGGATTCGAACCCACGGAACTTTCGTTCAACGGTTTTCAAGACCGCCGCCTTCAACCACTCGGCCATTCCTCCAGCTTGAAGTAGAAACGATGTACCATTTCCGACCGGTCATGTCAATATATGGAATGTTGTTGAAAAGAGAAAACCGGTCGAGGGGGAGTCGACCGGTTTTCTAGGGAAAGAGATAGGGATAAATTTGAGATGATTTCTGTTATTGCAATCGGTGTGCCAACTTGCGATTATTATTAATAAGATCAAGTATAACATGTGGTTATCTGTTTGTTGGTTTGTGCGGCCGGGAACAAGTTGGTATAATATTTTATACCGCGACCCGTATAAAGGGAGAGATGGTATAATATTTTATACCAGGTGGCTCTGTTGGACGTGGACCGGTGCCTTTGTCTCAGATGGCAGCCAAGGCCTCGGATAGTTTGTTAACCGCGATGACCTCCAGCCCCTTGATCTTTCCTTTCGGGGCGTTGCCCTTCGGGACGATAGCCCGCTTGAAACCATGCTTGGCCGCCTCCCGGAGCCTTTCCTGGCCGCCGGGCACCGGACGGATCTCTCCGGCGAGACCGATTTCGCCGAAGGCCACCAGATCACGGGGTAACGCTTTGTCCTTGAGGCTTGAAACAACAGCGAGGACCAAGGCCAGGTCAGCGCTGGTCTCCATGACCCGTATGCCGCCGACCACATTAACGAAGATATCCTTATTATAGGTGGAGATACCGGCGTGGCGGTGGATGACGGCAAGCAGCATGGCCAGCCGGTTCGAGTCGAGTCCCAGGGTGACTCGGCGCGGGTTTTCGCTATAACTGTCGTCGACCAGGGCCTGGATCTCGACGAGGAGCGGTCGGCTTCCCTCCCAGATCACCATCACAGCGCTGCCCGGCATCTCGGTGTCCTGGCGGGAGAGAAAGATGGCCGAGGGGTTTTTGACCTCTTTCAGGCCGGTGTCGGTCATCGCGAAAACACCGAGTTCGTTGACTGCCCCGTAACGGTTCTTGAAGGCTCGGATCACCCTGAAGCGGCTGTCGGCGCCACCCTCGATATAGCAGACTACATCGATGATATGTTCAAGGACCCGGGGGCCGGCCAGATCACCGCTCTTGGTAACGTGGCCGACCAGGAAAATCGAGGTGTTGCTGTGCTTGGCGAACTTGGTAAGGATAGCGGCCGATTCCCGAACCTGGGAGACGCTGCCCGGGGCCGATTTTACTTCATCGCTCTGCATGGTCTGGATCGAATCGATTACCATGACCCGGGGTTGTTCGCGAAGACCGGTTTCGCAAATCTCCTCGACCCCGGTCTCGGCCAGGAGAAGCAGGTCGTTTAAGGGCAGGCCCAGCCTTTTGGCCCGCATGGTGATCTGTTGCAGGGACTCTTCACCTGTGACGTATAAGACCTTCATTCTGGCAGCCAGCCTGGAGCAGACCTGGAGCAGGATGGTCGATTTGCCGACG
>Ga0102953_1000692_pt1 | contig 22594 bp, 20 predicted proteins | sample SalPon2A_C_D2_MG_FD_78509 | JGI IMG/M metagenome (GOLD analysis project Ga0102953, IMG submission 78509) | Soil microbial communities from South San Francisco under conditions of wetland restoration - Salt Pond MetaG R2A_C_D2_MG | ecosystem: Environmental > Terrestrial > Soil > Wetlands | place... | reverse complement strand
CCCTGCGCCAAGGACTGGAAGGGCTTTACTTATGCGCCGTCAAAAACACCCAATTCTCTTTGACCGATGAGGAAACCTTGAATGTCGGCTTTGATGCTTTGATCGATTTTCAACCGAATTCAAAGCAGATCCCACTCATGAAAAATCGGCCGCCGGCAAAAAAAACAGGCCTTTTCAAACAACAGAGTTTAAATTGTCATCCGCTGCATTATCAGGACTTTGTTGAAACGATCATAAATACGCCCTTGCCACTGAGTCGAACATTTCCTTGTGTTTTTCCATCTTGGGACAACAGTGCGCGCAGAGCCACGGGCGCTACGGTCATTCAAAATACCGATGCCGAAATATTTAAAGAACTTCTGTCCTCTGCTGCAAATAAAATTGAGAAATACCGCGAACAGGAGCAGTTTGTCTTTATTAACGCCTGGAATGAATGGGCGGAGGGCTGCCATCTGGAACCGGATCTGCGAAATGGTCGCAACTTTCTGCTTGCAGTCAAGCAAGTGGCTGACAATTACCAGTAAAGCTCGTACTCTATGAAACTATCCGTCGCCCTGTGTACCTACAATGGAGAAAAATTTCTTCGCCAGCAGCTCGACAGCATTGCCGGCCAGGCCCTGCTGCCTGACGAACTAGTGGTCTGCGACGACCGCTCCAGGGATTCGACAGTTTCGATTTTGGAAGAGTTCAGCAAGCAGGCGCCTTTTCCGGTTCACATTTTTCAGAATGAGACAAACCTCGGTTCGACGAAGAATTTCGAGAGAGCAATCAGCTTGTGCAATGGGGAGATTATCGCGCTGTGCGATCAGGACGATGTCTGGAAAACGCACAAGCTCCAACGGATTACAGATGAGTTTCGGGTCCACCCTGAAGCCGGATATGTTTTTTCGGATGCGGAACTGGTCAACGCACAACGACAGTCGTTGGGAAAACGGCTCTGGGATTCCATCGGCTTTCACAAAGAGATCCGACATAACTTTGTCGGAGACAAGCAACTCCGCTGCTTTGCCAAGCAGCATATCGTGACCGGAGCAACCATGGCCTTTCGCGCTTCGGTGGGCCAAATGGCCATGCCTTTCCCGACCATAGGAAACTTCATTCATGACGGCTGGATTGCGCTGGTCGCATCGGCTATGGGTTCATACGGAGTCCCGATTGAAGAGCCCCTGATCGAATATCGACAGCATTCCAGGCAACAGATCGGCGCTCCCGAAGCGCCCCAGGCGATTAAAAAACGAAAGTCTCTGCTGAGCATGTACCGCGACCTGAAAATTAACCAGGAGATTCTGTTGTCCGGCTGGGAGGCGAATTGCCTGCGTTTCCTCGTCTTGAAGGACATTCTCGAAAAACTGGAAGAACGCTGTCCGACCGACGCCCTGAGACGGAATTTGATCTATTTTCAAGCTTTTGAAACCCATTACCGAAACAGGAAGAAAATCCTGACTACCAAAGACCTGAAACGCTACCGGCTGATCTTCCAAGAAGCCTTCTCCGGTCGCTATAGTCGATTCGCAGATTCCTGGCGGAGCATTTTCCGGGATCTGTTTTTATAGGCCGTGCATCCTGCAGCCGATCCTTGTCACGTTGCAGACAGGATCGCTTTACTTCGTAAGGGAAAGTTAGAAACCGTGAAGTCTGCTAAACCGATTCTCGTTACCGGTTCTCACCGATCGGGCACCACCTGGACCGGCCAGATGTTGGCTGCCGCTCCGCATACCGCCTACGTTCACGAACCGTTCAACTCGGAACTCAGGTTGGGTTTGAGCCCGTCCAGCTTTGAGCAGACCTTTAAATACATTTCCGAATCCGAGTCCGAAGAGTACCAGAGGTGGTTTAAAAGGGTCCTCGCGTTCCACTACCCGCTGTTGAGGAATTTCACCAGGTCGAGGTCGGTTGACGATCTACTGAAACTAATTAACAAGCAAAGCTATTATTGGGGGCACAAGCTGCGGAAAAACCGGCCGATCGTAAAGGACCCGATCGCCATATTTTCCGCCGAATGGATTCACGGGCACTTCGATACCGATGTCCTGGTCATGATCAGAAATCCGAACTCGTTCTGCTCCAGCCTGAAGATAAAAAACTGGAATTTTAATTTCGGCTATTTTCTGGAGCAGCCGCTGCTGATGGAAAGATACCTCTCCCGCTATGCTCAGGAAATCGGGGAATACGCCACAACCAGGAAACCTGTCATCGAACAGGCGAGCCTGCTCTGGAACTGTATCCATGCGACCATTCTGACTTTACAACAAAACCATCCGGATTGGCTGTTTATCAAACACGAGGAGCTGTCTCTCGAACCGCTGGCCCAGTTCAAGGCCATTTACCAGGCGTTTGACCTGGAATTTACCGCCGAGGTCGAAGCGAAGATTCTTCAGAGTAGCGGCGCACACAACCCGGTCGAACAACAGCAGGACAACGAATTCGTCCGCGACAGCAAACAGAATATCGACAACTGGAAAAAGCGCCTGTCCGCCGAGGAGATTGCCCTGATCGAAACCAGAACTGCTGAAATTTCCACGGTCCTCTATCCGGGCAAATCCTGGTCGGCGGCCGCGACTGACGAGTCGTAGCGATGGAGAAACTGGTCTACATCATCATCCTGAACTGGAACGGCTGGCAGGATACGGTCGACTGCGTGGAGTCGTGCCTAAAGCTGAACTACCCGAATTTCCACATCCTCATTGTGGACAACGGGTCAACCGATGACTCTGACGTTGTGTTGCGGGAAAAATTCCCCACCATGGACTTCATCCAGACCGGAGCCAACCTCGGCTTTGCCGGCGGTAATAATGTCGGTATCCGGCATGCTCTGGACCGAAGCGCCGATTACCTGTGGCTGCTCAACAATGACACGGTTGTCGATCCGGAGGCTCTGAGCGAGCTGGTTCGCGTCATCGAAGGGGGTCCAAAAAGAGGGGCGGTCGGATCGAAAATCTTTTACTATGATCAGCCCGGGCTGCTCTGGTTCGCCGGAGGTGGGATCAGAGAACTTTCGAAAATCTCCTACCACATCGGCGCCAAGCAGCGGGATAGCGACCAGTTCCAGGAGGACCGGCCGGTCGATTTCATTACCGGCTGCAGTTTCCTGATCAGGCGTCAGGCCCTGGAAGAGGCGGGACTGATGCGTGAGGAATTTTTTCTGTACTGCGAAGATACCGACTGGACCCTGCGACTTCATAGTGCCGGATGGGAAACCTGGTGGGCGGCAAACTCGCGAATCTGGCATAAGGTCTCCAGCTCTCATGGTGAACGCAACCCGTTTTTGAACTACTACTGCGTCCGCAATACCCTGCAATACGTCAGACTGAATGACCCGGTGAAACTACCCTTCACGCTGGCGGTATTATTCAAAAACTATGTCGTCATGAAACTGGTGCAGCGTGATATTGCCGCTATCAGATGGGCGTTCGTCGGTTGCAAGGATTTTGTCTTCGGCAACCTCGGTAGATACGAACCTTGACGCTATCCGAATAATTACGGAACAACATGAAAATCGGCATCAACATCCTGCATTTCAAACCCGGCAAAGTCGGCGGAACTGAGACCTATTTGCGCAACCTGCTGACACATCTCCAGCAGGTGGACAGCGCAAATGAGTACACCCTGATTCTCTCCAGACTTAATGCCCCCGGGATTGAAATACATGGGGACAATTTCCGAAAACTGGTTAAAAACTACTCCATACCTTCAACCGGCTGGTTCTGTCGCGGAGTTCTGCGGAACCTCCTGAAGGTGGATATCCTGCGAACGGCCTATGATCGTCTGAATCTCGACGCCATCCATCATCCCTTTACCACTCTCAACCCGAACCGCTTGAAAACCAAATCGATCCTGACTTTCCACGATATGCAGCACGAGTTTTATCCGGAATTCTTTTCAGCAGACGAGCTGGAGTATCGAAGTCAGACCTATCGACCCTCTGCCGAAGAGGCGGTCAGAATCATCGCGATTTCAGAACATGTCAAATCCTGTCTTGTGGAAAAATATCAACTCAGCCCTGATAAGATAGACGTCATTTACAACGGCTTCGGTGCTGATTACGAAATCATCGAAGATCCGCGCAAGTTGGAGTCGATCAAAAACCGCTACGGTTTGACCAGGCCTTTCCTCTACTATCCGGCAGCGACCTGGCCGCACAAAAACCACAAAAACCTCCTCATGGCGGTGAAACTGCTGATCGACAGGTACAACTTTGACGGTCACCTAGTCCTGTCCGGTGCAAATTTCCAGGCCCATTCCGATGTCATGCAGGAGGTGAAGCGTCTGGGCCTCGACAATACGGTCAAGGCTCTCGGCTATCTCCCCTACGACGACCTTCCGGCCTTGTTCAACCTGGCCAGAATCATGGTCTACCCGTCGCTGTTCGAAGGGTTCGGTATCCCCTTGGTCGAGGCGATGGCCTGCGGATGTCCGGTGATCTGTTCCGACCGGACCTCCTTGCCTGAAGTCGCGGGAGAGGCAGCACTGTTGATCGATCCTACCTCTCCGGAAGATATTGCCGATAAAATCTGGGCTGCCTGGAACGATGAAGGGAACCTGGCCAGTCTGCGTACTCGAGGCTTGCAGCGAGCCGAATTCTTTTCCTGGGAAAAGATGGCCAAAAAGACAATCGATGTCTACCGGAGGACAGTTGAGAACTGTCGCTAAACGTAGTGTCGACGGGGGGCTCCGGATCAGGGGAATGTTGAAGGAGGGTACTTCGAACACCCCCCTGGTTTCAATCATCACCGTGGTCCGCAATGGTGAGACGCATCTGGAGCAGGCGATCCGCAGTGTGTTGGATCAGGACTACCCGAATATCGAGTACCTGGTCATCGACGGTGCCTCAACCGACGGCACTCTGGAGATCATCCGCAAAAATGAAGAACGGATCGACTACTGGAGAAGTGAGCCGGACGATGGGCTCTACGAGGCGATGAACAAGGGGCTCGCCCTGGCACGGGGAGAGCTGATCGGCATCCTCAATGCCGACGACTATTTTCTGCCCGACACCGTTCGACAAGTTGTCGAAGCTGCGCTGGCTAATCCGAATGTAGGTGTTTTTCACGGTAATCTGAAATTGCTGCGGCAGAACGGAGTTGAGGAAATCCGTCGGCCGCGCATCTGTCAGGCGGGCTTTCAACCCTATCTGATGCCGGTCAATCACCCGACGGTTTTTGTCCGTTCCCGCTGCTACAGCGAATCTGGTTCCTTCGATACGAGCTACAGGACCGCGGCCGATTTCGACCTGATGCTCCGCTTGCTGCGGGTTCGCCGGGCCGGTTTCCATTATCTCGATCAGCTCCTGGCGGTCATGCGCGAGGGAGGGGAGAGCGGCTGCTACAGCCGGCAGACCTATTCTGACATCGTGGCTATCTTGAGGAAAAACAGCCTGCCTCAAACTGCTATTTTCCGTTTCCGGCTGTGGTACTGCTGGCTGCTGTTGATGCAGTACAGCAAACGTTTCCGCTTGGTCCGGGCGCTCGCTCCTTTTTATTACCAGCTGAGAGGTTCGGGAGAGAAGGGACAGGAGGGACAGGAGGGCAGAAGAAAGGCACTCTTCCTCGTCCCTTCCCTGAGCGGCGGCGGGGGACAACGCGTCGCCGCCACCCTCTGCGAAGCGTTAAGCACCGCCGAGGATCTGGATCTGGTTCTGGTTGTCTTCGATCGTGCGGCCACCAATAACCTCGGCCCATCAATCAAAGTCAGGCATATCGAGGTCAGGGAAAGTGGTAACGCCTTCTATACCCTGGGTAAATTTTGCAAGGTAGTTTTCCAACTGGCGCGAATCATCCGCCAGGAACGGCCGCAGGCGATCCTCGGCTTCATGGACTACTGTAATACTGTCGTTTTGCTCGCCAGCCGCCTGGCACGCAGCCGCAGCCGGGTAGTGATTTCGGTCCATACCCTGTTTTCAGCCTTCTTGCAGGGCAAGGGCGCGAACATCCGCGGCCGCCTGTTGAAGGTGCTTGCCCAACGCCTCTACTCCAAAGCGGACGCTGTGGTCGCTGTCTCCAGGGGAGTGGCCGAGGATCTGGGGGAACTGTTCGGTATCGCTCAGGAGAGAATCCGCGTGATCGGCAACCCTTTCGACCTGGAGAAGATTGCCCGGCTGGCCGAGGTTCCAGTCGACGAGGCAATGTTTTCAGGTGACGTCCCAATCATTCTCTCCGTGGGGCGACTATCTCAGGAAAAGGGGGGGGATGACCTGCTGCGGGCCTTTGCCCGGTTGCAGCCACAGACTGAAGCCCGGCTGGTCTTCCTCGGCGAGGGGGCGGAACAACCGAGACTGGAACAGCTTTGCTCGCAACTGGAAGTAGATGATAAGGTCTCCTTCCTCGGCTATCAGGAGAATCCCTTCCGCTTCATGGCCCGCTCGACTGTCTTTGTCCTCTCATCCCGTTACGAAGGCTTTGGCAATGTGTTGGTTGAGGCGATGGCCTGCGGCCTGCCGGTGGTCGCCACCCGCTGCTATCCGGGAATTGAGGATCTGGTCAGACATGGGGAGAGCGGGCTGCTGGTCCCCGTCGGTGACGAAGCAGCACTGGTTGCGGCGCTGGCCAGGGTACTTAATGAGGGGGAGCTGCGCCGAAAACTGGTCATAGCCGGTCGCAAGACAGCCGGATCGTTCGACAGTCACCGGATTGTTACATGCTACCGTGAGGTTCTGGGGTTGAACGACCGAAACGCTACGGATGAGGATGGATGAAAACAGAGGAAAAAAATTATACTGAACGGCTGCTGAGACTGGAACCGAGATGGAAGAAATTGCTTCCAGTGCAATTGCCCTACCGCCTGCACTTGCAGAGCCTGAATCTCGGATATGTGCTTGATCTTGGCTGCGGCATTGGGCGGAATCTTCTCAATCTGGAAGGAAACGGAATCGGGGTGGATCACAACCCCTATTCCATTGAAGTTGCCCGCTCTCGTGGGCTGACCGCTTACACCCCGGTTGATTTTCACCGTCTGCAGCAGCGAGAAAACCGACTCTACGATGCGCTCCTGTGTTCCCACGTTTTGGAGCATATGCGGCAATGCGAAGCGCTGGCGCTAATTCGGGAATACTTGCCCTATTTGCGGAGTGGCGGGCGGGTAGTGATGATCACACCTCAGGAATCGGGCTTCCGAAGCGACGCCTCGCATTTGGAGTTCATCGATTTCAATGTTCTGGCAACAATTGCCACTGAAGCTGGCCTGCAGGTAAAAAGGTCCTATTCTTTCCCCTTTCCGCGGTGGATTGGTAGATTTTTCCGACATAACGAATTCGTCGTTATTGCCCATAAACCCTGAAGGTCCGAATCCGCGGATACGGAATCAATGACAATTCTCATGAAAATTAAAGCCACCCTTGAAAATTCCGCCCAGGCTGAAACTTCCCAACCAATTAGGGTCTGCGTGGTTTCTCCTCTGTATCACCCCTCCCTCGGCGGTCTTGGCCGCCAGGCTCAGCTGCTCAGCGAAAGGTTGTCAAAGAAAGGTGCGATAGCCTTTGTTATTGCTCGGCGCATGAAAGGGATGCCGCCGGCGAACTTCCTTCCCAGCGTAAAAGTTTACCGTGCCTGGTCGATCAAACCCTACCTACATAATTTCGAGACGCTACGACCGATCAACCTCATGGTTTCTCTGACCTTCTCTATCAGTTGCGGAATACTCCTCTGGAAGAAGCGCCGGGATTTTGATCTGGTGCATTTTCATGGAGCCAGTCTGCCGCTAATCTGGAACTTGATCTTGCTAAAGGTTCTGGGGAAAAAGGTTGTTGCCAAGGTGGCCGCCGCCAAACTCGGTATCGAAGCTGGATCGCTGAAAGGTCGCTATCTTGGGATTGGGTCTCTCTTGGCCAGCCTGTTGCGGTGGACCGATGCTTACGTGGCGACCACTGCCGAGATCGAGGAGGGGCTGAAACAGGATGGAGTATTGCCGGAACAAATCAATCGAATATCCAATTTTATCGATTCGGCTTCGTTTGCCCCTGCCGCGGCCGATGAAATGGATGTTCTAAGGGCCAGGGTAGGATTTGATAATCATCGAATCATCCTTTACAGCGGCAGGTTCATCGAACGCAAAGGGATTGATGTTCTCCTGCAGGCATGGCATACATTGCGGAACGATTTTCACAACGCCCGGCTGGTTTTTCTCGGCGATGGTCCGCTGCTTCCGGAAATGAAAAGTTTGTCGAAGGAGCTTGCCCTGGAGGATTCGGTCGATTTTCGTGGGCATGTCCCCACCATCAAAACCCTCCTCCAGGCGGCGGACATATTTGTGCTCCCCTCGCTCCAGGAGGGGATGCCGAATGCGTTACTGGAAGCGATGGCCTGCGGTCTTCCGCCGGTGGCAACACGCATCGGAGGGGTGGAAGATATCGTAAGCGACGGGGAGAATGGTCTGCTGGTCGAGCCTGGGGATGTGGACAGTTTGGCAGGGGGCCTGCGGAGACTGCTCGCAGATGAGAGTTTGACTGCGGCCATCGCCGCCAGAGCCTACCAGACTATTCGCGACTCCTACACCCTCGAGAGCACGGTCCCTCACTATCTGGCACTCTATCGCAAGCTGCTGACTGCAAATCCCCGGATTGGGGAGCGGACCTGAATCCATGGCTTGTTGGAAATGATCGTTGCACCACCGGATCTTTTGTCTCCTGAGGTCTGCCGAGCTGGCTGCGAACGGGCAGCCTTCTCGCCACATCGGCTCTGAGTGAGGTAAACCATCGTGCAGCCCCTTGTCTCGATCATCATCGTCAACTGGAACGGCCGTGACCACCTGCCGGACTGCCTCGACAGCCTGGCGGTGCAAAGCTTCCGTGACTTCGAGGTCATTCTGGTCGATAATGGTTCGACGGACGGTTCGCTCGCCCTGGTGCGAGAACGTTATCCCTGGGTGAAGCAGGTCCCACTAGCTACAAACACCGGCTTCGCCACCGGCAACAACCGCGGCCTGGCGCACGCCGGCGGGGACTATATCGTCACCCTGAACAACGACACCCGGGTCGCGCCGGACTGGCTGGGCACCCTGGTCGCGGTGGCGAATGCGCATCCCCGGGCCGGGATGGTGGGGAGCCGGATCTGCTCCTTCGCCGACCCCGAGCTGATCGACTCGCTCGGGATGGGGATCTGCGTCGACGGCATGTCGCGAGGCCGCTTCCGCAATCGGCGCTGGTCGGAACTGAATGTGCCGGAGTTGGAGGAGATCCTGTTCCCGAGCGCCTGCGCGGCACTGTATAAACGCGCCATGCTCGAGGAGACCGGGTTTTTCGACGATGATTTTTTTGCCTACGCCGAGGATTCCGATCTCGGCCTGCGCGGCCGGCTGGCCGGCTGGGACGCGCTGCTGGCGACCGGGGCGGTGGTACGGCACAAATATTCGCAGACCGGCGGCAGCCTGTCACCATTCAAGGTCTACCTGGTCGAGCGTAATCATTACTGGGTGGCGCTGAAGACGTTTCCAATCGGCCGTCTGGCGGCGCTGCCGCTGTTGACGCTGGTTCGTTATTGGGCGCAGCTGCGCGCCGTGGTCGCCGGATCGGGGACCGGCGGCGAGTTCGCTGCCGGCAACACCCGGGGGGGAATCGTTCTGGCGCTGCTCAAGGGGATGTTCGATGCTCTTCTCGGGATGCCCGGGATACTGCGCAAGCGCCGGGAGCTGATGCAGACCTGCCGGCTGTCACCACAGGAGTTCCTGCAGCTGCTGCGGCGGCATAACATTACTTTCAGGGAGCTGCTCGACCGCTGATCCAGACGCGGAGTCGGGAGGGTTGATCATAATGCCAGACTATTTCATCATCGACAGGATCCAGTTCTTTTCCATCCTCTTCAGCGGATTCATCTTCTGGTTCATCTTCTGGCTGGTCAAGCACAAGAAGGTCAAGGAGGAATATTCACTGCTGTGGTTCGCCACCTCGCTGGTCTTCCTTTACCTCTCCCTGGATCGCCATGCGGTCGACCGGCTCGGCGACCTGTTCGGGATCGCCTACAAGCCGACGATCATCTTGCTGATCATCATCGGCTTCATCACCCTGGTCCTGGTGCATATCACGGTTGTCATCACCCGGATATCCGAACAGAACAAGGTCCTGATCCAGGAACTGGGCCTGACCAACCTGAACCGGAAACGGCCGTTCATCCCGGCGGCACTCGCCAGCAGAAATTCCGATATCCTGGTCATCGTTCCGGCTTTTAATGAAGCGGAGAACATCAGAGGCGTCATCAACGATCTCAAGAGACTGGAGCTGGATCCCGATATCCTGGTCGTCAATGACGGATCGTCGGATGGAACCTACCAGGCTGCTAAAAAAACCCGGCATGCGCTGGTGCTCAATCTTCCGACCAATCTCGGCATCGGCGGGGCGGTGCAGACCGGCTTCAAGTGGGCGGACCGCAACGGTTACCGGATTGCCATACAGTTCGACGGCGACGGTCAGCACCTGGCGGAGGAGGTTCCCAAACTGCTGGCCCGTCTCGAGCAGGACGGGGTGAACATGGTGATCGGCTCCCGCTTTCTCGAGAAGCATGCCGGCTACCGTTCGACCTTCATCCGGCGGCAGGGGATTCGCCTGTTCAAAGGACTGAACTCGCTGCTGATCGGCCAGCTGATCACCGACAACACCTCTGGCTTCCGGGCCTATGACCGCCGGGCGATCGAGTTTTTGGCGCGGCACTACCCGGTCGATTACCCGGAGCCGGAAGCGGTCATTCTGCTCGGGCGCAACAATTTCAGCATGGCCGAGGTCGCTACCGAGATGCAGGAGAGACAGGGGGGCGGATCGTCTATCGCCGGGCTCAAGGGCGGCTACTACATGATCAAGGTCATTCTCGCGGTGCTGATGACCGCGCTGCGCAAGCCTATCCCGGGCCGTGGGAAGTGAGCTGAAGGGGGGTGTTGCAGTCCGACGACAGAGGCTTTAGCACCCGAAGCGTTGCCGGGTCATTCCGATAAAGATCCGTTCCCCTGGCGGCCTGAAAGCTCAGCAGGGAGGACCGGACCCGACGCTCAGCAGAACTGGACCCCGAAGCGGCAGGTCTCGTTGTCAACCATAACGCTCCAGGCAACAATGCCGTTTTGCTTTATGAACTCATCCTCAAAGCTGATGACCTGCTCCGGATGCATCTGCCTGTGGGCAAGGATCCCCGAGCCGCAGTCACTGATATCGGTAAGGATGCCATTGGCGGAAATACGGTTTACGACACCGTCGACCATGGACTTAAAGGAAAATTTAACCGGTTGCACATGCGGCCGGCGGAATTCGTAGCGCTTTTCCTGGTCATAGCTGACCGAGAGAGAGTTCGGACAGAATTTTTCGCTGCCCCGGTTCTGAAAAATCACATCGACGAAACTGATCAGCCTGTCCAGGCTGAACGGTTTCTCCAACAGGTGCCAGGAACCCTGCTTCCTCCGGGACCTGATCGCTTCGTTCAGTTCGGAGGATTTCCTGTCGGACGTGGTCATGATAATGATCGGCACAAAAGGACAGCGTTCATCTATGGTTTGCAGCAGGTCCTGGCGCTCCTGATCATCGATGTCAAAATCGAGCATGAACAGGTCGTAGTCACAACAATCAATCTCATCCAGCGCATGCCTGGTCGTGGCGGCGGTTTTTATTTCAAAGGATCGCCCTTTTCCGGCCCGTTCGAGAGCCTTGAGGAGAAGATGTTCGTTGTCGATGGCAAGAATTCTGAGGGGGTCTGGACTCATCGGATACTCCTGAACGCATTTCAAAAAATCATGGAATTTAAGAGAAAATGGACAGCAAGAGTCGTTCCAGAATCTACCCAGAAAGCGGTAGATCATTAAAATGAGTGGCTATCGGGTTCCGGCATTTAACCGGAAACACTGCACGGGGATAGCTAAAAAACGGCCAACCATCAATCGAATATATTGTGTAAGTATATAAGTGTCTGTTATTATTTGTCTATATCTATTTTTCAGTGGATTGGCATATGGTTTGCTCTTTAAGTATTGGCGTCCGTAAAATTTGCTGGTGACTGTGAGGGCTTTAGCCAAACAAACAAAAAAATCCTGATCAATGACCTGTGGTTGGTATAAGCCGGTGAGCCAGGGTAAATGGGGGCCATATGCTCGCAACGATTCAGGGAAATTCCAAACATGTTATGGGGATATCCCCAAGCGCCAGAGCGGAAAACTACAAAGGATTGACAAGTTAATTCTGGTCGGGAGAGTTCCTAAAAATATCGGGGGGGGGGCACCTGGTTTAGATTTATTATGACCGCTCAACAACCCAAGGGCTTTGACTATGCGTCCACTGTGTCCGACCCATATCTATAAACTGACGGTTCTTGGCCTTGGGCTGCTTAGTTTGTTGCTGTTCGGCTGCGTCCAACAGGAACAGTCGCATGCAGAGCAGCAGCGCCCCAAGCAGCAGAGTCCCAAGCAGCTGGAAGCCGCCTGGCCGCAGAAACTCAAGATTGGCCTGGTCCCGGAGCAGAACATTTTCGTCCAAAAGAAACGTTATGAACCTTTGCTGGCTCAACTGGAGGACAAGATTGGTATCCCAATCGAAATCAAAATTCTGCCGAGCTACAGCGAGGTCGTTAATAATTTCCGCGATTTTGAGCTTGATGGGGCTTTTTTAGGGAGCTTCACTGGCACTATGGCGATCCGGGAACTCGGCGTCGAGCCGCTGGTGCGGCCGCAATTTATGGATAACTCCGCCACCTGTTCTGCCATTGTCTTTGCTAAGAAGGGGGACGGAATCAGAGCCGCCCGTGACATGCGCGGAAAACGCATCGCTTTTGTCGACAAAGCGTCTTCTACCGGTTTTCTGCTCCCCTTGGCCTATTTCAAGTCTCTTGGCATCGAGGATTATCAGAACTGGTTTGGTGACGTGCTGTTCAGTGGGACCCATGAAGATGCCATCAATGATGTCTTGAGCGGGTATGCCGATGTCGGCGCAGTCAGCAGTACCATCTTCTACATGTTGGCCGAAATGAACCCACAGGTCCTGAACGAGTTGACTGTTCTGGGAACGTCTCCCCTTATCCCCTCGAACCCCCTTTCCGTTCGGAACGATCTGCCCGAGGATCTCAAGCAGCTTTTAAAGCAACAATTATTGACCTTGCACCAGAGCGCCGCCGGTCGTGCGATTCTGGATAACCTGAAAGTCAAGCAGTTCACCGAAGCATCAAAGGAGGATTCTCAGCCTTTGCTCGATTTAATTTCGCCCGCCCACCATCAGTCTAGCTAGTCGATGCAGCTCACATGAAAAAACACGTCCTGATCTGGCTGACCCTGATGCTCCTCTGCTTTATTGCCGGGGGCTTTTATATCGTTACATCCATTCAGAAGGTTACCAATAACCTGGGCAACGCGGCCGCTTTCAATCAGGTGGAATTTCTCCGCCAGGATCTGGAAAACAATATCAGGATCATCCAGTCAAATCTGTTGTTGCAGGGCTCTCCGCACGCCCTGGATGTCGACTCTTCGATTGCCCTTATCGAAACCATGGAAGATTCGGCAGGCATCTGTTTGAGCTGTCATCATTCGGATGAAATGACCCAAAAACTTGGCGATATGGAAGCCGATGTCGAGCGCTATATGCAACTGCTCAGCCGGACCATAACCTTCCAGGATGATGCAACGCAAAAGGAACTGCTCCGGACGAGGGCGTTTTCCCAGGGTGACCTGTTGCTGAAGAAAGTCAAGTCGCTGTCGGTTGCCTCGGCTGGCAAGATTTCCCTGCGTATTGCGGAAATCAACAGCGATATTAATCTCACCAAGGAATTCCTGGTCCTTTGCCTCATTCTGGGTCCGATCGCCATTCTCGTCATAACCGTCTTTTTTCTCAAACGGTTTACCGGTTCCATCGGTGTGCTCGTTGCAGCTGCGCAGACCCTGGAAAGCGGCGACCTTGATTACCGCATTACCGATCGTCTTAAGGACGAATTTGGCACCCTGGCCAATTCCTTCAATGGCATGGCGGCCTCCCTGCAGGATGAGCGGCAAAAATTTCAATCGGTTTCAAAGCTCTACCGGACCCTTTTTGAATCGGCCGGCGATGCCATTATGATTACCGAGCTTGAGGGCGATTCCGTGGGCAGGATCGTATCGGCCAACCGCGCGGCCTCTGACCTGTATGGCTACAGCATTGATGAATTGCAGGAAATGAATGTCACCAGTCTGGTCCCCGATGACAAGGTGGCGCAGTTCCGCGAGCGCATGAATACCGTTGCTGTCGAAGGCTGGTCCCGGACCAATGTGAAAAGGAAAAGGAAGGACGGCACCCTTGTTCCGCTCGATTTGAGTATCGGACCGCTGGAAATGGACGAACGGAGATACCTGCTCTGTTTTTGTAAAGATATCAGCGACCGACTGAAAGCGGAAGAGGAACTGCAGCGTGCGAATCAGATGGCGCTGGTCGGGCAAATGAGTGCCGGATTGGCACATGAAATCAAGAACCCCTTGGCGGGGATCAAGGTGTCGCTCGATGTCCTCTCTGATGAACTGGAACTGCTGCCGGAAGACCGGGATCTCTTCGCCAGGATCATCAATGAAATCAACCGGATGGAGAAACTGCTCAAGAGCCTGTTGAATTATGCCCGGCCACCGCAGCCCCAGTTCGACCTGGTGGATATGAACCAACTGCTCGACAACTCTCTCAAGCACGTCGAGATTGCCGCTCGCAGCAAAGCGGATCTGGTCGTTCATATCGACCGGGAGTTTTCGGCGCAATTGCCGCAGGTCGAGGCCGACTCGTCCCAGATGCAGCAGGTCTTTTTGAATATCCTGCTCAATGCCGTAGACGCCCTGGAGAGCGAGGGAACCATCACCATAACAACCCGCATGGATGAAGATGAGCGGATCCGCATCGCAATCATCGACTCCGGAAGCGGGATGTCGGAGGAGGCGCTGGATAAGATATTCAATCCGTTTTTTACCACCAAAACCAAGGGGACCGGCCTTGGTCTGGCGATCTGCAAGCGGCTTGTCGAGCAACATTACGGCCAAATCGCTGTCGAGAGCAAGGTGGGATGCGGTACTTCATTTGTCATTACGCTGCCGCAAGTCCAACAGAACAGGGAGTGACCGCATGAGTCATAAAGGACGCATATTTCTTCTGGACGACGATGAACTGATTTCCAGCATGCTGGCCAGGTCGTTGCAGAAGGAGGGTTATGAGACCAACCTGCTCAACAGCGCGAAGCAGGCCGTGGAGACAATCTGCTCCTGGCAGCCGCATGCCCTGCTGCTGGATGTCGACTTGGGCGAAGGGCCGAACGGTCTCGACCTGCTGGAAATGCTGCAGGCAGAAAATATCGATTTCCCGGTTATCATGCTCACTGCTGACGACTCTGCCGAATCGGCCATTCGGGCCATGCGCAATGGTGCCGCCGATTACCTGAACAAACCGTTCAACATCGAGGAAGTTAAGATTGTCCTCGACAAGCTCCTGGCCAACTCCCGACTGAAAAACGAGGTCGAGTACCTGAAAAAATCGACGACTGCGGCGCTCAGCAGGACCTTTATCGGTGAATCCCCGATCATCCAGAAACTCCTGAAAGATTCTCACAAGATCGCCCTCGCCGGGGTGCAATCAGTGCTGATAACCGGGAAATCAGGCACCGGCAAGGAAGTTTTGGCCCGCAACATCCATTACTGGCGATTCGGCAGTCGAAAAAATTATGAAAGCATCCCCTATATCGCCGTCAACTGTACGGCGCTTCCGGAAAACCTGATCGAGGGAGAGCTTTTCGGCCACGTCAAGGGCTCTTTTACCGATGCCAAGAGCGATAAAAAAGGGGTGTTTGAGCTGGCCGATGGCGGGACCCTGCTCCTCGACGAGATCGGTGATATGCGCCCGGAGCTGCAGGCCAAGCTGTTGCGGGTTCTTGAAGAACGGACCGTGCGGCGTATCGGCGGCAAGGTTGACCTGCCGATCGATGTCAACATCATTGCCGCCACCAACCGAAACCTGAAAAAAGCCGTGGATGAAGGAGAATTTCGCGAGGACCTCTACTACCGGCTCACTCCCTTCTCCGTCGAGATCCCTCCTTTGAACGAGCGGGAGGATGATGTCCTTATCCTGACCAAGCATTTTCTCAAGACCTTTGCCGGAAAGTATTCCAAGAAGCCGATTGAAATCATTTCCCAAGACGCCGAGACCCGGTTGAAATCCTATGCCTGGCCGGGAAATGTCCGTGAATTGCGCAACATCATCGAGCGTTGCGTGGTTATGGAAGACATCGACACGCTGACCTCTGATTACCTGCCACAAACTTCAGCCGGGAGGAAACAGCATACGGGCGAACGGCGCAAGACATTCCAGGTGGTCTTGCCTGACGAAGGCGTTTCACTTGCTGATGTTGAAAAAGAATTGATCAGACTGGCCCTGGAAAAGGCCGAAAACAATATGACCAAAGCGGCAAAACTGCTGCAAATCAGCTACGATGCCTTAAGGTACCAGGCAAAGAAATTTGAATTGATCTGAGCTGGATTTTGCTGGAGAGCCAGGCAGATAGGTGTGGTTCCTGCATGGTTGGTACGGCGGTAGCCGCTCCAATGGGCGCCATAGCGGGCGCAGTGGCGGAGGAGTCTCGAACCCCCTGAAGCCTGTGCATCTATCCTTAAACCGCGAAAACGGCAAAAATCGCGGCGATGGTCGATAGCGCCTAGCCGGCCGCATCAGGTCGTGCACCCGACAACCTTCCTCGTTTGATTCCTGGTTGAATTGACCTTTTGCAAGCACGGCGCCCGTAAAACAACCCCGCAGCAATCCTGGACTTTAAGAGGCCTTCGTCAAAGGCCTTGCCGAGGGCTGGGTACTTTACGAACGTTTTTAGTGCGCTGAGAGGTGATATTGCCTTAACCGCCGTACTTGTACTCCGCCGCGCAGGTTCCCTCGCTCGACACCATGCAGGCGCCGATCGGATCTTCCGGGGTGCAGACGGTTTTGAACATCGGGCAGTCATGCGGCCGGACCTTTCCCTTGAGAATCTCTCCGCACAGACAGCCTTGGTGTTCGACCGGTTCTTCGACTTCGGCGGCCAGCTGCCGGGCCGCGTCAAAGCGGGCAAACTCGGGGCGAATCCGCAAGCCGCTGTCGGGGATGATACCGATGCCGCGCCAGTTGGCGTCGCAGGGTTCGAATATCCGGTAGAGCAGTTCGCGGGCCTTGGTGTTTCCTTCCGGGCGAACCACCCGGCTGTACTCATTTTCGACCCGGAATTCACCCCGGACGATCTGCTTGGCCAGCATCAGCACGCCGCGCAGCACGTCGAGCGGTTCGAAACCGGTCACCACGCAAGGGATTCGGACCTGTTTTGCCAGCGGCTCATAGGCGGCGGAGCCGATAATCGCGCTGACATGGGCCGGGCAGAGGTAACCGTCAACCTGCAGTTCGGGGTCGCCGGTCAGGGCCGCCATCGGTGCCGGCATGGTCTTGTGCGAGGTCAGGACGTAAAAGTTTTCGACCCCGCGCAGGGAGGCCTGGAGGATCGCTCCGGCGATGGTCGGCGTGGTGGTTTCGAAACCGACCCCGAGAAAAACCACGGTCCGGTCCGGGTTCTTTTCGGCGATCGCCAATGCATCGAGTGGCGAATAGACGACCTTGACCGTCGCGCCACGGGCCTGCTCATGCAGCAGGCTGCTGGTTGATCCGGGCACCCGGACCATGTCGCCGAAGGTGGTGATGATGGTCTCCGGTTGTCTGGCCAGAGCGATGGCGTGGTCGACATAACTCACCGGGGTGACGCAGACCGGGCAGCCGGGCCCGGAGATCAGCCGGACCTGCCCGGGCAGCAGGGCGCGGATGCCATGCTGGTGGATCGCCATGGTGTGGGTGCCGCAGACCTCCATCAGGGTCATCTGCCCGGAGTAATCGGCAACCACCGTTTCGATGGCGGCGAGCAGACCGCGGGCCAGTTCGGGATCGCGAAACGCCTGTCCCAGGCTCATTCCGGCACCAGTCCCTGGTCCAGCGCTGTGCGCAACGCGGTCAGGGTCTCCTGCGCGTCGTCCTCGTCAAGCCGTTCGATGGCGAAGCCGGCATGAATCAGCACGTAGTCGCCGACGCCGATCCCTTCGACCATCATCAGGCTCGCTTCGCGCTCAACGCCGTCGATTTCGCAGGTGGCGATGTCATTGTCGATGCGGATAACCTTCATCGGAACACCCAAACACATAATTCGTCTCCGTAGGGGCCGATGAAAACGCCCCATCTGCTGCGTTACGCTTCAGGTCTCACTCCTCGACGTAGCTCCCGCTACGCCTGCGGGATCGACCTTCGCAAGCCTTGCATCTCGGGCCTTTTGCTCGGCCCGGCTTCTTCGGTATGATTAAGCTTTCTTCTCGGCGACTTGCTCCCGCAGCCAGCCGTACCACTCCGCTACCCCCGCTCCGCTCTTGCAGGAGAGTTCGATGATCTCGGTCTGCGGGTTGACCTGGCGGGCAAAGGCCTTGCACTTTTCGACATCGAAGTCGAGGTAGGGGAGCAGGTCGATCTTGTTGATCAGCAGCAGTCCGGCGGCGCGGAACATCTGCGGGTACTTGAGCGGTTTGTCCTCTCCTTCGGTCACCGAGAGCACGGCGACCTTGAGGTCTTCACCGAGGTCGAATGAGGCTGGACAGACCAGGTTGCCGACGTTCTCGATCATCAGGATGTCGGTGGCGTTGAGGTCGAAGTGTTCGACGCCGTGACTCACCATGTGGGCATCGAGATGACAGCCGGCGCCGGTGTTGATCTGGTGCGCCGGGACACCGGTGGCGGCAATCCGGTCGGCGTCGTTGGCGGTCTGCTGGTCCCCTTCGAGGACGGCGAAGCCGAGGTTCTCCCTGAGGTCGGCGAGGGTGCGTTCGAGAAGCGAGGTTTTCCCCGAACCGGGCGAGCTGACCAGGTTGAGCACCAGCAGCTGGTGCTGCCGGAACAGGCTCCGGTTGGCCGCAGCCAGCCGGTTGTTCTTGGCCAGCAGGTCCTCTTCGATCCTGATGGTTCGCGAGCCGTGTTCGTGGTCAAGTTCGTGATGATGGTCAGGCGCGGCGCAGCCGCAATCGGTGCACATGGTCAGTCGACCTCCAGTTCCTTGATCCGCAACTCCTCCCCCTGCAGGCGTTCCAGGCCGAAGGCGCCGCACGCCGGGCAGGCAAAGGTGAACGGATCGATCTCCAGTTCCCGTCGACAGTCCGGGCAGCGGCCTTTGCCGGGAATCGTTTCGATCAGTAATTGACTCTGTTCCAGCAGGGGCCCCTTGTTACAGGCTGAAAAACAGAACTCGACCGACGCCGGGATCACCCCGGAGAGGGCGCCGATTTCGACCGTGACACTGATCACCCGCGACGCGCCCTGCTCGCGGGCGGTCCGCTCGGCAATGTCAACGATGCTTTGGGTGATGCCGAGTTCGTGCAAGCTCAGTTCCTGTTCATTGAATGGGAGGTCTTCACTATAAGGGGCATTTCGAGGGAAAATCAAGGTCAACAACCGTCGTTTGCTGTATATGTGTGCCAGCCGCCTGGTTCCCGGCAATTGGCTTGCCGCTGATGCGCGGTTTTTGTCAAGGTCGTTTAGATTCAGTTCGTCAACCAGGACAGTACGCCATCGACAAGGGAGAGTAGCGGTCAGTGTTTGGGATGCAGGCTCCGCAGGTGGATGAGCAGTGATTCGAGTTCGGTCGACTCCGGATCGATCGTTTTCCCCTTGAGGGCATTGCGGATGCAGGAATTGATTACCCCCTTGAGTGTGCCGTCGTCGTAGGCAGCGATCCCCTCCAGTCCCTTCCCCTGAGGGTGACAGCTTGAACAACTTTTGCCGTTGCTCCCCAGGGTGGTCGCTTCGAACAGCTGCTTGCCGAGTTCTTTCGTCGGCACCTCGACGGCCAGGGCGCAGGCTGCGGTCAACAGCAGGGCGAGGGCAATTACGAGCGGTTTCATGGGGGGCTCCTTTGCTGCAGTGCCGGGTACTCCGGCAGAGTAGTGTCATTATACCAGTGAAACAGCAACGCGACATGTTATGATCGCAACGTTCACTGGTTGATCGGAGGCGCTGTTCGATGATGTTCCTGCTGCTCATGCTGGTTGTCCTTGCCTGCTGGGCGATCTTCAGCTTTAATCGGCTGGTTCGCGACCGCAACCGGGTCAGGGCCGGCTGGAGTGATATCGATGTGCAGCTCAAGCGGCGTCATGACTTGGTGCCGAGATTGGTCGAGGCGGTCAAGGGCTACGCCCGCTATGAGAAGGCGACCCTGGAAGCGGTGATCGCTTTGCGCAATTCCAGCTCGGCCAGCGTTGATGTCGCCGCCAAGGGGCCGCTCGAGGGGGAACTTGGTGCCGGGGTCCGCAAGCTGATCCTGCTGGCCGAGGCCTATCCCGAACTCAAGGCCAGCGAGAACTTCAGCCAGCTGCAGGACCAGCTGGTCGCGGTTGAAGAGCAGATCCAGTTTGCCCGCCGCTACTACAACGGCTGCGTCCGCAATCTCAACACCCGTATCGAATCCTTCCCTGACCTGCTAATCGCCAGGCCGTTCAATTTTCAGCCGGCCGCCTATTTCGAACTGGAAGATCGCCCGACCGAACAACGAACTCCGGAGGTTTCTCTATGAAGCACCTGCTGCCTCTGGTTCTGATCCTTCTGCTCTTGCCGGTCTCTGCGACGCTGGCCGAGGAGCGGATCCTCTCATTTCACAGCGAGATCGTCGTGTTACCGGACGGCTCGCAGCAGGTCACCGAGACGATCCGGGTCCGCGCCGAAGGTCAGCAGATCCGCCAGGGCATCTACCGGAATTTCCCGACCGACTATAAGGATCGCATCGGCAATCGCTACCGGGTCGGCTTCGAGGTGCTCGAGGCGAAGCGTGACGGCCAGAAGGAAAACTACTTTACCCAGCCGCAGGGCAACGGCGTGCGCATCTATCTGGGGCGCAAGGGGGTCTTTCTGCCGCCCGGGAACTACCAGTACGAACTCACTTATCGCACCGACCGGCAGCTCGGCTTCTTTGCGGACCACGACGAACTCTACTGGAATGTCACCGGCAACGGCTGGGATTTCCCCATCGATCGGGTCTCGGCCCGGGTGCTGCTGCCCGAGGGAATCCCCTCGGACGAGCTGCAGGCGGAAGGCTACACCGGGCCCTTCGGCAGCCAGGAGCAGGATTGCCGGGCGAGTATCGATTACACCGGCGAGGTGACCTTTGCCAGCACCCGACCGCTCGCCCCGCGCGAGGGTCTGACCATCGTCGTGACCTGGCCCAAGGGTTACATCCAGGAACCGACCTCGTCCGAACAGGTTATGGCGGCGCTGCACGACAACAGCGTCTGGTTGTTTGCCCTGGCGGGAATCATGGCCGCGCTTGCCTACTTCCTGCTGGTCTGGTTCAAGGTCGGGCGCGATCCTGAGACCGGGGTGGTGATTCCGTTGTATGAGCCGCCCAAGGGATTTTCTCCGGCCTCGTCGCGTTTCATTCGCCAGATGGGTTACGATCACAAGGCATTCACCGCGGCACTGGTCAATTTGGCGGTCAAGGGGCATGTGAAGCTCCGGGAGGACGATGAGGGGTTTACCATCGAGAGGACCGGCAAGCCGGCCGTAGAGCTTGCCGCCGGCGAGAAGGCGCTGCTCAAGGGGCTGTTTCCGCACCACATGGCTGGACAGGGTGAGCAGCGAATTTATGGTCCGGTGGCTTCCTTCAAACTGGAACAGAAGAACCATAGCCGGTTGCAAAAGGCGCTCAAGGCCCATAAGGCGTCTTTGCAACGCGATTACGAAAAACGCTTTTTCCTGACCAACCGGGGCTGGCTGATCCCGGGCCTGGTGCTCTCGCTGCTGGCGTATGGCCTGGCGTTATTCAGCCTGGGCGGCGAACGGCTGGAAATCGGTGCCTTCATGTCGGTCTGGCTGAGCGGCTGGACGGTTGGGGTGGTGATGCTGCTGCGCAAGGTCTGGGCCGCCTGGAAAGGGGTACGCGGCGGACTGGAGATCTTTGGTGCCCTGTTTATCAGCGCCTTTTCCATCCCGTTCGTCGCCGGCGAAGTGATCGGTTTGTGGGTCTTGGCGACCCAGGCGTCGCCGGCCCTGCCGGTGCTGCTGATGTTGGCGCTGGGGCTTAACTATCTTTTCTACCAGCTGCTCAAGGCGCCGACCCGGGCCGGGCGCTTTCTGCTCGATAAGCTGGCGGGGTTTCGGCTTTACCTGGAGGTGGCGGAAAAGGACGAGCTCAACCTGCACCATCCACCGGAGAAAACCCCTGAGCTGTTTGAGGTCTTTCTGCCGTTTGCCCTGGCGCTCGATGTCGAGCAGCACTGGGCCGAACGGTTTGCCAAGCTGTTCGCCAGCCTGAGCCAGGGCGATGGGGAATATCGTCCCGGCTGGTATCATGGCCAACATTGGCAGCACGGCAATCTCGGTGCCTTTACCGAAACTATCGGCAGCTCGCTCAGTTCGGCGGTCTCGTCGAGCTCCACCGCCCCTGGCTCATCGTCCGGTTCCGGTGGGGGCGGTTCGTCCGGCGGGGGTGGTGGTGGCGGCGGAGGCGGTGGCTGGTAGCCTGAAGCTCAAGGGCGGTCCACCGGAAAAATTGCCGGCTACTCCAGCGGCATAATCGGCTCCGTCACCAGTGACACCTTCTGGATGCTGATGGCATCCACCGGACAGGCGGCGATGCAGGCACCGCAGCGGATG
>Ga0102953_1000691_pt1 | contig 22674 bp, 22 predicted proteins | sample SalPon2A_C_D2_MG_FD_78509 | JGI IMG/M metagenome (GOLD analysis project Ga0102953, IMG submission 78509) | Soil microbial communities from South San Francisco under conditions of wetland restoration - Salt Pond MetaG R2A_C_D2_MG | ecosystem: Environmental > Terrestrial > Soil > Wetlands | place... | reverse complement strand
GTTCCTGGTGCATGTCATCCAGCTCTGCCGGCGTGGCGCAGTTGGCGAGCCGCTTGTACAGCATCAGGCGCTGGTGGATATCGCCGCAGTAGCTGTCCGGCAGCAGCGCCGGGCTATGCAGGTTGATCTCGGTGGTCACGCCCAGCGGGTGCGCCATGTCCGGCTCCTGGCCCTGCCTGAGCGACTTGATCGCGGCGGCCAGCATGTCGTTGTATAGCGAAAAGCCGATCTCCTGCATCTCGCCGCTCTGCGATTCGCCCAGCACTTCGCCGGCGCCGCGGATTTCCAGGTCGTGCATCGCCAGATAAAAGCCGGAACCCAGCTGTTCCATCGCCTGGATCGCTTCCAGTCGCATCTTCGCCTGCTTGGTCAGCCCTTTCATGCTGTCCACCAGCAGGTAGGCGTAAGCCTGGTGGTGCGAACGCCCGACGCGGCCGCGCAGCTGGTGCAGTTGCGCGAGGCCGAAGCGGTCGGAGCGATTGATGATGATGGTGTTGGCGGTGGGCACGTCGATGCCGGTCTCGATGATGGTCGAGCACAGCAGCACGTTGAAACGCTGGTGGGTGAAGTCGCGCATCACCGCTTCCAGTTCGCGTTCGGGCATCTGGCCATGTGCCACACGGATGCGTGCCTCGGGCAGCAGCGTTTCCAGTTTTTCGCGCATGTTGGCGATGGTATCGACCTCGTTATGCAGGAAGTAAACCTGGCCGCCGCGCTTGAGTTCGCGCAGCACGGCCTCGCGGATCACGCCCTGGCTGTAGCTGCTGACAAAGGTCTTGATCGACAGCCGGCGTTGCGGCGCGGTGGCGATCACCGAGAAGTCGCGCAGCCCTTCCAGCGACATTGCCAACGTGCGGGGAATCGGCGTGGCGGTCAGCGTGAGTATATCCACCTCGGCGCGCATGGCTTTCAGCTTCTCCTTTTGTTGTACGCCGAAACGGTGCTCCTCGTCGACGATGACCAGCCCCAGATTATGGAACTTGATGTCTTTCTGCAGCAACTTGTGCGTTCCGATCACGATGTCGAGCTTTCCGTCAGCCATGTCTTTCAGCGCCTGCGTGGTTTCCTTGCTCGAGCGGAAGCGCGATAGTTCGGCGATTTTTACCGGAAAATCGGCGAAACGCGTGGAAAAATTCTGGAAGTGCTGTTCGACCAGCAGGGTGGTCGGTGCCAGCACCGCGATCTGCTTGCCTTCCATCGCGGCGACGAAAGCAGCGCGCAGTGCGACCTCGGTCTTGCCGAAACCGACGTCGCCGCAGATCAGCCGGTCCATCGGTTTGTCGGCTTGAAGGTCGAGGATCACCGCCTCGATGGCGGCGGCCTGGTCGACGGTTTCCTCGAAGCCGAAACCTTCGGTAAAAGCCTCGTAATCGTGGTAATCGAGTTTGAATGCATGGCCCTTGCGCACCGCACGCTGGGCATACAGATTCAACAGTTCGGCGGCGGTGTCGCGCACCTGCTGCATGGCGCGGCGTTTAGCCTTGTCCCATGCGCCCGAGCCCAGTTTGTGCAGCGGTGCAGCATCTGGTGCGCCGCCGCTGTAGCGGCTGATCACATGCAGTTGCGACACCGGTACGTAGAGCTTGTCCTTGTCGGCGTATTCCAGCAGCAGGAATTCGTTTTCGCCTTCGCCGAGATCGAGATTGACCAGCCCTTGGTAGCGCGCGATTCCGTGTTGCTCGTGCACCACCGGATCGCCCGGCTTGAGCTCGGACAGGTCGCGCAGCATGCCTTCGATATTGCTTTTCTTTGCGGCGCGGCTGATGCGGCCTCGGGCATGCTGGGCGTAAAGCTCGCTTTCGGTGACGATGGCCAGTTTGTCGTCGGACAGCATGAAACCGTTCTGCACCAGCGCTACGCACAGCATGAACTTGTCTTTTGCCTTGAGGAAATCGGCGTAGCTATCGCACGGCGCCGGCTTCAGGCCGTATTCGTTGAGGTAACCGGAGATGATTTCGCGTCGTCCGAGACTGTCGGCAAGCAGCAGCACGCGTCCTTCATAGCCTTGCAGGAAATTTGCGAATGCCTGGGTAGGAATGTCAGCGCGGCGATTGACTGCGATATCCGGCAGCTTTTCCGTGGCGCAGGCGGTCGGCGACCCGCTCTCAGCCTCGTTGTCGACAATGTCGAGGCGCGCGAAATTCCTGGCCTTGATGAAGAACTGCTCGGCGTCGAGGAACAGTTCGCGCGGCTCCAGCAACGGGCGTTGTGGATCGCCGCGCAGCAGCTTGTAGCGCGAAGCCGCGTCCTGCGTAAAACCAGCGATGGCGGAGTCGATGTCGTGGTGCAAGCACAGCATGGCATTTGCCGGCAGGTAGTCGAACAGTGTGGCGGTCCGTTCGAAGAACAGCGGCAGGTAGTATTCAATGCCGGCCGGCGCAATGCCCTTGCTCACATCCTTGTAGATGCCGACCCTGGAAGGATCGCCCTCGAAGCGTTCGCGGAAGCGTTGGCGGAAGATGCTCTGGCCCTGATCGTCGAGCGGGAACTCGCGTGCCGGCAGCATGCGGATTTCCGGTACCGGGTACAGCGTGCGCTGGCTGTCGACGTCGAAGGTGGCGATGGTCTCGATTTCGTTGTCGAACAGGTCGATGCGATAGGGCAGGGTGCTGCCCATCGGGAACAGGTCGATCAGTCCGCCGCGTACGCAGTATTCGCCCGGGGTGAGCACCTGCTGCACGTGGCTGTAGCCGGCCAGTGTCAATTGTGCGCGCAGGGCGTCGATATCCAGTTGCTCGCCCTTTTTCAGGAAAAAAGTGTAGGCGGCCATGTAGTTGACCGGGGGCAAGGGATAGAGTGCCGTGGTGACCGGCACGATGGCGATGTCGAATGCCTGGCTGCGGGAGGGTCGCTGCGCAGCAGCGGGGTTCCCGCCGGCGTACCCCTCGCGGGTGGTGCGGATGTGGTGCAGCGTGGCCAGCCGTTCCGACACCAGGTCCTGGTGCGGCGAGAAGTGGTCGTAGGGTAGCGTTTCCCAGTCCGGCAGCAGGTGCACGCGCAGGCCGGGTTCGAAAAAAGGGATTTCCTCCACCAGCCGCTGCGCTTCCAGCGCGCTGGCGGCAATTACCACCAGAGGGGCTTCCTGTGTGCGTGCAAATTGTGCCAGCGCCAGTGCATCGGCAGAGCCGAGGAGCTTGGTATAGCGCGGGTGGGAATGGGACGATGAAAACAGCATGAAGCAAAACCGGTTAAAGGCAGGCATTATAAGGCAAGCATGAGGTTTTCATTTACAATTCGGCCATGTCCAATTTCTATGCACTGGTTCCTGCAGCCGGCTCCGGCTCCCGTATGGGCGGCGGACTGCCCAAACAATACCTGCCGCTGGCTGGCGCGCCGATGATTTACCACGCCTTGGCCCGCTTGTGCGGCTGTCCCGATATCGACACCGTGTTCGTGGTGCTGACGCCTGACGATGCATTTTTCTCCCAATATGACTGGACGGAGTTCGGCGACAAGCTGCAGCCGCTGTATTGCGGCGGGACAACGCGTGCGGAAAGCGTGCTCAACGGCCTTATGGCGGCGGAACTGGAGCCGGATGACTGGGTACTGGTGCACGATGCGGCGCGGCCCTGCCTGAGCGAAGCGCAACTGGCAAAGATGATCGCCGAACTGCGCGAAGACGAGGTAGGTGGCATTCTGGCGGTGCCGGTGGCGGATACGCTGAAGCGCGCCGATGGTGCGGGACGGATTACAGTGACCGAGCCGCGCGACCGTCTGTGGCGGGCGCAGACGCCGCAGATGTTTCGCACCGGGCTGCTGTTGCAGGCGTTGCAGAGCGCACCCGAGGTGACCGACGAGGCTTCTGCGGTCGAGTCGCTGGGATTGCATCCCCGGCTGGTGGCGGGAGACTCGAGTAATTTCAAGGTGACTTATTCGCAGGACATGCGCATGGCCGAGTTGCTGTTGCGCGAAAGGCAGGAGAATCCATGAGAGTCGGACAGGGATTCGATGTTCATCAGCTGGTCGAGGGGCGCAAGCTGGTTGTCGGCGGCGTGGAGATTCCTTATGAGAAAGGCCTGCTGGGTCATTCCGACGCCGATGTGCTGCTGCATGCAATCTGCGATGCGCTGCTTGGCGCTGCGGCACTAGGCGACATAGGCCGCCACTTTTCCGACAGCGATGAGAAATACAAGAACATCGACAGCCGGCTTCTGCTGCGCGAAGTTGCGCGCATGATTGCCAATGAAGGACTGAGCATCAGCAATGTCGATGCCACTATCATCGCACAGGCACCGAAGATGGCGCCGCATATCGGGCAAATGGTGCAGAACATCGCATCCGATCTGGGTATTGCGATGAACGCGGTGAACGTCAAGGCAACGACTACCGAGAACCTGGGCTATACCGGGCGCGGCGAGGGCATCGCGGCGCAGGCCGTCGTTTTGTTGCTGGTCTCGTAGTGCGCATACTGGCTTTAGAAACTTCTACTGAATATTGTTCCGTCGCGCTGTGGCAGGACGGAACGTTGCAGGAACGCAGCGAACGGGTGGGGCAGAAGCATTCCGAAATACTGATGCCGATGCTGGATGGCTTGCTGCAGGATTCAGGATTCAGGATTCAGGATATGGACGGCATCGCTTTCGGTGCGGGGCCGGGTTCGTTCACCGGCGTGCGCATTGCCTGTGGCGTAGCGCAGGGTCTGGCGTTGGGCACCGGACTTCCGGTTGTCGGCATTTGTACGTTGCAGGCGCTGGCGCTGGCTGCCGGGCATGACAAGGTGATAGCGGCGCTCGATGCGCGCATGGCCGAGGTGTACTACGCGGCTTATGAAAAACGGGATGGCCAGTGGCTGGCGGTGCACGAGCCCGGCCTGTGCCTGCCGCAGGATGCGCCGCAGGTGACGGGCCGCAACTGGTTCGGCAGCGGCAGCGGTTTTCTGGTGCACGGCGATCTGCTGTGCAAACAGTATGCCGCGAATCTTGCCGGAATCGACGCGCAGGCAGTGCCGCAGGCCGGCGCCATTGCGCAACTGGCGGCCCCGCTGTTTGCCACTGGCAAGGGCGTGGATGCAGCCGAGGCCTTGCCGTTATATTTGCGTGACAAGGTGGCGCTGAAGACCAGTGAGCGCATGCAATGAACGAACTGGTGCTGCGTCCGATGGCGCAGGAAGACATCGAGACCGTAGTCGGGATCGAACGCGCCATTCATCGTTTTCCATGGACGCCGGGAAATTTCGGCGATGCACTGGACAATGGCTATTTGTGCAAGGTGGCGGAACTGGATGGTGCCATCGCCGGTTATGTCGTGATGATGCCGGCACTGGACGAGGTGGAACTGCTGGATATCGGCATTGCCGCCGAATATCAGGGCAGGGGGCTGGGCAGTGAGTTGTTGCTGCGCATGATGGAGCTGGCGCGCAGCATCAACCTGCAGCGCATGTTTCTGGAGGTGCGTCCTTCCAATGTTGCGGCACTGGCGCTGTACGGCAAGCATGGTTTTCGCGAAATCGGCCTGCGGCGTGGTTATTATGCGGCAGGGGATGAACGCGAAGATGCGATCGTGATGGAACGGATATTATGAAGCGGGACGAGGCCATACTGCGTGAACTGAATCTGTGTCCGCTGTGGAAGACACGGGGGCGGCCCGAGGCCGTGCCGCAGTCTGCCACCATGCAGGATGTCGAAGCGGCAGTAGAGGCCGAGCCGGTTGCCATGCCTTCGGTTGAGCGCAGTCGCGAGCAGAACATCGGGGATCTGGACTGGCCGGAATTAAAGGCGGTGGTGCGCGACTGCACTGCCTGCAAGCTGCGCGCAGGCTGCACCCAGACGGTGTTCGGCGTCGGCGACGAGCAGGCGGATTGGCTGTTCGTGGGCGAGGGGCCGGGAGCTGATGAAGATGCGCGGGGCGAACCGTTTGTGGGGCAGGCAGGCAAACTGCTCGATAACATGCTGCTGGCACTCAAGTTGAAGCGCGGCAAACGGGTGTACATCGCCAATGTCGTCAAATGTCGTCCGCCCGGTAACCGTGCGCCGGAACCGGACGAGATTGCCGCCTGTCTGCCCTATCTGCAGCGTCAGATCGCTTTGATCAAGCCGAAAGTCATCGTGGCGCTGGGCAAGACTGCGGCCAATGCGTTGCTGGGGCGCGAGGCAACGCTTGCCAGTTTGCGCGGCAAAGTTCACGATTTTGAAGGTATTCCGCTGGTTATCACTTACCACCCAGCCTATTTGCTGCGTACGCCGCTGGACAAGGCCAAGACCTGGCAGGATCTGAGTCTGGCAGTGCAGGTAATTAATCGTTAAGCTTGCGACTGTAGAGCAAGAAAAATTTAATGAAGGATGAACATGGCAGGCAACGAAGACGGACTGAAAATGCTGGTGGTGGAGGAAGGCAAGGCAACGCTGGATGCGTTGTGCGATTCCCTGACGCACATAGGCATCCGCAGCCCGCTGGTGGCGCAGACCGCCAAGGAAGCCCTTGACACATTCAGCAGGGAACGGCCGGACATCATCTTGCTTGATACCGTGCTGCCGGATACCGAGGGCTTCGAAGTGGCCAGGCAGATTCGCGCGCTGGAGGGCGGAGAAAACTGGGCGGCCATTATTTTCCTGAGCGGTACGCCGGGTGACGAGGATGTCGAGCTCGGCATCGAGGCCGGTGGGGACGATTACCTGAAGAAACCGGTCAGTGAAGTGGTACTGAAAGCAAAAGTGCGCGCCATGCGCCGGCTGGTCGGGATGCAGCGCGCACTGATGGATATCGGCCGCCAGTTGAATATTGCCAACAAGGAATTGCAGCGCCTGGCCATTACCGACGGCCTTACCGGCATCGCCAATCGGCGCATGTTCGATGAAATGCTGTCGCGCGAGTGGCGTCGCTGCGCGCGTATGCAGAAGCCGCTGTCACTGGTCATGGTGGATATCGACCATTTCAGCCAATACAACGAAAAATTTGGCCGTCAGTCGGGCGATGCGTGTCTGAGATCGGTGGCGGAGCAAGTGGCGCGTTCGGCGTCGCGCCCGGGCGACCTGGCGGCGCGCTATGACGGCGAGGAATTCGCACTGATACTGGGCGAGACCGACATGAACGGTGCGAAGTGGGTGGCCAGTCATATTTGCGAGCATGTTGCCGACCTCAAGCTGGAAAATCCGGCCTCGCCATCGCAGTTCCTGACGGTGAGCTGCGGTGTGTCGACCGTCGTTCCCGGCGAAAAGATGTCTTTGGAAACATTGCTGAAATCTTCTGAACATGCTCTGCATTTGGCGAAAGAGCAGGGACGCGACCAGGTGTTGTCAGTCGATTTCGGCCAGACCGGTTAGAACCTGATTACATTTGGCCCATATCCTGGTCATGGCCGTGGCGCTTGTACAGCGCAGCCATAATGCCGGCCGTGAGCAGGCCGAACACCATGATGATGGCGTAGATATGCAGGTCCATCTTTTCCATTACCGCGTAGAGCGACAACATCAGGAACATGCTGAGGTTTTCGTTGAAGTTCTGCACCGCGATCGAGCTGCCTGCTCCCATCAGCAGGTGGCCGCGATGCTGCAACAGCGCATTCATCGGCACCACGAAATAGCCGGCCATCGCGCCGATGATGATCAGCAGGACGGTGGCGATAACGGGATGGGTCACCGGAATCATGGCCAGTACCATTAGCCCCATGGCAATGCCGACCGGCAGCACTTTCACCGAATGTTCGAGTTTGACGAAACGTGCCGCCAGCACTGCGCCGATGGCGATGCCGACTGCTACCCAGGCGGTAAGCTTGGCGGCGGAACCTATGTTGTAATGCAGCGCGATGCCGGCCCAGGCCAGCACGATCAGGCGCAGCGTGGCGCCGGTTCCCCAGAACAGCGTGGTTACCGCCAGCGAGACCTGTCCCAGCGGGTCTTTCCACAGCAGCCTGAAGCAGTGGAAGAACTCTTTCGTTAGATACACCGGATTACGGCTTAGCGGTTTGTGATCGATCGGCAGTGTCGGGATGTAGAGGTTGACGATGGCGGCTGCGACGTAAATCACCGCGACGATGGCAATGGCCATCTCGGGTGCGGTATCGATGCCGAGATTGAACGGCTGCATGTCCCACACCTGCAGCATGGAATGCGCAATACCGGGACTGACCAGTATGCCGCCGACCACCGCGCCGAGAATGATGGCGAGCACGGTCAGGCCTTCCATCCAACTGTTGGCCAGCACCAGTTTTTCCGGCGGCAGGTATTCGGTGAGAATGCCGTATTTTGCGGGGGAATAGGCGGCTGCGCCCAGCCCGGCAAGGCCGTAGGCGAGCAGCGGGTCGACCCCGAACAGCATGGCGATACAGCCCGCAAACTTGATGTTGTTGCTGATGAACATCACCCGGCCTTTGGGCATGGAATCGGCAAAGGCCCCGACGAATGGGGCCAGTATGATGTAGGAAAAGACGAAGGACTCCTGTAGCGCCGGAGTATGCCAGTTCGGCGCGTTAAACTGCTTGAGCAGGGCAATGGCGGCAAATAGCAGGGCATTGTCTGCGAGCGCGGAGAGAAATTGCGCTGCGAGAATGATGTAGAAGCCGAGAGTCATTAAACGAGAAGAGCCAGCGTAAATTATTTTTTACAGCGCGTCTTATAACATGAAAACAATGACCCCTGCTATCATTGGCCCAGTTTAACACCTTGCATTTGCATGCCGTCATGCCCCGTCCAATTCAGGCCCATATCGACCTTTCCGCGCTGGAGCACAACCTGCAGCTGGCGCGCCGTGCAACCGATGCCCGCATCATGGCGGTGATCAAGGCCAATGCCTATGGGCACGGCCTGTTACGCGCTGCTTCGGCACTCAGTGCTGCGGACGGTTTTGCGCTGTTGGACGTGCACGATGCGGTGCGCCTGCGCGAAATCGGCTTCCGCCAGACCATGTTGATGCTGGAAGGATGTTTCAGTGCGGACGACATGGAGCTGGTGGCCGCGCACGAACTGGCCTGCGTGGTGCATACGCAGCAGCAACTCGAGATGCTCGATGCCTATCCGCGGCGAGAGGGCCTGCAGGTATGGCTCAAGATTAACAGTGGCATGAACCGGCTGGGTTTTGCGCCACAAGACGTGCCGGCCGCGATGGCCAAGCTCAAGTCGCATCGCGCGGTGAAGGAAGTCGTACTGATGACGCACTTTGCCAGTGCCGGCGAGGCAGCCGGCATGGGCGACCAGCTCGAACGCTTCAATGGGATCGCAGCGCCTTACAAGGTGCCGCACTCATTGGCCAATTCCGCCGCGCTGCTGCGCTTCCCGCAGAGCCATGGCGACTGGGTGCGCCCCGGCATCATGCTGTATGGCTCCTCGCCGTTCGACGATACCAGCGCCGAACAAATCGGACTCAGGCCGGTGATGACGCTGCGCAGCGAAATCATTGCAATCCAGGAACTGGAAGCGGGCGAATGCGTCGGTTACGGGGGCACATTCTGTGCCGACCGGCCGATGCGGGTCGGCGTGGTGGCCTGCGGTTACGGTGACGGCTATCCACGCCATGCCGGGACCGGCACGCCGGTGCTGGTGGAAGGGCGGCGTACGCGCACGCTGGGGCGGGTATCGATGGACATGTTGTGTGCCGATCTGAACGAATTGCCGGACGCCAGGGCCGGTAGCCGCGTGACGCTGTGGGGCGAGGGACTGTCAATCGACGAGATCGCACGTGCCGCCGGCACCATCAGTTACGAATTGTTGTGCGTGGTGACGGCACGTGTGCCAATAATCGAATAGGCGTTTAAGAAACGCGCAAGCTGGCGATACTGCGCAGCTTTTCGCTGTGCCAGTTCTGCAACGCCCATTCCAGTATGGTTTCCGGTTTTTCGGACTGCAATTCCGGCGACGGTGATTGCTGCAGGAATGCCAGCGCATACCACAGTGCAAGGGATGGTTTTCCCTTGTCGACCGGCGCGGCCAGGGTCTGCTTGCTCAGTTTTTCGCCGGCCTCGTTTATGGCAACCGGCAGGTGCATGTAATGCGGTATGGGCAACTCCAGCAGTCGCTGCAAATGGATCTGGCGTGGCGTAGAGGCAAGCAGATCGGCGCCGCGCACCACATGGCTGATGCGCTGGAACGCATCGTCCACCACCACCGCCAGCTGGTAGGCGAACAGGCCGTCCGCGCGTTTGACCACGAAGTCCCCGATCTCGCTTTCCAGATGCTGGACCTGCCGTCCTTGCAGCGCGTCCTCGAAGGTGACGGCGTGGTCGTCGTTGGTACGCACCCGCCAGGCTCTGCCCTCCCTCCCTTCCAGCAGGCCGTTGCGACAAATGCCGGGATAAACCGGGCCGTCGATACCGTGCAGCGCGGAATCGGCGATTTCGCGGCGGGTGCAGGCGCATGGATAAACCGCGCCGATGCGCTGCAGTTCATGCAGCGCCTGTTCGTAAGCCGCCGAGCGCCGGCTCTGGTACAGCACTTCGCCGTCCCAGTGCAGTCCGCAGGCCTCCAGCGTGTGCAGGATGTCGTCAGCCGCTCCGGCCACGGTACGCGGTGCATCGAGGTCTTCCATGCGCATCAGCCAGATGCCGTTGTGGGAACGCGCCTCGAGGTAACTGCCGACCGCAGCGGCCAGCGAGCCAAAGTGCAGGGGGCCGGTGGGAGAGGGGGCGAAGCGGCCGCAGTATTCGGGCCGGTTCATGTCATTCGTGCCGTTGCTGTTCGGCCGCCGCCTTGCGGCGGAGATATGCATCGCGGCCCATGAATGCGATGGCGATAGCATCGATGGTGCAGACGATTACGATCAGCGTGATTTCGGTGTTTTCGCTGACCAGGCCGCCGACCAGCATGTGCACCACGGAGCCCATGATGAACAGTGACGACATGGCGACGATGGTATAGGTCAGGATTTCTCCGGGTTTCATTATCATGGCGTGCTCGCGCTTGCTGTTGGTGATTGGCACAATTCTACCGTGATGGCTGCGGCTATTTCCATTACACGACATTGCACAAAAAAATCGGGCGTGAATCCGCTCCACGCCCAACAGGATTTACCCAGACAGTTCTGGAGCTTATGCCGTGACCGGCTCCTCGGCAAATTCCAGCTTCACTTCGCCGTCCTTTACGTCCACGGTGACCTTGCCGCCGCTGGCCAGCCTGCCGAACAGCAGTTCGTCGGCCAGCGCCGCGCGGATGGTGTCCTGGATCAGACGCGCCATCGGGCGTGCACCCATCAGCGGATCGAAGCCGTGCTCGGCGAGATAGTCCTTGAGCGCATCGGTGAACACGATTTCCACCTTTTTCTCATGCAGTTGTTCCTCCAGCTGCATCAGGAATTTGTCCACAACGCGCAGAATGACTTCCCGGTCCAGCGGAGCGAACGAAATGATGCCGTCCAGGCGGTTGCGGAACTCCGGCGTGAACAGGCGCTTGATCTCGGCCATCTCGTCGCCGGAGGCCGAGGTTTTGGTAAAGCCGATCTGCGTTTTGCTCAGTGCTTCCGCGCCCGCATTGGTGGTCATGATGATCACCACATTGCGGAAGTCGGCCTTGCGCCCGTTGTTGTCGGTCAGCGTGCCGTGATCCATCACCTGCAGAAGGATGTTGAAGATGTCCGGATGCGCCTTCTCGATCTCGTCCAGCAGCAGCACGCAGTGCGGCTGTTTGCTGATTGCCTCGGTAAGCAGTCCACCCTGGTCGAAGCCGACGTAGCCGGGCGGCGCGCCGATCAGGCGCGATACGGCATGGCGTTCCATGTATTCGGACATGTCGAAGCGGTGCAACGGCATGCCCATCGAGTAGGCGAGCTGGCGTGCCACTTCGGTTTTGCCGACACCGGTGGGGCCGGAAAACAGGAAGCTGCCGATTGGTTTCTGTGGGTTGCCGAGGCCGCTGCGGGACATCTTGATCGCACGCGACAGCGCATCGATTGCCTGGTTCTGGCCGAATACCGTGGTCTTGAGATCGCGATCGAGGTTTTTCAGCGTGTTGCGGTCATCGTGCGAGACAGTGCGCGTGGGGATGCGCGCAATTTTCGCAATGATTTCCTCGATCTCGTGCTTGCCGACGGTTTTTTTCTGGCGCGATTTGGGCAGGATGCGCTGCGCGGCACCGGCTTCATCAATCACGTCGATGGCCTTATCCGGCAGGTGGCGGTCGTTGATGAAGCGCGCGGACAGTTCGGCAGCCGAGGTCAGCGCGGCAGCGCTGTACTTGATGCCGTGGTGCTGCTCGAAGCGTTGCTTCAGTCCCTTGAGGATTTCAATGGTCTGCTCCACCGAGGGCTCCGGCACGTCGATTTTCTGGAAACGACGCGACAGCGCGTGATCCTTTTCGAAGATGCCTCGGTATTCCTGATAGGTAGTGGCCCCAATGCACTTGAGCGCACCGCTGGACAATGCCGGTTTGAGCAGGTTGGAGGCGTCCATGGTGCCGCCGGATGCCGAGCCGGCACCGATCAGGGTATGAATCTCGTCGATGAACAGGATGGCCTGTTTGGCGTCGGCCAGTTCCTTGAGCACGGCCTTCAGGCGCTGTTCGAAGTCGCCGCGATATTTGGTGCCGGCCAGCAGCGAACCCATGTCCAGTGCATAGACATGCGCGTCCCTGAGAATTTCCGGCACTTCTTTTTCCGTGATACGGCGGGCCAGGCCCTCGGCGATGGCGGTCTTGCCCACGCCGGCTTCGCCGACCAGCAGCGGGTTGTTCTTGCGGCGGCGGCACAGGGTCTGGATCACACGCTCCAGCTCGACGTTGCGGCCAATCAGCGGATCGATCTTGCCGGCCAGCGCCTGGGCATTAAGGTCCAGCGTGTAGTCGTGCAGGGCGCCGCCCTCGCTTGCGGGCTCGGCATCCGCTTCGGTTTCCGCCGGGGCCTTTTGTTCGCCGATCTGCGCGGTCTTGTTGATGCCGTGGGCGATGTAGTTCACCACGTCCAGGCGTGTGATATTGCGCTGGTTGAGGAAGTACACCGCGTGCGATTCCTTTTCGCCGAACAGCGCCACCAGGATATTGGCGCCGTTGACCTCTTTCTTGTTGGTCGATTGCACGTGCAGGATGGCGCGCTGGATGACGCGCTGGAAGCCGACGGTGGGCTGGGTGTCGGCTTCGCCGCTGCCCGGCAGGATGGGGGTATTGCTGTCGATGAAGCTGGTCAGCGTGGTGCGCAATTCATCGATATCCGCACCGCAGGCACGCAGCACCTGTGCTGCCGACGGATTGTCGAGCATGGCCAGCAACAGGTGCTCGACCGTGATGAATTCGTGCCGTTTTTGGCGGGCTTCGACAAAGGCCAAGTGAAGGCTGACTTCGAGTTCTTGCGCGATCATCTTTCAATTCTCCTCTGTGACGCATCGTAGCGGGTGTTCGCGCTGCCTGGCAAGCGTTGTCACCTGGGCCACCTTGCTTTCCGCAATGTCCTTGGGATAGACACCGCATACTGCTGAACCTTCCTGATGTACTTTGAGCATAATTTGGGTCGCGCGTTCACGGCTCATGCCGAAAATTGTTTCCAGTACCTCGATTACAAACTCCATTGTGGTGTAATCGTCGTTGAGCAACACCACCTTGTAGGAACGCGGCGGTTTGGTGGCGCTACGCTCCTTTTCCAGCAGGGAGATATTTTCCTGTTTTGTCGCCATTAAACTCGTTACGCCGTTTCTGCACTGTCCTTGCCCATATATTTGTCGATTGGGGAGGGTTTTTCAAGGGTATCGTTATAAAAAAACCCGAATAAACCCTTGACGTTCTCAAGGAAATAGGGGTAAAAAGCGCGTGGGTGTTTGATTCCAAGAGTGTCTGCAGTACCGGTTTTTCCGTGCAGTGGGGGATCTTGATTCAAACAGTTTAAAGGGGGCAGTCCCGTTTTTATGCAAGGAAGTTACACATGGCAACTGGTACAGTAAAGTGGTTTAACGATGCCAAGGGTTTTGGTTTTATTACTCCAGATGATGGCAGCGAAGATCTGTTCGCACATTTTTCCGCGATCAACATGAGCGGATTCAAGTCACTCAAGGAAGGTCAGAAGGTTTCTTTCGAGGTGGTACAAGGCCCGAAAGGAAAACAGGCCTCCAACATCCAGGCCGGTTAATAGAATTTTGGAAAAGCCCGCACATTGATTGTCGCGGGTTTTTTTCTTATCGGCGATACGTGCTGTCGTCGTGTCACTGCATTGCGCTTGCGTATGCTGATTGCGGCTGCGTCAAAAGCGGAGCAGGGTGTCTGTTGCGCTCTTTTCGGCAGCCACGCCAGTCCGTACTTGCTCAAATACTCCCGACAGCCGCATTGAACGTTGCGCTTGGCCGCATTGCCTGCGACGTCTTGCCGGTATCCGGGTGGTAATAGCCGCCCATGTCCACCGGCTTGCCTTGGGCTGCTATCAGATCGGCGTCGATTTTTGCCTCGTTGCCGGCAAGCAGCTTCGCCAGCGGCGCAAAGCGTGTTTTCAACTCCTGGTCTTTATTCTGTGCAGCCAGCGCTTGCGCCCAGTACAGCGCAAGATAGAAATGACTGCCGCGGTTGTCGATGCCGCCCACTTTGCGGGCCGGTGAGCGGTCGTTGTCGAGTACTCCGGAAATGGCCTGGTCCAGCGTTTCGGCCAGCACTTGCGCCTTGTCGTTCCCGAATGTCTGCGCCAGATGTTCCAGCGATACGCCCAGCGCGAGAAACTCGCCCAGCGAATCCCAGCGCAGATAGCCTTCCTGCAGGAATTGCTGCACATGTTTGGGTGCCGAACCGCCTGCGCCTGTCTCGAACAGGCCGCCACCGTTCATCAGCGGCACGATGGACAGCATTTTCGCGCTGGTGTTGAGTTCAAGGATCGGGAACAGGTCGGTCAGGTAGTCGCGCAGCACGTTGCCGGTGACCGAAATCGTGTCCTGACCCTGGCGGATGCGCGCCAGCGTTGCGCGGCAGGCCTCGGCCGGTTCCATGATGCTGATGTCCAGCCCGCTGGTGTCGTGCTCCTTCAGGTACTGTTCGACCTTGGCGATGATCTGCGCATCGTGTCCGCGCTTTTTGTCGAGCCAGAAAATGGCCGGCGTGCCGGACAGGCGCGCGCGCGTGACGGCGAGCTTGACCCAGTCACGGATCGCCGCGTCCCTGGTCTGGCAGGAGCGGAAAATGTCGCCCTGTTCGACCTTTTGTTCCAGCAGGACCTTGCCCGCATTGTCCACGATGCGCACCGCGCCGTCGCCCTGGACTTCGAAGGTCTTGTCGTGCGAGCCGTATTCCTCGGCTTTCTGCGCCATCAATCCGACATTGGGAACCGAGCCCATGGTGGCGGGGTCGAGTGCACCGTTCTTTTTGCAGTCCTCGACGGTGGCGACATACACGCCCGCATAGCAGCGGTCGGGGATCATCGCCAGCGTGTCGTAGGGTTTGCCGTCGGCACCCCACATCTTGCCGCCGTCGCGGATCATGGGCGGCATCGAGGCGTCGATGATCACATCGCTGGGCACGTGCAGGTTGGTGATGCCCTTGTCGGAATTCACCATTGCCAATGGCGGGCCGTTGCGGAAACAGTCGGCGATGTCGGCGACGGTGGCGGCACGCTGTTTTTCCGGCAGCGCCAGCACCTTGGCTTCCACATCGCCGAAGCCATTGTTGACGTTGACCTTGAGCTTTTCGAGCAGCGCGCCGTGCTTGTCGAATGCGTCCTTGAAGAAAACCGAGACGGCATGGCCGAACATGATCGGATCGGACACCTTCATCATGGTGGCCTTCAGGTGCAGTGACAGCAGCACATCCTCCTTTTTCGCCGCCTTGATCTGCTCGGCGTAGAACTTGCGCAGCGCTTGTTTGCTCATCACGGCGGCGTCGATGATTTCGCCGGCCTTGAGCGCCAGCTTGTCCTTGAGTACGGTTACCTTGCCGTCCTTGCCGACGAATTCGATGCGGGTGTCGACAGCTTGCGGTACGGTCACGGATTTTTCGCTGCCGTAAAAGTCGCCTCCCGTCATGTGCGCAACGCGCGTTTTCGAATTGGTGGCCCACTTGCCCATGCGGTGCGGATGCTTGCGTGCGTACTGTTTGACCGAGGCGGCAGCACGGCGGTCGGAATTACCCTCGCGCAGCACCGGATTGACCGCACTGCCGAGCACCTTGCCGTAGCGCGCTCTGATTTCCTTCTTGGCGGCGGTCTTCGGTTCTTCCGGATAGCCGGGAATTTTGTAACCCTGGCTTTGCAATTCCCTGATCGCGGCCTTCAGCTGCGGTACCGATGCGCTAATATTGGGCAGCTTGATAATGTTTGCTTCGGGCTTCAGCGTCAGTGCACCCAATTCGGCCAGGCCGTCCGCAACCTTCTGGCTGGCGGTGAGATGTTCCGGAAAGTGTGCGAGTATGCGTGCGGCCAGCGAAATGTCGCGTGTTTCGACTTCGATACCGGCGGCTCTGGTGAAGGCCTGAATGATGGGGAGCAGGGAATAGGTCGCCAGTCTCGGTGCTTCGTCGGTCAGGGTATAAATGATTTTCGGGGCTGTCATGTGTTGTTCTGAGTTTTCAAATTTAGAGAGATGAGTCGCATCCTGCTGTTCAACAAGCCGTATGGCGTAATCTGCCAGTTCAGCCGTGACGGAATGCACCCGACGCTGGCGGATTATATCGCTGTTCCCGATGTTTATCCCGCCGGACGCCTCGATACCGACAGCGAAGGCCTGTTGCTACTGACCGACGACGGCAAGCTGCAGCAGCGTATTACCGACCCCCGGCACAAGCTGGCCAAGACCTACTGGGTGCAGGTGGAAGGCATGCCGGACGAGGCCGCACTGCGGCAATTGCGGCAGGGGGTAGAGCTCAAGGACGGCATGACGCGGCCGGCAGAGGCCATGCTGATCCCCGAGCCGGAAAACCTGTGGTCGCGCGATCCGCCGATCCGCGTACGCAAGACCGTGCCGGATTGCTGGCTGGAACTGGCCATCCGGGAAGGGCGCAACCGCCAGGTAAGGCGCATGACTGCGGCGGTCGGCCACCCCACGTTGCGGCTGATCCGTTGCCGCATCGGGGACTGGAGGCTGGATGGACTGGAGCCGGGGCAGTGGCGCGAGGGACGGGCGTATTGACACAGGGTCTAAGGTATAATGTCGCCCTTTCGAATTTACTCGATTCAGGAGCAATCATGCCTATTTACGAATATCGCTGCAGCAGCTGCGGCGTGCAGAAGGATGTGATGCAGAAAATGAGCGATGCGCCGCTCACCGTCTGTCCGGAATGCGGCAAGGAAACCTTCAGCAAACAACTGACCGCTGCCGGCTTCCAGCTCAAGGGCAACGGCTATTACGCGACCGACTTCAGGGACAAGCCCAAACCGGCCTGTGCGCCATGCGCGGCGGCCGGCTCCTGTCCGGCTGCGAACAGAGACTGATCCTCGATGAAAAAATATCTGATCACCGGGCTGTTGGTCTGGGTTCCGCTCGCCATCACGCTGTGGGTGCTGGACCTGATCATCGGTACCATGGATCGCTCATTGCTGCTGTTGCCCAATGAATGGCAGCCGGACCGGCTGTTGCACATGCACATCCCGGGGCTGGGGATGATCCTGACCGTGGTGGTGGTGTTTACCACCGGCCTGCTCACGCGCAACGTGTTCGGCCAGCGCCTGCTTGCCATCTGGGAAGCCATGCTGCGTAGGATTCCGTTCGTCAACGCGATCTACAACAGTGTGAAGCAGGTCAGCGACACCCTGCTGTCGGAAAACAACCAGTCGTTCCGCAAGGTACTGCTGGTGCATTATCCGCACCCCGGGGCCTGGTCGCTGGCCTTTCAGACCAGCGTGCCGGGCGAGGTGATCAACGTGCTGGACGAGGAGTACGTCGGCGTATTCATTCCCACCACGCCGAGCCCGGTGAACGGTTTCTACTTCTACGTGCGCAAGGCCGACACCATCGAACTGGATATCAGCGTCGACCGCGCTTTCAAAGCCATCGTATCGATGGGTGTGGTCGCCTCGCCCGGTGAAGCCACCACGAAGCTGATGGCAGCCCTCGAAAAATAATCCAAACTTACCCAGAACTAACAGAGCTTTATTGATTATGCGAACCCATTACTGCGGACATTTGAACATTTCCCAACTCGACCAGACCGTCACCCTGTGCGGCTGGGCACACCGCCGCCGCGACCACGGCGGCGTGATCTTCATCGACCTGCGCGACCGCGAAGGTATTGCCCAGGTGGTGTGCGACCCGGATCGTCCGGAGATGTTCGCGATCGCCGAATCGGTGCGCAACGAATTCGTGCTGAAAATCACCGGCAAGGTGCGTCGCCGTCCCGAGGGCACCGAAAACAGGAATATGGTCAGCGGCGAGATCGAAGTGCTGTGCCACGGCATTGAAGTGCTGAACGCTTCGGTGACGCCGCCGTTCCAACTCGATGACGAGAACCTGTCGGAAACCGTGCGCCTGACCCATCGTGTGGTCGACCTGCGCCGTCCGCAGATGCAGCAGCACATGATGCTGCGCTACAGGACCACGCGCGCGTTCCGCCGCTTCCTCGACGATGCCGGTTTCGTCGACATCGAAACCCCGATGCTGACCAAGTCCACGCCCGAGGGCGCGCGCGACTACCTGGTGCCGTCGCGCGTGCATCCCGGAGAATTCTTCGCATTGCCGCAGTCGCCGCAGTTGTTCAAGCAGATGCTGATGGTGGCCGGCTTCGACCGTTATTACCAGATCGTAAAATGCTTCCGCGACGAAGACCTGCGTGCCGATCGCCAGCCCGAGTTCACCCAGGTCGACATCGAGACCTCGTTCATGGGCGAAGAACAGCTCATGGCAGTGATGGAAGACCTGATTTGCAGCGTGTTCAAGGAAGCGCTGGATACCGACCTGCCCAAGCCGTTCCCGCGCATGTCGCACGCCGAGGCGATGCAGCGCTATGGCTCGGACAAGCCCGACCTGCGCGTGGCGCTGGAACTGACCGAAGTCACCGACGCGATGAAGGACGTCGCGTTCAAGGTATTTTCCGGTCCGGCCAATTCCGGCGGCCGCGTGGCGGCGCTGCGCGTGCCGGGCGGTGCTGCGATCTCGCGCGGCGAGATCGACGAATACACCAAGTTTGTTTCCATTTACGGCGCGCGCGGCCTAGCCTGGATCAAGGTCAACGACGTGACCCAGCTCAACGAAACCGGCCTGCAGTCGCCCATCGTCAAGAATCTGAATGAGGCAGCACTGAAAGCCGTCGTCGAGCGCACCGGCGCCGAGAACGGCGACATCATATTCTTCGGGGCCGACAAGGCCAAGGTGGTCAACGACGCACTTGGCGCGCTGCGCAACAAGATCGGTCACGAGAAGGATCATCTGTCCTGCGAGGCTTGGGCGCCGGTGTGGGTGCTGGATTTCCCGATGTTCGAATACGACGAAGAGGAGAAGCGCTGGACCGCCTGTCACCACCCGTTCACCTCGCCCAGGGACGAGCACATCGACCTGCTCGAGAGCGATCCCGGCAAGTGCCTGGCCAAAGCTTACGACTTGGCGCTGAACGGCTGGGAAATTGGCGGCGGCTCGGTGCGTATCCACCGCGAGGAAGTGCAGAGCAAGGTTTTTCGCGCACTCAACATTGACGCCGAGGAAGCGCAACTCAAGTTCGGCTTCCTGCTTGATGCGCTGCGTTACGGTGCGCCGCCGCATGGCGGCCTGGCCTTCGGTTTGGACCGCATCGTTACGCTGATGACCGGCGCCGAATCGATCCGCGACGTGATCGCCTTCCCCAAAACCCAGCGCGCGCAATGCCTGCTGACCCAGGCACCTTCCGCGGTGGACGAGAAGCAGTTGCGCGAACTGCACATCCGCTTGCGCCAGCAACAGGCGCAAACCACTGTAGAAGTAGACGAGGGTTAGGGCGTGCTGACACTCATTTCACACCTGCGTTGTTGCGAAAAGGCGGTAAATGCAAGGCACGAGTTGCAGCCAAGGGTCATTCCCTTGGTAATACGAGAAACACGGCAGTTGCTGTCTTTTCGCAGCAACCCTTCGGGACGGGGGCGGTTTGGGCGCCCTCCTTTGTCGCAAGCCGCTTATAGTGGCTTACACTACGGCGCATCTTGCTTCGCGGATGGCATCCCAAACCGCCCCCGTCGCAGATGCGAAATGAGTGTTAGCACGCCCTAGTATGTTACGCGGCCTGGCACTACGCTGGCTGCTACTCGGCCTGTTATGCTGGGTGCCGCTGGCGCATGCCATGGGATCGGTAACGGCGGAACAGCTGCCGCCCGAGGCGCGTACGACCCTGCACAAAGTCCTGCACGGCGGCCCGTTTCCGTATGCGCGCGACGGCGCGGTATTCGGCAATTACGAACACAAACTGCCGCAGCGCCCACGCGGCTATTATCACGAATACACGGTAAAAACGCTGGGCGCGCGCAACCGCGGTGCGCGGCGCATAGTGTGCGGTCCGCATCTGGAGTGTTATTACAGCGGGGATCATTACCGCTCGTTCCGGCGCATCAAGGATTAACCATGGACGTTCTTGCACAGCGCTTGCGCGATATAAACGAGGCGGGCGTATTCGGCCTGAATTGTCACCTGCACAAGTTGCATGCCGTTGCCGCTGAAGCGGATATGCCTCTGCTGGAAGCCGATCTGTCTGCCGTCGGCAGCAAGGGCGAATTCCTGGCAGCGCTGGCGCAGGCGATCCGGGCGCCGGAATGGTTCGGAAAAAACTGGGATGCGCTGGCCGATGCGCTGGGCGACCTGTCCTGGCTCGATGAGTCGCCGGGATACGTGCTGTTGCTGCGCAACGGCGGCGATACGCTGGGGCTGAGCCCGGAGGAACATGCAACTGCGCTGGGAATTCTTGCCGATGCTGCCGGTTTCTGGAAAGCGCAGGGCAAACCGTTCTGGGTATTTTTCTGCTAAATTTTCACTATGTCGTATAAGCAGCCTGTTTCGGCCCTGGTGGTGATCTATACCCCCGAACTTGACGTACTGCTGCTGGAGCGCGCCGATTACCCCGGCTACTGGCAATCGGTCACCGGCAGCCGGGACGCAGGCGAAACCTCGCTGCGCGATACGGCGGTGCGCGAGGTGCGCGAAGAAACCGGACTGGATGCAACTCGGTATGTGCTGAGCGACTGGCAGCAGCAGAACGTGTACGACATCTACGAAAAATGGCGGCACCGCTATTCACCCGGTACTACCCGCAACACCGAACATGTGTTCGGCCTGGAATTACCTGAGCCACTTGCAGTCCAACCGTCACCGCGAGAACATCTGCGTTACCAGTGGTTGCCGTGGCAGGAGGCAGCGGAAAAAGTTTTTTCGCCGAGCAACCGCATGGCAATATTGCAATTACCTGAAAGAACGCGTCATGCATGACAACGAAATTGCCGTCCAGTTCGAACATCCACACGGTGCCGTGTGCAGCACCGAACGGGCCTGGGCGAAAAAGCCGATGGAGCCGGGGCCGCAGGAAAAGGCGGAACTGATCGCGCGTATCAAGCGCCTGCTGGCCGAGCAGGATGCGGTGCTGGTCGCACATTATTATGTGCATGCCGACCTGCAGGACCTGGCCGAGGCGACCGGCGGCCTGGTGTCCGATTCGCTCGATATGGCGCGTTTCGGCCACGAGCACCCGGCAAAGACCATCGTGGTGGCCGGTGTGCGTTTCATGGGCGAGACCGCGAAAATACTCAATCCGGAAAAGCGCGTGCTGATGCCGGATCTCAAGGCGGAATGTTCGCTCGACCTTGGTTGCCCGGCCGATGAATTTTCCGCGTTCTGCGACGCAAACCCGGATCGTACCGTGGTGGTTTACGCCAACACCAGCGCGGCGGTGAAGGCGCGCGCCGACTGGATGGTGACCAGTTCGATCGCGCTGCCCATCGTCAAACATCTCAAGGAGCAGGGCAAAAAAATCCTGTGGGCACCGGATCGTCATCTGGGTGAATATGTGCAGCAGCAAACCGGTGCCGACATGCTGTTGTGGCAGGGCTCGTGCGTGGTGCACGATGAATTCAAGGCGCGGGAGCTGGAAGAACTCAGGGCGCAGCACCCGCAGGCGAAGGTGCTGGTGCATCCGGAGTCGCCCGCCGCAGTGATCGCACTAGCCGACACGGTCGGCTCCACTACACAGTTGATCAAGGCCTCGCAGAACCTCGATGCGCCGGAGTTCATAGTGGCCACCGACAACGGTATCCTGCACAAGATGCGTACCTTGTCACCAGACAAGATTTTCCTCGAAGCTCCTACCGCCGGCCACGGAGCCAACTGCAGCAGTTGCAACCATTGCCCGTGGATGGCGATGAACGGTTTGCGCAATCTAGCCGAGGTGCTGGAAAACGGAAAAAATGAAATACATGTCGATGCGGAAACCGGCGCACGCGCCAAGGTGTCGATCGAACGCATGCTGGAGTTTGCCAGGCAGATTGACTTGCCGTCGCGGGGGATAGGGAACGCGTAGTTATTGTTCCGTTCGTGCTGAGCGTAGCTGGCTTCGCCAGCGAAGTCGAAGCATGAACATCCAAACCGCCGGTGGTTGACCGGCAGCAAGTTTCTTTCTTTTGCGTCGCCAAAAGAAAGAAACCAAAGAAAAGGCGACCCTGCCGGAGCGCCCTCTGCGTGTGTTGTTGGGGCTTTAGCCCCTTACAACCATGGCGTACTCCTTGCGGGTGACGGGTTCCTTCGGTCGGACAATAAAATTGGGCGGCTGCGCAACTCGACCTTGCAAGGCACACAAACCGTACCTTGCTGCGGGACTCGGACAGTGCTCGCCTTCTTCCCAATTTTATTCCCCGCCCTCAGCGCTCCAGAAGGGGGTGAAAAGCGAAGGTGTGGTGTGCGCTTCGCGCACGATGTAGTTT
>Ga0102953_1000690_pt1 | contig 22699 bp, 23 predicted proteins | sample SalPon2A_C_D2_MG_FD_78509 | JGI IMG/M metagenome (GOLD analysis project Ga0102953, IMG submission 78509) | Soil microbial communities from South San Francisco under conditions of wetland restoration - Salt Pond MetaG R2A_C_D2_MG | ecosystem: Environmental > Terrestrial > Soil > Wetlands | place... | reverse complement strand
GCAGGCCTACGCCGCGAGCAAAGGCGCGATGCTCGCCATGGTGCGCGCGCTGGCGGTGGAGCTGGCGCGCTACAAGGTGACCGCCAACGCCATCCTGCCGGGCTGGATCGAGACCGACATGACCGCGCGCGCGATGGGCGACGAAAAGTTCGCCGGCGCCGTGCTGCCCCGCATTCCCCTGCGGCGCTGGGGCCGCAAGGAAGATTTCGCCGGCATCGCCGTCTACCTGATGAGCGACGCCAGCAGCTACCATAGCGGCGACAGCTTCGTCATCGACGGGGCCTACACGATCTTCTGACCCTTGCCGGGAGGCGGCCATGCACCCGCCGCGCTATCTGCTGTTCCTGCGCTTCGCGCTGATCAACGTGGTCGCCGCGGCGCTCGTGTCGGCGGCGTGGCTGCAGGGCTGGCTGGACGGCGCGTTCAGCGGCGCGAGCCTGTGGCTGTGCCTGATCATCATCGCCGTGTTCGCCTACGGGCTGGCGCTGTGCGGCCTGCGGCTGTGGCAGGTGGGGCGCGAGCTCGACGATGTCGACGACGGCGCGCCGCGCGAGCGCTCCCACACGGCCTGGTACCTGGCGCAAAGCGCGGGCGCGGCGGCCGAAATCCGCGCCACCGTGGCCTCGTTGCTGCGCCTGCGCCTGGGGCAGAGCCTCGCCACGGTGCGCTACGTCGCCGGCATGCTGGTGCTGCTCGGCCTGGTCGGGACCGTGATCGGCTTCATCGTCGCGCTTTCGGGCGTCGATCCGCAGAAGGTGCCGAGCGTCGAGAACGTCGCGCCGATGGTGGCGCGGCTGATCAACGGCATGTCGATCGCGCTCTACACCACGCTGGTCGGCTCGGTGCTGCACCTGTGGCTGATGGTGGCGCAGCGCATCCTCGCCGGAGGGTCGCTCGCGCTGTACCAGGCGATCGTCGAGCTGGGAGAGCGGCGTGCTCGAGCACGATGAGCTCGAGGAGGAGGTCGCCGGCACGGTCTTCCGCGACGTCCTGATGCTGGCGCTGATCGGCTTCGTCGCCATGGTGATCATGCTGCTGCCGCACCTCAGCCGCAAGAAGGACGAGGCCAAGGACGCGCCGTCGCCGGGCAACGTGGTGGTCGAGCTGCACTGGCCGGACGACCTCCCGGTCGACGTCGACCTCTGGGTCAAGGCGCCGGGCGACGTGGCGGTGGGCTACTGGAACCAGGGCAGCCGCTATTTCAACCTGCTGCGCGACGACCTCGGGATCGAGGGCGACGCCACCAGGCGCAACTACGAGGTGTCCTACAGCCGCGGCATTCCGGCGGGCGAGTACATCGTCAACGTGCACATGTACGGCCCGGTGCCAAGGGGCGTGCGGGTGCCGGCCAGAGTGGTGGTGAGCGTGCGGCCCAAGTACGGCGAGCTGCGCCAGCTGCTCGAGACCACGATCGTTCTGCTGCGCAAGAACCAGGAGGAGACGGCGTTCCGCTTCCGCCTCAGCGCGCAAGGCGAGCTGGTGCCGGGCAGCGTCAACACGCTGAAGCGGCGCCTGGTCACGGTGCCGGGGTCATGATCGAGCCGCTCTATCTCGTCTTCGCCGCCGTCACCGCGCTCGCCGGGCTGCTGGCGGCGATCGCGATACGCGCGCCGCGCGGCACCGCGGCCCGGTCCGCGGCGGTGGCGCTCACCGCCGCCCTGCTGCCGCTCGCCTACCTCGCCTTGAACGAGATCCTCGCGCTGCCGAAACCCGCCAGCCACGAATGGTTCAAGGCCAGCGCCAGGCAGGCGACGGTGCTCGGCGTCAGCCTGGACGAAGGCAAGGCGATCTACCTCTGGCTGCGGCTCGACGGCTCGCTCGAGCCGCGCTACTACCGGATGCCGTGGCAAGCCAGGAACGCGCAGAAGCTGCAGTCCGCCGTTCAGCGCGCGATCGAGGAGAACGGGGTGGTGCGCCTGATGAACCCGTTCTCGCGCGACTCATGGACCAACCAGGGTGAGATCAATATCGAGCTGGTCCTGCCGCCGGTGCCGCCGCTGAAACACCCTCAGCCGCCGCCGCGCATCTTCAACCCACGCGCCGGGCCGGGTCAGGCGGCGTCGAACTTGCGAACAGAGCGCTGCGCTTCCAGGTCCGCATAGGTTGTCGATTCCTGTTCATTTCTCTATGGGCACGTTCTTTTTACGCAGTCCGAAGATAAGTGAGAGCGCGGTCAGTACAATAAAAACCCACACTATCGGTCCCTGGAAGAAGGTAGTGTAGTCCCCGCGGGCAACCAGGACGCTGCGCCTGAAGTTGTCCTCAAATATTGGCCCAAGGACGAACCCGATCAGGAGCGGTGCCGCTGCCATATCGACCTTACTCATTACGTAACCCAGGACCCCCGCGCCTAGCATGATCAGCACATCGAAGGTGCTGTTGTTGATCGAATAGGTTCCGAATACACAGAAGATCAAAACTATCGGCATTAGGATATGAGATGGAACCGTAGTGGTGCGCGCAAACGCGCTGACTGCGATCCTCCCCAAGACCAGGAGACCGATGGACGACAGCATGATCCCCCATATCAGCGCGTAGACGAAATCTGCTTGTCTAGTGAAAAGCGTTGGACCCGGATCGATTCCGTGGATGAGGAAGGCGCCGAACATGACCGCAGTAATGACGTCTCCGGGAATTCCCAGAGCCAGGAGAGGGATGAGCGTCGCGCCTGCGACACCATTGTTTCCAGATTCGGAGGCGGCGACGCCTTCGATTTCTCCGTGACCAAAGTTCGCAGCGCGCGTGGAAGTCCGTTTTGCTTCGGCGTACGACAGGAAGGAGGCAATGGCTGGTCCCGTGCCCGGAATCGCTCCGATGATTACGCCAATTACGCTGCCGCGAAGAATAGTGGGTAGATAGTTTCGAAATTCCTCCCACTTTAGCCGTGCCCCGGCACTCCGGCTTCTTTCCACCTTACCGGGTTCGCGACCGTAGAACTCGAAGATCTCCGCGACCGCGAACAATCCGATAAGCAGAGGAACGAAGCTAAGACCCCCCGTAAGTTCCAGCACGCCGAATGTCAGGCGTGGTGTTCCATAAACAAGATCCATCCCGACAGTGGACAACAGGACGCCCAAACTTGCGCTCACAAGCCCTTTGAGCAGCGAGGCACCCGAAACCGCCGTTACGACTGTCAGTGCAAACGCAATCAGCCAGAAGAATTCTGGTGGCCCGAAGCGTAGTGCGAAACTTGCGATCAGGCCCGCCAACAGAAGGAGGGAGAGATTTGAAACGAAGTCGGCGACGCAGGACGCGTATAGCGCCATGTCCATCGCGCGTCTGGCTTGCCCTTGCTGAGCCATTGGCCAGCCATCGAGCACGGTACACGCGCTTGCAGGCGTACCGGGTGCCTTTATAAGGATCGCAGAAATGGAGCCCGCGTAAATGCCTGCTTTGTAGACTCCGACAAGCAGAAGAACTGCGGGGAGCGCTGGCATGCCGAAAGTGAACGGCAACAGAAGCGCTATCGCCATGGTAACCGTGAGGCCCGGAATTGCTCCGATTACGACTCCGATTGCTTGGCCAAATGTCAATGCAAGGATATTCTGGACCGTAAGGAATGTCTTAAGGCCGATCAGAACGTGCTCCACGACTATCCTCTCCCTGTCTAGAAGAAAGAAGTAATTCCGCGTGGTAGGGGTGCCGCCGCGATTTGCGTGAATACCAAGTAAATCACAGTCGGAACAACAATTCCCGTGACCACGACTATCCGCCAGCGTCGCTCTCCCGCGAGCAAGACGAGAATTACTGTTATCGAGACAGCGCTCGATAGTGCGCCGATCGCGTCCAAGAGAAAAACGTAGGCAAACGAAGCGACCAACGCGGACGCGGTCCGAAAGACGGCGGCGCGGCGCCAATCTTCGGTCGTGCCGTCAACAATTTCTTGGGGTGGGGCCGCCGCGTCCGTTACGGCACTCCGCCACGCGCGAACAGCAATGAGAAATCCCAAGACCGCGACGATCAGCGTCACGATGCTCGGCATGAACGACGGAGCTAGCGCGTGCGCCAATGGGTGAGCGACGATCGCTGGAATCTGCGTCGGAATGACCCAGAAAAATATTGCTAAAAACAGAATGACGAGTACCGCCCCGAGGAGGAAGTCGCGCTTTGAAGTCACGTTCCAGTTTTCGAAGTTGAGCATGGTTCTCATCCTCTCTGAGCCGGAGATGTCCGCAGCGGGACACCGACAGCTGCTATAGCAACGGCGGAGGCATCTTGACGGAAAGACGACCCACGAGTAGCTTACATGCGAAGATCAAAGAAAGTAAACGGTGTTCCGGAATGTGGAACATCTAACACGAACCCTCGACTTGGCCTGAGAGGAGGTAAATGAGTATGGCAACCTTGCAACGGACGCGTACGAAACTGCAGCGCAGGGTGTTGTGGACAATTGTTGGAACCGTTCTCGGTGTGACGCCGGCGCTTGCAGAATTTCCTGATCATTCAATTACACTTATCGTGCCGTGGAATGCAGGAGGCAGTACCGATCAGACTGCCCGGCCGCTGGCAAAGGCGGCGGAACAGATCCTGGGGCAGCCGGTGGTCATCGTGAATAAGCCGGGGGCCAGCACTACCGTCGGGATGACGGAGCTCGCTCGGTCAAAACCCGACGGCTATACGATCGCCACTTTGTCCAGCTCGACCTACATGGCGCCATTGACCGGGATACGGGTTCAGTACGATCCCATCAAAAGCTTCACATTTATCAGCTACTACGGCGACAACCTGATTGGCGTTGTAGTGCAGAAGAGTGCGAAGTGGAAGACGCTCAAGGAGCTCATCAACGACGGAAAAGCCCGCCCGGGAACCATTACCTACGGGGCTCCCGGGGTGTCCAGCACACAAAACCTGATGACGAAGGCCATGCAGGCCGAGTCCGGCGCCAAGTTCGTATTTGTTCCTTATACCGGGTCGTCTCAAACGGTGCCGGCATTGCTCGGGGGTCACGTAGACTTCATTACGGAGGTTTCTGTGTGGGCGCCGTATCTGGCGAACGATCAGGTCCGAGTTCTCGCTGTGAATACACCGACGCGGGTGTCAAGTCTCCCGGACGTTCCAACCCTTAAGGAGCTCGGCTATCCCTACCTCCGTTCCGTCCAAGGCATTGTCGGACCGGCCGGAATTCCCGCGGATCGCGCCAAGAAGCTGGAACATGCATTTCGCGCGGCAATGAAGTCGGAAGCGTTTCTTACGACGATGCAGCGCCTGCGGATGGTCATTACCGACATGTCTGGAAGTGACACCAAACAAGTCATCGAGGACGAGATCGCAAAGGCGAAGAAGTTCCTGGCGAAGTAATGCCGTTATTTAATGGGGAAAATGCGTTGCGTCGTCGCCGGTTAAGCGGCTGAACCTGGCAGCTTACGGAGCTGCGGCGAAGATTCCTCGCGACTCCCTTGGCGCGCGCACCTGATTTGGGTTCTTTGGATGACATACACGCAGAAAGCGAACCAGTCAGTTACGCGCGCCCTACAGATTATGCAAATCCTGGCGGAATCCGATGAGCCTCTCGGTGTACGGGAGCTCGCGCGACAGATTCGGGTTTCGCCGGCGATTGCACAAAGGCTGGTTTCTGCGCTGATGGAATCTGGATTCGCCGAGCAGGATGCGTCGACCCGGAAATATCGAGTTGGCCTGCGTGCGTTCACTGTTGGCAGTGCCTTTCTGTCCGGTGACGTGCTGGTGCGCGAAGTGAAACCGGAATTGCAGGAACTATCCGATAGGCATGGATTGAACAGCTATCTTGCGGTGCGACGCGGGAAGTCCGTCGTCTATCTGGTGACCTGCCAGAGCAGCGGGCCCATTACGATCAAGACCGCGCCTGGCGCATTGAGCTACTTGCACTCGACCTCTCTCGGCAAGGCGCTGCTGTGCAATCTTTCGGACGACGAAATTCAGCGTCTATTGGGGCCGGAGCCATACCGCAAGCTCACAGCCCGGACCAAGACGCGCCTGGCACCATTGCTGCGGGAACTTCACGCCGCAAGTCGCGATGGGACCGCGATTTGCGACGAAGAGAATTTGGTTGGAGTATTCGCCATAGGTGCGCCGTTACGGGACGCAAGCGAGCAAACAATAGCGGCGATCAGCGGCGCGCTCCCCAGGCACGATGTGACCAAGTCGCGCGTCAAAGCGGTGGAAAAGCTGATACGCGAAGCAGCCGACCGCATATCAATACGTCTGGGGGCCCCGATACGGTCCTCCGCGTCAAAGCGCAGAACATTGAGAGGATCGCGATGCTGATGAATGAGGCCCGGTTGTTTGACCGCATGAAATCGGAAGGCATGGACGCGATTGTCGCTACCGCGCCCGAAAACGTAACCTACTCGAGCGGCTTTTGGGCAATGAGCCAATGGATAAGGCGTGGCCCTCAGGCCTACGTCCTTACGTCGGCGCCTGGTCGCGGGCCGCAGGCCGTAATTGCAAGCACCGGCACGCTGGATCTCATCGGTGATCAGGATGTCTCAATTCGCGATGTAAGGCGGTTCGGGTTTTTCGCCATTGAGCGAGATGAATCCGTTGAATTGGATGAGGGCGAGAAGCGTGTAGCCGAAATATGCGAGTCAGAGGACTACGGTGATCCTGTTTCGGCCTTGGTGGCCGCCATCAAGGACAGGAATCTCGAGTCGGCCGTGATAGGCGTAGACGAGATCGGCATCACTCCTCAGTACTACGACAAGCTCGTGGAGGTGCTGCCGCGAGCGACTATCCGACGCGCAGCCTCCGTGTTCAGGCACGCACGGGCCATCAAGACTGCGGAAGAAGTGAGGCGGCTTCGGCGATCAGCCAGGGTAGCGGAACTTTCCATTGATGCCGCGCTCGCCGTAGCGCGAGCAGGCATCAGCGAGCGAGAACTCGCCTACGCCTTTCACGCGAAAACGATCTCCGAGGGCGGCATGCCCGTGCTGGGCGTGATATGTACCGGGCCCCGAAGTGCGATGTCAAGCGGCCAACCGGGCGATCGTATTCTGCGCGCGGGTGACGTCATCCGGTTCGATGTCGGCGGACGCTGTCTCCATTACCGCGCAGACATCGCGCGGATCGCCGTGGTTGGCTCAGCTAGCGAGAAGGTGAAGAAGTATCACGCCGCAATTCGAGCCGGACTGCTGCGAGCCTATGAGCTGATTAAGCCAGGCGTCAAGACCGCGGATGTATTCAATGCGGTCGTCGAAACCGTCCGAAAGGAGGGCATGCCGCATTACCGACGCAATCACGTAGGGCATGGAATCGGACTCGACGGCTATGATGCACCGAATTTAACGCCTGGAAGCACCGAGGTGTTCGAAGAGGGAAATTGCATCTGCGTGGAGACTCCGTATTACGAGATGGGTTTCGCTGGTCTTCAAGTGGAAGACACGATGCATGTAACTCGCGATGGCGTGGAATCGCTTATGAGCACCTCCAGCGAGCTGCGGCTCGTCGGCTGAAATGAACGCGACAGGTCTTCAGTGCTTGCGCTGCGGGGCGCAGTATCCAGTCTCAATGAATTCGTCGGATTGCCCGCGATGCCGGGATACGGGACGCAGCAACCTCACTGTCGTCTACGGGGACAAATTGCGCTCGGCGCATCGGATTCCGGCGACCTCAGATCGGGCGTCCATGTGGCGAATCGATGCGATGCTTCCTGTGGCGTGCGCCGAGGCTGTGACGCTTGGAGAGGGGCGGACGCCGCTCTTGCCGCTGCCTTCCGTGGCATCGAAGTTGGGTATCGATGCGGTTTACGGCAAAGACGAATCGCGTAACCCGACAGGCTCATTCAAGGATCGACTTGCAAGCAGCGCAATTTCCTCGGCGCGCGCGCTGGGTGCGCGGGTGATTGCCTCCAGCTCATCGGGGAACGCGGGGGCGTCGGCGGCTGCGTATGCGGCCAGGGCAGGAATGCCTTGCATCGTATTCACCTTTGAAGGAACCGTGGGCGCGATGGTCACGCAGATGCGCGCATACGGTGCGATGGTAATTTCCACCCGAACCAAGGCCGATCGATGGAAATTCCTCGAGCACGGTGTCCGGGAGCTGGGATGGTTCCCCACTTCGCCGTTCTTCAGTCCAGCCGTGGGCAGCAATCCGCTGGGCATTGAAGGATACAAGACGATTGCCTACGAGATTGCCGAGTCGCTGGATTGGCGCGTGCCTGATTGGTGTGTGTTGCCCGTCTGCTACGGCGATGCGCTGATCGGAATGTGGAAGGGTTTTCAAGAAATGCTTTCTTGGGGCTGGATTGACCGCGCGCCGCGCATGGTTGCGGCAGAGATCTATGGATCCTTGGGCGCGGCTCTTAACAACAAATTATCAACGCCGCCAGCAATGCCACGGCCATACGACACGGTTGCGGTCTCGATCGGCGCGGTGCAGAGCACCTATCAGGCGCTGGACGTCGTACGCAAATCCGGCGGGACCGCGGTCAGCGTCACGGATCAAGATATTTTGCGGTGGCAAGAGCGGCTCGCTACGCAAGAAGGCATCTACGCAGAGCCCGCGGCAGCAGCACCTGCCGCTGCTCTGGAGCATTTACGCCGCCAAGGGACCATACGACCCGCGGACAGTGTCGTATTGCTGCTCACCGCGTCGGGGCTCAAGGATCCTGAAACGACTTCCCGGGTCCTGGGCGAAATTTCTCGTGCGCAGGCGGATTTTCAATCAGTTCTTCGTATTTTGGAGGAAGACGAGCGATTTGCAGCTGCCTGCCTTCCTGCGACTTAGCCGATTCCACGGGGACATACATGGACGCATCGAAGGAATTGCATGCCGGTGCGGAAGCACGATCCGATTACTTGGAAAAAGTAACCGGCGACGCTCGCTTTGCGAGTGACATAGTTGTTCCCGGAATGCTGCAAGGGCGCATCCTGCGCAGCACAGTGCCGCACGCGAAGATCAGAGGAATCGACGCGAGCGGCGCTTTGGCGATGCCCGGTGTGGTCGCGGTGCTCACCGGCGCGGAACTTCAGGGAATTAATACTCACTGGGGCCTATACCTGAAAGATCGGCCAGTCATCGCGATCGACCGTGTTCGTTACGTTGGTGAACCGGTAGCCGCAGTAGCGGCAATCGACGAGTTTGCGGCTGAAGAGGCGCTTGACGCGATCGTGGTCGACTACGAACAGCTTCCATTTGTCGTGGATGCGGAAGAGGCCATGAAGCCCGGCGCTCCGCTATTGCATGAGGAACAGGTCACACAAAAGGATTTCTATTTTCGCGGCGAAGCGAAGCCGGTGGCCGGGACCAACGTGTTTCAGCATTACGAATACGCGCATGGCGACGTCGATGCCGCTTTTTCCAAAGCGGCACGCGTGTTTGAAGATCGTTTCACGTTTCCGATGGTCTTCCACTATGCGATGGAGCCGCATGTCGTTGTTGCGGACTATCGGGAGGACAGCCTCGAGCTGTGGAGCTGTGCGCAGGCACCGACGGCCGTGCAGAAGGTATGTGCGCAGCTTTTTGGCATACCGCTCACCAAAATACGCGTGCATTCGCCCTACGTTGGCGGCGGATTCGGGGGCAAAGCGTCGGTAAAGATAGATCCTCTCGTCGCCGCGCTTTCGCGCAAGGCCGGACGCCCGGTGCGGGTGTGCCTCTCGATCAACGAGTCGATGCTGACGTGCCGACGCCTGAGCGCGGTGATAGATCTGAAGACTGCGGTGGACGATGCCGGAAATCTGACCGCCAAGTCGGTGCGGGTCGTGATGAACGGCGGGGCCTATGCGGACACGGGTCCGGCGGTGGCGATCAAGTCGGCGATACGCGCCATTGGCCCCTATCGATTTCCTCATCTCAAGCTGGAAGCGCGGGCGGTATATACCAACACGGTGCCCGGCGCGGCATTTCGCTCCATAGGCGGCCCGCAGGCGGTCTGGGCGACCGAGTCGCAGATGGACATCATCGCCGCCGCGCTGGCTCGCGACCCGGTGGAGTTCCGTCTCGCGAACATGGTCGAGAAGGGCGAGATCGTGCGGCCAGATCTTCGCCCGCTCGACGTCGACCTCAAGGGGGCGCTGCGATCGGCGGTCGCCGCCATGGACAAGGTCTCGGCCAACGGACCGGGCAAGTGCCAGCGCGGTATAGCTGTCGCGGCGACCGACCCCGGCATCCTTCCGATCGCCGGAGCCATCGTGCGATTGAAGATCGACGGCTCCGTAATCGTGCTCGCGAACTCGGTCGAGATCGGGCAGGGCGTTCGAGGCGCGCTGCGCATCGTCGCCGCGGATGCGCTGAAGCAGCCGCTGCATCTGGTGACGGTCGGGGAGCCCGACACGGAGTTCGCACCATACGACTGGGGCACCGGCGCCAGCCGCTCCACGGTCGTCGTCGGCCTGGCCGTGCAATACGCCTGCGCGGACATCGAAAGGCAAGTGCGCGACATGGCAGCTCAGGTCCTGGGCGGGCAGCCGGCGCAATATGCGCTCGTGCCTGGAGGCGTGAAGGGCCCGTCCGGCGAGACCGGCTTGCGCGATCTCCTGCACCGGTTTTACGGCATCGACAGCGGCGAATTCATCGGCGTGGGACGAGTGACGCCGAACTCCGGCCAGGGCGGATTCGGTCTGGCTCCGCTGTTCTGGGAAACGGCCGCGGGCATATGCGAAACGGAGCTGGACGAAGAGACAGGAGAGGTTCGCCTCACGAACTACGTCAGCGCCGCCGATGTCGGGCGAGTCATCAATCGAAAGGCGGCGGAAGGTCAGGACGAGGGTGCCGCAATCCAGGGCCTCGGCCATGCGCTCTACGAGCAATATTTGTACGAGGACGGCCAGCCAATCAACGCAAGCCTGATCGACTATCACGTACCGACACTCGACGAGTCTCCGCAGCAAATGGTGACGCTCCTGCTCGAGAGCGGCGATGGACCTGGTCCGGGCGGGGCGCGGGGCATGGGCGAGGGCGGCATTCTTCCCGTTGCGCCCGCTATCGCCAATTCGCTGGCGGCTGGCTACGGCGTGCGTATCCGCGACCTGCCCCTTACGCCGGAACGCGTCTGGCTGGCTCTGCGCGAAGTTGAAAAGGAACGCAAGAAGTGAATTTTCGAATCGACGCCGTGCTTCCTGCCAGCCCGACGAGCATCTGGCCTGTGTTCTTCGACCTGGGGCGCGTGGCAGCGCTAATACCCGGATGCGAGAACGTCGAAGAGCTGATCCCGCTCGCTTCCTATAGCGCGGTCATGAATCAGAAGATCGGTCCGTTCAAAATGAGCGTCCCAACCCAGATCGCGGTGGACCGGATTGAGGAGCCAAGCCACGTCACGCTACGCGCCTCCGGCCGCGACAAGTTCACGGGTACGACCCTGGCGGTACTGCTGTCGGTCGATCTTGAGGCTGCCGCGCAGGGCGGAACGCGGCTTGAGATCAATTCCGAAATACAGATCGCGGGGCGACTGGCGAGCCTCGGCTTTCCGGTCGTGAAAAAGAAATCGGAGGAGCTTTTCGCGGAATTCGAAAAACGCCTGCGCGCAGAACTGGAGCTGGTCTGATGCTGCCGGCGCGCTTTTGCCTCCATCGTCCAAGCACAACTGCCGAAGCGCTCGCGCTTCTCGCGGAGCACGGCGATGAAGCGACGCCGTACGCGGGCGGCACGGAAATCCTCGTCGCGATGAAAGCGCGCGTGGTGAACTATCGGCACGTAGTCGATTTGAAGCGCGTAGATCCCCTGCGAGGCGTCATAAGGCGAGGAGATGGAACGATCGTCATCGGATCTCTGAGCACGCATCACGAGTTGGCGAACGACCCTCTGATCCGGGAATTTCTGCCTGCCTACGCGGAAATGAGCGAGAACATTGCCAATATTCGCGTGCGCGTGGTGGGTACATTGGGCGGGAACCTTTGCTTTGCCGAGCCGCACGCCGATCCGCCTACCCTGCTTTGCGCGCTCGATGCTTCCGTCGTGCTTGCCGGCATATCGGGCGAGCGCATTGTTTCCATGGCCGATTTCATACAAGGCGATTTCGCTACCGCGCGGCATGACGGAGAGCTGCTCGTCCGCGTCGAGATTCCGCCTCTAGAGTCGGGCGCCCGCGCGGCATACCGGTCGTTCGGGCAGCTGGAGCGTCCGGCTGCAGGGGTCGCCGCCGTGCACCTTGCGGGCGGGACGTGGCGCTTTTGGGCGGGTGCGCTCGTCTCGAAGCCGATCATGCTGGCGGAAACGGCGGAGGAAATTGACCAGCGCGCCGGTCGAATCGACGCTCATGGCGACCTTCACGGCAGTGCCAAGTACAAGCGCCACCTTGTCGGCGTCCTCGCGCGGCGTGCCATGCGGGCCTGTCTGACATGAACAATAATATTCCGCTCATCAGCCTCGGGTTCATGCTGAACGGGCAAGGGGTTAGTATCGACGTCGAGCCGCGCGAGCTTCTGGTCGACGTGCTCCGGGACCGGCTCGGACTGACGGGAACCAAGCGCTCTTGCGACGTCGAGATCTGCGGCGCGTGCACCGTGCTTGTCGACGGCTTGCCCGTATCGAGCTGTAGCTACCTTGCGGCGGACGTAGAGGGGCGCGACGTCGTGACGATAGAAGGCTTGGCGCAGGAGGGACGGCTCGATCCTGTTCAGCGCGCATTCGTGAAGTACGGCGCGATGCAATGCGGCTTTTGCACTCCGGGCATGGTGCTTGCCGTGAAGGCTCTGCTCACGCTGCATCCTCATCCCTCCACGGAGACGATACGGCATTTTCTGCGCGGCAATATCTGCCGCTGCACCGGGTACGTGAAGATAATCGAAGCGGTCAAAGACCTTGCTGAACATCAGTCTGGCCACTGACGGGCGAGAGACCCCCGACGTGTTTCTCGCCAGAGCGCGCGCGGCCGAGCTTGCCGGAGCGTCGCGCGTGTGGATCGCCAATCATCTCTTCGAGCGGGATCCGGTCTCGCTCGCGGTATCGGCCCTGGGGGCCAATCCGCGGCTCGCCGTGTCGTTGATGGCGGTAAGCCCGTTTACCGTGCATCCTGTGCAATGCGCGATGGCGGCGGCGACGCTGGACGAAATCCATCCGGGTCGAGTCACGCTGTGCCTTGGCGTGGGAGCGCCGCTCGATCTCGCGTCGCTCGGCCTCGCCATCGAGAAACCACTTCGTCCGATGCGCGAAGCGCTGGAAATCGTGCGCGCGCTGCTCGCGGGCGAGTCGGTGTCACACGCGGGGCAGAGCTTCAAGGCAGTGGGCAGGCGTCTGGCCAGCGGCCGGCGCGACGTGCCGATCGTGCTTGCTGCGTCCGGGCCGCAGATGCTGGAGCTCGCGGGCGCAGCGGGCGACGGCGTGTTGATCAGCGCCGGTGCGTCCGTCGAGTTCGTGCGCTGGTGTCTATCTCACGTGGAGCGCGGAGCCAAGGGCCGCAGCGTGCGTCGCTGCGGGATGGTTTATGCCGCCGTCGACGCCGATCGCGAAGCCGCCTACGGGCGCATGAGACGGCTGCTTGCGGTGCTGCTGCGGGGAGCGCATCACCGGATGAATCTCGATCTGGCCGGTACACAGCTCGATCAGGAAGCGTTGCGCAAGGCCGTGGCGGCCGGCGACTGGGAGCGGGCGGAAGGCCTGATTACCGAAGACGTGATTGCCAGGCACGCCGTGTGCGGCACGCCCGGCGAGGTCAAGGCTCGCATTGCGGCGTATGGCGCCGCGGGGCTTGATGAGCTGGTCCTGAGCGGCGCGCGCGATGTGCGCCAGACCGAAGCGTTGTTGGAGGCCCTACTGTAGCGCCGTTGCGGGCGCCGCAGCGTGAAAACCAATCGGAGTAATTGATGAAATTCAGCGTATGCCTATCTACCGGATTCGAAGGAGTGATGTATCCCATTCCGTTCGCGACCCCGGAGCAGTTGATCGAGCAAGCTCGGCTTTGCGAACGGCTCGGTTACGAGTCGGTATGGGGGAACGACCACATCACGACGCAGAACTATGTGCGCGATCTCTTTCCGGGGAAGTATCCGAATTTCTATGAACCGCTGATCACACTTGCTGCGATCGCAGGAGCTACCAGTCGAATCGGGCTCGGCACGGCGCTTCTGGTGCTGCCCATGCGGGAACCGGTGTACCTGGCCAAGCAGATCCTGACTCTGGATCGCATGAGCGGCGGACGATTCACCCTTGGCGTAGGCATAGGCGCTTATCGCGAGGAGTTCACTGCATGGGGCGGAAATCGAGTCGCCGGTCAGCGCCGCGGGGATCTGATGGACGAGGGACTTGCGGCCCTCAAGCTGCTGCTGGAGCAGCCGCGCGCGAGTTACGACGGCAGGTACGTGAGTTTCAGGGACGTCGAGATGCACCCGAAGGCGCGACGTCAGCCTTTCCCGCTATATATCGGCGGCCACAATATCGAGGCGGTCGAGCGCGCGGCTCGCCTGGGCGAAGGCTGGCTGCCCGGATGGAGGCCCTTGAACGAGCTCGCGGAGCGCGTACTGCTGCTGCGGCGACGGGCGCAAGAGCTCGGTCGCGATGCGTCCGCGATTGAAATTGCACCGCAATTCTCGGTCACTCTCGACAAGACCCCGGAGGCGGCCGAGAAGCGCTACATGGCAAGCGGATTGGTGGCACATCGCAAATCGCTCGCTTACACGGGCCGGGATCTCAGTCAGCAGGTGGCCGCCAACCTGGTGGGATCTCCGGCGCAAGTCATCGAGAAGATCGGAAAGCTCGGAGAAATGGGGATTCAGCATTGTTGCGCGTTGATGTTCCCGGCCGACTCGGTCCAGGAAATGAACGATCAGATCCAGTGGTTCGCGGAAGACGTGATTGCGAAGCTCGAGCGCTAGGCCTGAGATGCCGGTTCAAGACATTCCTGCCGCGCCTGGGTACGAGGAAGTCCAGCCCGATGTTCTCGACCGGGCCCGGAGGTACAAGCTCTTTACGGGCGCCGTCGTCCCGCGTCCCATCGCGCTGGTGACAAGCATCGGGGAGACGGGCGTGGTGAACGCGGCGCCATTCAGTCAATTCGTTATCGTCGCAGTCGATCCGGGCTTGCTCGGATTTTCGATCGGACCGGGACCGCGCGGATACAAGGACACGTTGAGGAACGTGCAGCGCGAGCGGGAATTCGTCATCAACATGGTGTCGTGGTCGCTTGCCGCGATCGTTCAACGCTGCGGCGAGGACCTACCGCCGGAGATGAGCGAGATCGAGGAGAACGAGCTCGAGTTGATTCGTTCAGAACGCGTGAAAGCCCCGCGCGTCGCGGCGTCGAAGGTGCAGTTCGAATGCGTCCTCGAGCGCATCGTGGAGGCAGGCGACGCGCCCAATCATTTTGTCATCGGCAAGGTAGTGCTGGCCCATATCGAGAAAGGTCTGCTGAGCGATTTCAAGATCGATACCAGACGTTACGACCCGCTCGCCCGAATCGGCGGGCGGACGTTCGCGAGACTCGGGGAAATACTGTCTGTTTGAGTAAGGAGTGCTGAATTGAAGACGAAGAATCCGCAGACAATTGCAGTTGTCGGCGGTACGGGCGCCGAAGGTGGGGGTCTCGCGATTCGATGGGCAGAGGCCGGGCATCGCGTGATCGTCGGCTCGCGCGATGCCGAGCGGGCGGTCGAGGCGGGAAGGTCCCTTTCCAGCCATCTTTCGGGGGAGCGAATCGAGGGCATGGACAGCCTGTCGGCCGCCATGTCGGCGACGGTCGTCGTGATGACCGTGCCGTATGCGGCCCAGCTGGATACCGCGCGGGCGCTAGGACCGGCGCTCAAGGACAAGATCCTGATCGACGTCACAGTGCCACTCGTGCCGCCCAAGGTAGCCACGGTTCAGTTGCCTGCAGGGGGATCGAGCGTGGTGCTGGTACAGAATGAGCTCGGCGACGCTGTGATGGTGGCGTCGGCGTTCCAGAATGTGTCCGCGCACAAATTGAAGAAGCTCGACGCCGCGATTCCCTGCGATGTCCTCGTATGCGCAAATGCGCACGAGGTGCGCCAGCGCGTCATCGAGCTCGCGCAAGACGCGGGTTTACGCGGCATCGACGCGGGCCCTCTGGCGAATTCGGCGGCCGCTGAGGCGATGACGTCGATTCTTATCTGGATCAACCGGACCTACAAGATTCCGGACGCGGGCTTCGCGATCACCGGCCTGGAGTGAGCGCAATTCATGCCGCGCCTGGAGCTCGTTGCGCTGGAGAACATCGGAGCAGTCGGTCCGGGAGACGACCTGGGCGCAATTATCGTCGCCTCCGCCACGGCCATGCGACTTTCGTTGCGCGACGGCGACATTTTCGCCCTGGCGCAGAAAATCATCTCCAAGGCCGAGAATCGGTACGCGTTGCTCGACGAGGTGCGCCCAACGCCGGAAGCGATTTCCCTAGCCGAGCGCTGCCTGAAGGATCCGCGCTACGTCGAGCTCGTCCTGCGGGAATCGCGCGCCGTACTGCGGGCGGTGCCGAATGTGCTCGTGGTGGAGGACCGGCGCGGCCTCGTGCTCGCGAACGCCGGTGTCGACCGATCGAATGTGGAGGTCGATCAACACGGCCGGGAACGCGTATTGCTCCTTCCCGCGGACCCCGACGCCAGCGCCACGCGGGTGCGCGCACGGATACGGGAGCTGGCGAACGCGGATGTCGGGGTGCTCGTCAACGACAGTCTTGGCCGGGCCTGGCGACTCGGGACGATCGGCACGGCAATCGGCGCAAGCGGCCTGCCGAGCCTTTGCGATTTGCGCGGCCAGCCGGATATGCACGGCCGCGAGTTGCAGTCGACCGAAGTCGCCATGGCGGACGAGCTGGCTGCGGCCGCGTCCTCGCTCATGGGGCAGGGGGCGGAAGGCACCCCCATTGTGCTGATACGCGGCGTGCCATGGCCGCGCCGGGACGGCAGCGCGCGCGAACTGCAGCGCCCGCAGGACAAGGACCTGTTCCGGTGATTCTTGCCCTCGCCGGTGGCGTAGGCGGAGCGAAGCTTGCCTTGGGGCTGTCTCGCCTGTTACCGCCCGAAGAGCTGGTGATTGCGGTCAATACGGGCGACGATTTCGAGCACATGGGCTTGCATGTGTCGCCGGATCTGGACACCGTTATGTATACGCTCGCGGGGATTGCGAATCCCGAGACGGGTTGGGGACAGGCCTCAGAGTCTTGGTCGTTCATGGCTGCGCTCGAGCGCCTGGGAGGCCCAACGTGGTTCCGGCTCGGAGACCGGGATCTCGCCACCAACGTCGAGCGAACGCGTAGGCTGAAGCTTGGCGAGTCGCTATCGCGGGTGACCTCCGGGCTCTGCCAGCGCCTGGGAGTCCGTCACCGGGTCGTTCCAATGTCGGACGAGCCGGTACGCACGATCGTGCACACTGACGGCGGGGTACTCGAGTTCCAGGAGTACTTCGTGCGGCTGCAGTGCGGGCCTCGCGTGCGCAAAATCGAATACCAGGCGAGCGCGGGGATTCATCCCAGCGCAGAGTTACGTCGCGCGCTCTCGGCCAAGGGGTTGAGCGGCATCGTCATCTGCCCCTCCAATCCCTATCTCAGCATTGCGCCAATCCTGGCACTCGACGGAGTGCGGGAGGCGATCGGCGGCTCACGCAAGGTCGTCGCGGTATCGCCGATCATCGGCGGGCAAGCCGTCAAGGGGCCTGCGGCGAAAATCATGCGGGAACTGGGCCTCAAGCCTTCCGCGATCGAGGTGGCCCGCTTCTATCGAGGCCTAGTGCGCAGCTTCGTGATCGATACGGTCGATTCCGCGCTCGCCGGGGAGATTCGGGCCCTCGGCATGGACGTGGCAGTGGAGGACTCGGTAATGCGCAGCGAAGAGGACCGAGTAAAGCTGGCACGGAAGTGTCTGACGCTGCTCGCATAGAATTCTTGGACAGGTCGACAGAAGATTCCATGACACCCGCCTCAATCAATGTCAGCAAGCAGCCAATCGTTCACGCCGACACGGAAGCTTCCGCGTTGCTTTCGCGTTTTCAGACGCAGGAGCTGCCCGTTCTCATGGCGCAAGCGAGCCGGATGCGCATGCAAGGCCACGGCCGCACCGTCAGCTATTCGCGCAAGGTCTTCATACCGCTGACGCGCCTGTGTCGAAACACCTGTGGCTACTGCACTTTCGTTCGCGGACCAAAGCAGGTGCTGCGGCCGTATCTTTTGCCTGCCGAAGTCTTGGAGATCGCCCAGCTCGGCCGTGAGGCAGGCTGCCGCGAGGCGCTGTTTACGCTGGGGGACAGGCCCGAGTCCGTCTTTTCCGCGGCCCGAAACGCGCTGAATTCCTTGGGATATTCGTCGACCATTGAGTACTTGGCCGCCATGTGCGAGCTCGTGCTGGAACGAACTGGTCTTCTGCCGCACGTAAATCCCGGAGTTCTTGCCAGCTCGGAAATCGCGCTGCTTCGCCGGGTATGCGTCTCCCAGGGCATGATGCTGGAAAGCACCGCGAGCAGACTCTGCTTGCCCGGCGCCGCCCATCATGGTTGTCCGGACAAGGCGCCGGCAGTGAGACTGGATGCGCTTGAAGCCGCGGGCGGCGTCCAAGTGCCGCTTACGAGCGGAATCCTGATCGGAATTGGCGAGTCGCGCCTGGAGCGCGTCGAAGCGCTTGTAGCACTGCGCGATTCGCATGCGCGCCACGGGCACCTGCAGGAAGTGATCGTGCAGAATTTCCGCGCCAAGGACGATACCCGCATGGCCGGGTGCGAAGAGCCGGACTTCGACGATCTGCTCTGGACCGCAGCCGTCAGCAGGCTCGTGCTCGGCCCCGAGGCAAACGTTCAGGTCCCTCCCAATCTCAGCGCGTCGCGCTTTCCCGACCTGCTGGCTGCGGGTATCAACGACTGGGGCGGGATATCGCCCGTCACGAGCGATTACGTCAATCCCGAACGCGCGTGGCCGGCAGTCGAACTGCTCGAAAGCGCAACTCGGTCGGCGGGCCTGACTCCGGTCGAACGCCTGGCGATTTACCCCTCCTATGCGAGCGAGCCGGACAAGTGGATCGATCCGGCGCTCAGACGCAGGGTCCTGGACGCGATCGATAGCGAAGGCTACGCACGCATCGACAGTTGGAGTCCCGGTCTCGCGGACGGCAATGCCCGGCCTGCGGCCGCCGGCGAGCGGAATGCGAAGTGCGCCGCAAAATGCGACGTCGAGATCGATCGATTGCTGGTCAAGGCGGTCAACGGCGCGCGGCTGACCGAGCGGGAAATCACTACCCTGTTCGCCGCGCGGGAGGGACAGTTCGAAGCCGTTGTCGCGGCCGCCGACGAATTGCGCAGGCAGGTTGCGGGGGACACCGTTCGCTACGTTGTGAATCGAAACATCAACTACACGAATATTTGCTCCTTCCGATGCCGGTTCTGCGCTTTCTCGAAGGGAAAGACCGCCGATACCTTGCGCGGAAAGCCCTACGACCTGCCTCTCGAGGAAATCAAACGGCGCGTACGTGAGGCGTGGCACCGGGGCGCAACCGAAGTCTGCATGCAAGGCGGGATTCATCCTGCCTATACGGGCGATACCTATCTCGCCCTTCTGCGCGCGGCCAAGAGTGCGCAGTCGGGCATCCACGTCCATGCCTTTTCGCCGCTGGAAGTGATGCACGGAGCCGGCACGCTTGGCGTATCCGTCGAACGGTTCCTCTGCCAGCTGCGCGATGCCGGGCTGGGCTCATTGCCGGGGACTGCTGCCGAAATTCTCGACGATTCGGTGCGTGCCCGGCTCTGTCCGGACAAGCTGAACGCCGAGCAATGGTTGAACGTAGTGAGGACGGCACATGAATCGGGGCTTCGTACGACCGCTACTATCATGTTCGGCCACGTCGATACGCCCGATGCTTGGGCGCGCCACTTGCTGCATATCCGGGATCTTCAGGAGTGCACGAGAGGGTTTACGGAATTCGTCCCATTGCCCTTCGTGCACATGGAGGCACCGATCTACCTGAAGCAGGGCGCGCGGCGGGGACCGACTTGGCGCGAGGTGGCACTCATGCACGCGATCGCGCGTCTCGCATTGAATCCCCTGATTCCCAATGTGCAGGCATCCTGGGTCAAACTCGGTCCGAGGGCGACGATGGAATGTCTGGCTGCGGGAGTGAATGACCTTGGCGGGACACTCATGAACGAGAGCATCTCGCGTGCGGCCGGAAATGAACATGGACAGGAGCTTAAGCCCGAAGAAATGGACGCCCTCATCAGGGAGGCAGGTCGCAGGCCCGAGCAGCGCACCACGCTCTATCGCCCGGTCGATGATGAGCGGCGATCCCTCAGCTACGCGGCACCGGCGCTTGCATCTATCGCTGTCAGTCCGGCAGAAAATCGCGCCATTGGATGCTGAGCGCGAAATCGAGGGCTGTTTCTTTGCCGTCATCCCGGCGAAGGACCCGGATCTCGGGAAGTCCAGGCTTGCGCCGGTATTGAATCTGCCGCAACGGCGTGCGCTGAATCTCGAGCTGGCGCGCAGCACGGTGGAAGTCTGTGCGGCGTATCTGGGTGGAGAAAGAACAATCGTGGTGACCTCGTCGAGCGCCATCCGACGAATCGCCGAGCCGTTCGGGGCAGTGGTGCTGGAAGAAGAGGAGGGCGCTTGCGGCATGAACGGTGCGCTTCGCGCCGGCGCGAAAGTCGCGCTCGATTCCGGCGCGATGGCGCTCGTCGCGATTCCCACGGATTTGCCTTTGCTTTCAATCCCTCTGCTTCGGTCCGCTCTCGCCAATTTCCAGGCGCAACACGAATGCCTGCTGGTTCCGGACCGGCGCGGCATGGGAACGAATTTGATGGCGATCAGCCCGGCAGATCCGGAGCTGTTCTCGTTTGGAGAGCGGAGCCTCGAGCGGCACGAGCGGGAAGCGCGCATACGCGGTTACAGGGTGAAGATCCACCGTAGCGCCGAGTTGTCGCTTGACTTGGATACTGCCGACGATTTGCGCTTCTACCTCGCTCTTGCAGAAACCCGGCTGCCGATCGACGGCGCCGCCGACTAGGGCTTATCGAACGAGACCAGGATCTTGCCCGAGCGCCCGGCGCGGGCGGCGTGAGCGACGGCTTCCTTGATGCGCCGAATCGGATAGACCGCCTCGACCTCGATCGCAAGGCGGCCGTCGCCGAGCCGCGCCGCGAGGTCGCGGTACAGCGCGCCGACGCGCTCGGGCGCAGTCTGCCCGAACCAGCGCCGCAGCCAGAAACCGCGCAGGCTGACGTCGCGGAACAGGGTATCGCGCACGTCGACCATGCACGCCTCGCCGCTCAACGCGCCGTAATTGACCACTGTGCCGCCTTCGTCGACGCAGCGCGCCAGGCGCTGGGTGGCCGAGCCGCCGACCGCGTCGATCGCGAGCGGCAGCGCGCCGCCGGCGACCGCGGCGCGCACCCGCGTGTCGAGGTCGGGGCCGTCGGTCAGCACCTCATCGGCGCCGATAGCGCGCAGTTCGTCGGCGAGCTCGGCGCGGCGCACCACGTTGACGGTCTTGAGGCCGATCTCTCGCGCGAGGCGGATCAGGCAGCTGCCGACCCCCGAGTTGGCGGCGTTCTGGATCACCCACTGCGCGGGCTTGGGCGCGACGTACTCGTGCAGCAGCAGCCAGGCGGTCGCCGGGTTGACGCGCAGCATCGCGAGCTGCTTCGGATCGACGCCTTCGGGAAGCGCGGACACCGCTTTGGCCGGGGCCTTGATGCGCGCGCGCCAGGCGCCGGGCCCGGGCAGCAGCACGCGGTCGCCCGGCTTGACGTGGCTGACGCCGGCGCCGACCGCGGCGACGCGCCCGACGCCCTCGGCGCCTGGAATCTGCGGCAGCGTCGGCTGCGCCGTGCCGTAGCGGCCTTCGAGGTTGAGCAGGTCGGCCGGATTGATCGGGAACAGCTCGGCGTCGATCGTCACCTCGCCCGGCCCGGGCTCGCCGGGATCGGGCAACTCGACCAGCTCGATCACCGCGTCGGGCCGGCCGAAGGAAGAAAACTGGGCTGCGAGCATTTTGCTTCTCCTTTCTTTATTGGTAGCGAACGCCCCTGCGCTCGAGCATGCGCAGCAGCGCCGGCCAGTCCTTGCGCTGGGCGTCGCGGTCGGTGCGGTGGAACTGCTCGTCGGCGGTGGCGGCCGCGCGCTCGGACATCAACAGCACGTTCTCCATTCCGCCGGCCATGGCGTCGATCTGGATCTGGCAGGCGCAGTCGAGGTAATACATCACCTCGAAGGCCTCGCGCACGCTGTCGCCGAGCGCGAGCAGGCCGTGGTTGCGCAGGATCATCGCCTTGGATGACTTGCCCAGGTCGCGCGCCATGCGCGTCTGCTCGTCCATCTCGAGCGCGATGCCCTCGTAGTCGTGGTAGGTGAGCTCTGCCTGCACCCGCATCGCGTGCTGGCTGATCGGCAGCAGGCCGCACTTCATCGCCGACACCGCGACGCCGGCGCGGGTATGGGTGTGGATCACGCAGGCGATCTCGGGCCGCGCCTTGTGCACGCAGCTGTGGATCACGTAGCCGGCCTGGTTGATGCCGTACTCGAGCGGGTCATCGACGATCCGGCCGTCGAGGTCGATCTTGACCAGGTTCGAGGCGGTGATCTCGTCGAACATCAGGCCGTAGGCGTTGATCAGCAGGTGCTCGGTGCCGGGGATGCGGGCCGAGAAGTGGGTGTAGATCAGGTCGATCCAGCGCATCTGCGCCGCCAGCTGGTAGGCCGCGGCGAGGTCGACGCGCACCTGCCACTCCTGGTTGCCGACGCGGTCGCGCACCGAAGGCACTTTCACGGTCTTGAGCTTCGCGGTCATCGGATTCTCCTTGGCAGCGCGCATGATACGCGTCCTCAGGCCGCCTGCTCCAGGCCGAGCTCGACCGCCTCGAG
>Ga0102953_1000689_pt1 | contig 22729 bp, 18 predicted proteins | sample SalPon2A_C_D2_MG_FD_78509 | JGI IMG/M metagenome (GOLD analysis project Ga0102953, IMG submission 78509) | Soil microbial communities from South San Francisco under conditions of wetland restoration - Salt Pond MetaG R2A_C_D2_MG | ecosystem: Environmental > Terrestrial > Soil > Wetlands | place... | reverse complement strand
TCGACACGCTCACCTATGCCGGTAACCTGGAATCCCTTGAACTGGTGGCCGACCACCCCCGATACCATTTCGAGCGTGGCGATATCCGCGACCATCGCCTGGTCAAAAATGCTTTTAACGAGTTCGAGCCCTGTGCTGTCATGCATCTGGCCGCTGAATCGTATGTCGACCGTTCTATCGACAGCCCCTCCGAATTCATCAGTACCAATATCGTCGGTACGAGCATATTGCTGGAAGAGGCGCGGTGTTATTGCAGGGATCATGCGCGAGGCGGCGATTTTCTCTTCCATCATGTGTCTACAGACGAAGTCTACGGGTCGCTCGGCCAGACCGGTCTGTTCAATGAGCAAAGCCCGTACAGACCCAATTCTCCCTACGCAGCGAGCAAGGCCGCATCCGATCACCTGGTGCGAGCCTGGAGCACAACCTATGGTTTGCCGGCCGTCATCACCAATTGTTCCAGTAATTTCGGGCCTTACCAGTACCCCGAGAAGCTGATTCCGTTGACTATAGCGAACGCGTTGGATGGCATTCCGCTACCGGTATATGGCAAGGGCGTTCAGATCAGGGACTGGCTGTACGTCGAAGATCATGCCCGGGCCCTGTGCCTGGTGATGGAGCAGGGAAAACCGGGCAAGACCTACACCATCGGCGGTCACAACGAAATGAAGAATATCGATGTCGTCAAGGCCCTGTGCCGGATGCTGGATGAAAAAGCGGACAGGCATCCGGATGGCGTCGAGAGCTTTGAAAAATTGATAGAATTCGTGCCCGACCGCCCCGGGCACGACCAGCGTCACGCGATCGACGCCGGCAAGATCGAAAACGAACTCGGCTGGAAACCGCGGGAAACCTTCGCGAGCGGGCTGGAAAAGACCGTCGACTGGTATTTGAACAACCGCGACTGGTGCGACCATCTGCTGGAAAATAGCGTCCGGGAAGAGCGTCCTGGACTGGCGACCTGGGCATAATCGAGACCGCCAGTTGACTTTAATGTGAGCTGATTAACAGATTGTCGAGCGTAAAATTATAGAATTGGCCGCCTGTTTAGAAAGGATTTTGGCCGCAGTGGTGGATAACTATAATCAAAAACCCCAGCTACTTACTTATCTGATCAATTTCATAATACTGGGCACGACTTTTTATTCGTCCTGTTCAATATTCGCGATCAACAGCCATGGAAATCTGCTGCTGCAATCGCTCATATTCGCGATTGTAGTTCTGGCAGGCATGAAAATCGGACGCCTGGTCGTTGCTACAACGTCACTGGCCAACGGCCGTATCCAGTACACGGTACTGGTAAACGCCACGGGTATCGTTATCGGGGCGGTATTGCTTTTGATGACCGGATATATCATTCCCAACATTGACGTTTCTCTCATAGCAATAGTCGTTTCGAGCGTCATCGCGTTTTTTATTCTTGGAACCATATCTCCTATGTTCCTGTTCGATCGACGGATGAGTGCGCGATAACCGCCTTTACAACTGCGCTACCCCGATTGTTGTAACGACTTCAGAGGTTGTTTACAGGGACCTCAAGGCTCCGTGAAATAATATCATGACCTCGGTAAAGGTATTCAGATCCTATCTCAAGACGCCTTTCCTGATCTTGTTGTTTGTCGAAAGCGCGATATATTTTTCGTCGCTCTACGCGGCCAGCTTCCTGCGCTTTCTGAACGAACCTGAAATTCTCGAGGAAATCCTGGGAAAGCTCTGGCTGCAGGCTGCGATCGTAGCGGTAGTGACGCCGGTTGCCATGCTTGCTACAGGGCTATATCAGGGACAGATCAGGGAGGGAATGTCCGGCGTGTTGTTGCGTCTTATCATTGCTACGCTGGGCTCCTCCATTATTGTCAGTCTTGTCTTCTATGTATTTCCAGACCTGTATCTGGGTCGCGGAATCATGGCAATTTCCTACATGCTTGCATTTTTTGTCGTCGGCACAATACGGGCCGTGTTCCTCGAAACAGCGGATTCGAGGCTGTTCAAGAGGCGCATACTGGTTTACGGCGCTGGAGCCACAGCTTCGCATATCGATCTAAAGCTGCGGCGAAAGTCCGATCGCCGGGGATTCGAGGTGGTGGGTTATGTTGCGCTCAGAGGTCAACGCCGGATCGTGGATGATTCCAAGGTGGTACAAATTGAAAAGTCGCTGCTCGACTTCGCTCGTGAAAAGAAAATTGACGAAATCGTGGTGGCGACCAGCGACCTGAAACACGAAATCCCCGTCGACGATCTGGTGAATTGCAAGCTATACGGGGTAAAGGTTTCAGATATCCTTTCTTTTTTCGAACATGAAGCCGGGCAGGTACGGATAGACATAATCGATCCATCCTGGCTGGTTACCTCGGAAGGATTTCAACAATCCTACCTGCGCAATACGGTGAAACGCCTTTTTGACATGCTCGTAAGCCTGTCGGTACTCGCCGTGGCCCTTCCCGTAATGATAGCGACTCTTATTGCGATCTGGATAGAAGACGGGTGGCGGACGTCGGCATTTTACAGCCAGGTCAGAATTGGCAAGGATGGCGCTGAATACCGGGTCTACAAGTTTCGCAGCATGCACGTAAACGCCGAAAAACCGGGGGAAGCTGTCTGGGCTCAAAAATCGGATAGTCGTGTCACGCGAGTAGGTTCGGTGATTCGAAAATCGAGGATAGACGAACTTCCCCAGATCCTGAACGTGCTCAACGGCACCATGAGTTTCGTAGGCCCGCGACCCGAAAGGCCGGAATTCGTAGAGAAATTATCGACCGAAATTCCATATTACCGGGAGCGACATATCGTAAAACCGGGCGTTACCGGCTGGGCGCAACTATTGTATCCTTACGGTTCATCCGTCAATGATGCCTATCAAAAACAGATTTTTGATATGTATTATGTAAAAAATCATTCAATTTTCCTCGATTTACTGATCATTTTACAAACGGTCGAGGTCGTATTATTCGGTAAGGGTGCGCGATAAGCTGGAACAGGAGATACCCCGTGCGAGAATCAGCGTTCGCCGAAATAGTCCCGGATCCTGCGGTCCGGGCCCGCCAGGGTTAGATTGGACGGTAGTTGGCCAAAATGGGACGAAAGTCAATGTTGGCTGCATAAATGACTTTAAAATGGCGACTTGCCTCGATCCTGTTGGGCGATTGTGGCAGTCTCCAGATTGTAGATGCTTTTAATGGTTGTGCGGGAGTGGCATTAGGTCACGAAGACTCGAAATCAATATGAATTATTCCGGGATGGTACGATGAAACAATTACTTACGCTGGTTATATTATTTGTGCTCACTGCCTGCACCTCTGGCGGGAATTATGCTAACAGGGTAGTTCAAGTCTCTGATTTGGAAGACCGGCCCTCGCAAATTGTGAGCGATTACCGAATTGGAATTGGAGATAGCCTTCGCATCGATGTCTGGAAGAACCCCGATTTGAGCGTTACGGTACCCGTCAGACCGGATGGCAAGATTTCGGCGCCGCTGATCGGCGACATGCTGGTGGCGGGAATTACTCCCGAACTCGCCGCCACCGAAATCGAGTATAAACTCCGCGAGTATATCAAGACGCCAAAGGTTGCCGTAATCATGACATCGCTAGGCAGCACCCGGTATCTGTCCCGGGTTCGAGTCACCGGCGCGGTCAAATCAAACATTTCTCTCGAACACCAGCAGGGCATGACAGTGCTGGATGCAATTCTCGAGGCCGGGGGGATTAACGAGTTCGCGAACCCTTCCGAGGCGAAGGTGTTTCGACGCGAGGGCGAGGACACGGTGCTGATACCCATCGACTTAGAAAGCATTCTTGTAAAGGGCAATCTGAACGACAATATCATTCTGAAACCCGGCGACACGATAACCGTACCTGAACGAGCATTCTAATACCCATGCAAGAGTTGTCGCTCGACAAACAGATTCTTATCGCGCTAAACGAGATTTACGACAAACGAAGGCTGTGTGCGGTATCGTTTGCGATTATTTCCATGATAGTGGTATCCGTCGGCCTGGTTTGGCCAAAAACCTACATGTCTTTCACTACAATTCTGTGGAACCAATCCCAGGTAGTGAAGCCGTTGCTTGAAGGAACCGCGGTGACCAGCTCCGGCAAGGAACAATCCCAGATCGCCAAGGAAGTGATCTACAGCAACAAGAATCTCGAAACTGTGATCGAGACCGCAGGGCTGAACCGGTCGGAATCCGGCAGACTGCTATCCGACAAGGAAATCGAGTTGCTCAAGGCCGAGCTCAGGAAGAAAATCGTAATCGACAGGGGAAGTAATAATATCCTTCGAATCTCCTACAAGAGTGCGAATCCCCAGGAGGCCTATCTTGTCGTTAGCCTGGTCTCCAAGCTGTTTATCGAGGAAACGACCAGTAATACCAAGGCGAATAGCGTTGATGCGTACAATTTTATTCAGAATCAGGTGTTTGAATACCAGCAAAAGCTCAACAAGATCAACCAGAGCATAATTGACTTTAAAAACGAAAACCTTGAAATCCAGGTCAATACCGCCGAGGCCGTGAATACCCGCATCAATTCTCTCAGCGACCAGATCAAGACTACCGAGCTACAACTTAAAGAGGCCAAAATTAAACGGGATTCATTAGCGGAGCAATTGGTTCTCGAGTCCCAGAAAAACACTGAGGAAAAGGTTGTTACGGTTAAAAACGAACGCCTCGTCGAGCTGGAAGCCAAATTGAGCAGTTTGCGACTGAGCTACACCGAGACTTATCCGGATATTGTCCAGCTTAAAGAGCAGATCAAAATTCTCAGGGAAAGCCTGTCCGAAGGGGCCGAGAATCCGACTGCCGAAGATCAGGATACGAACACGAATTCCCGCGGTAGTTTCAAAAGCGCCCTGGCCGAGAGATTAAAGCAGCAACTTGCCGACCAGGAGACGACCATCAAGACGTTGGAGGCCCGCAAACTCGACCAGGAAAATCGTTTCAAACAGGAGATCGCCCGTTCCTCGCAGGTCAATAGCGCGGTCAGTAAACTCGAAGAGCTTTCCCGGGATCGCGAAGTGACGAAGCAGCTGTACGACCGCTTGTTGACCAGGCTGGAAAACGCCCGGGTTTCCCTGAATCTGGAACTGGAGAGTGCCGGTACCTTGTTCAAGATTCAGGAGCCGCCGATAATTCCTCTGGTTCCGGAGGGCCTGAGATTTCTGCATTTCGCAATGGGCAGTGTGGTACTGGGAGCGGGGATCCCGATCGGTCTCATTGTCGGCATTCTGTTAATAGATCCGCGAATCAGGCACGAAGAAGGACTGAAACTGAAAGGCGATATTCCCATGCTCGGGTTAGTACCGAATTTCAAGACGCGCGCCGAGCTGAGAAAGCAAAGATTTGCCACCATCCAGTCCGTGGCCATCCTTACAGTTTCCCTGATCCTGGTCGCCGCACTTTCCCTATCCCGATACTACGAGGTGATCTAGTGGCCAGGGCAAAGAAAAGAAGAAGAATCCGCAGCACGGAGACGAACAAGGACAGGGTCATCTATACCGCCCAGAAAACCGAAAACTTGCCTGGTGATCTGGATGTCGAGACCGATGAACTGGAAATCGACTTCAATTTTGGTAACGACGAAGGAATCACAAAGGCCGAAACTCCGATCGATTTCAGCGTTTCCAAGGATCTCGTCCGTTTAACCGGTGAGCCCGTCAGGGAGGACTCCACCATAAGTCGGCATCTCGCAAAGATGACCGACTTCGAATATCTGGATTCCGGGAAACTCCAGGAAAAGCGCATTATCCATCCCGACATGGATTACTACGCGGTTATCAACTCTTTTCGGGAGATTCGCACCAGGCTTTTACAAAAAAGCGGAGGCAAGAATTTCGTGTTGATGGTTACCGCGATCGATCGGCGGATGGGCGCGACCTTCACCTCGGTAAACCTCGGTGCGGCCTTTTCGTTCGAAGGCGAAAAGACGGCGCTGCTGGTCGATTGTGATCCACAGGAAAACAATTTGGGAAAACTGCTTGACCTGGAGCATTCGATAGGCCTGAGCGACTACATCAATAATCCCGAAATCGAAATGAATCGCGTTATTTACCAAACGGGTATCAATAGATTGCGATTGATACCTTTCGGTTCGAGCCGGGGAGGAAGACTGGAATTTCTTGCCTCTGAGAGAATGCGGGAATTCATCAGGGTTTTGAAGAATCGTTATAGCGACCGTTTCGTAATTCTCAACGCACCTCCGCTGGATACATCTGCCGATGCAGCGATTCTTTCCGAGGTAGCGGACTATGTTCTCGTCGTATTTCCCTACGGGGGAGTATCGAATAGCAGGATCGAGAAGGCGATCAAGTCGCTCCCGCGAGAGAAAATTGCCGGGATGGTCATGAATAATTGCAAGAAATATTTTTAGCATGCCAGGGTCGATGGTTTTACGTTTCTTTCTCGGATTGGTCCTGATTGCATATGGAACTACAGGAACCGCTGCCTTCGAGCGCGAACTGAGCTACAGTCTCGAAGCCGAGGGCAACTCGGATGATGAAGACCGGACTTTCTCCACCCTGAATCTCAAGCTTGCCGATGATTTTAAGAAATCGGATTTTCACGGCGACTATCAGCTGGATTCCAGCTTGTACAGGGAACACGATAAAAACGAGACCAACGACGTATACAAGGGTTTCCTCAAAAGCCAGTACGATTTCGTGGATTCGGGGTTCTGGTGGAATTTTGACGGTCTCGCTGAAGTCTTGCCGATCGATACCGGTGATAATATCGACCAGTTCAACTCTCAAACAGTAACTACATTAACCACCGGTCCCCTTGTTTCGTTCAGTCGCGGTCATCGCGGCTCACTCGATATGGGTTTGCAGACCGGTATCGTTCGTTACACCGAAGCCAACCTCGACTCGGCGAATAGCGGCGCATCGATTATCTATACCTACCCGCTGTCCTCGGTCGCGAAAGCCGGTATCGACCTGGGATATCGCTCGGTGAATTACGACGATTCCTTCAATGCGGAGAATGACTTCGACGTCTCCAGCGCAGGCCTGTTCTACGAATCGCGAAGGCGAAGTATCAGCTATTCCTTGCGAGGTGCGAGTAATACGATCGATAGCGACAATAACCCGGATGATCAGAGTACCTACCAGGCCGTTGCTAAATACGAACTCAATTCGTCGTCCACGATATCCCTGGAATTATCGAAGTCGCTTCAATCTGCCGATGCATTCAACCGGCTGCCCGGAAATGTGAATGATTCTATCTTCGAGCCGGGGTTGTTACTGAATGATCGAGCGGAGATTGGCTACGAATATACCTACCAGAACCTGATTGCGGGTGTCCTTCTGTTTTCGAATGAGTATGAAAATATCGTCGCGACACCAGGCGACAATGAAGATCTGAAAGGGTGGACCCTGTATGCATCGAAGCGATTCAATAATGAACTGATCCTCGAAGGGTTTTATGAACATACGACGACGCTGAATGGAGATCTCGATAATGACGACCTGCAGGTCGATCTCACCTATACCAGGTTTCACACCAAGCATATCTCCAGCAGCATAGTCCTGTTCGGGGAGATAGAACGAGACGATGTCAAAGAAGATTATGATAATCTAGGCATTACCTACAGGTTCACCGCCTACATTCTTCGATAGTCCGGATTCGACCTCCGATCATGTATCGCAAGCATCCTCCCGACCTCGCCAATGGGTAAGAAAACGTTACTGGCGCGAATCCTGTTCGGGACAGGACTGATTAGCGTAATACTGTGGATAAATAAATACCTTTGCAGGCGTCTCGTAATACTCGCGTATCACAGGGTGCTCGATCTCCACGGGCTTTCCGACGACGAATACGCGTCCGATGTCGAACTGGTCAGCGCTTCATGCGCAGATTTCGAATGGCAGGTGAAATTTCTTTCCCGGCACTTTCCGGTCACGACGTTTGGCGATTACGCAAACAAGGCCAGATCAGGTGACATCAGAGGTAACCTGGCAATTATTACCTTTGACGACGGCTTCAAGGACAATTACGCAAACGCTTTTCCGATATTGAAGAAACATAATACACCGGCAGTATTTTTCGTTAGCGTTGACTACCTGGATACCGGGAAACGATTTTGGTTCGAGTTCCTGGTTTCGGTTATCAAACAACTTCCCGAGGTACATTTCGGCAAGATAGTTCGGCTGCTTTCCGTGAGTGCGGAAGGCCAGGACAGAATGGCCTACGCGGAAAAAGTCCTGGACTATATGAAGCATGTTTCCAACGATACTCGCCTGGAAATGATCGAAGCGGTATACCGGTACTGCGAAGAAAACAATATAACCGTAGTTGACCCGGAATCGAGGGCCATGAGTTGGGAAGATGTTCGAGAGATGTCCGCGAACGGCATGGAGATTGGATCGCACACCCTCTCGCATCCAATCCTGTCCCGCCTGTCAAATGACGAGATCTGGAGCGAAGTCGATGAATCCAGGAAGGTGATCGAAGCCAGGACAGGAGAAGAATGTAATAGTCTCGCTTATCCGAATGGGGGTGCAGAGGATATGAACGAGGCAGTATACGAGGCGGTCGGCCGGAGCGGATATCAGTATGCATGTTCGTACATACCTGGCATCAATATTCACGGCAAGTTATCGGTTTATTCTCTAAAAAGGTTACACGTGGAAAGATATACGGGAAAAGCGGAGTTTGCCGCGATGCTTGCCTTACCGGGGTTGTTCGGCGGTTAAAAAAATTCTCCGGTCAGGAGCGAATAACGGACGGAGTAGGGATTGGAGAATTGTTTATGAACCTCGATCCCGGACATCTGCCTGGTTAAAGATTGATTTTTATTTGTGATAGGTTTCATATTGGGTGCCCCGGCAGCCTGATAAACTGCCGCCTGTCGCTCGTAGCAGCGCGTATCCCGGAAAGTGGCTCAAACCATGGCTCTCGAAAATGCATTTACCATAGACGTAGAAGATTTCTACCAGGTCGAAGCGTTTAGCAGCACGATTGATCGGAAAGACTGGCACAGTTTTGAATCGCGGGTAGTCGCCAATACCGATAGCATACTGGATCAGCTGGACTCACATGGTATTACGGCGACTTTTTTTGTGCTCGGATGCGTGGCGCAACAGCATCCGGAAGTAGTCAGAAATATCGCGCAGCGCGGGCACGAAATTGCATCCCATGGGATGTCCCATAAGCTGATTTACCGCCAGGAATTCGACGAGTTCGAACGCGAGACCAGAGATTCGAAGGCCTTACTCGAGGATCTGAGTCAGCAGGAGGTGCTCGGATACAGGGCAGCCACTTACTCGATCACCAAAAAATCTCTCTGGGCGCTCGATGTAATTGCCGAGACCGGTTTCGTATATGACTCCAGCATTTTCCCGATTACACATGACCGTTACGGTATTCCCGAGGCGGATACCGTTCCCGGCACGATCAGGACTCCTGGCGGTGCGACGATCGTGGAGTTTCCCATATCGACCGTGAAGACCAGATTCTTCAATATCCCTGTTGCGGGCGGAGGTTACTTCAGGCTTTTCCCCTACACATTGACCCGGATGGGCTTGCGGCAAATCAATAGTCGTAACCAGGAGTTCATGTTTTATCTTCATCCGTGGGAAGTCGATCCCGGTCAGCCGGTGATACCCAACATTGGCATCACGACCAGGTTTCGACACTATGTCAATATATCGAAGTGCAGGCAGCGATTGAATCGCCTGTTTGAGGATTTCAGGTTTACCACCATGAGGGGAGTGCTCGAAAACAAGGGACTCATAGCGGGTGGGAATATTGTCGCGCCCGAGTAAGCATGATCTTTTCGGCTAGCCAGTACAGCCCTGATTTGCGCGTTCGCGTTCATTTCCTGACGACGCCGAAAACCGATGTCTGAGCTGGCCCGATTCTTCAAGCATTCGTCGATCTACGCCGTCGGTAACATCATCAATCGAATAGGCGCTTTTATCCTGCTGCCTATATACACCACTTACCTGACCGTGGGCGAGTATGGAACGCTCGAACTGTTCTACGTGGTCATGTCCGTAGTTTCCGGAATCCTGGCGGTTGGTCTTGCCCACGCTACCCTGAGATTTTACTTCGACCACGACTCGCAAAAAGAACGGAACTTAACGATTACCACCAACTATATCGGTTCTTTAGCTATCACTGTACCGGCGGTGGCATTTCTGGCACTGTTTTCCGATCAGATAACGGGGCTGGTGTTCGAGGACAAGGCCCTGGAAGTCGGGATATACCTGATATTGACTACTATCGTATTCGAACTGTCGTCCCAGATTTGTCTCGCCTATGTAAGAGCGATCGAATACTCGGTATTTTTCGTGCTGATTTCGATTTTAAAATTGATCGTTCAATTATCGGTAAATTCCTATCTGGTAATAGTTGCCGAGGCCGGAATCACCGGTGTCCTTTTCGGTAACCTGTGCACCGTCTTTCTGGGATGGCTGATACTTTCCTATTTTACTCTCTCGAGGTGCGGGTTCGGATTCGAGTTCAAAAGGTTTATTCCGGTTTTGCATTATTGCTTCCCGTTCCTGCTTTCCACGTTCATGGGGATTCTGTCTTCCCAGGCAGACAAGGTAATTTTAAATCGGCTGGTGTCGATAGAAGCCCTGGGAATATATGCCCTGGCATTGAAGTTCAGCATGATTCTCGAGCAACTGATCGGTGAACCGTTCAATCGATCCTACGGCGCATATCGATATACGATTATGAAGCAGTTGAACGCGGCCGAGATCCAGGCTCGCATCGTAAAGTATCTGGCTATTGTCGCGGTGCTATTCGCGCTGGGAATTGCATTTTTCGCTCAGGACCTGGTGCATGTCATGTCGGACAGCAGTTTCTGGCCCGCCACCCAGCTCATTCCGATAATAATGATTGCTTCGGTGCTAAAGTTACTTTCTTACCCGGCGCAAACCGGTGTTTTATACGCCAAAAAGACGCGATTCCTGTTTTACTTCACTTCGATCGGCGCGGCTATAAGTATTGTCGGCAACCTGCTGTTGATCAGCTATATCGGTGTTTACGGCGCTTGCATGACATTGATTGTCACGGAGGCGGCGATTTTATACACCACCCATCGAATTTCGCAACGGTACTTCCTGGTTACTTACGAGTATTCAAAACTGATTCTGGTATTTCTGCTGGCCGTACTTGCTTACGTACCGGTGCTGTTCATCGAATTCGAGTCTATCTATACGTCGATATCCACCAAATTGCTGCTCGTGCTGTTTTTCTGCATCGCAGTTTACAAACTCTCTATTCTCTCTGAACAGGAAAAACGGCAGGTATATGACTTTTTTGCGGCCAGGCTAAGAAAACAAAGCGCCTGATGATTACCTTATACCTGGTAACATTAATAATAGCGCCCCAGCTCTGGATCGAACCATTTGTCGGCCTGAGAACCGATTTCATAATATATCCACTGTGGTTGCTTTACGTGATTTCCAAGGGAAAGCATAACGACCTGATCAAGTTAAATGTCCAGGATGCATTTTTCCTGTTGATGATCTTCTGGATCTTCGTGACGACAGCTGCCAACGATACCAATGCGCTAACCACCAAAATACTGATCGATTACGTCAAGTGGTTCCTGTTGTATCGATTGACCGCGGTGACCCTGGCTACGGATGACGGGTTTATCAAGGCCACGCGCCCGATGATCTTTCTCGTTTTCATAATTGTCATCGAATCCATACAGCACCGGTTCGATCCGATCGGCATCGGCTGGGCCGGTCAGCCCCTCGGATGGGTGGATCAATCGGTACTCGATGCAGGCGGCGTGGGCAGGACCCAGTGGATAAACATCTTCGACGGGCCGGGTGTTTTTTGTGTGATGTTTACCCTGGTGCTGCCGTTTATCCTGATCAAGTTCGACCAGGCGTTCACGACGAAACACAGGGTAATCGCCGTGATTTTGCTGCTGCCCCTGCTGTACGCAATCTGGTTGACCGGATCCCGCGGCGGCTTTCTCGCGACGCTTGCTATTATTGGCGCGTACGCGATGTCCAGGTTGAAAATCTCGTTTTTCACGATGCTGAAGGTGGGCGTCCTGCTCTCGGTAGTCTACGCCATGGCGCCGACTTATTTGACGGAAATCAAGGATGAAAACAAGTCGGCCCAGCACAGGGTGGACATGTGGCAGGAAGGAGTGGAAATGCTGGAACAGAATCCGGTATTCGGTATCGGTAAAGGAAACTTCAAGATATATACCGGCCGGCTGATCGCGCATAACTCGTTTATAGAAATCATGGGAGAAACCGGTGCCATCGGTGTCATTTTCTGGCTGGGCCTGCTTTACCTCTCCTTTAAAACCATTTATCTCTATGTCCAGCTGGAGGAGGACCCGGTCAGACTTTCCTATGCCAGGGGGCTGGCACTTTGTCTTATCGGATACCTCGCAAGCTCGTTCTTTGTAACCCTCGAGTATGAAACTCTCTATTTTATACTTGGCTTTACGAGATCCATGAGCCTGAACAAGAATATCGACCTGGGATACAAACTGAAAGACCTGCGCAACATAGTAATGATACTTATCGGATTGTATCTATTTCTCAAGGTATTCATAAGATTATATTACTAGCCAGCCGACGACTATCGCTCAGAACAGGTTCCCGAGGACTCGAAACATGAAACATCATATTTTTCCGGTGGCGCTATTGATAATCGGCTGCAGTAACGCGGCCCATGTGACCGTACAACAATCGCTCGCACCAGGAGACGCAAGCGGAGCATGTACGCATATCGTTCCCAATGGCATCTATAGCCGTTCCATAGACGCCCGCAGCTATCCTTCCGGCTCGACGGTCTGCGCGGAGACGGATGGCAAGGTGATATTCACCGGCGATTTCGCGGCGCGTGGATACAATATGCGAGGATTCGTGGTCATCGGGAATAGCGCGAAATCGGTTGCCGACGGAGTCTTCGAACGCATGTCATTTATCGGCGGGCCGGCTTGTGGCAACGAGGTCAATACCTACGCAGGTCACAATACCATCATACGCGACTCGGTTTTCTTTGGCGAAGGGGGGCGTTACCTGTTGCTGGCCTACCAGGTCGGCAATGTGCATTTGAGTAACGTGTTGTTTCGCGTCGATGGTGGCTGGGGTGAAACCCGGGCCTGTAACGAGTACGAACCGAATGCCGCCCTGGCGTTTTACGACAGCAATTCATCGAGCTGCGAGGGGTGTATTCTGATCGATAGCCGGATAACGGCCGAGAAGAGTTCCGAACGCCTGGGCGGTCTCGGCGTAAACGCGCACACCGAGGACGAATGCTTCGATATCGAATTTCGTGACAGCGCCAGCTTCGACGACGGGTATTTCTGGGTCGAGGGCAATGGAAGGTGCGAACCAGTATTCGAAAACGTCAGGGGTAATTTCAATTTTAATATCCGGGGAGAGGTCACGTTATCGAATTCGGAGGGAAAAAGCTGTAATTCGTGGAGTGGGCCGGTCAGAAAAATAGACAGCATGCTGGAGACCGGCAACTGTGCCAGCCAGGGGAAAGTCGGGGCCCTGGAATTGAATACCTCTTTCCTCGACGATCCGCGATGGCGCAGCGAAATGTGCGACCGTTACAGCAGTCGGCGAGATGGATGGTGTGCCCGCGACCTGAAACTTTCCGACTACCTGAACCGGTAGGGCTGGCGATTCCAGGGTTACCGACCAGACAGGCGCATGAAGCATTTTGTCAATTCGAATCCGTGGTGGGCGATGGCAGGTACCGCCAGGTACAAACGTGTGCTGGTATCCAATACCCTGCCCGAAGACGACTTGTTCGTACTCGGTACGATAGCGGAACAGCTCCGCGAAATCGATCTTGCCGATTTATCCGCGGGTAAGATGTCGGAAGCGGACGCTGCCGGCGAACCGCCCGCAGACAAATTCGACCTGTTCATTATCAACGACCTTTCCGGGAAACTTGTTTTAAATGATTCCCTGGGTAATTTTCTCGACAGGCACCTGGACGAAAAAGCGCAGATATTATTCCTGGAGTCTAACCCGTGCTATTTTGCGAATGCGCTCAGGAACCCGCGCGGAATATTGCCCGCGATTATCGGCCGTGGCAGGAGCGGGTTAATTCAAAACGCCTTTGCGGCTAAATCTGTAAAGCGATACGAAACCATTTCGTATGCCGGTGAGGCCTACGAATCGTTTTTGCCCGGACATTACTACTCCAACAAAAACAGCTTTCTCGGCTCCGAAAGATTCAAGAGGATTATCCTGAGTTCGTCAATGTCGAGCTTTTTCTACAATAGTTCGCTCTGGGTAGTACACCGAGACGCCGAATCCGCGGACCTGGTGGACGATTGCCGGCAGGAACTGTTGCGATACCCGGAAATCGAATGGCAGGAGGGACAGATACAACTCGTCAAGACCTATTACAAACCCGGAAAAATCATCCTGTCCCTGACGAGCAGGAAGGATTTCGTGCCGGAGCATATAATCGTCATTCCGATGGATCAAGCCACGCTGAGCCGCAGGGAGAACGAGAAGCGGATTGTGGATGAGCTGGGTTCCCTCGAACTTGCGGCCAGTGTCGAACTGCCCAGAATATACAGGGGCGCACTGGGGAGACTGACGTATTTCTCGATGCAGGAAATTCCCGGAGTTACCGTCGATGTCGATAATCCCCACATGGAATCGATGGTGGAAAACGCCTACCGGGTATTGAAGGAGATAACGATTTTTCCCGGAGCGGAAACTCCTGTATCCGAGGATATAAAAATCGCTATCATCGACGATTATCTGGACGGATTGCTGGAACGCTATCCCCGGCTGAAACCTGAAATCGAACGCTTGATCCCGGTCAGGGAACATATTGCAGAATTACCGCTGGTGACATTTTTCCACGGCGATCTGAAACTTGAAAACTTCCTGGTCGATCCCGTTAGCCACGGTATCAACGGGATCATCGATTTCGAACAATCCGAAATGCCGGGACCTGCATTACTGGATTTGCTTTACCTGATTAATTACAACCTTCAGACCGTGGAAGGAAATACGTTAGCCCAGGCCTATGCCAGGCTGGTGGAAGGGAAAGCCGGCCGGAACTACCAGCAATTGATCGACGATTACTGTAAAACCTTCGATATCGATGACAGGCAGCGACGTCTCTGCCTGATCGTATTCATAATCCATCACTTTGCCAAGAGAATTTATATCAACGTGCAGAACGGGGATAGTCGCGAGCAATTTTCCAGCTGCATTTCCCGCGCGGAATCTCAACTGCGCCGAATATCTGAAATTCGATCCGAGTTTTGACGCACTTAACAGTAACCGTAAGTGGACTATGCGAGTATCCGAGCGGTTTGTTAAAAACCAGTCTGCGTTGCCTGTATAACCGGTACCAGCCGGGTTACCGGGTGAATTTTTAGCCATCTGCACAGGCCAGGAAAATGAAGCTGCTGCTTGAAATTGTATTCTGGTTTTTCACGCTGCTATTTCTCGTAAATTATTTCGGTTATCCGGCGATCGTGATTGCCATTTCGAAATTTCGGCGGGGAAAGCGCCCGCAGATCGACCCGAATGCAATCAGGCCGTTCAAGGTAAGCCTTGTAATCGCGGCCTATAACGAAGAAATGGTGATCGAGGCTAAACTGCGCAATAGCCTGGACCTGAATTATCCCCGCGACCAGTTTGAAATAATCGTCGTCTCGGACGGTTCCGATGACAACACCCATGAAATTGCCTCCAGGTTCCGTGACCAGGGAGTGATCGCGCTGCACGAGGAAAAGCGTAACGGGAAGTCGGCGGCACTGAATCGCGGGGCCGCGCTGTCCAGCGGCGAGATTCTGGTGTTTTCGGATGCCAACAACGATTTCCACCGCGATGCCATTCTTCACCTGGTGAAGCATTTCGATGACCAAGAGACCGGCGCGGTAACGGGTGCCAAGCATGTTTATCCTCGCGATGATTTACAGGCCACGCAGGGCGACGGACTGTACTGGCGCTACGAATCGATGATTAAACTCGCCGAAAGCGATATCGGCAGCATAACCTCGGGCGACGGTGAGATATTCGCCATTCGCAAGAGCCTGTTCGAGCCGATAGAGCCGCATATTATCAATGACGACGCGGCGCTGACTTTTTCGGTGGTAAAACAGGGATACCGCGTGCTCTACGAACCCGCCGCCACGTCGCATGAAAACGCCTCGAAGGACCTGGTCGACGATTTCCATGTAAAACTGCGCATGGCGGCCGGCGGGTACCAGACGATACGGGAAAACTTCGGCTATTTATTCCCGCCCGGAAACCGGTTCGCGGTTCAGTTTATCCTGCACAAGGTGCTGAGATGGCTGTGCCCGGTTTTTCTGGCTTTAATTTTTGTAAGTTCCGCGCTGCTGGCAGGGCAGGTTTTCTACCGGATCTTTTTCCTGCTCCAGGTGATTTTTTACGCCATTTCTATCGTCGGCTGGCTAAACAGGAGAAATCCTGACCTGCCTTCGTTTCTGTATATCCCGATGTATTTCTCGGCTATGAATCTGGCCCTGCTGTTCGGGCTGTTCAGGCACTTGCGGGGCCGACAGAAGGTACAGTGGCGCAAGGCAGCAAGATAGATGGCGCTTCTGTTTCTGGTATTCGTTTTATTCCTGATCTGCCTGGTCGCCGGCATCTGGGGAATACTCAAGCTGCGCAACATCGATATCTGGATTGCCTCCTACGTCAGGCAGATCCCGTCCGCCGGCGGCGTTCCCGGTTCGGGAACGAAGAAAATTTATCTCTGCGTTGCCGATCATCACGAACCATACTTCGGCGGTGCCGATGCACAGACGGCGCGCAAGCGGGTCGAGAGATGGATTCGGGAATACCGCGATATGGCCGATCGGCATACGGATAGCGGCGGGCGGCATCCTCAGCACACTTATTTTTATCCCGAGGAAGAGTACGACGAATGGATTATCGACCGGATAGGCGACCTGTGCAAAGCGGGTTACGGCGATGTCGAGATACACCTGCATCACGACAATGACAACGCTGAAAACCTTGCGGTTACGCTCGACCGATTCAAGCGTTGCCTGTTTGATAAACATGGTTTATTGCGTAAAGACGAGGACGGTGAAATCGTCTACGGCTTTATCCATGGAAACTGGGCGCTGGATAACTCCAGGCCGGACGGCAGGTGGTGCGGGGTCGATAACGAACTCGAAGTGCTGATGAATACGGGTTGCCTCTACGACATGACCATGCCTTCCGCGCCCAGCGATACCCAGACCCGCACCATCAATTCGATTTACTATGCCAGAGAGGACGGCAGAAGAAAATCTCACGACAAGGGCGAGCCCGTGACCGTCGGAGGCGAACAGAAACGGGATCAGTTAATGATGATACAGGGACCCCTGACCCTGAACTGGCGGTCGCGGAAATTCGGGCTCATACCCAGGATCGAGTCGGGTGAGCTTTCCGGGGATGCCCCTCCGGGCGCCGACAGGGTGGCGTTGTGGGAAAGCTGTAACGTGGGCATAGACGGCCTGGACGAGCATATTTTCATCAAGCTGCATACCCATGGCCTGGAAGCGCAAAATACGGAGATGTTCTTTGACAGGGGCGGCTTCGACAAACTGTTTGCTCTCCTCGAGGAACGTTTCAAGAGCCGCGAAGGCTATGAATTACATTATGTCACGGCCTGGGAGATGTATAGCAAGATTACCGAGTTGACCGGGTCCCGGGCGGAAGCGTGAAAGTACTCCATTTAATCGAGTCGCTGGAGTTTGGCGGCGCCGAAAAGGTCCTGATACATCTTGCGAACAAGATGAGCGGGCAGCACCAGGTGAGCGTCTGTACGACCAAACGGCGCGGGGAACTGGAAGGCGAACTGGAGCCCCGTGTCGCGTCGATACACCTGGATTTAGGCGATGGCAATAACCCGAGTCTGCCGTTCGCGATAAGAAAACTCCTCAGGGCCAACGGCATCGACATCCTCCATATTCACGACTGGGGTGTATTCGTGGAAGGCGTCATCGCGACGCTCGGAACGTCCACCCGGGTCGTGCAAACGGTCCACGGGCCTTACATCCAGTACGCGCCCGGTTACCTGTCCCGGGCGAAAAGGGCGCTGCGGCATGCTGTCGAAAGGCTGTTGTCGCCTCGGGTCAGCAAAATTATCCCGGTTTCCGGGGATATCCGGCAATACATAATCGGCGAGATCGGCATATCGGCGTCGAAAGTCGCGGTCATCCACAATGGCATATCGGATATCGGCGAAACTGCTCGCGACCGGAAGGAGAGCGGAGAAAAGGTTTCCTTCATCACCACTGGGCGGCTGGCCGCGATCAAGAATCACAAGATGATGCTGGAGGCCTTCGCGCTGGTCTATCCGGAATATCCCGGTATTTCCCTGACTATCGTCGGCGACGGCGACCAGCTCGCCAGCCTGAAGGCCCTGTGCGGCAGCCTGGGCATAGAAGAGGCGGTTCGCTTCCCCGGTTTCAGAAGCGATGTCCCCGGCCTGCTTGCGCAACACGATGTATTCCTGCTCTCGTCGCGCTACGAGGGAGTTTCGATTGCGCTGCTCGAGGCCATGTGCCTGTCCATGCCGGCAATCGTTACCGACGTGGGCGGGCTGCCGGAAATGGTCACCCCTGCGGCGAGCGGATTCGTCGTGCCGGCCGACAGTCCGGAAGAGTTTGCCGCGGCGATGAAGCGGCTGGTCACGCAGCCTTCGCTCATCGAAACCCTGGGCGCGGGAGCCAGGCAGCGCTACGTCGACGAGTTTAGCGAAGCAATCGTGATCTCGAAATACAATGCGGTCTACGAAGAGTGCATTCGGAATGCCTGAGCACAGACCACTCAACATACTTTATCATCACCGGACCCAGGGAAGGGGAGCCGAGGGCGTCCATATCGTGAGTATCGTAACGGCCCTGGAGGCCCTGGGGCACAGGGTGACCCTGTTATCGCCTCCCGGGATCGATCCCTTGAAGACCGCGGGTAACGCGCCGGTCGACAAGTCAGAGGTAACAACCAGCGGCCTTAATTCGCTCTGGAAGTTCGTCAGCAGAAAGCTTCCGAATTTCATTTTCGAGCTCGTAGAGATCGCCTACAACCTGCCTGCCTACTTCAGACTGGAGCGGGAGCTGGGCCGTAATCGCTACGACCTCGTCTACGAAAGATACGCCTTTTACCTGATTGCCGGGGCGGTCGCCTCGCGGCGCCATGGAATCCCGCTCGTCCTCGAAGCGAACGAGGTCAGCGGCATCAAGGATCGAGCCAGGAAGCAATCCTTCTCCTGGCTGTGCAAGAGGTTCGAACGGTTTCTGCTGGCCCGCTGCCAGTCGATACACACGGTTTCGTCTTACCTGAGAGCGATGATACTGGCGCATCCGGGGATCGATCCGGGCCGGGTAGAGGTCATGCCCAATGCTCTCGACCTGCAGCAATTCGAGTGCGAACACGAAAACTCCGAACTGGCTGCCCGCCTCGGCCTGCAGGGCAAAACGGTAATCGGTTTCGCCGGCTGGTTCGACGAATGGGACCGCCTGGATTTACTGCTCGAGGTGTTCCTGTCGCTTAAGCGGGAACATCCGCGGCTCGCTTTACTACTGGTGGGCGACGGCAAGGTGTTACGGCCGATCGAGGAAAAAATCTCGGCGGAGCGGCTGACAGACATAGTGCTCACCGGCGCGGTACCGCGAAGCGAGGTCAAGCGTTACCTCTCGTTGCTGGATATCGCGGTCGTTACCCATTCGAACGAATTCGGTTCGCCGGTCGTCATGTTCGAATTCATGGGGCTGCGCATTCCGATCGTCGCCCCGGCGCTGATGCCGATAACCGATGTTCTCGAAGACCGGGTCAACGCATTATTATTCGAACCGCTGGATATGAAGCAACTGGAGAATCGGATCTCCGAACTGCTGGGCAGCGTCGAAACGAGGCTGCGGCTCTCGGCGGCCGCGCGCGAAAAACTGGTTGAAAATCATACCTGGGAATGCAACGCCCGGAAAATCGTTGCCAGCAGCGGGCTGGCCTGATCGTGAAGCGCATACTCAAGCAACTGGCCTACTACTGCCTGAGCCCGATCCTGGTGAGACGGGGTAAGGGGCCGGGGATACACATTACCTTCGACGACGGTCCGCATCCCGTAAACACTCCCGAGATCCTGGATATCCTGGATCGGTTCGAGTGCAAGGCGACGTTCTTCCTGATTGGCGGCGAAGCCGAAAAGCACATGAATCTGGTCAGGGAAATTCTCGCGCGTGGTCATACCGTCGGGTTTCATTCTTACTCGCACCTGTCCAACAAGAAATGCAGTTTCCGGGAATTCAGGGACGATTTCGGAAAACTCGAAAAACTCGAACGGGATCTCGCTACCGAAATCAGGCTGTACCGGCCGCCTTACGGTGACATGACCCTGAGGACGCTTTGCTGGCTGGCATTGACGCGCAGGAAAATCATCATGTGGTCGCTGGACAGCCGGGATTCATTCGACGAAGCGGATGACATTGTCAGGACGCTGGATCCCGGGAACATCGGGAGCGGTGAAATTATCCTGTTTCACGACGACTACGACCTGACGGTCCAACTTCTGCCCTCGATACTGGAGCGCCTGCACCGGCGGGGGCTGAGGTCGAGCGCGATTGCGAACGGCTGACGGTCCCGCGCGCTAACTCAGGCGGATTTTTGCTTTGCGCCGACAAACACCTCGAAGTACTTTTCCGCGGCCTTCTCCCAGGATAAGGCCTGTACGGAGTCGTGTATGGCCTCGCTGTCCCAGTCTCGACCCAGCGCAATTTCCATCGACCGGGCCATTTCGCCCGCGTCCCGGGGGGTAAACAGTATGCCCGTCTCGCTCGACACGATATCGGGGATGGCCCCGACCCGGCTGGCGACGACGGGCCTGCCGCAGCCGAGGGCTTCGAGGATCACGTTAGGGCATCCCTCGCGAATACTCGGCAAGCACACGAAGTCGGACGCGCCCATCCACAGGCCGACCTCGGCATGATCCACCTTGCCGACGAAGCGGACCCGGCTGCCAATCCCCAGCGTTTCGGCCAGGCTTTCGAGCCTGGCGCGTTCCGGGCCGTCGCCGACCAGCGCCAGGTTCAATTGCCTGCCGCTGTCGATCAGTTGCGCGCTCGCCTCGATCAGGGTAGCCACGCTTTTTTCAGGACTTAACCTGCCGATGTAGACGAATAAGGGCCGCCCGGCATCCAGCTGCAGCCGGTTCCGGCAATGCGATTTATCCATTAACCTGAACTGTGCGGTATCGACACCGTTGGGAATAACGGAAATTTTCCCGGCGGGAACCCGGTGTTTCTCGAGTTCTTCTCGCAGGCCATTGGAAACGACCGTAATGCGATCGACGTTTTGCAGCATGTCAAGAATGCGCCGTCCTCGCGAACCCGCATCGATGAAATCGTTTATGTCGCAGCCGAGTCCCGTGGCCACGTGCGGGATACCGAGGCGTTTGACGATGTCGTCGACGGCCACGCTGTCCGGATACAGCCACTGTGAATTGACCGCGTCGAAGTGTTTTTCGCGATGCAGGCGGGTGATGCAATTTCGAATTCCGAGGGCCATCAGGCCCGCATGGAGTTTTTCCGATATTCTCGGCAGCAAGGGATACTTCGGCGAATAGACCTCGATACCGTCGATCAGGTATTTGTTCGGCACGGACGAGAACTCGCGGTATTTTTCTATCTTTCCGAACACCGAAAACGACGGAAACCAGGGCAGCGGGCATACCAGGGTCAGCTCGCAATGGCGTTGCAGGCGTTTCGCGAGCTGGAAGGTAAACACCCCGCGTTCGGGGTCGTGCGGCGTAGGGAACAGATTCGAAACCAGCAGCAGCTTGAAGGGGCGGTCAGTCAATGTACTTCTGGTGCCACAATTCGAGGTTCAGCATGGAGAAAATTCTTCGGCTCAAATCCTCCGAACCCTTCCGATGCCGATTGAGCATGTTCTCGATGTAGCCGGGATTGAAATATCCGCGGTCGAGCGAGTGCGGATCGAGGAGGATTTCGCGGGTTTTTTCGAACAACACCCCCCTGAACCAGCTGGCGATGGGAACCGGGAAGCCCTTTTTCTTGCGGTTGATGATTTCACCGGGGATCAGCGACTCGGCGTATTTTCGTAACAGGTACTTGCCCTGCCTGCCGCGCAGGCGATAACTGTCCGGCAAAGTGGTCGCGAATTCGACGATTTCGTGATCGAGGAAGGGTACGCGCAATTCCAGCGAGGCGGCCATGGTCATTTTATCCGCCTTGATCAGCAGGTCGTCCGGCAGCCAGCTCTTGATGTCGCTGTAGGTCATCTTTCTGAGCGGAGTGCCGAGGTCGAGCTTGTCGAACAGCCGCGCGTAGTAGCTGGCGGTGTTTTGCTGGCTGCAGAGGATTTCCTTCGACTTGTACATGCGGCTCTTGATACTGCCGGTCACGTCGTTGGAAATACTCTGGTACCTGCTTTCGAGGGGCAGGCATATCCAGTCCCAGTACTTGGACAATTTTTCGTTGCCGGCGAAGACGGGGGAAATTCGCTGCTTGAAGAATCCCGGTATGCCGCGGGACAGCAGGTGGAGCTTGTCGATTTTCGGCATGATCTGGTGCAACGGGTAGCCGGCCAGGATCTCGTCGCCGCCTTCGCCGGAGAGCACCACGGTGACGTGTTCCTTGGTCAGCTTCGACAACTGGTAGAGCGCTACCGCGGCGCTCTCGATAATCGGCTCCTCGGAATGCTGCAACAGCAGGTCGAGCGAGTCGAAGAATGCCAGCGGTTCGAGAATCAGCTCGTGGTGCTCGGTGTTGCAGTGCCGGGCGACGATTTTTGCGTA
>Ga0102953_1000688_pt1 | contig 22748 bp, 13 predicted proteins | sample SalPon2A_C_D2_MG_FD_78509 | JGI IMG/M metagenome (GOLD analysis project Ga0102953, IMG submission 78509) | Soil microbial communities from South San Francisco under conditions of wetland restoration - Salt Pond MetaG R2A_C_D2_MG | ecosystem: Environmental > Terrestrial > Soil > Wetlands | place... | reverse complement strand
TGCCCGGAAACAGGCTGAGATTAGATGGTAATCAGAATTGAATATGATAGATAAACATGAACTGCGGGCCAGCCGCGAGACCCTTCGCAAGTTATGGGAAGAGGGGGTGAGCGGCCGGCAGTTGCTTGAAAAATATTCCGAAGCGATCGATACCTTTCTGGAAGATCGTTTCGCCGAGTTAACCGAGGGCGGCGGGGAAATTACCCTGGTCGCCCTTGGTGGTTATGGCCGCAGCGAGCTATTCCCCTATTCCGATATCGACCTGCTCCTCCTCCATTCCCGCTGGGTGAGAAGCAAGGTGCTGGGGAAAACCGTGGAGGGGATCCTTTATCCGCTCTGGGATGCCGGCCTTGAAGTCGGCCACAGTGTCAGGAGCGTTTCCCAGTGTATCACCGACTGCAAGAATGACTTCCACCTGCAGATCGCCATGCTCGATGCCCGTCGGATCACCGGTTCGCAGAAGCTTTTTGACGATCTGGCCACTGCCTATAAAAAGAAATTCATCGAAGGGCATCGGGGCGACTTCCTGGCCAAGATGGATGGCGAAAGGGACGCTCGGCAGCAGCTCTTTGGCGGCCATGGTTTTAAGCTTGAACCGAACATTAAGGAAGGGCGCGGCGGCTTCCGGGACATGCAGTCGATGTTGTGGACCGCTCGCGGAGTTTTCGGCCTGAAGGGGCTTGCCGCCATAGAGGAATCCGGGATCTTCGGGCCCGAGGAGAGGCAACGTCTCGAGGAGAGTTTCGATAACCTGGTGATGATCCGTAATCGCCTCCATTACCTGAGCGGCCGTAAGAACGACCAGCTTTTTTTCGAGCACCAGGAGGGCATCGCCAAGGCCCTTGGTTATAAAGATACCAAGGGGATGCTCGGGGTCGAGATCTTCATGCAGGAAGTTTACGGCCATCTCGATACCATTGCCGTGGCCACCGACCTGTTCTTCGAACATATCGAGGAAACCATCGGCCCGGTCAAGAGGGCCAAGGGCGACACCGTTATTGAAAAGGGCCTTGAGGTGATTAACGGCCGCATCCATCTGACCGAACCCGGTCTCTTGGCCAAGAAACCGCATCTGATCCTGAAGATATTCAGCCAGGCTGCTCGTTCAAATCTGCCCGTTCACTTCCGGACCCGGCAGCTGGTGGCCGGCAGCCTCGGGATCATCGACGACGATTTCCGTCGTTCCCGCAGGGCTGGCCGCGAGTTCATGGAGGTTCTGGTCGGGTCCGTAAATCCTCTGCCGCTATTGGCAACTATGCTGGAGACCGGCCTGCTCTCGGCCTATATCCCCGAATTTTTCCCCCTTGAATCGCTTGCCCAGCATGATATTTTCCATATTCACACGGTCGATCGGCACCTTATTCAGGCTGTCCAGGAGTTGCGGGTCCTGGTCGATGAACAGGCCCATATCTTTTCGGAGGTGAAAAATCCCGGTCTCCTTTATCTTGCCGGGCTGCTCCATGATATCGGCAAGGGAAGGGGCGGCAGTCATGAAGAGGTCGGGGCCGAACTGGCCGCCGGAATCGGTAAACGGTTGGGGCTTAATGAAAAGGAATTGGCGGATCTCGAGTTCCTGGTCCGCCACCACCTCTTTCTCTCCCATATCGCCCAGCGCCGCGACCTTGAGGATGAAGAGGTAATCTTTCATTGCGCCGAAACGATCAAAGATCCGGACCGCCTCAACATGCTTTACCTGTTGTCGATTGCCGATGCCCGGGCCACCGGGCCCAATGCCTGGAGCGATTGGAAGGGCGCCCTGTTCCAAGAGCTTTATCTTCGGGTTGCACAGGTCCTCGATCAATCGGAATGGGTTGGCCCCGATCGGCAGCAGGCGATCGGCTGGATGCGTGATCATGTCTCCGAAGCTATGGGGAAAGCGGTGTCGCCGGAGCAGCTTGAAAACCTGCCCGACGACTATCTGCTCAATTACACGGTCCAGGAGGTGGTCGAACATATCGGCCTGACCGAAAAACTTTCCGACCGCAAAGCCTTGCTGGTCCCATCCGACCACGGCGACCACTGGTCGGTGCTGATCGTCAGCCGCGACCGGACCGGGCTTTTATCCCGGATCTGCGGGACCCTGGCCTTGAACAATCTCAGCGTCCTCTCCGCCAAGATCCACACCTGGCAGGACGGCACTGTCGTCGATCAGATCGATGTCAATCCGGTCTTCAATATAGAATTTAGGGACCAGAACTGGAAGGCCTTGGATAAAGATCTCAACCTAGTCCTGGCCAACCGTCTCGGCCTCACCCACCGGCTGGCCGCCAAGGGAACAACCCGGCGATCCGAACCGGCCCCGGAACACCAGCGCTATTCGACCACCGTCAAGATAGACAACAAGTCCTCCCGCTTCTTCACCATTATCGAGGTCTTCGCCGAAGACCAGCTGTCGCTGCTCTACGATATCACCAGGACCATGGCCGACTTCGAGATCAATATCGCCAAGGCGATGATCTCGACCCGTCAGGGCCAACTGATCGATGTTTTCTACGTTCTGGACGTCACAGGCAACAAGATCACCGAGCGCCACGATCTGGATGAGATCAAGCAGGCCCTGATCTTTGCTGCCGAGAACAGCGGCGCCTGATTCAATCTCGATCATACTCATCTGACTTCTTGCTTCATCCAAGATCAGAAATATCCCAATATCAAAGATATTCCATTTGTACCTCTCGGCAAAATTTATATAAATGTCCAGAATGGCACTAGGTTAAGCATATTTTCTACATCAAAGCCCCCTGAAATTATTAGCCCAAAAATGTTTGTTGGTTCAGTAAAAACATAGGCTTTTCACCACAAATATTTCCAGGATTTTATATGTCTTGCCGAGGCTGAAAACCACTAACAGACCAGCAGGAACTTGCTAAGAAAAATGCCCTTTTAAAACAAAAGTCTTTCAAACAGATGGGCGAGCTTTTCGGAAATTGAATCCAGCGCAGACTGCTTAAACGGAGCAAGCCGGAGATATGAGTCGCAGCCGATTTTTCTCAAAAGAGAATACTTTCCGGGTTTTCTTGAGTCAGGTGCTTGATGCAGATGGGGGCTGTATCGTCTTATCCGTCAATCTTCAATCTTCTTTTCCGGAATATAATCAGGGACTTTCGAAAGATCCGTATTGTCCAGTAATTGAAGGCGATAACTTGTCTGTGGGTAACAACCGGGGAAATAAATCCGCCTACTTTTTCTAGGAGGTATTCGAAAAGAGCAATGCTAAGGCTTTCTCCTAGTTTTACGGTTCTATCTTAGAGCTGGTCCTGTGCTTCACTGAAGGGCATAAGTTTACCGCCGTGCTCTTTCTGAAAGTTTTCTGCCCTCTTCCTGTCGGCAAAGGCGATGATACTGACGTAACTCATTACCGGCGGGGCGTCACTATCCACCAGATATACCGCTTCATCCGTATCAACGAGTTCGGTGGTCTGATAATCAGCAACCTGCATCCGTTTGATCTCGGCTTTATGGGTTTTCAGGTACTTGGCCGCACACGCCAAGCTGCAAAACATGACCTGGTCGCCGTCTGTGGTGGTGAAGACATGCCTGGTGTGGAGGTACTGGTCGATCCACATCCCGCAAACCCGGCAATCTGGCCTGGGTTCCGCTGAGAAAGCCGCGAGCGGGCTCAGCAGCATGATAAACAGAAAAACGAGGCATGTTCTTTTTGGCAATCGCTGCATTGGTCCTTCTCTTAAAATCACTTATCCATGAACTTATGATTTTAGACTTTAGTATGACTTTCCGGCTAAGTCGGTTCCCTCCTCGAGTGCGAGAAGGGAACCACTTCCATGTGCAATTTACATCATGCCTTCAGACATTTCCATGCCCTTAGGCATTTTGGCCCGCTCTTTCAATGCCGTATCGAAATCGTATATTGTCCCGCCAAATCCCTTCTGGAATTTTTCCGCCTCAGCTTTTTTGCCAAAGGCAATCCAGCTTGGGGCACAGGCCGGAACGGCGCTACTCTTAAACAGGAAGGTCATCTCGGCCGGATTCATCCATTCGCCGCTGATAAAATCCCTGGCACGAGCTGATTTGACCTTATCCTTTTCTGTGGATTGAACATAAAGGCCGCAATGGGGGCAGCAGTAAGAAGTGGCTGTGCCATCCGTCATGGTGATTTCATAGACGGTGTTTTCATTCCCCGCAATGTTCATGCCGCATAAGGGGCATTTCGCAGCCATCTCGGCGGCATAAGAAGTCAGGGCAAGAAACAGGATAACGGCGAACATCCCTACTGAGAAACTGGCCTGCTTTTTCATTTACTCTCTCCTTAAATGAATTGTTTCAATCAATAATCCAGGTCCGGGCACGGCCCGATACCTGCCCAATTTATCTCCCTCCTAAGTCATAGTGGGATACTCACCCAAGAAAAGTCAAATTCAATTTTTGAGCAGAGAATCGGGGGCAGGCTCGACATTCCACTGAATTAATCGAAGAAAACCAGCTAAAAAAAGTCAAGATGACAAGCCCGCCCGTTTCTTCACCATTATCGAGGTCTTTGCCGAAGACCAGCCGTCGCTGCTCTACGATATCACCCGGACCAAGGCCGATTTCGAAATCAATATCGCCAAGGCGATGATCTCAACCCGCCAGGGCCAGCTGATTGATGTATTCTACGTCCTGAATGGCGTCGGGGAGAAGATCACCGAGCGCAGAGATATGCAAGAGATCAAAGAAGCCCTGGTCTTTGCCGCCGAGAACAGCGGAAGCTGATTCAATCCAGGTTGTTATGGGCCAGGCTTTGTACACAGCCAAGATCAGTCAAATAACAGCTAACAACAATCCCACATGCCCCTCTCGGCAAACGAGTATATGCCTATCTCGCCTCGAATTTCCAGTTGGGCCGATTCTGGTGGGGGATTGTCTCCGGGATTCGCTATAAATAGCCCCTTGGTTTTCCTTGAATTCTCCAGCCCCGCATTTATGGAGGGCATCAAGGTGAAATTGCGAAAGGTTAGAAATCGGGAAATCTGTTCGGCGAATGGTATCAGCACCCTCCGGGAACCATCATCCTCTTATAAAGCTGTTTTGACCTCAAAAATGATGCTCTAAGCCCTGAAAACGCCTATTTGTGGAACGATTAATTCGTGTTTTCAGTGTGTTGCTTTGACCCCAAGGTAAAAGGCCCAAGGTAACCAAGGCTGAATTCTCCAACGAAGTATTCCCAAGGAGATTTTTATCGGTTAGGTTGAGTAAACAAATTTATCGAGTTTTCTGGGGTTTATCAAGTTTCTTGAGTTGTATTTCCGGAAAGGGACTCTGGAAAATAGGTAGCTAACTACTGGTCATGTGATTATCCAGAATGTTCTATGAATAACAGCGAAGCCTTAATTGTTCCTACTAGTGATGAAGACTAGTCAGTGGACTTAACCCTGGACTGAGGCGCAGAAGAAGCCTCCGCGCGTTAAGCGTCTGTTCGGCATACAATAAATTTCATGATTAGACACCCATGTGAATGAGGTTCAATAGTGAAATATATATTTTTATTAATCTTATGTGTGTTCCCTTTTGAAGCTATTGCGGCACCATACATTTATCCAAAACCTGTAAACATTGACATGGGATGTTTGCCCGATACAAGAGTCATAAAAAAAATCAGGCAACGATTTAAATATTCTCGTGATGAGTACGGGCAAAGGAAGATTGAGGAGATATCTCAAGTAGACCTGAACGGGGATAATAAATGTGAATATTACACCAAAGGATGGGGAGGGAGACGGCGTTCGAGTCCAAGCAGGGTGTTCTACGATTCAAACGGCAATGAAATAGCAGACATCGAGGGTTATGAGGGAAGTTTTAGTTATGGAGAAGCGAAAAATGGATATCCGCGTATTCTTGTTGAGACATGGGGAGGAGGGCACACAAACATAATCTATACCACCAATGTTTATTCGTTTAATGGTAGCGAATATGTTTGTGAATTCTGTACGGATAACAGCCATGGCGGGTATCAGGATTTAGCCAAGAAAGCATACGATAAAAAAGATTATGAACTGGCAGGGATCTTTTATTGGAATGCCTACAGGATGTTTTCATCCCGGCGGCTTAGCGATGCCAGTAACCTTGCGGTGGCTTTAATCAAACAAGAGAAATTGTCGCAAGCAATATCTCTTTTGGAAAAACATCTGGCCCAGAGTGATGAACAGATAACCCGGGGTGAGGGCGAGCCATGTTACATTGATAACTGTTCTCCTTCGCCATCACGATTGGCAAAAATGAAATCTTCTGCGTATTTCAATCTGGGGTTGGCCAATGAAAAAGCCGGTAATGCAAAAGAAGCGGCAAAAAATTACGGGATAGCAAAAAGACTGAAATCAATCGAATCGGGGGCTGACAATCACCCCATGAACAACCTGTCACTGAAAGCCAGGATAATGTACGACGGTGAGTTGATCAGGAACATATCGCAAGAGGATATCGCTGTTTATCTGGATAATGATCCCCCCCGTCGTAATCTATCATCCAACAATTCTACATCTGCTTACAGGACGGAGTATAACAATGGAGTGTATGAAGTATACGGGTTAAAACTGAAACCAGGGGAACATGAGCTGAGAGTTGAGGTTGATATCAATAAAAACAACCCATTGAGTTTATACCCCGGAGATTTATACAGGTTCCAGAAGTTTATAGTAGCTAATGACGTTCCGGTAGAACTGGATGTCAACTTATTAAAAATAATACATTTACTAAAGCCACTCGACAACCTTAATAAAAGGTCAGTTTATGGTTGTTCCCATCTGGATGATATGCCCGTTGTAGATTCTCCTGTAAGTTTTGTTTGGGATTCTGTCGATGAAGCAGCCATCTACGATTATAAAATATGGGATATCACCTGCCTGTCTAAATCTAATAGAATGACCTCACAATTAATTGAAAAGTCCTCCACTTCAAAAAACCGATTTTCAAAAAATCTTCTAGAAAGCAGTCCCAGGCAATATTATGAGTTTTCTTTGTCTGCACAAAAAAATGGGAAAAAGATAGGCTCGTATATCGGGATCACCAATTTTAAAGTAGGTGATGCCAACAAAATAAATAAGGAAATCAGTATTGGCAGTAAATCAACCGGTTTAAATTCGACTAAAGTGTTGTCGCCTTCACGCCCTGAGATCATCATTCTATGGCAGGGACCAGTCGGTGAGGCTGCGGCAGAAACACTTTTGTCCAAAATTACCGAGCTTGGTTACCCTTCAAAAATCGCTCCGATGACCTGGAATAGAGATGCAGACTTGAAAATCTATGTAAAGACTGAGCTTAAAGAGAGAAACTCATATTATATTTCTGAGGATACTAAAGAGAGAAAAGATGTGATTCTGACAGATACATCAGTCGATATAACAGCCGAAGACAATAACAGCGTAGTTCTTCTGCAGCAACACATGATGCATCCATTTGCCAAGCGTATCGAGGAAGGTTTAGACGAGGCTGCAAGAAACCTAGTGAAACGGGAGTTGCCTGAATTCGAAAAGAAGTTTGAGACTGCGCTGGATAACCTTCGGAATCACTAAAGGTATTAAGCATCATTTCATAGCCATTGCCACCTGAGAATTTAAGAAAAATTGCCGAAAGCGGATAGAGAGGGCCGCGAATAAGAGTAGCGGCAATGAAAGATCATGGGGTAACCCCAGTTATCTACTAGTTAGCATAAGTTCCGAGTACAACGTATTTAATTGTTAACAGCTATGATTGCCATCGATTAAGGGAGAAGGTGGTATGAAAACATTCCTACGCGAGAATCCCACCATTGCTTTTGGTCTGGGTTTGCCGCTGTTGCTCGTTGCACCAAATGCCGGGCGATTCATAAAACACCTCCCTGCCCATTCTTCTTTTGGAATTTTCCCAACCCGTAAAGTGGACTACCCACTAGTAACGTACCTTCTCGGGAAATCCTCCAAACCGGCAAAGTCGCCGGCAGGATTGGACAAAATCTTCATTTATCACGGCATCCCACAGGGCGAAAAGGGATACTAAATTAATTCTATTACAGGCCGGACACACCGGACAAAGAAAAAAATATTAGCCAAAAGTTTAAGATGGATGGGATAGCTTTCAGTACCCTGCAAAGTTCCGAAGTTGCGGGGGCACCATGCTTGATTATTGCATCAATGAATGGCTAGATCAGGAGGGGATGGGTTTTTTCAGAAGCAAAATCTTCCTGCGCCCAGGATAACCCTTATTGGATAATGCATATTTGCCCTCCAGGTTCGACAGGGTCATGGGGGGAGCTCATTGACCATTATGCCATTTACGCTTACGTGATAAATAAGGGAAAGGGCCTTTTAATGGGTGACCCCTTTTTGCCCCCTTCTTTCATGCGTTCTCGCTATCAACTTGCCGGGCCGGCTTTCTGCCAATAAGTGCTTGCTCCGTTGCCCGTGGTCAGACCTTGAAACAGGTCTTCTTCTGATATTCAAGGGCCTGACCTTCAGCGATTTTCCATTGTGTCGGTTACCAGGACACCGTAAGTTTGTATTCCGCCTTGCCGGTATTGTTAAATGCCTCCACACCGATCAGATATGATCCCGAGAACAGGAGGGTGTTGATCTCTTCGGTGTAGATCGTTGTCGATGGGTTGTCGGTGGTACCGGAAGCGATTGTGTATGTTCCGTTGGCGTCAATCAGATAGATGTCATAATCGGTGGTCGGTTCAGCCGCACCCGAGAAATCAAGGGAAATCTTCACCGTTTGCGGCTGGGATGACAGCGGCAGGACGAATTTATACAGATCTTCGATCACCGACCATCCGTAGATATCGGGGCCGAGGAGAATTCCCAGGCCCGATACGTCCCAGCCGTCGGCAAAGGGATAGGCCAAACCAAGGACCGTCTGGTTATTGGCCAATGTTTGCGGTGCGGAGGGATTATCGTTGGGTTCGTTCTCAAGTATATAATTGACTGTATCGCCCTGCAGCGACGAGGAGACCAGACCGACCATATCTTCCCAGGTTGCTCCTGAACAAAAGCCACCACCGCAATCGCTGTAGGTGTTGTAGTAATAATATCCGTATGGCCCGATTCCGGGCTTGAAATACTCCCAACTGTCATAACTGTATGAACTGTCGCCGCAAATATTCCCGACTCCCGGATAATACTGGCAGGTGCTCTGGCTTCCGGACAGGCCCGTCTTGAATGCTGTCCCTGAAATATAGGCGGAGGTGTTGAACGGCGTGGTAATGGTTCCTTCGGTTGCCTGATTGAGAACCGTGCTGCCAAGATCGTTGAAAAAGCCGCCACCGGGCCAGAAGCCGGATTGGGCATCAAAAATGGCGGTGAATGTCACGCCATCCAGCGAGCCCAGAATCTGATTGTCCTTGATCGCCAGGTATTGCCAGCGGGGGGCATAGGTCTTGGTCGGGTCGGCTGGCGGCCCTGTGATACCGGTGATGAGCAGAGGATACGCGCTTGTGTTCTGAAACGTGATCGGGGCGCCGAGAGTCGCCCGGAACCGCCCCGTGAGCAGGGATGTCGTGCTTGTCGAGCCCTGCGCATAGGAGTAGGAGTATTTATCCCAGCGATATTCCCAGTAATCGCCTTCCTGAAGAGCAAAATTGAATCCGGCAATCAATGGTGCCGTAACGGGGGGCGAATCGCCGGGTGTGGTGCCGCCGGTTGCTGTTGTGGTGCTGTTGTCCGTCGTCCCGCCACCTCCTCCGCCTCCGCAGGCACTGAAGGTAAGGCATCCCGTTGCTATCATGGCCATGATTATAACTCGGGTCATTTTTTTCATTTTTGTTTCTCCTTGTAAAACTTGAACCACGGGTGTTCTGCTGCTGATTCCCCTCAAAACGAGGGAATAACCATTGAGGTAGATTTGAAAAAAACAATACCATTCGGCTTGTGACGGATTTGTGACGGATGATGTGGCCAGAGCGAATATTTTTGCAAAAGGAGGTTGATGAGCGGATCAGGAAAATTGAGGTGAGGTTGAAGATTGGCGGGAATTACCTCGCATATTTCAGGAATATTTTTTGAAAAAGAGAGATGTGTTTGTGTCAAGAGTTGCCGAGCACTGTTTGTATCGGGAGATCAAGGTGATTTATATTCAAAACCACTCACCATCGGAGGCGCAACGTAAAGGCCTTTGTCTCGGAGTTTCAGCGGCTTAACCGGGTGTTTCCGTTATGTATCGTTTCATGATTTTGCTGGTTTTTGCGGATGGTTCGATACCGAGTTCGGATGCGAGGTTGTCTCTGAGTTGCCTGTATGTCCGCATTGCATCGGCATTTCTGCCTATTTCGCCGTAGAGATTGATGAGGCGCCTGGCTATCGGTTCGGCGAGGTTGTCGACTTCAATGCCCCGTTGATAATACTTTAATGCCTGCTCGTGCAGACCCTTTAACTCAAAATGACGGCCAAGGCAGAGGATCGACTCAAGGAATTTTCTTCGCAGATTCTCTCTTGTCGGCAGCAGAAAAGGCCAGTTCATGTCCGGCAGAAAATTTTCATGATAGAAGTCCACTGCTGCGAACCACGCTGTTACAGCTTCTTTATCAAGCGGTGTTCCGGCGTCGAATTGTGCCCGGGCAAGATTTTCGCTGGCTTGTTTAAAGAAATTGACGTCTATCCAGACGTATCGTTTGCTCAAGCCGATCTTGCCGTTACCATAGGTTACGGCTTTATCGTTTTGCATGAGTTTGCGCAAGCGGGAGACGGTTTTCCGAAGGGTCTGTAGTGCCAGGTCGCCGTCGGAGTCCGGCCAGAGAGCGTCCGTCACCATCTGCTCATTAACGTCGTTGCTGCCAAGGGCAATGATCGCCTGCAAAAGCTCCAGCGGTTTCTTGCGAACTTTGCCGGAGAAGGTAACCGGATTTCCCGCAACTTCCAGCTTAAAAGTTCCCATGGTGTATACTTTCACCGGCCAGGGCCAATTCATTGATGGGGTTGCCGGTGGAGGAAGATCGTATTGCCGGATCAGATTGTCGGTAAAATCCGTTTCAATCTTGTGTTCAAGGGCAAAATCGCAGAGACGTGTCATGATATCCTGCCGCCACCAGGCAAAGGCGACATGGCCAAGACGCCTGGCCTGATTCAATGTTTTGCCAAGAACATCTGCCGCCCGCTCTTCGTCTTGATCTTCAAGGAGATAATATGTCTCGAGCAGACCGCACTGGAAGGCAAGAGTCTGACTTCCGTACAGCTCTCCCAGACGTACGGCTTCCAAAAGATGTTTCCGGGCGTCTTCCTCCTTCCCGACGGAATGACAGGCTTGGGAAAGACCGAAACTTGTTTCTGCGATTACAAACGGAGCCCCGACCGATACCGCAATTTCCAATGCCATGCGTTGCTGGTGCAGGGCTTCTTCCGGACGGCCCTTGAGCATTTCAAGCCAGCCCGCCTCATTATGATAGTATGCCCGGTCCATATCCCGTGCATACTGGTGCAGGGGCTCCAGGCGTTTGAAATAGTTTTCCGCAACGTCAATATCGTTTCTGACCAGGGCATTGGTAATTCCCTGGATGACCAGAATATACGTCCAATGCTGGACGCCTGTGCGGTCGATAATTTCCAGACCTTCTTCAATAGCTGAAGTGCACTGGTTGAAATGGCCGTAGATCCAGCTGAACCAGGCAACACAAAGTCGGGTAATAATGGTGGCGAGAGGAGTGACCTCTCCTTCGGCAAATATTCTTTCCTGAAGTTTTAAGATCGGAATGGACCGTGCCGGTTGTCCGGACCAGTGAAAAAAAGCAATCAGAGCGAAGGAGGCCATAATGCGCTGGGTCGGGTCTATGGGATAGGTGAGCAGCGACTGGGCGATGGTGAGCCACATCTCCAATTGCGGGTCCATTTTGCCGCGGAGGGCATAGATGGCAATCATCTGCGGGGCTATACAGGATTGTAATTCCGGGTTTTTATCGATATCGGCGAGAGTGCATAGTTCTTCGAATTTGTCGATCCATTCGTCCAGGCGTTCGGTGTGGCTGAGCGAATGAACGACAGTCTCAACCGACCCGGCCCAGGCCATGGCGCTGCCGGGCAGATCGGCTTCTTTGAAAAAAAGATCGAAGCACCGTGAATAAAGGCGATGGCTTGCGGAAAAATCAAACGGCATCAGGGCGGCGGCTTTCCAGTAAATAAGCCAGGGGGTTGTATCCAGTACTGCATCGGGAATTCTGGAAAGCCATTCGAGGAGGAGCAGATGGCGGCCTTGTGGAATCAACTCCGGTGCACACTCACCAATAACTTCGGTGACGGCATGCCACTCATGTGCTTCGATAAGGAGAGGAACTGCCGATTCCCGGTCATTGCTTTCAAGCAATAGCCGTGCGGCATCCAGACGAATGCGGGCTATCTCGGCAGAAGAAAAATGCCTTTCGGCCTGATTCAGAAGAAAGTCACGGAACAGGGGGTGATATCGGTAGGTTGTCGGATGTCCCTGAAGTTTGAAAGTGAAAAAATTTCTCTCGATCATGGATTCCAGCAGTTTCACGGCGTCATCTTCACCTGAGAGCGAAGCGGCAATTTGGCCGGTTAATGTTGGAGGGTACGCTGTTGTTAAGAGAAACAGGCGTTCTTTTTTATTCAATCCGGCAATAATTTCACTGGCAAAGTAGTTGAAAATTGTATGCTGCGAAGATGAAGAGCTGTGTTTTTTAATCTCCTTTTCTCCGCCGATGCCGCCGAGGAGCAGCACGAGTCCTGCAGCCCAGCCCTCAGACTTTTTATTGAGATCGGTAAGAGTGTCATCCGGAATATCCCCGGGTGATAACTTTGATGCGAGCTCTCTTACCTCTCCGGTTGTCAGTCTTAAATCATCCCAGTCGAGGAGGGAAATTTCCCGATTTATGATCATTCGGCTCAGGGAGGCAGGCGGGGCGGAACGGCTGAGGCAAATGATGTTCATACCTGCTGGGGTTTTATTGGTCGCCGTCTTCAGTATTGTTATGAAATCACTGTTGTTTGCAATTTCTTGAACGTTGTCGAGTACAAGTGTGAAATTTTTCTTATGGTTGTGAAAAAACTGGTGAAAAAAAATGTCCGCGAAAAGCGAGATGCCTGGCTGGTAGTCGGAAGTGAGCAGCGGAAGTCGAGATTGAGACTCGGGCAGAGAACTCCGGAAGGCAAGGCGTAGATAATAAAAAAAGGAAGCGGGGTCGCTGTCGCCGGAATCAAAATTATACCAGATGTATGGAATGTTTTTTTCCTGGATATAACTTGCGGCAAGGATGGTCTTACCGGCGCCTGCCGGGGCGGTGATCCAGACAGCCGACTGTTTCCGGAGTTTATCAAGCTTCAGGAAAAGGCGGTCCCTGTTGATCCAGACCCGGGATCGGGGAATGGATATTTTGGAAAGGGGAATGTTGATTGAATCCTGTTCTTGTTTGGTCATTGAAATTCCCGGGGCCATGCGTTTGTTTCAAATAGTATTGCCGGGATTTAAGATAATATCCATTAATTCGTCAACAAATATAGGAGCAGATTGCTGCTGATTGATAGTATGATGACGTTACCTGTCTGGAAGATGTGTGTATGCTTTGGCGACTGATCGCAACGGTCGAGAGTTCCGGGGACATCCATGATAAGTAAAGTCAAGGGGAAAGCGGAGATTTTCCATCACCTGTTGGAAGTCTTCCCGTTGCTTTTTTGAAGTCCTACACCTTGTTTGATCTTTTTACTCTTTTCATTTGGTCCGCCGATCTCCGGCGACCAGACATCCATTTTCCGTCTCCGGGAGAAATCCACGCCCTTCACTAGAGATTGAGTTTGGGTCAACCCACCAGCCTCGAAACACCATAAGCGGCATGCAGCAACAACGGCTCACACAGTCACTAGAACGCAAGGCCTGGCGGGAAAATCAATGGCAGGTACAACAGGTTATGTTTGTCTATGGCAGCAGGCTGCCTTGGTCGATCTCTCTGCAACAAAAGGCGTGCCTCTTCGATCCACAGTCAGCATGTATTCCACCAACTTGCGTGCTACCGCCAATGTTGCTTGATTGCGATTGCTTCGCACTAAAGTTTTTTCATGTACAACTGCCAGTTCAGGATTCCATCGTGGTGCCAGATTAGCTGCCTCAACCAACATGGTGTGCAAGTATTTGTTACGTTTCTTGGATATAGGTCCTCGGTGTTCCTTGCCTGCCGATTTATGTCGGGCGCTGCACAAACCGCAATAGCTGATCGCTTTTCTGGAATTAATAAACCGCTCGAGATCACCGATTTTCAAGATCCAGGTTAAAGCGGTGATCTCGCCAATACCTCTAATGCTCATTAACGGGTTCAACCCGTTCCCGGATCAGTTTGTTTTCCGTAAGCTTTTGACCAGTTTCTTCTGAATTGCTTCAAAAAGTTTAAAGTTGCCGCGACTCAATACCAGTAAGTCTTTAACCGAGTCGGGTACATCACCAGTCCCAGAAGCTGTTTGAAGTACCGTTTGCCATGGGTTCTTCGTTTGTTATAGATGGCTCCAACTTACATCAAAAGCCCCGAAACTTTGTTTTTCATGACCACTGTGGTACGACAACCATGTTCCTGTAGCATAGGACCCTTCTTACTTCCCGTAATTTTTCGGACATCATGACACATTCCGGCAACAGATTTACCCGTAAAAGGTCGGCGAGTGTTTCCGCATCCGCTTGGGCATTTTTTAATTTTCCAGCAGGAAATCCTTTTTCGATTAACAAGTGGGACGATCGCAAAATTATTCAATCCCATTTTTTTTTGCAAAAAAGTCTTACTCGTGACTTGTAACAATAACCGGGAACCTGGTTACACGCGGGCGCGTGAATAAATATTCTTCTTCGACAGATATCTTTATGGAACTGACAGTCCCAACTTCAAAACCTTTGCATAATTTACCCTGAAGTATCTCTTTCCTGTGCTTAACAAAAAATAGAACAACTCTGTCAAATGAAAATATTTCGGCAACAAAATTAACGAATCTCTCCTCAATAGCATCGATGTCCATATCTTCATAAACCAGGGAGAGCATGTCCAATAAATGAAGTTCGTCGCTTTCCATAGTTCTCCTTGTAAAAATGAGGCCATGAATATTTATTTAACCCTTTAAGCCTGGTCTTGGACACTGGCCTTACCTGTTTGATTCATGGTAAGGGTGAATTCTCTCTAAAGTTGTAATAAATACAATTTTTACAATAAGCCATTGTGTTGCCGCCGAGTATCTCTCGCAACTCATCAATGCATGGGTTTGATACGCCGTCAACATCCCAGCAGTTTCTTTTTTCTCTCCTGTCAAACATCGGGCATTTCGTCTTTTTGCATCCGAAAAATTCATAGCATTTCATGGGTGTTCATTTCCCCGATTATCCATGGTTGCAGCTACATTGACGGCAAGACACATATGCCACTATGTGGTATATGTGTCGTACCTTGCTTAAACTGTTTATGTCAATGCGGGGCGTCGTGTTTTTCGGTGTTTCCCGGTGAAGCAGCGGAGATACAGCACTTATTTTTTTGTCCCTATCGGGTTGGCAGAGTGTCAAGGAGTTGAGTAAATCTGACTTCGAGCTAAATCTCTGCTATCTAAAGAATCCAAAGAATCTATAAAGCGATTAGTCCGGAACATCTCTTTTGGTTCCCTTCCGGTTTTTCTCAGGCTATTGCAATGTCTCATTGCTATTTCACCCGGAACGTTCATTGCGGATTATTCCCGGATCAGCTAGATAGTTTGTGCTGCAAAGAAATTATTAAGATGCGCCGATTCTGATCCGGAGTGATTGAATAACGATATGAACAAAAATCATCAGGCAATCGCCAAAGCATTAAATATCAGCGAGAAACAGGTTTCCGCCACGGCTACGCTGCTGGCTGAAGGGGGGACTGTTCCATTCGTGGCCCGCTACCGGAAAGAGGCCACCGGCTCCCTTGATGAAATTCAGATCGGGGCGATCCGGGACCAGCTGGCCCAATTGGCGGAACGGGATAAAAGGCTGCAGGCGGTTATCGAGTCGCTAAGCGAGCGGGAGCTGCTGACCGATTCACTACGGAAATCCTTGGAAGGGGCACCAGATCTCGCCACCCTCGAAGATATTTACCTGCCCTACCGGCCCAAGCGGCGGACCCGGAGTATGATCGCCAAGGAAAAGGGGCTTGAGCCGCTGGCCTCGGCAAACTTCCGGCAGGACGGCAGGCCGGTTGAACCGGAGAAATTCATTGATCCGGAAAAGGAGGTCCATAGCTCCGAAGATGCCCTGGCCGGGGCGCGGGATATCATTGCCGAGTGGGTCAGCGAGGACCAGGCGGCGCGGGCGCAATTGCGGCAGCTGTTCAGCCGGAAAGCGACGATCCATTCAAAAGTCATCAAGAAAAAACAGGAGGAGGGGGTGAAGTTCCGGGATTATTTCGACTGGCGGGAACCGGTTCTGAAGGCCCCCGGCCATCGGCTGCTGGCGATGCTTCGCGGCGAGAATGAAAAAGTCCTGTCGCTGGCGATCCGGCCCGAAGCCGAGGAGGCCCTTGCTATCCTCCAGCGGATTTTTCTGAAGCGGGATGATTTCTGCGGGCGGCAGGTGGGCCTTGCCCTTGACGACAGTTATAAAAGGCTTTTGCTGCCTTCACTTGAAAATGAATTGCGCAATAATCTTAAGGAAAAGGCGGACCAGGAGGCGATCCGGGTCTTTGCCGACAACCTGCGGGAATTGCTGCTGGCCCCGCCCCTTGGCCAGAAAAGGGTGATGGCACTTGATCCTGGTTTCAGGACCGGGGCCAAGCTTGCCTGCCTGGACGGGCAGGGCGGGCTGCTCCATTTCACGACCATCTATCCCACCCAGTCCGAAAAGCAGAGCCTTACGGCCGCCAAGATCGTCAAGGAGCTCTGTGCAAAATTCGGGATTGAAGCGATTGCCATCGGTAACGGCACCGCCGGCAGGGAAACCGAGACCTTTGCCCGGGGACTGGGGTTGGATGCGGTGCTGATCACCATGGTTGACGAAAGCGGGGCCTCGGTCTACTCCGCCTCGGAAGCGGCCCGGCGCGAATTCCCCGACCATGACCTGACCGTGCGCGGCGCGGTGTCAATCGGCCGGCGTCTCCAGGACCCACTTTCGGAACTGGTCAAGATCGATCCCAAGGCCATCGGGGTGGGGCAGTACCAGCATGACGTAAATCAGGCCGAGCTTAAAAAGAGGCTGGAAGAGGTGGTCGAAAGCTGCGTCAATAACGTCGGGGTTGAGGTAAATACGGCCAGCGTTGAACTGTTGACCCATGTTTCCGGGCTGGGGCCGGTCCTGGCCCAGAATATTGTTTCGTACCGTAATGAGAACGGGCCTTTTAAAAGCCGGAAAGAGCTATTGAAGGTGCCGCGACTCGGCGCCAATGCCTATGAACAGTGTGCCGGCTTCATCCGGGTCCATGGGGCCGTCAATCCTCTCGATAACAGCTCGGTCCATCCGGAGCGCTATAGTCTGGTTGAGCAAATGGCCAAGGACGCGGGGTGTGAGGTTGTCGATCTGATCAACGATGAAAAGAAGCGTGTGGCGCTTAACCTTTCCCGCTATATTTCCGATAGCGTAGGTCTGCCGACCTTAAGGGACATCCAGGCCGAGCTTGCCAAACCGGGCCGTGATCCCAGGGCGGATTTTGAGCTCTTCGCCTTTGCCGAAGGGGTGAACTCCATCGATGATCTTCGGCCCGGTATGAAACTTCCGGGTATCGTCACCAACGTTACAAAGTTCGGGGCCTTTGTCGATATCGGCGTCCACAACGACGGCCTGATCCACATCAGCCAGCTGGCCGACCGCTTCATCAAGGACCCGACCGAGATTGTTAAAGTCAGGCAGCAACTCACCGTCAGGGTGCTGGAAGTGGATTATGAGAGAAAGAGGATTGCCCTGTCGTTAAAGGGTGAGTGATTCAGGCCTGATTCTAGGAGATGGTGCACCGGCAGTCGATGGGGCAAAAAAGCAGCAGGTATACTCTCCGTTTATAACACATCCCTATAATGGGATCATGCCTCAAGCCTTATCCCAGTTGTATGTCCTTGCAAATCCGGCATATCGGCCGAATTTTCCGTTTGGTAGATTTGTAAACTGAGATTATGGTGGGACCTTGATGAAGCGGACTTGCTTAGTGGCCACGATGCTTATTTAACATCCGGGGAATATTCCCAGATAGTCTTTTATCGGCGTAATTCATATGTTTTTACTACAGGATTCCAATTTCTCCGCGGCGAGATCTTCTCAGACAAAAGAGTTTTCGCCCATTGATTACGTCGAAAGTCTTTCCATGGCCATGGACCTGATTAGCCCGGAAATTTATGATCATCATCGGCGGGTCGCTTATATCTCCTGGCAGATAGCGAGGGAACTCGCTTTACCTGAACGGGACCGGAACAATATCGTGCTGGCTGCGCTGATGCACGATTGCGGCGCGGTGTCGATGCCGAACCGCTTGCTCACCCTCCTGCATTTTGAGCTGAACGACACGGACGATCCGAACCTGCTCCGCCATGCCGAAACCGGATACATGCTGCTGAAAAAATTCCGGCCGTTCAGGGAAATTGCCCGGATAGTCCGTATCCATCATCACCCCTGGTGTTCCCTTAACGGTCGGACTCCTGAGGCAACTGCCATCGGGGGTAATATCATCCATGTTGCCGACCGGCTTGACGTGCTGGTTAAAAAATCGGCCAACCCTCTGCTCTTTCGTGCCGAGATAGTGGCGCAGATAAAACAGAACAGCGGCTCTCTTTTCAAGCCGGATCTGGTAGAGGCGATTGACGGTTTGGCCCGGAAGGAATCGTTCTGGCTGGACATTGCCAACATCTCAATGTTTCACAGCCTGGGGTCTTTTATGGATATCGGCAAAAATCTACCAGATTGCGAATCCATGGATAGCCTGCAGGAACTGACCCAAGTTTTCGGTAACATCATCGATTTTCGGTGCAGTTTTACCGCATCCCACAGCACCGTGGTGGCGGCCATGTCAGGAGCCTTGGCCCGACTGGCCGGTTTTTCCGATGACGAATGCATCATGATGGAGGTGGCCGGTCATCTCCATGACTTGGGCAAATTGGCCATTCCGGTGGAGATTATCCATAAGCCCACCGCGTTGTCGAAGGAGGAGTTTGCCGTCATCCAGTCCCATTCATATTATACTTTCAAAGTATTCTCCAAATTCAGGAACATGGACCGCATTCGCCGCTGGGCAGCTTTCCATCATGAACGGTTGGACGGGACCGGTTATCCCTTCAAGGTATGCGGCGACGATCTCGATCTCGGCTCGCGAATCGTGGCGGTGGCCGATGTCTATACGGCTTTAAGCGAGGATCGCCCTTACCGGAAAGGGCTGGCGGCCGAGGAAACGCTGGCAATCCTCAAAAAGATGACCGGGGGCGCCTTGGATGGGAAAGTGATTGATCTGCTTGAAGAAAATTACCCGGATCTGCACCGGATAACCACAATTGCCCGTTCTGAGACGCAACGCCAATATGAGGAATTTCGCCACATCCTCGATTGAGATTTAATGAGCAGGAGGGACGGTAATCAGGTTAACTGGTGGCGGCCGTTGTCCACTCCGACTATCTCTCACTTGAGAGAGACTCCGGGGCACTCGTTAAAAAGCTCATCAGGGTCTTCCTTGAATCGCTCCCAGAACGGGAAGGTTTGGCACTGCTTGGGTCTGCTCTCGTAGATGGTGCAGTGGCAGTCGATCGGGTCGAAAAAGCAGCAGCTGTGCTCGCCGTTAATAACGCGCTCCTGTAATGAAATTCGGCCTTGGACCTGCCGGGCGTATTGTCTGGCGAACAAGGCCATATCCATTTTTACGGCGGCAGCCATCTTTTCAAGCTCTTCCATGCTGCTCCAGACATAACCTTGGCTGCCCCGGCAGCATTTCCCGCGGCATGTTGAGCAGGCATTGTTATCAAATTTGTAGGTGAAGTTGTCTTGGCTATCCACGTTTCCTTGTCTCATTATATTTAGTGTTCTTGCCGGGGGGGTGTTGGATGGTTAAAATTTCCGGAGTTCCCATACGGTCCGGAATTATAATTAATGGTTTTTCTGCAATTTCCAGCTTAATGGCTGTGCGCAGAAAACTGCGTTTTGCTTTTTAATCGTCGGTTTTCCGAAAAAATCAACTATTTTTTTAGATATTTTATTGGCCAATGTGACCTTTTGTGGTAGTTTGTCGGGCCTGGAAATCGTTCCGGCGAATTTGGCCCGGACGATATTCTTCCGACCCAGCGGGCCGGGAAAGTGGAGCTAGTCAATAGCCTTAACCTGGAAACATTGCGCCGGACCCCTTCGATAAACGCTATGGTATCTTTACTGACATTTCCAAAAGGCGGCGTACATCCGCCTGACGCTAAAGAGCTGACCGCCGATCTCGCCGTTGAGGAGATGGGTGTTCCCGCCGAACTGGAGATTATTCTCGGTCAGCATATCGGTGCTCCCTGTACCCCGACCGTTGCCAAGAAGGACACGGTCGCCGAGGGTGACATGATCGGTGAAGTGGCCAAGGGGCTGGGCGTGCCGATCCATGCCCCGGCGGCGGGCACCATCAAGACCTTCGGAATGTCGGCCCATCCGATGCGGGTCAGCGTGCCGTCGGTCACTATCAAGACCGATCCCGAGGCCGCACCTCGGCAGTATCAAAAGAGCGACTGGCAGGGACTCGACCAGGAAGTACTATTAAAGAAGGTCCATGACGCAGGCATTATCGGCGTCGGTGGGGCCGGATTCCCGACCCACGTTAAACTAAATCCACCACCCAACAACCCGGTCGACACCCTGGTCCTTAACGGGGCGGAATGCGAACCTTATATTACCGCCGATTACCGGCAGATGCTGGAATCGAGCGCCGAGATAGTCGAAGGCGCCAAAATCATCCTGAAGATCCTCGGCATCAAGAAATGCGTCATCGGTATCGAGAACAATAAGCCCGAGGCGATCAAGGTCATGACCGATGCGGCGGCGGCCGGTTCGACCGCTGACTATCAAATCTCGGTGCAGCCCCTGCAGGTCAAGTATCCGCAAGGCTCCGAAAAACAACTGATCCAGACCTTGACCGGGCGTAAAGTTCCGGCCTTTGCCCTGCCGTCGGCGGTCGGGGTGGTGGTCCATAACGTCAGTACCACCAAGGCGATCTATGACGCGGTGGTGCTCGGCAAGCCTTTGTACGAAAAAATCGTTACCATCTCCGGCAAGGGCATTAAACGGCCCGCTAACCTGCGGGTCAAGGTCGGCACCAAGGTCAGCGATATCGTCGAATACCTTGGCGGGGTCACCCCGGAATTATCCAAGGTAATCATGGGCGGACCGATGATGGGCTTTGCGGTCTCCAGCCTCGATATCCCCGTTACCAAGACCACTTCTTCGGTGCTCTTTCTGGCCGAGGACGAGATCGATACCACTCCCCATTCGCAGTGCATCCGATGCGGCTGGTGCCTTGAGGCCTGCCCGATGGGGCTTGAGCCCAAGGAGATCGGTCTTCATGTCGAGGCCGGCCGTCCCGAGGATACCGGCCGGTTCGGAGTGTTCGAATGCTTCGAATGCGGTTGCTGCGCTTACGTCTGTCCGGCCAAACGTCCGCTGGTCCAGTTCATCAGACTGGCCAAGATGAAGGCGAAGAACGAATAGTATTTGTCAAGGAGAGGAGCCATCAAACAGCAAGATTCAGATAGCCGGGTCCAGGCCTCTACGCAGGGAATATGGAAGGTTTCCGTCTCTCCCCATGTGAAGAGCAAGGAGTCGGTTGAAAAAATCATGTGGACCGTGGCGGCCACCTTGCTGCCTCTTCTGGTCCTGTCGGTGTTTATCTTCGGGATTCGGACCCTGATCGTTACCTGCGTCAGTGTCATAAGCTGTGTCGGGGTCGAGTATCTCAGCCAGAAGGCCCTGGGGCGCAAGGTGACCATTCATGACGGCAGCGCGGTGGTTACCGGGATGCTGATGGCTTTTGTTATCCCGCCCGGAGTCAACCCCCTGATTACCATCTTGGGCGCGGTGATGGCCGTATATATCGGCAAGCACCTGTTGGGCGGGATCGGCTATAATATCTTCAATCCGGCCTTGCTGGGCCGCGCTTTCCTGGTGGCAACCTTCCCGGTTGCCATGACTTCCGCCTGGCTGCCTCCCCTCGATAATATGGCGATTTTCTCCTATCTGGGCACCTCGATCGACGCGATCTCCACCGCCACCCCGCTCGCAATAATAAAGGAACAGGGCATGGCCGCCTTTACCGCCCAGTACGGCGCGGCGCCAAATTTCTACACCGATTTCTTTCTCGGCTGGCGGCCCGGTTGTATCGGTGAGACTTCCGGCCTGTTGATTGTTCTAGGCGGCCTCTACCTCATGTACCGCCGCTATATCACCTGGCATATCCCTGTGTCGGTGATCGGTACGGTGGCCGTCTTGTCCTGGGCATTCGGCGGTGAAAACCTGTTCGGGGGCGATCCAATCCTGGCCGTTCTTTCCGGCGGAGTTCTGCTCGGGGCCTTTTTTATGGCCAACGACTATGTCACCTGCCCCACCAATAAGACCGCGCAACTTATATACGGTATCGGCATCGGGGCGTTGACCGTCCTGATCCGCCAGAAGGGTGGTTATCCCGAGGGGATCTGCTATGCGATCCTCCTGATGAATCCCCTGAGCACGGTTTTCGATAACTGGTTCAAGCCGCAACGTTTCGCTCCTCCCCTGGCTCCCGCCGGAGGTGCGAAATGAAAGAAATTTTTACCATTGTTTTCCGGCTGACCGTATCCTGCCTCCTGGCCGGGTTAATCATGGGCGGCGGTTTTATGCTGACCAACAAGGCCAAACAGCGCAACGAGCATGCCAACGAACAGCGGGTGATG
>Ga0102953_1000686_pt1 | contig 22787 bp, 20 predicted proteins | sample SalPon2A_C_D2_MG_FD_78509 | JGI IMG/M metagenome (GOLD analysis project Ga0102953, IMG submission 78509) | Soil microbial communities from South San Francisco under conditions of wetland restoration - Salt Pond MetaG R2A_C_D2_MG | ecosystem: Environmental > Terrestrial > Soil > Wetlands | place... | reverse complement strand
CCGCCGCAGGATGCTGGAAAGTTTTACCAGCACCTTGCGCGCGGTGTCGGGATCCAACCGGATGAGCGACGAGACGGTGTTCAGGGTGTTGAAGAGGAAATGATGATTGATCTGGCTGATCAGGCTGTCCATGCGGGCCTGGATAAGGCTCCGTTCCTTCTCCTCCAGTTTCCGCTCAATGCGCGTGTTGTTCCAGATGCGCAACGGAAGCGCCACCGCGATGGCCGTGGCAAAAAGGACCAGAATTTCCGTCCACAGACCGGGCGGATTCAGAAAGAAGAGGTTACCGTTGGAAATCCGCCCGACCTCAATCCGCGACAATTCCAGGGCAACACAAACCAGAAAGAACAGGACCTGCCAGTCCATGGAAGGCTGCTTGAATCGCTGCTTGATGGAGCGATAAAGACTGAGGTCAATAAAAGGAGAGAATTTCCAGACCTCCTCCTTGTTGGGACAGAGCCATCGGGCCGAGCCGGCCACCACCGCGTAAAGAACGGCCATGGGAACGGCCAGAAGTTCATGGCGGGTTGGAAGGATTCCTACCGGAAGGGCATACACGACATGGGGGATGAGGACCGCCGGCAGACTGACCATCATGCCCACCACCAGCCCTACCATGGTCCCGCCCAACAAGCCGCCAATCACAGTGATCTCAAGGCTCAGGTCGCCGCCTTGATAGCCGGCCACCAGGCGCGTGAGGACACCCAGCATGAAAGGCACACCCAGAAATGCCGCGAAGAGGAGCTTCTGTTTGGGAGTGCGGATTTCAACCAGCAGCAGGCGGCGGAACTTGTCAAAGCGGGCAATAATGCTGGCCAGTGAGGCGATGACGCCCAGCTTGATGAGCAACGTGACGAGAACAAGCCCGGAGGTGCTGGTTACAGTGGGATGCATGGACAATCCCCGGAACCCTTATGGACAGGGCCGGGCGAGCCACCCCCGACCATCCGGACAATCTCAAGCCGGTCGCCGTTCTCCAGCTGAGTCCCGTTCCAGTCAGCTTTCTTCACAACTTCCAGATTGCGCTCGATGGCGACACGGTCGGCCGGAAGTTCCAGCCATTCGACCAGGCCTGCCAGGCTCAGGCCGTCGGGGACTTCGCGCTGCTCGCCGTTCAATTGCAGAGTCATAGTTGGCCGGGCGGGTCCGAGATGGAAGCCGCCACCGTCGACGGCCTGATCTCACCCGCGCGAATCTGCTCAATCACTTGCCGGTGCTGGCCTTCCAGCAGTTGCATGAACTGCTGCTCATGGCCTTCGTCTTCGATAGATAAGGCGGGGTGTGATGTTTTAAGCGAATGGATAACCGCACCTTTAACGTACACTGCGGTTTCGATGTCCGATTCTTTCCGGACCTCGGTCTGAATGTGAAAACGCGTTCCTTCAAACTCGATTTCGGTGTTAAAGCCACTCACCATGCTTCGGACCCCCGAAGCACCCCTCAATTTCCTGCCAGCCCAAGCTTAGGAAAATAGTAACGGCACCGGCGCTGCAAGGCAACAGAAAAACTCAGCGGATGCAAGCAATAAGCCTTTGCCCGGTATGGATGAGAAGGCATGACCCTTGAAGGACACATACCGCCGCAGGCAAGAGTGGGAGGCCGGAGCCTCCCACCTTATGCGAAACCGTGAAGGACTAACGAACTTTCACGAAGATGATCGCCAGCCTGTAGAGGGCTAGCGATTCAAGGGTGGCTTCTCGCAATAATCACCACCTTATGGATCAGGCCCTGGCGGCTTGCGATCACCATGGGCAGGCCCGCAACGCCTCCGCGGGCCTCGCATGGACTCGCCTACTTCACCTTGATGAAAATAATCACAAATGTGTAAAGGGCCAGCGATTCAATGAAGATGAGTCCCAAAATCAGGAACAGAAAGATTCCCTGCCGGGCGCCGGGGTTGCGGGCCATACCTTCACAAGCACCTGCCGCGGCCCGTCCTTGTCCCAATCCGCAAAGTCCCGAAGCGATGGCCATTCCGATGCCCGCACCGATCGGGACCCAATCGGTGCTGCTGCCCGTCGCGCCAGCTGCGGGCGCCGCAAGCAGCGGCATGGCGTAAAGCAAACCCACCACCATAGTCATCAAACCAAGCACTTTCGTTTTCATCAACTTCCTCCTGGACATCTCCTTTTTACTTCAGGAGAGCCTTATGAAATTTCCGCCAGTGGGTGGTTCCCCGTCACCGCGGGGGCAGGACGGGTCTCACGCTTGCGGATTAAGCCAAGTAAAGAACAAGCAACCCCACTCTAGTGCTCCTCTGAAATCGCCAGGCTGACATAAAGCGCGGGCAGAATCATGAAGACGTAGGCTTGCAGGAACGATTCGAAAACGTGCAACCCCATGAACAGCCCCGGAACACCGATCGGGATGAGCGAAGCAAAAACGATCGGCAACGCCACGCCCGCCAGCATATTAGCCCACAAACGTGCGGTAAGAGAAAGCATCCGGAGAATGTTGCTGAATACCTCGACGATGAAAAAAAGTGGAGAAATCAAAACCATCGGCCCGCCCAGGTGGCGGAGATACCCGAAAATCCCTTTTACGCGGAAGCCGTGGAAGTTGTAATGAAGGAAGACCACAACCGAGCACCCGAAAGGTACGCAAACTGTCGCCGTGGGAGTGATGAGCGTCGGAATCAAACCTTGAAGGTTACAGAGCAGGATGAACAGGCCGAGTGTCCCGACCATGGTCACGTAACGGCGGGCGCCGTGACCGACCACTTCATCCACAAGGTCGCGAGTAAAATCAAAATAGATTTCCATCGCCATCTGGAACTTCCCGGGATTCTCCACGGAAAGCCTTCTTCGAAGAATGATCGTCCCCACGACAATCACCAGGAGCACGAGGACTTCGCCCGCAACATAATTGGGGATGGGGTGAAGCGGATTCGCAGGCAGCACAAAAGCCATGTGCGGAAGATGCGAAATCGCCACAAGCAGGGGCGTAACCACATGCCAGAACAGCTTATTCAGAATGGCGGTAAACCAGAGTTCATGCTCCATAGTATTCCGTCCGAATCAATCTGCGCAGCAGGTTCAAAGATTCCAGAAGGGTACCGGCAAACGGTACGAACAAACCTCCTAAAACTCCCATGAACGGAAGCCAGTGCGTCTCATAAAAGATGAGCACGGCTCCGAATGCTAAAGGATACCGCAAGACCAGATTTAGCAAAACCCGCCTGGGAACGCCTTGTTGGCCGGCATTGAGAGCGGTTTTCACAGCTTGCGCCAGCCAAAGGTAACCCAGGATGGAAATCCCCGCGCCCAGGGCAAATGCGGCAGCCATCAGCCACTGGCCCAGCACCAGAAAAACAAGAATGCCAAGGCCGGCAATTGCCCCCATCCATCGAGGCAACCGCGCTTCAGCCCCTTCCAGAGCGGTTAGATTTACTGTCCCGATCTGCACTCTTTTCTGTCCGGGTCAAGATTTGGAGGATCTCGATGATCCCCCCAGCCGCTCCTGCCAAGCCTCCTACAATGAGGAATATCGGTGATGTGTGCAGATGGTCATCGAGAAACCACCCGAGCAGTACGCCCCCTACAACGGCTCCGGGGATGATGAAACCCAGACTCGAATAGAACGCAACTTGCGCCCAGATATTCCCGGAATTTGGTTTTTGTGGGAACGCCATCCCCACGCCTCAACCAGTAAAACCCATGTGCACGGCTTCGCGATGTCACCAGTCATTGCCCGGATCGTTTTTCAAAATCTGACGCTCCGGACCGCGACTCCAAACCTGCAGAGATGCTCTCAGGGTTCACCGCCAACGGCACCTTCCAAGAGGGCCTTTTTCACCGACATTCTTGCAGTAATGTCCGGGTTTCAGAGCTTTAAGGCAGCGATCCTGTCCGTGACAACCAGGACCTATAGAATATAATGAATCGGCCTGATCAGCGAAGTAAAAAATGATAAAGTTTCCTGGAACTCGACCCGGCGGGACGCGCCGTTTTCATCACCCCGGCCGATTACAACCTCTTTGAGTCGCTGAAAATCCCTTCCAGACCGCCTGCGGACTTGACGTGAACGTCGCGCTGAGGGAAGGGGATTTCCACGCCTTCCCGCCGGAAAGCCGCGTCGATGGCATAATTCAGCCGGCTCCGGAGAAAAAAATGCCGGACCGCATCCATGGTCCACACCAGCAGTTCCATGTTCAATGAAGAATTGCCGAATTCAATAAATCGGACCTCGGGCACCGGCTGCTTTAGCACTCCTTCCGTCTCAGCCGCGACGCTGAGCAGCGTCCGGGTCACCGTTTCCAGGTTTGAACCGTAGGCAACTCCGACGGGAACGTGAATCCGGACCTTGGGATCGCCAATCGACCAGTTGATGACTTTCTTGTTGATAAATTCGGAGTTGGGCACGATCACGGAAATGTTGTCGTTGGTTTGAATAAGGGTGGAGCGGAAATTGACCGCGCGGACGTTGCCTTCCACACCTTCCATGCTGATGCGGTCGTGGACGCGGATGGGCCTCTCCACCAGCAGCACCAGGCCGCAGACAAAATTGGCCACAATGTTCTGCAGGCCAAAGCCAATGCCAAGGCCAAGCGCGCCGGCCACAACTGCGATGGCGGTCAGATTGATGTTGAGAATCCTCAGGGCAACCAGTAAGCCAATCACCCAGAGGGCGTATTGAGTGAGGGAGGCAACCGCGTATTGCGCTCCGGCCTCGACGGGCAACCTGCGCAGGAAGTAGAGTTCCAGCAGGCGCCTGACTTTGCGGGCCACCACAGCGGTGATAAAGAGGATCAGGACAAAAGCAATCAGGATGAAAGGAGTAATGGGCTGCCCGCTCACACTGAAAAGCGTGTAGCGAAGGATTTTCTCTACATGGATGAGGACGTCCATACCTTAAATCCCGCAAGACCGGAAGCGACTTCGAGTTTGTCGAAAAACCCCAAGACCAGGGCAGAGTCTCCGCAAAGCTGCCGGCAGCCTGGTCACCCCGATCACAAACCACGCCGAGACAAGATTTTACCGGAAGAATTGCAACTTTGCGGGGATTTTTGCATGCCCGGCCCAATGGCGGCGGATGCCGTTCGCGAGATAAACGAGCCGAAAGGCCTCTGGCATGAACACAGACAAAGGCAGACAGCTCAATATGTCGGTTTAGGTTTACAGCCGGCGATCCGTCCTAACGCGTCAACCAGGGCCACCTGTGCAGGGTTGATTTTCTTTCGTGCTTCATCCAGCGTGAAGAATGCAGCCCGGTCGATTTCCGGAAACTCCGGATTCTTCCCGGAACGCGGCGGCCATTCCAGGGTGAAGGTGTTGCTTCTTAAAGCGGCCGGGTCGCAATCGTCTTCAAATGCCCAGGCGCGGACAACCTTACCATCCTTTTGCACAACCTCACCCAGCGGGAGAAATTCTCCCTGGGGCTGAAGGCCCGTCTCTTCTGTGAATTCGCGCCGGGCGGTTTCAAGCGCATCTTCTGCGGGCTCAACCTCACCCTTGGGCAAAGTCCAGGCCCCGGCATCTTTCTTTTTCCAGAAAGGGCCGCCCGGACGCACCAGCAACACTTCCACGCGGGCTCCGCGCGCGGTACATCAGCAACCTCACGCTGACTTTGGGCATGCCCTCCAGTATAACCCGGGTGCATCGTTCGCAGCCCGCACCGGACATTCCCTTTGAACCGCCTCCCGTTACGCCAGGATGGCGCCTGCACTTAGCCCGGGCATCCAGGGGCACAACCCATTGCGCCTGGGCCGCCTTTCTGTTAAACGAAGGTAAGGGGGAAAATCACAGAAATCTGAGGAGGCAAGCTTATGGGCCGTATGGCTGCAATTCGATCGGCTGAGCCCTTCATGCGTTCCGTAATGAGAATAGTTGTGGGCTTCACTTTTTCCCTGCACGGATTTCAAAAGCTTTTCGGCTTGCTCGGCGGCCGGCAGGCTAATTTGTTTTCGCTTTTTGGGCTGGCTGGCGTACTGGAATGCTTCGGAGGAATGCTGTTGATTCTCGGGCTTTTCACGGTTCCTGTGGCATTCCTGCTCTCGGGCGAAATGGCCGTGGCTTATTTCAGGACGCACTTTCCGAGGGGCTTTTTCCCCATCCAGAACGGGGGTGAACTGGCTGTGGTTTACTGCTTTGTTTTCCTCTATCTGTTTGTGGCCGGAGGCGGGCCTTTGAGCCTCGATCGATTGATTCGCAGGAAATCATAGCAGGCTACGAGGATGAGACCAACGTTACAGAGAGTTGGATGAGCTCACCGCGCAAGGTTGAATTTGCCTCATAAGGATTGCTACTTAAGGTGGCTTTTGCCACAACTGTATCGTCAGGCAGCGAGCTAAAGCCTTGAGGGATTAAGGCGATGATGCAGTCTTCTGGTTCTGGGCAACATCAGCCAGCACCGCTTTTCGCGTGGCCGTCAGCATGTCGGTAACCGCGTCGCGGGCGATATTGCGAACGAGGGGCTTGACGAACCAGGAAACCAGAAATGGAATGTTCCTTGAAAGTGAGATCGATTCCCACTCGACGATCACGCCGTTGTCCCGCTGCTGGTAACGCCAGTAGGAGTTGATGCGCCAGAGAAAGCCGCTGTCGTTCCCCACCGGCTCCCGGTGCTCGTTCGGTGTTCCGGCGTCGTCCACCTGCTGAATGCGCGTTGAAACGCTCCTGCTGTATCCGCTGTTCTTGCCGACAGGCGTGAAATGGATGTTATACCAGGTATCAAGCGTAACCGTTACAATACTCGCCTTCTGCAGGCGCAGATAAACCTCATAATCATCATGATCCTGACGCTTAACCAGCCGTGAACGGACGACCTCCGGCTTGTAAATGTTTTTGAAATTGTTATAGTCGCGCAGGACATCCAGCGCAGAGGTCACTGATTTTCCGGGAATAAAAACATCCCCCACCCAGTGATGGATCATTCCATTAGGAACATCAAGGGAGTTGCCTTTGGCATCGCGCACGGGAATCCGCTGCACGTACACCTGGCCCTGCTTGAGTGTTGCCATAATGGAGTCAAATTGTGGCTTGGGCAGCGATTCGATGTAAAGGAGGTCATTTGGATTGCGCTCGCGGCGGTCCATGCGCTGCTCGGCCATCTTGACGTATTGGTTGAATACCTTCAGCGTTTTCGGCTTCAACTGGGCAGCAAGCAGATCAGAAGGGCTGGTCGCGCACAACCCAATAGTGGCGAAAATGAATATCCAGACCAGACTCGAAAGCTTCCGCCCCATCCTTAGCTGAATCTTTCGTCTCATGCTCATCTACAAATGTTAGCATGCGCGGGCAGCAAAGAACGAAACGACCAAAGTAGTGAAACCCCATCGCAGCCTGAAAACTCGCCCAGTCACCCTGAGGATTGTTTGCGTCCCGAGAAAAAACGCCGGCCGCAACGCTTGGGACAAATGTGACATCCAACCCCTTAGGTAAAGCAAACCAGACAGGGGGCATTCACATGCAAATGAAGCGAAATGTTGTTCTTGCAGTTGTAATAGCGGCAGCTTTTTCACTTGGATTGCTGGCCGCGCAATCCACAAGTCAAAACAATATGAACGACTGGTCATACTCCAAAGTAAAAAAGATGATGTCCAATCCTCAGTCAGCCAAGAAAGTGGCGATGGAGGCAAAGAAGAACCATGTATTGCTTATGGGCGGCTGGTCAATGGGGGGCAAGTCCGTCACCATGAAAGGAGAATTGACGGGCGGAGACTGCTACTTATCAGCAGGAGAACATGGAATGCATCACTCCCTTTGCTCGAAGGCTTGCGTATCACATGGCGGACCGATTGTTTTTCTCGGGAGCAATGGAACAACTTACCTGGTCCTGCCGCCGAAAGACGGCGCGCACTATCCCATGCAGGTCCTGAACGATCTGGGCAAGCCGGGTGTCACCGTGCACGCGCATGAGATCGACTCGCACGGGATCAAGGCACTCTCAGTGGATTCAGTACAGGGTTAAGTAGAAAGCATCCCGCATTCGAGGGCCGGACGGCCAGTCGCCGGCCCATGAAGCGGCGCCAGAGCACGGTTGGAGGCTTTCGATGCCCGTCGGCACTGTGCCGCGAGGCTCGATATGCGTTGAGGTGCGGCTGAAAGACCGTCGATATTCAAATTCAGTGTGAATCCTGGAACGGGAATTTTGTGATAAACTCCCACCGACTTTAAATTGTATGGACGGGGCAAGGAGAAATGGCACAGATCAAAAAGCCTTCAAAAGTTTACGACGCAATTATTGTGGGTTCCGGAGCCGGCGGTGGCATGGCCGCCTACGTCCTCACCAAGGCTGGCGCCAAGGTCCTGATTCTTGAAGCCGGCAGCTGGTATGACACGGCCAAGCAATCCAAGATGCTCGAGTGGAATTATCAGGCGCCGCACCGGGGTGCGGTGAAACCCAATACGACTTTCGGCTATTTCGATGCCGCGGTGGGCGGATGGCAAATCCCGGGCGAGCCCTACACCAACGCCCCCGGAACCGACTGGACATGGTTCCGCTCACGGATGCTGGGAGGCCGCACCAACCACTGGGGCCGCATCTCGCTGCGCTTCGGGCCCTATGACTTTAAGCCCTACTCCCGCGACGGCAAGGGATTTGACTGGCCGATCACCTATGAGGACCTCGCTCCCTATTACAGCAAAACCGAAGAGCTGATCGGGGTGTTCGGTGCAGACAATCACATCGAAAACGCGCCGGACGGCAAGTTTCTGCCGCCTCCCGCGCCGCGATGCCACGAACTGCTGGTCCAGAAAGCCTGCCAGAAGCTCAATATTCCCTGCATCCCGTCGAGGCTGTCGATCATCACTCGGCCACACCACGGCCGGCCCGCGTGCCATTACTGCGCGCAATGCGGACGCTCATGTGCCACGTCATCAAACTTTTCTTCGCCCACGGTCCTCATTCCGCCAGCCATGGAAACCGGCAACCTGGACGTCATCTGCAACGCCATGGTACGTGAAGTCCTGACGGGCCCTGACGGGCTGGCCACCGGCGTCTCCTATATCGACAAGAAAACGCGAAACGAGGTGCAGGCGCGCGGCAAGCTTGTGGTGCTGGCGGCCAGCAACTGCGAGACCAGCCGGTTGCTCCTTAACTCCCGCAGCACGCGCCACCCGAACGGGCTGGCGAATTCGAGCGGCGTTGTAGGCCGTTACCTGATGGATACCGTGGGCGCGGACGGCACTGTGGGATTTTTCCCCGTGCTGATGGACCTTCCTCCACATAACGATGACGGGGTGGGCGGCATGCACCTCTACATGCCCTGGTGGAATTACGACAAGCAGTTCAAGAACCAATTGCCCTTCGCGCGCGGATATCACATCGAATTCGGCGGCGGCCGGGGCATGCCCGGCGCAGGGGAGTTCAGCGGTTCGGAACGCTACCTGGGAGGTGGCTACGGGGAAAATCTGAAAAAGGGTTGCCGTAAATTGTATGGCGCATTTCTCGGCTTTTCGAGCCGCGGAGAGATGATCCCTAATGACGACAGTTACTGCGAAATCGACAAGGATGTCGTGGACGAATGGGGCATCCCGGTGTTGAAGTTCCACTTCAAGTGGAGCGAGGATGAAATTCTGCAGGCCCGGCACGCGAGGGAAACCTTCCGCCAGATAATCGAAACCGCCGGCGGCGAAGTGGTGCGGACGGCCGGCGCCGATGAGAACTGGGGAATCTCTCGCGGCGGCGAGATCATCCACGAGGTGGGCACCGCGCGGATGGGCTCCGACCGCAGCACCTCCGCCCTGAATCCTTATTGTCAGGCGTGGGACTGCAAGAATCTGTTTATCACGGACGCCGCACCGTTCGTCAGCAACGCGGACAAAAACCCGACTCTCACAATTATGGCCCTGGCCTGGCGGACTTCAGAACACATTGTGGACGAGGTGAAGAAACGCAACATTTAAGAGCAATCATTCAGGCTTTGACTGGGGGCAAGAAGAATCATGTCTGAAATAGAAAACGGCAAACGCAACATCAAACGGCGCGACATGCTGAAAGTTTTGTCCGCTGTTCCGGCAGCGACATTGGTCCCGCTGGGCACAGCGGTGGCAGCGCAGCAGAAAGGTGCCGGAGCCACGGCGGCCCAGGCGGCATCCGAGTATCAGAGAAAAGTCTTCAACGATCACGAGTGGGAAACCGTCAAGGTGCTCAGCGACCTCATTATTCCCGCTGATGAGCGTAGCAGCGGCGCCACAAAGGCCGGAGTTCCAGAGTTTATCGACGACTGGCTCAATTTTAAGGGCGGAAGGCTGAAAGCGGAAATCCTGGGTGGCCTCACCTGGCTTGACGTGGAATGCAACCGCAAGTTCGGCCATAACTTTATCGGATGCACCGCAGCTCAGAAAAAGAAGATCCTTGACCGTATCGCTTATCCCGACACAGCAGCGCCCGAAGCCCTGAACTACGTAACATTTTTCAACCAGTTGCGCGACCTGGTGGTGGGCGGATTCTTCTCCAGCAAGGAAGGTGTGAAAGACCTGCCTTATCTGGGCAACAAGGTGGTCCCCGTGTGGAAAGGCTGCCCGCCCAACGTCCTGGCACAGATCGAGGAGAATCTCAAGGCAAAGCATGTGGGGCTGAGCCTTGAAAGCGACATGAAATCCACCTGAAGACAGCCTGGATTGTTCCTGAATTTGCGGGTGGCAGCCGGAACAGTGACGTCACGTCCGCTCTTCGCAAAGGACCACACGGTCCTCGCCGTCCACTTCCCGCAAGCGAACTTCAATCACTTCCTTTTCAGAAGTCTGCAGGTTGCGACCGATGTAGTTGGCCAGAATGGGCAACTCGCGATGCCCGCGATCGATGAGGACACACAGTTCCACCCGCTGCGGCCGTCCGAAAGCGAGCAGTGCATCCAGTGCAGCGCGCGTGGTGCGGCCCGTGAAAAGAACGTCATCCACCAGGATCACCTTTTTGCCGTCCACTGAAAACGCCGGAGCCGTAGACTTTGCTTCAGGGCGCGCCCCGGTCTTCGGCATATCGTCGCGATAGGGAATGGTATCGAGCGTTTCCACCGCGGGCGTGGCGGATTCGATTCCGCCGATCGTCTGGGCAAGCCGCTCGGCCAGCGGAACTCCCCTCCGCTCAATTCCCACCAGCATCAGATTTTCAACGCCGTTGTTCCGCTCAAGAATTTCGTGGGCCAGTCGCACCAGTGTACGGTCAATTTCTGAAGCCGACATCAGCTGAGCTTTCTCTTCTGCCGATGGACGGCCCACTCCAGGTGAAGTTGCTGAATGATTCCCCATAGTCGCTCCTTTTCAGAAATTATAACGCACCGTTGCCGCGACCGGCGGCTGATGCGGCTAAAGAGTCAGCAGTTTTTGCTGGTAAGCGCGGCGAAGATCGCGCACGTAGTGGTCCGCCTGGCGCGTCGGCCGGGGAATGCGGAAACCCTCACAACACCGGCGAACCACCTTCACAGCAGTCGCAAGAGAAATGCGATGCCCCTGGGTCACAAAGATAGGCCGGGTGTTGTCGCGGGTCCGCAGCACCGTGCCCACGCGTTCTCCATGGAAGTTGAGCGGGGCAACCGATCCGGCCTTCGCGCCCGGTTTCCCAGCCTCCCCAACCAAAAGGGATTTCGCGCAGCCGATGGCCGGCTTGTCAAACAGCACACCGACGTGGCACGCCAGTCCAAACAGCCGTGGGTGCGCCCGGCCATGGCCATCGATTAAAAGCACGTCAGGTTCAGTCTTGAGGCGCGCAAAGGCCGCCATCAGGATGGGGATTTCACGGAATGAGAGAAGCCCGGGCACGTAAGGAAACTGTAGTTTGCGGCGGGCCATGCGACGCTCAACTTCCTCGAGGGAGGGATATTGGTAAACGATGGCTCCGGCAAAGGCCACCTGGGTTACAGGATCGAAGGCGATGTCAGCGCCGGCCACATAATGGATATGTTTGAAGCTATCCTTCAACACCACGCGCTCGCGCAATCGGGCCTGCAGCTTGATAGCCTCACGCGGAGTGAGTTTCCAGCGGGTTCTGAGCACAGGAGTCATCTTTTCAAACTCTGATGATACTTCAAGTTGCAAGTTAGAATGTAGCGGCCAACCTGCCAGGGAAGGAAAATCCTCCGCAGAGGCCAGATCGTCGCTGTTCATCGCAATGATCCCGGTGCCCTTTGGGTATCCAGTTGGCACCAGCAGGAAATCGCGGTAGACTTCTTGGTTTCAAGTCATCGCAAAAGGGATCGATCACAGTTAACCCTTTTCATGAAACCATAAGAGGGCGTTATTTCATCGCAGCCTATCGGCAGCCCTCAAAATCCTATGAGGAACCATTTCCGCTTGCAAAGTAGTCTGTTCCAAATCCTTGAAGAAGTATCGCGCCATCCTGCCCTTGGGCCACAGGCTCTTTCCAGAAAACTGAATCTGCCTCTTGCTGCAGTCAGTAACCAAACCGTAAAACTCCGCGGGGCCGGGCTTACGATTCCCGGCAAGGGCCGCAGCGGAATCAGCCTGAATCCTGACTATGGCTACGTCGTGGGAATCGACATGGGCGCAAGCCACCTCCATTTTGCGCTGGCTGATTTTTCCGGTGACACGCTCAGCGACACCGTTGAAAAGGTCCGGCCGGAAGACGGGCCCGGAAAAACCATCGGCCAGATCAAAAAGGGTATTCAACGGCTGATTCCTGCAGGAAAACGAAACAGGCTTCGCGCGGTCGCCATGGCCGTCCCCAGCGCGGTGGACCCGCGCAGCGGCCTGGTGCTGATGGCCAACAACCTTCCGGGTTGGAAGAACATCAACCTGAAGCACGAGCTCGAAAAGGAATTTCGGCTTCCTGTCTATATCGATAACGACGCCAATATGGCCGCCATCGGCGAGCGCTGGTGCGGGGTGGCGCGCGATCTTGACAACTTTGTCTTCATCGCGCTGGGGACCGGCATCGGGTCCGGAATTTTTGTCAATGGGCAGCTTTATGTGGGACGCACGGGCGCGGCGGGCGAGTTGCAGTTCCTGAATGTTGAGTGGCCACGCTGGAACGAAGATTTCGGGGACACCGGATACTTTGAAAGCCATGCCTCCGGCCAGGGCATCGCGACGCTCGGCCGCAAACTCTTAAAGCCCCGGTCGCGCGGCAAGTCAGCCGGTCTTGCGGAAACCCGCGACGCGTACTTTGTGTTCGAGGCGTTCCGTGGAGGAAATGCAAAGGCCCGCAAGACGCTGGAAACTATCTTTACGATTCTGGGTGTTGGCATCGCCAACATTGTCGGCGTGCTGGATCCCGACATGATCGTGCTGGGCGGCGGCATCAGCCGGGGCGCCCCCGAGTTTATGATTGAAACGGTTTCCAGGGTCGCACATAAGATTCAACTCAACTGTCCCACCATCCGGATTAGTCAACTGGGAGACCAGGCGCAAACCTACGGAGCGATATACTCCAGCATGATGGCCGCGTGCAAGGTTGCCGCAAGCAAAGTGGAGTGAAGAGTGAAAGGCCGCCGTATGATTTACTGTGGTTGGACGATGCCCTTTTTCACGGCATAGAGCACCAGTTCCGCTGTGCGGTGCAGACCCAGCGTTTCCATCAGCCGGGCCCGATGGACAGCCACCGTATTGATGCTGATATCCAGCAAGGTGGCAATTTCCTTGTTGGACTTACCCTGGGCGATCAGTTGAAGGACTTCCTTCTCCCGGAGCGTCAGGCGGTCATAGGGATCCGCATCCTGATCCTGCATCGTTCCCGTTTTCAGTCCTTCAAACACCAGGTTTGAGACCGCAGGGCTCATGTAGGCACCGCCCTGCGACAGCACCACCACGGCCTGGGGCAGGTCCACTTCAATCGCGTCTTTCAGGATGTATCCTTTGGCGCCGGCTTCGATGGCTTTGCGCACATAAGCCGGATTGGAATACATGCTGAGAATCAGCACCTTGACGTCGGAGTTAGCCTTCAGGATTTCAGCCGTGGCCTCCAGCCCTCCAATCTCGGGCATCAGAAGGTCCATCACCACCACGTCGGGCTTGATCTTCGCGCACTGCTCGATGGCCGAGAGTCCCGTGTTGGCCTCACCCACGACCTCGATGCGCGGATCATCTTCCAGCAAACGGCGAAAGCCCTGCCGTACCAGCGCGTGATCGTCGGCGAGAAAGACTCTGATTTTCTTTTCAGCGGAAGCGGATGACATGAGCGTTTACCCCACCTTTTCAGCAACTCGTGATTCCGGCGTCTGTTTCAGCGGTATTCGAACGTTGATGGCGGTTCCCTTGCCCGGAGCTGATTGAACTTCGAGCGTGCCGTTCAGATGTTCAGCGCGCTCGCGCATCCCCATCAAACCAATGCCGTCGTTCGGAGAGCGCTCCGAGGGGTTGCCTATTTCAAATCCTACACCATTATCGCGAATTTCCAAGCAGAGTTCGTGTGCGCGCTCTTCCATTTCCACCCAGGCTTCTGTGGCCCGGGAGTGGCGAGCCACGTTGTTCAGCGCCTCCTGGACAATGCGGTAAACGTGGATGGCTTCCTCCGGCGGGATCCGTCCACCCGCCAGCGAGCCATTGAAATGGATCGTGATCCCGGCCTGGCGCGAAAACTGCCGAGTGAACCATTCCAGTGTCTGGTCCAGGCCAAAATCGTCCAGAACACCGGGACGGAACATCTGCGATTGGTCACGGACTTTGGAAAGCGTTTCCTCCACAATGCCTTTAACGTACTCAAGTTCGGAAGTTAATGCAGGGTCCGGATTGTTGGCCTTGCGCCCTGCGCGGTTCAGCATGACGCCGATTGCGGTAAGGATCTGTCCGAACTCGTCGTGCAGGTCCCGGGCCACCCGCCGAAGCGTTTCCTCCTGAACTTCGATCAGCTTCCAGGAAAGCTTCCTTAACTGTCCGGATTGCACCTGGAGCTGCTCGGCGAGATGGTGCAGCTTTGCAAAGGTCTTCTTGTTGGCTGCAAAAGTGTACAAGCCGGTCCCCAGCGCCAGCAGGAGCAGCAGGCCAGTGATCAGGAAGATGTCCGTCTTGACGTTCTCATAGGTTGCATTGATGCGGTCAGCGGCGTCGGACTGCGCCTGGTCATTCAGCACCAGCAACCGCGCCACAATTTCGGTGATGACGGCCCTCTTGTTTTCAAGTTCCGTCTGCATCAGTGTCCGCGCTTCAGCCGTCCGGCCTTTCGCCGCCAGGGCGAACACACTGTCCGCGGTGGCACCAAAGTTTGCAAGGGCGTGGCGCAACTGGATGCGCTTGTCATGGCTGGCCGGAGTATCAACTGCGTACTTGCCTTCCAGCATTGCCGCGTTTTCCATGTCGTTGCGGACACGCGTAAACTCCGACTCCCAGTCCCGAATGGGGTAACGGCTTTTGGAGAGCGCCAGGTCCCGCAGGGAGATTGCCAGCAGATAGGCGTCATTCTGCAGCCTCAGGAGCTGCAAAGAGGCTTTGCGGTTCTTCTGAACCACGTTGACCTGGAAATCCTCAAGCCAGCGGATCTGACTGCTACTGTAAACCACAAAGACCAGGAAGATGGAAAGGATGATGCAGAGACCGATCCACAGGCGTGTGGACGGCGAAGGAATTTTCCGCAACTGTTCGTACTGAGAGGCGGATTCACTCATGAGACTCAGGAAGAACCCTGGAAAGGAATTTCATCGATGATACCCTTCCCTTCCTTGACGACATACGTGCGGCCGGCTTCCAGCCTGCCGAGTTCCTGCCTTTCGCCGCTGGGCCAATCGAGCAATGCTTTTTCGATATAGTTGTGGGAACCCAGTCCGAAGGTGACTCTGGTGTCCGAGCAGGAAAGATAACTTGAGCCGCTTTTCACCGTCAGCCAGCGTTGACCCTGGGGCGCCCAGATGTGAACGTTGGTTCCAATGCCATCCCGGTTTGACCGCACGCCGACGGTGGAAAATCGAATGCTGTGGTTGGTCCCACCATCATTGCGGTAGAGATAGGCCGGCCCGTTATTGGTGGTCATCAGCACGTCAAGATCTCCATCGTTATCAAAGTCTCCGAAGGCAGCCCCCCGGGCCACTTTGGGCTTGTCGAACGATTTGCCCACCAGTGTACTGATATCACGGAACTTACCATGACCTTCATTATGAAACAAGCGCGGCGGTTCTGCATAGGTAATGCTGGCGTCCACGTGGCTGATGGTGGCGTCAATATGGCCGTTGGCCACCAGCAGGTCGAGCAGGCTGTCAAGGTCAAAATCGAAGAAAAAGCAGCCAAAACCAAGCGTCATCCTGGTCGACTGACCTACAGCGCTGGAGGGAGCTTCGTCAATAAAGAAACCGTGGCCCTCGTTCCGATAGAGCCCCACCATTTGCTGGGAAAAGTTGGTGACCACCAGGCTGGGCAGCCCGGAGTTGTCATAGTCTGCGGCGTCCGCCCCCATCCCGGCCCGCGCAACGCCGTCCTCGCTGAAGGCGACTCCCGCCGAGACGGCAACTTCCGTGAATGTTCCGTTGCGGTTATTGTGGTAAAGCTTGTTGGGTTGCGTGTCATTAGCAATGAAGACGTCGGGCCAGCCGTCGAGGTCGTAGTCAATCATCGTAATGCCCAGCGACTTGGATGTGGTATCGTGCAGTCCGGACTGGCCGGTCACGTCCTCAAACGTTCCGTCGCCGCGGTTGTGGAACAGCCAGCAGGTGGTGCCGGGGTAAGCCTCCGGCGTGCAGTAAGACTTGGTCTTTCCATCCAGGCTGCAGAAGATGTCCGTTTGCGGCGACCACTTCACATAATTGGCCACCAGCAAGTCCAAGTGGCCGTCGCGGTCATAATCAAACCACAGGGCCGAAGTGCTCAGACTTGAATAGCCGTCCAGATGGGCGGGGCGTGTCGTGTCCGTGAATGTGCCGTTACCGTTATTGTGGAACAAATGGTTCTGGCCGTAGGTGGTGACGTAGAAGTCGTCAAATCCGTCGTTGTCGTAATCGCCCACGGCCACGCCGATGCCGTACATCTCAATGTCAAGCCCGGCCTGGCGGGTGACGTCCGTGAAGGTGCCATTCCGGTTGTTTCGGTAAAGCTTCATCGTCGTGTGACGATTGCCATGCCCCGGCCAGTCTTTTCCGTTGATCAGCAGGATGTCCAGCCAGCCGTCGTTTTCGTAATCGAAAAAGGCGCATCCGGAACCCAGCGTTTCCGGGAGGTATTTCTCGCCGAAGGCGCCACTGTTGTGCTGGAAGATGACGCCGGCCTGTTTGGTAACATCGACCAGTTGGTTTTTAAAGGGAGTTTTGGAAGGACCCCGGTGGGTCAGTCGTGACAGTTCCTCACGGATGTGCGGTGACTCATAGATCAAGCCGCCTGCGCCACCTACAGCCCCGATCCCCACAAGCAGCTTCAGCAGATTACGACGGTTCATTGGCTGTTCATTCCGCACCCGACGCTTATGCGCTTTTCACAATAACTTTCCCTCGAGTTTTGCCGCAAGGGCTTTCCAAAATCTAAACAATTTTTTACGTCAGCCTAATGCAATAAAATGTGCGGGAGTAATACATTCAGACTAGAACTGGCAGGCAACAGTCTTTTCAGATTCCAGCACGATAGTGCCGCAAATTCTTTTTGGAAACTGCCATTACCATTAATAGAAAAAAAAATCGTCACTAGTATCTAAAAATGACCTTGCGAGTACAAAACAGCCTTGCAATCCCTGACCGGTATCCGATAAGTTAAAGCCCTCGCGTCGAGGTTGGGGCAAGAAGGGCATATCACATTGCACATGAGTGTTAATCCTGGAAACGGCCCGCGCCGTCTTCGCCTGAATATTGTGTTGCTCACTCTTGGGCTGGTGCTGGTGTTCAATGCGGCATATCTGGCCGCCTACGCCACGCCAGACCTCTTTTATGTCATTAACGTCCTTTTGCATCCTGCGGTCGGCGTAGCTGCCGCAATTCTCTTCGTTATCTTTCTCAGGCGCAACAGGAATTACCTCGCAAGCCTTTCGGGGCGCCTTTCTGCCCTGCTTTTGGCCGCGGCGGCGGTCCTGGGCGTCTATCTCATCATTGTCGGAATGACGCAGCGCCACAACCTTGCGCTCTACTTTCACGTTGGATGTTCAATTGGCGGCATTTTCTTCCTGGTGGTCCGTCTGCGCAGCTGGATGCGCGACCGCCCGGCGCTGGCTTTTGCCCGCAACACCTGGAAGTATGCCGGGGCCGCTTGTGTGGGCGTCCTGTTCTTTTACGGTGGCTCGCTTCTCTACCAGCACTACTTCCCGAGCCAGCAGTACATCATCAAGAATCCCCTGACAGCCCCCACCAGCATGTACAAGGAAGGCGGAGGTCAAAAGAGTTTGATGTGGCCCAGCTCGGCCCAATCTGCGAATGGAGGCACAGTCCCAAGGCAGTTCTTCCTGAACTCAAAAAGCTGCAAGCCCTGCCACACAGACATTTACAACCAATGGCACTCCTCGATGCACCACTTTTCATCGTTTAACGACCAGTGGTACCGCAAGTCGATTGAATACATGCAGGACACCGTTGGGATCAAGTCTTCGATGTGGTGCGCCGGCTGCCATGATCAGGCCTTAGCGTTCACCGACATGATGCAGAAGTATCCGATCCGCAAGATCGAGCATACGCCGGAAGCGCTTGCGGGCCTGAGTTGCGTCTCCTGCCATTCTATCGAGCGTGTAACCAGCACGATGGGGAATGGCAGCTACATTTTTAAGTATCCGCCGCTTGACCGTTATGCCTCCAGCAAGAACCCCATTATCCGCAACATCGCCTATTTTTCGATTCTTCTGAATCCCAAAGCTCACCGGTCGGCCTTTTTCAAGCCGTATCTCCACAACACGAAACAAAACGCTAGATTCTGCTCAGTTTGCCACAAAGTTCATCTGGACGTTCCCGTCAATCACTATCGCTGGATTCGTGGCTTCGACGACTACGATCACTGGCAGGCCAGCGGTGTCTCAGGCCACAGTGCTAGGTCGTTTTACTATCCGCCGAAGCCCATGACCTGCGTCAACTGCCACATGCCGTGGGTTAAATCGAATGACTTTGGCAACGTCAACGGCTACGTCAACTCACATCGTTTTATTGCAGCCAACACGGCCGTCCCAACCAGCTATGGCAATACGACACAGGTCAAAAAGACGGAACAGTTTCTGAAGGACAATAAGGTCACCGTTGACATTTTCGCCATCACTCAGGAACCCAAGGGCACAGGAGAGGAACTGGCGCGGGCACAGCTCATGGGCGGGGCGCCGCAAACTTCCACCATGTTTGCCGTCGGCGAGGAATCGGCCCGTGGGCTCGAGTCGTCGGAGGTTTCCGCAGCCCCACCCGCCAAGCTGATGGCCCCACTCAACCGCGGGACAGCCTACCTGCGCAGGGGTGAAACAGCTCGTGTGGATGTGGTTGTTCGCACCCGCGGCGTGGGCCATTTCTTCCCGGGCGGTACGGTTGACGCCCAGGAAGTGTGGGTCGAACTGAAGGCGGTGGACAACAAAGGCCACACGATTTTCTGGAGCGGCGAAGTGGCCGATCACGGCAAAGGGCCAGTCGACCCCGGGGCTCAATTCTACCGCTCTTATTCCCTCGACAAAGATGGGCATTGGATCAACAAGCGCAATTCCTGGTCTGCGCATGCCACCGTATACGCTCACTTGATTCCTCCCGGCGCGGCCGATACCGTTCACTTCCGCATCAAAGTCCCGAAGGATTGCGGTGACAAAATCACCTTCACGGCCAAGCTGAATTACCGCAAGTTTAACTGGTGGATTACGCAGTGGGCGTTTGCGGGCATGCGGGACAAATACCAGAAGAATGTCCACACTAATTCTCAGTCTGACAATGCGAATTGGATTTTTGATGGGAATCCGGCAAAGGAACGAGTTGCCGCAAAGGACAAGAAGATTCCAAACGTTCCCATTGTGGTGATGTCCGAAAACACGGTGACGGTTCCTGTGCGTCCGGCTTCCAGCCAACCCTTCCAGCAGGATATCAAGGTGGAAGCCAAAGACGTTTACCGCTGGAATGATTATGGTATCGGGCTGCTGCTTCAGGGCGACCTCAAAGGCGCCGCCCGCGCTTTCAAAATGGCCGTCAAGGCTGATCCCAGCTACGCCAATGGATGGGTGAACATTGGGCGTGCCCTTGTTCAGGAAGGAAATGTCAATCAGGCGGTTCCTTACCTCCAAAAGGCGATCGCCCTGGATCCTCCACTGGCCAGCGCCCATTATTTTTTGGGCCTGGTCCACGAAACAAACGGCAAATATCCGCAAGCCTATTCGGAGTTTGCCAAGGCAGCCGCCACTCATCCGGTTGATCGCGTGGTCAGCAATGCCATGGGGCGCATTCTTTTCCTTCAAAGAAAATACCGCGCGGCGGTGAAACAATTCCAACACACCCTGAGCATCGATCCGGAAGACCTGGCCGCGCATTACAACATGATGCTTTGCTACCGTGGGCTGCAGGAAAATAAAAAGTCAGATCACGAAATGAAGCTCTATCTGCGCTTCAAAGCCAATGAGATTGCAAGGGCCATCACGGGTCCTTTCAAGCGGAATCATCCCAACGAGAACAAATTGTCTCAACCCATTCACGAGCAAGTGTCGATTAACGAAGAGAATCCCGAAGGACTGCAGTTCTATTGGAACTATGGGCAGCGATGGGGCTGGTTGCCTGGCAAGCTGCAGAAGGTGCAGGAAATTGCCCTGGTACGTTATCAGAAGGATGGCAGCTACGGGTACCTTGCCGCCATGAGGAAAGACAAGCTCAGGATGCAACCGTCACACAAGGTGATGGCGCAGCAGAACCGGCAGCCGAAAAACACACACAAGCTTTCCACAGATGATAAAGTACGCGCGCACCCCGCTCACAAGATTGTGGCGGAAGCGCGGCCGTTTCGGTAACGATAGAATCTTACAGGCGGGCGGGGCAGCTATCAAAACCAACCACGGCTTTACTCTTCATGGGACTGAAATCTCCCGAATGAAAGGTTTCTGATCAACAATGATGAGTCCATCTTCGCGTCGCGATTTTCTCAAGAATCTGATGTTGCTCGCTGGCGCGACTCAGATCGCCGATCCGCGTCTGCTTGCGGCTGCGCCAACTGCTCCCTCAAGGCGCTACGTTAATATTGCGCCACAAGCCGGCATCCACTTCATTCACAACAACGGTGCGTTTGGCAAAAAGTATCTCCCCGAAACCATGGGGTCCGGCTGCGCCTTCATTGATTACGACAACGACGGCAACCAGGACATCCTGTTGATCAACGGGACCGATTTCCCTGGCCACGTCCGCCGGCAGACCACAATGAAGCTCTACCACAACAACGGCAACGGAACGTTTACGGACGTCACGGCGCGCGCCGGCCTGAACAAACCGATGTACGGGATGGGCGTTGCCATCGGCGATTACGACAACGACGGGTGGGATGATATTTACGTCACAGCTCTCGGCGAAGCCCACCTTTTCCACAATCAGCATAACGGGACGTTCCGTGACGTTACCAAAGAAGCAGGCGTGAACAACACGGGCTTCGGCACCAGCGCCGCCTGGCTGGATTACGACCGCGACGGCAAGCTCGACCTGTTCGTTTGCAATTATGTGCAGTGGGTGCAAAGCAAGGATATTTACTGCACGCTGGACGGCCACCACAAATCCTACTGCACGCCGGAAGACTATAAAGGCGAGAGTTGCCGACTTTTTCATAACCTTGGCAACGGCCGTTTTGAAGACGTCACAAAAAAAGCCGGCATTTATGATCCCACGGGCAAGAATCTGGGTGTGGCCATCATTGACTACAACATGGACGGCTGGCCGGACATCGCCGTATCAGACGACACGGAGCCCAACAAGCTTTACCGCAACAATCACAATGGAACCTTTACGCAGGATTCCGTCCAGGCCGGCATCGCGTATGACATGAACGGCATCGCACGCGGCGCCATGGGCATTGATGCCGCTGACTACAATCGCACGGGTTACCCCAGTCTTGCCATCGGGAATTTCTCAAACCAGATGTTGGGGCTCTACCAGAATCAGAAGCATAATTTCTTTATCGACGTGGCGCCCCAGTCTGCCATCGGACAAGACAGCCGGCTCTCGCTGACGTTTGGACTTTTCTTTTACGACTATGATCTTGATGGGCTTCTCGACCTCTTTGTGGCCAACGGCCATATTGAACCGCAGATCTCACTCATCCAGGCACAGGTGACCTATGCAGAGCGGCCGCTCCTCTTTAAAAACGATGGGCACAGTCACTTTGCCGAGGTCGGGAAAAAGCTGGGCTTCACCAGGAAGATTGTGGCGCGCGGCGCGGCTTATGCCGACATCAACAACGATGGCTATCTGGATGTCCTGGTCAGCACCAATAACGGCCCGGCCTATCTGTTCAAAAACGAAGGTCCGAACACAGGCAACGCCATCCGCATCAAGACGGTTGGAACACAATCCAACCGCAACGGCATCGGCGCCAGGGTGCGCGTCCACTCCGGCGGCGTGGTTAACTGGCAGACCGTACACTCGGGCTCCAGCTACTGCTCGCAGAGCGAGCTGCCGCTGACGTTTGGGCTTGGGAAGGCAGGTTCGGCGGAGGAAGTGCACATCATCTGGCCCAGCGGCCATCAGGACACCCTCAAGAATTTCAAGGCCAACGCCTCCTACACCATCCAGGAAGGCGGCAAGATCCTCTCAACCCGCCCCTTCAAGCGGTAAGTGGAACTTCGCGGAGCCGAACAACCCAAGACAGTTAGAGCTTGATGAGTCTGAAACCAGCCAGATCAGGCTCGCCGGAACACGCAGTCACGCCAATTTGCCGGAGCAGACACTCGGCCAGAGCCACAGCCTCGGGCGAGAGATAGTAAATGTGATCCCCATCAGGCAATTTGCAGTGATACACGCGGGCTTCCTGTGGTGCACCCGCTTTGAGGTGCAACTTGCTGAACTCAGT